>ERZ826146.2489-NODE-2489-length-13721-cov-2.774989_pt1 | contig 13721 bp, 13 predicted proteins | sample MGYA00519857_ERZ826146 | MGnify/ENA primary metagenome ERZ826146 (study PRJEB31778, sample SAMEA3449222) | human gut metagenome | biome: human gut; feature: human-associated habitat; material: faeces | place: United Kingdom | collected 2010/2012 ...
CACTGCGATGCAACAACAAGTGTGGATATGGACGCTCTTCTGTCAGAAACACTTCCTGCTGTCGCGATATTTTCACCCCGACAACTACAAATTTAACTTACAATACTCTTCCGAGGACATTTCTCTGCACAGATTCCGCAATTAGTACATTTTTCCGCATCAATATGTGCAAGGAAATTTGTTACAGTAACGGCACCTGACGGGCAGTTCTTTTCGCACAGTTTACATCCGATGCAGCCAACCTGGCAGGCTTCCATCAGAGCCTTTCCTTTTTCATTGGAGTTACATTTTACAAAAGTCTTCTGACTGTAAGGAATCAGCTCAATCAGATGCTTCGGACATGCGGCAATACACTTTCCACAGGCCCGGCAGACTTCTTTATCAACGGTTGCGATTCCGTCCACGACATGGATCGCATCAAACGGACAGGCTTTTACGCAAGAGCCGAAACCAAGGCATCCTGCATTGCAACTCTTCGGTCCGCCATCCTGCATCTGACTTGCCATGAGGCAGTCCTGCACACCTGTATACTGATATTCGGTCTTTGCCTTTTCACAGGTTCCTGCACATTTTACAAAAGCTACCTTTTTCTCCTGACTTCCAACGGAAACGCCCATGATCTCACCAATTTTTTCGGCAACCGGGGCACCACCAACAGGACAGCCATTTACTTCAGCTTCTCCTTTTACGATTGCTGCTGCAAGTCCGGAACATCCGGCATAGCCACAGCCACCACAGTTGTTGCCCGGAAGGACACCGAGAATAGCTTCTTCTCTTTCATCCACTTCTACTGCGAATTTCTTGCCTGCGATTCCAAGAAAAACTCCGATGAACAGACCGGTTCCACCGACAACGACTGCCGCTAAAATAATTGCTGTAATAGTCATTTTGTCTTCCTCCTATATTAATCCTGAAAATCCAAAGAAAGCAATCGCCATCAGACCTGCCGTAACAAGCACGATCGGAGTGCCTTTGAAGGATTCTGTAATATCATTGTATTCGATCTTTTCACGGATTCCGGCCATCAATACGATAGAAACGAGGAATCCCACAGCCGTTGCAAATCCATTGATAACACCGGTAAGAAGTCCCATACCTGTACTCATGTTATCGTAATAACCATTCTGTACATTTGTCAGGGCAACACCAAGTACTGCACAGTTTGTTGTGATCAATGGGAGATAAACGCCCAGTGCATTGTACAGGGATGGCATCGCCTTCTTCAGGAACATCTCGACGAACTGAACCAGTGCGGCAATGACAAGAATGAATACGATTGTATTCAGATAGGATAACTCTCCTCCCAGAATATTCGGGTTGCCAAGGATAAATTTATAAATCAGACCGGTAACGAATGAAGCAATCGTGATAACGAATACAACGGCACTTCCCATACCGGCGGCTGTCTTTACATTTTTGGATACGCCAAGGAACGGACAGATACCGAGAAACTGGCTCAGTACAACGTTATTGACAAATGCTGAACCTACGGCGATCAATAATAAGTCTTGTAATGCTTTCATTTAGTATGTCCCCTCCTTTACTCGTCTTTTCCTGCAACAGTTTCTGTCGCCGTCGCAATCGCATGTCCACCGCATGCCGCTGCATTTCCACAAGAAGCACAACTGGCACCGCATCCTGCTGCTTCCGGTACTTTTTTACCTTTTCTGGCAAGATTATTTTTTACTTTGTTCTGAAGTGCAACAAGGCAGGCAAGTACGAAAAATGCTCCAGGTGCAAGAATAAAGATCGTAAACGGTTCATAAGAATCAGGAAGGATCTGCATATTGAAAATCTTTCCTGAACCGATCAATTCTCTGACAATACCGATAGAAGTCAGACCGACTGTAAACCCAAGTCCCATTCCAATTCCATCGAAAATAGATGGAATGACTGGATTTTTAGAAGCATAACTCTCTGCTCTTCCGAGAATGATACAGTTTACAACGATCAGAGGAATATACAGACCAAGCGAATCATAAAGGCTCGGAACAAATCCTTCCATCAGGAAATCAACGATTGTTACAAATGAAGCAACAATTACGATGAATGCCGGCATTCTGACTGAATCGGGAATAATCTTTCTGAGCATGGAGATCATCATGTTGGACATGATAAGAACAGCCGTTGTAGAAAGTCCCATGCCAATTCCGTTGATGGCAGAAGTCGTAACTGCAAGAGTCGGACACATTCCGAGCATAAGAACGAAGGTCGGATTTTCTTTTACCAGACCATTCATTAAACGTTCTGTACATTTATTCATTGCTACCGCCTCCTAACTCATTTTGAAAATACACAAGAGCAGAATCTACGGCATTCGTAACTGCATTTGTAGTAATAGTTGCACCGCTGATCGCATCGATCTTGTCGTCGCCCTCTTCTCCTGTCTTAGTATAAGAAAATGTCTCTACTTTTTTATCTTTGAACTGATCTTTGAAAGCCGGCTCAGTTGCCTTCATGCCAAGACCTGCAGTTTCACTGATACTGAGCATCTCAATTCCCTTTACGGTTCCATCGGCCTGGATACCGACCGAGATTTCAATATCTCCGCCATACCCCTCATGGGAAACTACATTGATGACATATCCAATGGTCTCACCGCTTTTATCTTTTCCAAGGGCAACTTCCTCGATAGCATCGCTGGAATACCCGTTGGATTTTAAAAGTTCAGAAGCAGCATCTGTATCAAGATCATCTACAGTTTCAAAAGAATCTGCATCGGACAGAACCGATTGGAATGCTTCCTGCTTTGAATTTGCTTTTGCATTGGCGATCGGTTCTTTCGTAACTCCGTATACAACACCAAGGAGCAGTCCGGCGATGACGGTGATCGCAGTGAGAATGAATGCATTTTTAACTATTTTATTCATTACTTCTCTCCTCCTTTTCCAAATGGCTTTGGCAGGGTTGCCTTCTCGATCAGAGGAACGAGCAGGTTGCTGATGATGATCGCATAAGATACACCTTCGGCAGAACCTCCGAAAAGACGGAACAGACCCGTCAGACATCCAAGGCAGATACCATAGACGATCTTTCCCTTACTGGTGATCGGAGAAGTGACATAATCTGTTGCCATAAACCATGCACCGAGCATGAGTCCGCCACCGCATAAGTGTGCAGTAATGTACTGTGGGTCAAATCCATGACCGCCAAATAAAGAAATAAAAATGACAAATGTTAATATGTAAGTTCCGGGAATCCGCAGATCGATCACTCCCATAAGGATCAGGAACATTGCTCCGATCATCAGTGCGATGACAGAAGTTTCCCCGATCGTTCCACTGGTATTACCGATCAGCATTGCAAATGAATCTACAGATTCACCGGCTTTCAGATTCGCCAGAGGAGTTGGTCCTGTAACTCCGTCGTATACAAAATTTGTCATCTTTCCTGCAAAGCAGATCAGAAGAAAGCAACGTGCACCAAGAGCCGGGTTCATGAAATTCTGTCCCAGTCCTCCGAAGAGCTGCTTTACAACAATGATCGCAAAGAAAGCACCGACAACCCCCATCCACCACGGAAGTGTCGGAGGAAGATTCAGTGCGAGAAGCAATCCTGTGACTACTGCACTGAAATCTTTGATCGTGACCGGTTTATGCATGAGTTTCTCCCAGAGATATTCAGCCAAAACCGCTGCTGCTGTTGTTACTACAATCAAAATCCACGCATTTTCATGCCGGAAATTCCAAATTCCAAAGAACGTTGCCGGAAGCAGGGAAATAACAACCATAAGCATAATATTACTGCTGGTTACTTTATCCCGGATATGCGGAGAAGATGATACATTATAATTTTCGTTCAATTTTATTCACCTCTCTTACTTTTTCTTCCTGTTGGCAAGTGCGATCTTACGCATAGAACCGATGGACTGTTTCAACTGACGCTTTGCCGGACAGACATAGCTGCAGGATCCACATTCCACACATTCCAGACCATTCCATGCCACAAAAGAAGCTTCATCTTGCCTTTTGGCGAAATCTGCCAGTCGGGATGGAATGATACGGCTTGGACATACATCGACGCATCTTGCACAGTTAATGCAGGCGGTCTCAGGACTCTTCTTTACAATATCTTCTTTGAAGGCAAGAAGTGAAGAAGAAGTTTTGGTGACCGGTGCATCCAGAGTGACCATGGCAAATCCCATCATCGGACCTCCGGAGATCAGTTTCTCAGGTTCCTCAGTGACCCCGCCTGCCGCTTCAATCAGTTCCTTATGGCTGATGCCAAGCGGTACAAGGAAATTTCCCGGTTCAGTGACTGCATCACCGCTGACTGTCACCACACGTTCCATCAGAGGTTTCCCATTGATCACTGCATTATGAATCCCGATCAGAGTCTCTACATTGTCCACAATGCATCCTGCATCAGCAGGCAGCATGGATGCATTGATCGCACGTCCGGTGACGGCATAGATCAACTGTCGTTCAGCTCCCTGCGGATATTTGGTCATCAAAGCTTTCACATCCATTTTAGGTTCTTCAGAAACTGCATCCTGTAACTTCTGGATACAGTCCTTTTTATTATCTTCCACCGCAAAAATACCGCGTGCATTTGGGAACAGAGATAAAATAACACGCATTCCACTTACAAGATCTTCCGTATATTCAAGCATTCTGCGGTAATCAGCAGTGATATAAGGTTCACATTCAGCACAGTTTGCAATGATATATTCAATCTTGTCAGCATCTTTCGGGGAGAGCTTGACTCTGGTAGGAAAACCGGCACCTCCCATTCCTACAATACCGGCATCTCCTATTTTGGAAATGATCTCCTCGCGGGTCATTTCATTGAGAGGCTTAACCGGAGCATACTCTGCTTCCTGATATTCGCCATCATTCTGAATTACGATACAATCAACTTTTGTTCCGGTTGGATTAAAATGCTTTTCTAAAGCTTTTACTTTACCGGATACAGAAGAATATACCGGAGCAGAAACAAATCCTCCCGCTTCGGCGATCATTTGACCTTTTAAAACCTGGTCTCCTTTTTTTACCACCGGAACTGCCGGAGCACCGATATGCTGGGAGAGAGGATAGATGAGATCACCTGTCGGTAAAAGAGCTTTGATCGGCTGATCCTTTGAAAAACGTTTCCCGTCATCAGGATGTATTCCGCCTTTAAATGTCAAAAGTCCCATTTTACGCTTCCTTCCTTTCTTAGAAGTGAACTGAACATTACAGTACACTTTTCTTTTTTCACAAAGTCCATTTTACTAAAATATGTACTAAAAATCCAGTCGTATCAGCAGAATATTTGTCATGTATTAAAAAAGAGACAGCCGAAACCGACTGTCTCTTTAAAATATCTGCTTAATAAGACTTATGCTTCTGTCTCTTCGTCAGCATAGCCCTGAGAATCTGACTCAAGAGCCTTCATGCTCAGGCTGATCTTCTTTTCAGCTTCGTTCAGGTCAACAACCTTTGCTGTGATCTCCTGTCCGATGGAAAGAACATCAGATGGCTTATCAACATGATTTTTGGAGATCTGGGATACGTGAAGCAATGCATCTACTCCAGGTGCAAGTTCAACAAATGCTCCGAAATCTGTCATACGTGCAACTTTTCCTGTTACAACGTTGCCTACAGCAAAATCTTCTGCTGCATTTACCCATGGATTTGTCTCCGGGAACTTCAGGCTGAGTGCAATTTTTGTATCACGGATGTCTTTTACGAGAACTTTCAGCTCATCACCAACATGGAATACTTTCTTTGGATTATCAACACGTCCCCATGACATCTCTGAGATATGAAGAAGACCGTCAACACCACCAAGATCAACGAATGCTCCGAAATCTGTCACATTCTTAACAGTTCCTTCTACTGTATCGCCAACATGTAATTTAGCGAATAACTCTTTCTGCTTTTCAGCACGCTCAGCAACAAGAAGCTGTCTTCTGTCACCGATCACACGGTTTCTTCTCGGGTTGAACTCGCTGATTACAAACTCAATTTCCTGTCCCTCGTACTTGCTGAGATCCTTCTCATAAGAATCAGATACAAGGCTTGCAGGAATGAAGACTCTTACTTCATCAACTGTCGTACAGATTCCACCACCGAGAATCTGAGTAACTGTGGCTTTTAATACTTCATGATTTTCAAATGCTTCACGAAGTCTTTCATTTCCTTTTTCAGCAGCCAGTCTCTTGTATGTAAGAAGAACCTGACCCTCTCCGTCATTTACTTTCAGTACTTTGACAGTCATTGTATCACCAACATTGACTACGGTTGTAAGATCCAGTGACTGGTCATTGGAATACTCATTCTTTGTAATGATACCATCAGCTTTGTATCCGATATTCAGGATGATCTCATCTGGCTTTACATCGATTACAGTTCCCTCTACGACCTCTCCATTGTGAATAGTTTTAAATGACTCGTCTAACATCTGTTCAAAAGATAATTCTGACATTATTTTGAACCTCCTCAATTATATTGTTGGGCGTGGATGCCCCTGCTGTAATACCTACTGTTTCCACTGACCCTAATTGATTCAAATCCAAATCGCCAAGTGTCTGTATATAGTACGTATTGTTACATGCTTTTCTGCATATTTCAAATAACTTCTGGGTATTGGAACTATGTTTGTCACCAATAACGATCATAGCATCCACCGTCTCTGCTATGCTCCGGGCTTCAGTCTGACGCTCCTTTGTAGCATTACAGATTGTATTTAAAACACTTACATCATAACTCTTTTTTTCAATAATTTCAACTAATTCTTTAAATTTATTGTAATTAAATGTCGTTTGTGCCACAATGCATATTTTCTGGTCTGCAGGGCAGGAAAAACTTTCTGCTTCTTCTGCGTTTCGGATCACGCTGACCGGGGATTTTGCCCATCCCTGGATTCCCTGGACTTCCGGGTGATCGGGATTCCCGATGATAATGATACGATCCCCCTGTTCACTGTGCTTTTCTACGATCTTATGGATTTTCTTGACAAATGGGCAGGTTGCATCAACAATATGGATCCCTTTTTTTTCAAGTTCCTCGTAAACTCTTTTTTCTACGCCGTGGGAACGGATAATAACGGTCCCTTCTTTCAGTGCAGCAAGATCCTCTTCACTTCTAATGACACGGACACCTCTTTTTTCCATATCTTTGACTACTTCTTCATTGTGGATGATCGGTCCGTAGGTATAAATTTTTTCATTGGTTCCGGTTTCAGTACATTTGTAAACTGTATCAACAGCTCTTTTTACTCCGAAACAAAATCCAGCGGATTCTGCTTTGATAATTTTCATCAGATTCTCCCGATCCTTTCTTATCTACAATGATCACAGATCGTACGCACTACTTCGTCGATCGTCATGTTGGAACTGTCAACGAGGATGGCATCTTCTGCCTGTTTCAAAGGAGCGACCTCTCTTGTCATATCCCGATGATCCCGCTCCTTAATATCCGTCATGATCTTTTCAAGAGTGATATGCTCTCCCTTTGCCGACAGTTCTTCATATCTGCGTTTTGCACGGGTTTCAACACTGGCAGTCAGGTAAATCTTTACATCAGCATCCGGCAGAATATTTGTTCCAATGTCCCTGCCATCCATAATTACGTCTTTTTCTCTGGCAAGAGAACGCTGGAGTTCAAGAAGCTTTGCACGGACTTCCGGGATTACAGAAGTTTTAGAGGCCATATTTCCAACCTTCTCAGTGCGAAGCTGTTCGGTGATATTTTCTCCGTTCAGGTAGATCTGCTGTATACCATTTTCGTATCCAATCGTAACCTCAGCATCATCACAGGCATCAATCACAGCTTTTTTATCATCACCGGAAAGTCCTTTTTTCAGAAAATGTACTGCAAGCCCGCGGTACATGGCACCAGTATCAACATAAATGTATCCTTTTTCTTTTGCAACCAGCTTTGCAATGGTACTTTTTCCTGCACCGGCAGGTCCGTCAATCGCTACATTGTATCCCATAGTATAAGTATCCTCCGATTTTTAATATTTATTCAAATAATTTATCTTGTCCGGCACTGATCCCGGCAAGATAACCGGTAGACCAGGCAATCTGTAAATTATAACCACCGGTTACTGCGTCAAGATCCAGAACTTCTCCGGCAAAATAGAGATTTTTTATCAATTTTGATTCCATCGTACCCGGATCGATCTCTTTTACGGAAATTCCACCTTTTGTAATGATGGCTTCATTATATCCACGCAGTCCGGTCAGTGTCATATGAAAGTCTTTGATCAGCCGGAGCAGATTCAGGCGTTCTTCCTTTGTGATTTCATGAACCTTCTTTTCTTCTTCGATTCCCGAAAGTTCAATGATCACGGGACGTAATTTTGCTGGAAGTAAACTGTCAATAGCATTTTTAAACTGCTTATTATGGTTGGCTTCAAATTCCCGAAGCAGACGTTTATCCAACTGCTCTTCTGTCAGTGCCGGCTTAAGATCAATATGCAGTACCAGTTCTTTTTTTTCAAGCGTCTTTCCGACGATACTGCTTGCACTTAAGATAACCGGACCGGTTACTCCGTAATGCGTGAACAGCATTTCGCCAAATTCATCATAAAGCTTTTTCTTTCCATCTGTAATATGGATTTCGATATTTTTGAGGGAAAGTCCCTGCAGTTCTTTTGCATACCATTCTTTTACTTCCATTGGAACAAGAGAGGGGAAAAGTTCTGTTACTTTATGTCCGCAATTTCTGGCAAAACGATATCCGTCACCGGTAGAACCGGTAGAAGGATATGAAATTCCTCCGGTTGCAACGACGACTGCATCTGCAGTCATTTTTTTCCCGTTGGCAAGCCGTACTCCTTTTATTTCCTTTTCATTATTGATCAGCAATTCTTTTACTTCGCAGTGAAGCTGCACTTTTACTTTTAAACGCTGCATCTCTCTTGCTAATGCTGCAATTACATCTGAAGAATGATCAGAAACCGGAAAGACCCGGTTGCCCCGTTCAATTTTAGTTGCTACACCTAGTTCTTCAAAAAAATGAATAACCTGATCATTTGTAAAGCTGTAAAAACCACTGTAAAGGAATTTGGGATTGCTGATGACGGCTGAAAATAAGTCTTCAATCTCAGATGCATTCGTTATATTGCAGCGTCCTTTTCCTGTGATGAAGATTTTTTTGCCGAGTTTTTCATTTTTTTCCAACAGAGTCACGTTCTGTCCGTTCCTGGCTGCAAAGATGGCTGCCATCATCCCGGCTGCACCACCTCCGACTATGATTACGTTACTCATGGCTTTTTTCTCCTTCCACGGTCACAGTATCACTGACATGATTTAATTCATCACTGCTGTAGACCTGATATTCTCCCCAGATTTCTTCTAAAGTTTCAAGCGTCGAAACTACTTCTTTCTGTTTCTTCATACATAAGGCAACAATCAGTGCATTTACAACACTGAGTGGTGCAACAAGAGAATCTACAATAGAAGCCATATCACTTCTTGCGATCAGATTACAGGAAGAATACAGATTCATAGGAGAATGGATACTGTCTGTCAGGGTAATCACTTTTGCTTTCCGGTTGCTGGCAAATTCCAGTGCTTTCAGAGTACGCATTGAATAACGGGGAAAGCTGATCCCGATGATTACATCTTTTTCACCGATGCGGATAAGCTGTTCAAAAATCTCACTGGAGCTGTTGGTATTTACAGTTACAACATCCTCACATACAAGATTCAGATAAAATCCCATAAAAGAAGCCAAAGGTGCACAACTGCGGATTCCAACCACATAGATGCGTCTCGCATTGAGGATGGTATCTATGGCAAGATTAAAAGCTGCATGATCAATCGCACCGAGTGTAAGCTTGATCTTTTCTATATCAGACTGCAGTACCGTTTCAAGGATCTCACTCTGACTGATACGCCCGTAAGTGACTTCCATTCTCTGGATCGAATTGAGCTTATTGCGGACAAGCTCTTCCAGTGCTTTTTGAAATCCTGGGTATCCGCTGTATCCAAGCTGCGTGGCAAACCGGACGACAGTAGATTCACTGACACCGACAATCTCACCAAGCTTTGCGGCTGTCAGGAAAACTGCCTTATCATAATTGCCCTTCACGTAATCAGCCAGACGTTTCTGCCCTTTGCTCATTTTCCCATACCGGGCATCAATTCTTGAGATTAATTCATTGATATTATTTTCTGTAGTTTCTATTTCCATTTGATTATTTTCCTATTTTATTTTCTTCTGCTCTTTGCGTTATACAGCTCTGGTATAATGCTTTAACCATTCTTTTTCTGCTTCAGGCAGATAAGGGCTGATCTTTTTATAGACCAGCTGATGATAGTTATTTAACTGCTCCCGCTCTTCGAAAGTCATCTGCTCAGGAAGCAATGCATCCAGATCAATGGGTACCAGGGTGAGAACTTCAAACTTCATAAACTGTCCATATTCATTGTGGTCTGCTTCGGTAACAAGAAGTTCATTTTCAATTCGGATCCCATGAGAATTTTTAATATAAAGCCCCGGTTCATCTGTGATCACCATATTTTTTTCAAAGGTCTGTGAAGGTGTCTTCCCTTCTTTCCAGCGGAAATTGATCGGTCCTTCATGGATGTTGAGCAGATATCCGACCCCATGGCCGGTTCCGTGGTTAAAGTTCAGTCCTTTCTTCCAAAATACTTCTCTTGCGATACAGTCCAGATTAGTTCCGCTGCATCCATGAAGAAATATAGTGCTCGCAAGCCGCAGCATAGCACGTACAACAAGGGTAAAATGCTCTTTTTCTACCTGTCCTGCTTCACCAATGGCAACGGTTCTGGTAATATCGGTAGATCCCTGAAGGTAATGGCCGCCGGTATCTGTCATAAACAGCTTTCCTGGCTTAATTTCTACATTACTTTCTTCATCGGCACTGTAATGAACGATCGCACCATGCTCTCCATAAGCACTGATCGGTGCAAAACTGGGACCGATAAATCCGTCCTGCATTGCACGAAATTCTTCCAGTTTCTGAGAGGCGGACAGTTCTGTGACAGGAAATTCTCCGCTATTCGTCTTGAGCCAGTACATGAATCTGGTATGGGCAATTCCGTCTTTTAAATGAGCTGCTTTCAGATTTTCTACCTGGACATCATTTTTTATGCATTTCATAAGGATCTCCGGATTCGGTCTGTCCACAACAGTCACAAATTCAGGTATCTTGCGGTACAGGCTGTAGTTCGTGATCCGGGAATCAAGCAGAACGGTCTGATTTTCGTTAAATTGGGACACAGTATCATAAATTTCTTCATAAGGATGCAGAATAATCTGCTGTTGAGCAAAAAGCTGCAAAAGTGTATCTGAAAATTTAGATGTATCAGCAAAAAGTTCAACTGAATCATTATAAACGATTGCATAAGAAAGAACAAGAGGACAATAGGCAATATCATTTCCCCGGATATTAAAAAGCCAGGCAATATCATCAAGACTTGAAAGGATATGCGTATCACATCCATATTCTTTCATTTTCAAGCGTACACGGGTCAGTTTGGATTCAATACCCTCTCCGGTATACTGATCTTCAAGCAAAAATGCCGGTTCAGAAGGAAGATCCGGTCGATCTGTCCAAATTTCAGATGCAAGATTCTGCAAAAAGTTTACAGATGCATGCTTCTGCTCTGCGAGCTGACGGTAGGACGTTCCTTCTTCATAGCTGATAGTTCTTCCGTCAAAACCGAGAATCTGTCCTTCCTGAAGCTCTTTCTCAAGAAATTCTTCAATCGAGGGAACTCCGGGTTCACCGGACCTGTAAAGATCAATCCCACTGCCTGCTAATTGCTGCTCTGCCTGGATAAAATAACGTCCGTCTGTCCAAAGTCCGGCCTTTTTCCTGGTAAAAACGGCTGTTCCTGCAGAACCGGTGAATCCGGTCATATATTCACGGAATTTGAAATAATCTCCTACATACTCACTATGATGAAAATCCGCCGTAGGAATAATATAAATGTCAATACCTTTTTGTATCATCGCACTGCGAAGGGCATTGATCCTCTTTTGAATATTCATGTTAATTACCTCCCGATATGCATATAACTATATGATACCACCAAAAAGAAATGCTTACAAATAAAAAAGAAAAGATACAGAGCAGTACAAAGAAGAGATACAAAACGGGAATACCGTTTTGTATCTCTTCTTTGTATGTCTGAGTATGCAAGAGAACCTGCCATCGGCAGGTTCTCTGTTCTCTGTGTTAATTCAGATTTTATAATTAGACTGGATAAGCTCCATTCTCTGTGTCAGCTACTGTAGCATCAACTTTTGTCTGCTGAGCCTGTCTGTATTTGAAGAAATCAACAGCAACCTGTGGGAATAATGCATATGTCAGCACATCCTCATCCTGCTGAATCCACTGCTTGCACTCTTCACGGAGTGTATCAAGCTCATCCGGGATCAGATCTGCCGGACGACACGTGATCGGTTCTACATCACCGAGAGCTTTCTTCTGAAGTTCCGGATCAACCGGTTTTGTTGTCTTTCCGTATTTTCCTGCGAGAACATCTTTTGTTTCTTTTGTAACCATCTTATAACGTTCACCCATCAATACGTTAAATACTGCCTGAGTTCCAACGATCTGTGAAGAAGGTGTAACCAGTGGCGGCTCACCAAGATCTTTACGGACACGCGGTACCTCCTCAAGAACTTCATAGAACTTGTCTTCAGCACCCTGCTCTTTTAACTGGGATGTAAGGTTGGAAAGCATTCCTCCCGGTACCTGGTACAGAAGAGTTTTGATATTTACACCAAGGTTCTTAGGATTCAGAAGCCCGCTCTCAAGAGCATCGTCACGGATTGGACGGAAGTAATCAGCAATCTCAGCAAGAAGATTCTGATCCAGTCCTGTATCGTAAGGTGTTCCCTTGAATGTCTCAACCATAACTTCTGTTGCCGGCTGGGATGTTCCAAGTGCGAATGGTGACATAGCAGTATCAATGATGTCAGCACCTGCTTCTACGGACTTCAGATAAGTCATGGAAGCTACACCGGAAGTATAATGTGTATGCATTTCGATCGGGATACTTACAGCTTCTTTCAGTGCTGTAACAAGCTCTGTTGCCTGATATGGAACAAGAAGTCCTGCCATATCTTTTACACAGATAGAGCTAGCACCCATATCTTCGATTCTCTTTGCAAGGTCAACCCAGTATTCCAATGTATAAGCATCTCCAAGAGTATAAGACATTGCAACCTGTGCATGTGCTTTTTCCTTGTTGGCTGCTGTAACGGCTGTCTGAAGGTTTCTCATATCATTGAGACAGTCAAAAATACGGATAATATCGATTCCATTTGCTACAGATTTCTGTACAAAATATTCTACAACATCATCTGCATAAGGACGGTATCCAAGGATGTTCTGTCCACGGAACAGCATCTGAAGCTTTGTGTTTTTGAAACCGTCACGAAGTTTACGAAGTCTTTCCCACGGATCCTCTTTCAGGAAACGTAAGGAAGCATCGAAAGTAGCACCGCCCCAGCACTCTACTGCATAGTAGCCGACTTTGTCAAGCTTCTCAATGATCGGAAGCATCTGCTCTGTGCTCATACGTGTAGCGATCAGGGACTGATGAGCGTCACGCAGGATCGTTTCCACAACTTTCACAGGTTTTTTCTCTATTTCTGCCATAATTATTCTCCTTATAAATTTTTATAAGACAATGGGTTAGACACCAAAGATCGCCATGAATGTACCGGCAGCAACCGCTGTACCGATAACACCAGCAACGTTCGGTCCCATCGCATGCATCAGCAGGAAGTTCGTCGGATCTTCCTCCG
>ERZ826146.2491-NODE-2491-length-13696-cov-9.122205_pt1 | contig 13696 bp, 15 predicted proteins | sample MGYA00519857_ERZ826146 | MGnify/ENA primary metagenome ERZ826146 (study PRJEB31778, sample SAMEA3449222) | human gut metagenome | biome: human gut; feature: human-associated habitat; material: faeces | place: United Kingdom | collected 2010/2012 ...
TTTTGTAACTTAAAAAATGAGGTATGAAATCAACATTCCGAGTATTGTTCTTCTTGAAGCGGGACAAGGTAAAAAAGAACGGTAATATGCCTATTATGGCACGTATTACCATTGACGGGAAACTGGCACAGTTCAACACCAAACTTGAAGTCAATCCCAAGAACTGGCAAGCCAAGACGGGAAAGGTGTCCGGACGTGGAGCGGAGTTTACCCGCATGAATGAAATGCTGGACGGTATCAAAGCCACCCTGTACAAGCACTACCAAACTATACTGGAAAGGGACGGCTATGTTACCGCCGAAAAGGTACGCAACACCTTTTTAGGCAAGGAGGAAAAGGCTAAGACCCTCCTGCAAGTGTTCGCACAGCATAACGAGCAGTATGCGCTGAAAGTCGGAAAGACCGCCACGCACCGGACATACACCCGGTACGAACTCACAAAGAACCGTCTTGCCGAATATATCCGCACGAACTACCATGTGGAGGACATCAGCTTTCGGGAGATAAACGTGGTGTTCATTGAGGGCTTCTACCTGTTCATCCGTGAGAACTATCCATGTACCCACAACACCGCCATGAAGTTTGTGCAGCGTTTCAGAACCGTTGTGCTGTTCGCCCACAATCTGGGCTTGATAAACTTTAATCCTTTCGGGGCATACAAGTTGAAGTTCGAGTATGTGGAAAGGGGGTATCTCGAACAGGACGAGTTAGACCGCATCTATCAGAAGACCTTTGCCAGCAAGCGGCTGGAACAGGTGCGTGATATGTTCATTTTTAGCTGTTATACGGGCTTGTCGTATGTGGACGTGTGCGAGTTGCGGGCAGAGAACATAAAGGTTTCCTTTGACGGCAACTTGTGGATAATCAAGAAAAGGCACAAGACAAACGTAACGTCCAATATCCGCCTGTTGGATATCCCCAAAGCCATCTTGCAGAAATATGACGGGAAACTGCCTGACGGCAAGATTCTTCCGATAATCAGCAACCAGAAGATGAACGATTACTTGAAAGAAATCGCAGCGGTGTGCGGCATAAACAAGAAAATCACCTATCACGTTGCCCGCCATAGTTTTGCGACCCTCAGTATCAGTTACGGCGTACCCATTGAGAGCGTTTCCAAGATGTTGGGACACACAAACATCAGAACCACACAAATTTACGCTAAAATCATCGACACGAAACTGAGTGCCGACATGGATATGTTCGCCCAAAGACTGAATGAAAGGAAAACAAGCGTTTAATCACAATAAAATTTTGAAGTTTATGGATTTGCAGGTCATTCAAAACAAAATCTTTGAAGTCAGGGGTTGCCGGGTGATGCTTGACTTCCATTTGGCGGAACTCTACCAAGTGGAAACACGAGCCTTGAAACAGGCAGTCAAACGCAACATCGGTCGTTTCCCGTCCGACTTTATGTTTGTCCTCTCGAAAGAGGAAGCCAACTTATTGTTATCCATAGGGGTATCACAAAATGTGATACCCCGGATTATAACTTTGGCGCAGCCTTGCCTATGGCTTTCACCGAACAGGGCGTAGCCATGCTTTCATCCGTCTTGCGCAGCCAGACCGCCATCGAGGTGAACATTTCCATCATGCGGGCATTTGTCCTTATGCGTCAGATGGTAGCGGGCTATGAGGAACTGTTGAAACGCATCGAGGAACTGGAGGCCAGTACCGATGCGCAGTTCAACGACATTTATCAGGCATTGACCCAGCTTTTGAGCCAGTCCCAAGAGCAGAAGCAACGCCGCAGAATCGGATTCGTTACCTATGACAAACCGGAAACAGACAAGTAACGATTTTGGTAACGAAATGCTGTTTAATGTGCTGTATTTCAATAAGTAGTTTTTATTTATCTTGCGGGCAGTCCACCGGGCTACCCGCTTTTTTATATCCTTTTCCTCCGGCACATTCCCCGAAACGCCAGCCGTGCTGGGCATGGCTGACTGTTTTTCGTGAAAAGAGCCTTCGGAAACCCGCACAAGCGTATCGAAAGACGGGCTTCCGACACCCTTGCCTTTCCCGCCCGCTTTGTAAAGTGTTCCCTAACGGATGGAAGGGAACAAGAACTTTTATCCTGTTTCCCTTTCGGTAAACCCTCCCCTTTATGTAGCCCTCCAGCCGGGAGGTCGTTTTTCACGTTTCAATAGGCAAAGGTAGCTACGGGGGCTTTTGGCTCTGCAAATTAGGTTTCATCGAAAAAAATTGTTCCGTCTTCCGTTGGTCGGGGAAAATTTTTTGTCGGAAAAATTTGCATAGCAAGACCCCTTCACAAACCAGCCTATGTGAAACGAAAACGACCGACCCGACCGGAAGACGCATAAAAAAAAAGTCGGATTTACGGGAAACAGGAAAAAAGTTCAGTGAAACTTCAACTCCCTCACCTCTCGAATCCGCATAAAAATTAAAAACTTAAAAAATTACAGCGATATGGAAACAGCAACATTATCAGAAGCAAGAGTTTATGTAGGCACTTACGGCAAGTACAACAACGGTTCACTGTTCGGCGCATGGCTGGACTTGTCGGACTACGCGGATAAGGAAAAGTTTTACGAAGCCTGCCGGGAGCTTCACAAGGACGAGGAAGATGCGGAATTTATGTTTCAGGATTACGAGAATATCCCGGAGAATTTGATTTCCGAAAGCTGGATTTCCGAGAACTTCTTCACCCTGCGGGATGCGGTGGAAAATCTGAATGAAACCGAGCAAGAAGCCTTTTTCGTGTGGTGCAACTACAAAGGCTATGATTTGGGCGAAAAGGATGCGGACGACCTTGTACGGGACTTCTGGGACGAGTATCAAGGGCAGTATGACGATGAAGAAGATTTCGCCTACCGGATTGTAGAGGAATGTTACGACCTGCCGGAGTTCGCAAAGACCTATTTCGATTATGAAAAGTTCGCCCGTGACTTGTTCATGTGTGATTATTGGTTTGATGACGGCTTTGTGTTCCGGGCAGCTTGAAAGTAATCCGGGCGGGGTGTTAAAGCCCTGCCCACCAAAATAACAAATTCGTAACCAACAAAAAACAGAAATTTATGCAATCATTGAACAGAAACGGGGTGAGTATCACCCAAACACCGGGAGAAGAAAAGTTCGTGAAATTCCGTTCGTGCGCATTCAGAGAACGGACATTCTACCAATACGACTACCGTCATACGGACGGGGAACTGTTTTCGACAGTGGCTAAGACGCTGACGGAGTGCCGCCGTAGGCGGGACGAATGGATAGAGAGGAAAGAACGGAGTAATAACCCATAAAGTTTTGAGAACATGAAAACGACAGAAGTAAGCAAAGACCTAATCGGCAGACGTTGCGAGTGTATTTTCACGGGTATGATGGTAACGGGCGTTATCGAGGACACGGAGGAAAACGAATATTCGGTAAACGTGAAAGTGCGTTTCGACCATCCGCACCAGTGGGGCGATGATTTCTACACGGAGGATTGGGCATGGGGGCGCAAGATGGACGAGTTCGGCACGTTGCACCACCTGCGACTGCTGGAGGACAAGCCGGACTTTCAGACCATGATAGTGGTTTTCGGCGAGCCAATCAGCCAAATAGACCGCAGTGTTTTCAAAGATGCGGACACGTGGGGCGTTTGTTCCCTGCAAGGCTGGGTAAACAGCTATGAAAGTGTCCGGTTTGTAGCCATAAACGACCATACGGCGGTCATAACGGGCGAATACAACTTTGAACAGGTCAAGGTATGGTTAGAGAGACATGTACCCGTAAAGAGCCTTAAAATCAGTTGATGGAGAACGGCGGCAGAAATGCCGCCGCTACTTTCTTTCAGTGAGCCGTTGGTGGAAGAGAAAGATAGCAAAGAAACCTATTTCATTCCCTGTTCTTCCGTCTATTTTATGATTTCAAATTTTTCAAATTTATCTTTGAAATTAACCAATAGTAATTCTGTAAATCTGCCGATATAGTAACCTTTAATATCGTCGGCAGGTTCTCCTTGTGTCTTCCACCAACAGAGGTTGATTATAACTTTATCTTCTGTTGTTTTCATCTCGAATAATGCTTTATCACACCATTGTTCTGGCTTATGGGTTAAAAGCTTATCTCCGTCTTTGCTTTTCTTTATAACCCAAGTTTTTACATCTTCATTTTCTACGGCAGAGAATATTTGTTTTATTAAACTCTCTCCCTGTTTTGTGTAAATTTCAATTTTCATAATTTTGAATTAATAGTTGTTTGATAAAAATGGGGAACCAATTTAATGGTATCCCCACAATTTTACTTTTTAGGTGATGGTTTCTTTGCCCCATCAGAAGTGTTTGGTGTTGAACGATAGTGAGTTGGAACCTTAGTTCCATCAGACTTCGTATACTCATGCACATAAACTTTCTTCTTTCCAGCGTCAGTTTGAGCCATAATAGTTTTCTCCTTATTTTATAATCCGAATTATCCAGCCGAATTAACACTGTCTACATCTTTCCGGTGAATAAGAAACCGGATGGATAAGGAGAAACAGTTTATTTTTGATTTTTATCAATAAACAACTATCTTTGCACCCCAAAATACAGCGACTAACTGTAAAATCTTCATCCATCAAGAAGATTTAGAGAAACAGAGTAACTCGGAACCATTCTTTGTTACTCTGTTTTTATTACATCATATAATATGCCAAGAGACCCAATACAGACATTTTCGGACATAATGACATATATTAATGAATTTAATCTGACATTTAGTAGAAAATCTGTCAGTCTTGATTATCATTGTTGAACGAGAACGAAAGCTGCTGCATCTGCCCGAAATTGTCGATGATATAAATGTCAATCGTCTGCTGGTCGGTCGATGCCGAGGTGTAGTAGAGCCGGAAGGTCTCTTTTTCCAGCGGGTACAGGTCGTTGGGCAGGAACACCGTGCCATCGTCCATTTCCAGCCTGCCCTTCCCGTCAGGCTGGAAATAGCGTATCTGGTAGGTGGTCGGCTGGTAATAACCGCTCCGCACCAACTGGCAGCGGATTTCGGCGGTTTCCCCGACTTTCAGCTTCTTGGGCACGGGCAGCGTCTCCACCGTGAACGGATAAGCCTGCTGAATGTCCAAGCCGTCATTACAGGCGGTAACAAGCACGAGGGCGGCCACGATGTAGCACCCCACAAGGATTTTATACATTACATTCTTCATATACATTATTATATAACGGTTAGTTGATGATGAATTTCAGCCCTATGCCTACCTGCGTATGGAACGTGCCGATGTCCGAGCCGAACAACACCCGTTCCCTTGCGTTCAGGAGCAGGGCGACCCGGTCGGTCAGGTAGGCTTCCAGTTCCAGCGTCAAAGCCCCACCGTAGATGAAGCAATCTTCATCCGAGAGCGTAGCCCCGTCCGGCAGTAGCTTTTCGCCCCGGTTGCTGGTCTCATACCCGGCGAGAGCCGAAAGCCCCAGCGAGAGGAAGAAGGTCTTTCGCCTGTCCGAAAGGAATTTCAAGTAATAGCCGCCCTCCGCCGTGAACTGTTCGACGGGTATTCTCATATCCTTGTAGTCATATTTCTTGTGCAGGTATTCCCCGCCAATCACCCAGCGGTTGGCGTTCTTGGTATAGACGCTGTACGCCGCCCCAATGTGGTAGGCGAAATCTGTGCTGGAGTTCCAATGCACCCCGTCCGCCATGCCCGCCGTGACCTGCAAGCCTTTCATGCCCGGCAGGTATCTTTGCGCCCGTGCCTGGTTGAAATGCAGGCACAGCGCAAAGAGCATGATAATGAATAGACCCCGCTTCATGTTCACTTGATTTTAAGTTCGTCTATCTCCTTGGCGTTCACGATGTCGGCGTTCTCCACCCGGATGCTTTGGTGGCGACCGCCGTTCTTCTCGTAGAGTTCCACCATCAGCAGTTTGTCGTCCGGGATGGTGAACTTCGGCAGGGCGTACACCGTGCGCACCGTGCTTTTCCCGGCTATCTCTATCACTTCATTATAACTGCGTACCGCATCGATGACCGTTTCCTGAATGGCGGTTCGCTTCGGCACTTTCTTATCGACAATCTTAAACCGGATGAAATCCGTGTCGAAAGGCACGTTGGAACTGTTCTTCGTCTGCGTATGCACGTAGAGCATCCCGTTGTAGGTGTAAATCCCCTTGATTAAGAACTGGATGCCGAAACGCTTGCTGCCCAAGTGCCGTATCTCCCGGTCGTTCTCCTTGTAGATGCTCTGCATGATGAGCTTCACCAAGAGCGGGCTTTCGTTGCCAAGTTCCCGGAAGTAGATGTTCATCCGGGTATGCGAGAAGTCGGACGTATCTTCATTTTCCAAGAAGTCCTTCATTTCGATGTTGAGCATTTCCGGCTCACGGGCGTATTTGGCGTTAAATGAATAGAAACTTCCGTCCTCGCAGATGACAGAGAAGTTCGTTTCCCCCGGAAAGCCCTCTGTCGTGGCTTTCACCCGGATGACGTTCTCCGCTCCGTCAGCCTTGCCCGCTATGATGTGGTTGCTTCCCAAATCCACATAGCGCACGGCGGAGGGGAAAATGATATGCACCGTCTTGGCGAAGGTTACTTCCACGCCGTAGGGCGTTACCATCTGTCGGTAAGGGAGTTTCCGGGTAATGCCTTGGTACAGGTCATTGCCCGCCGCATATTTCACGGTGTCATTGGTTTGTGCGTTTGCCGCACACACGCCCAACAGGAGGGCGAACATTGCAAAATACTTCTTCATTTGATTGGAAATTTTTAGTGGTTTGTTGTTGGATTACTGTTGTTTGGCGTAAAGCATGACCTTGTACCCGGCTTTCAGCTTCACTTTCACGGTGCGGAACTTCTTGGCGAGGTAGCCCGATGCCCCCTGCATCAGCCCCCTTGTAACGTCCATCGCCACCTGCTGCCCGGCGTTCTGCGTGAAGGAAATGCTTGTGCCCAGCCCGCTGCCGATATTCGCCATCGCTTCATTGAAGGCTTCCTGCTCCATAGAGGACGGCACGGAAAGCCCCTTTTGCCCGTCCGTGTCGAACACGGCGAGTTCCACCGGGATGATGTTGCCCGCATGTTCAATGGAAGAAACGGTGATGTCGAGCCGTTCGCCCTGCATCTTTGCCGCACCCGACAGGACAGTGTTTTTCGGAACAATGATGTTTCCCGCCTGCATGGGTTCCAGCAGCCGGAGCTTCACGCTCTGCCCGTCAATCAGCGTCTGGTCTTGGTGGATGCAGGCGGCTATCGTGTTCCTGCCCACAGCGTAGCCCGTGCCTACCGCCGTGTTGAAGCCGTAGTTCCGTGGCTGGCTGTACGCCCGGATGAAGTCCGCATCGCTCATGGGCTGGCTCAGTCCCGAAACGGTCGTTTCCCTGACAGCTTGCACTGCCACCGCATCCGGCTTGCGGTCAATGTTACCCGCTACCGGGACTTGTGCCATTTGCCCGTTCTGCCCGCCGCCAGCGTACTTGGCGGCAAGCTCGTAGGACTTTTCCAACAGGGCAAGCTGGTCGTCCGCAGTGGGCGTGGCGGTCTGCTGCCGTTGCAGGCGTTCGGTCAGTTCCGCCACCTGCCGTTTCAGTTCCTCTTTTTCTTCATCCGCCGCTGGCGGTTCATAGAACGTGCTTAGCTGGCGGTTGATGTTCCGGTAAGCGGTCGCCGAAGAAGCACCGCCGCCCCTTGCGGGCTGCGGATCATCTTCCGGCATCGGTTCTGCGTTTCCTTGCCGTCCTTCCGCTTCACCGTCAGGCGTAAAGCCGAAGTCCTGCAAGGACTGGATTCTGTCCTGCCGCTTGCGGCTCACCACCGCCTGCTCGTAGGCGGTCTGCTTGTCGGCTATAATCCCGTCCTCTGCGGGCAGCGGGAGGTCGGCGTTGAAACCGCCCACGCTCTCCACGTCTGTCTTGTCCTTGCCGGAGGGCGCGAATATCAGGTACATGCACCCGGTAAAGGCGAGGAACATCAGCGGGAAGACTATCATCTTCTTTCGTTGTTGCACCTCTTTCGGGGAGAGTTCCCGTTTGGGCTTCTTCTCCTTTGCGGGCTGTCCGCCCGGCTCATTCTTCCGTGTTTCTTCCATATTCCGGTCTGTTTAATGGGTTGATACTGTCGCCGCCATGCAGCGGAAATTGCCTGATATGCTCGATTCGCAGCCTTTGCCCGTCCCGTTTCCCGATGTGGTAGATGGACGAGACGGTGATATAGACGGACAAGCCGCCGAACAGGAGGAACATCACGAGGATGACCGCCAGCCGTTTGCCCGGCGTGATGCGCCCGCACATCCGGCGCAGGCGTTCGTCCGCCCAATCCTGCGCCATTCCGATGTAATTCCGTTTTCTTTTCATGCGCTTATCGTTTGATGGTCTGCAAATCCTTGTTCTCCGTGATGGTGAACGCTTCCATGATGAAGCCGTGCGGGTTGTTGTCGCTGCGTGTGGCGTTCAGGAGCCTGCATGTGGTTACAAGGCTTCTGACCGTCAGGCTGCTTTCCCGGACAATCAGTTGCCGGGCATAGGTGTCCACCCGGTAGGGGTACTGGTCGAAGTCGCACTTCATGCTGTCAATCTCCACCGTCTGGTTGATGTTGCCCGAAATCACCCGGTTGTAGTACCCTTTTTCCGACAAGTCCTTGTAATAATTGTATGCGCTCTTGTCGGCGAGGAACAGCGAACGCCTGACATTGCTTTCGATGGCGTTCTTGTCGGGCGAGAGCGTGAAGAAAAGCTCATGGAAACGCTTCACGTGCGATTTCGCTTCAATCGGTCTGTTCTGTGCCATATCCTGTGAGAGAGCCAGCATCAGGCTCTTGCCGTTGTCGAGGACGTATATCTTCTGCCGCTGCTTCTCGGCGAAGCTGTACGAGTTCCACACGGCAAAGCCCGTAACCAGTGCGCACAGGCAGATGAATACCAACGCGAAAAGCCGGATTTGCCGGAAGCTCGTTTCGATGTTCATTAATGACTTAAATTCCATGTTCTGATAAATTGAAGTTGGTTATTTGAGTAGTTTCCCGGCAATCTTCCCGCTTGTCGCTCCAGCCACCGCCCCTGCGACCGACCCGGCTCTTGCCACGTTGCGGTTGTAGGCGGACGTGCCGCCAGCCGACACAATCCAGCTTGCCACCGTTGGGATGGTGAAGTAGCCCACGATGCCGATAATCATGAAGATTACATAGATGGTGCTGCTGCCGTCAGGAATAAAGTTGGGGTCTGAAAGCTGCTCGATGTCCTTCTGGAGCATCAGCGTCTGTATGCGAGCCAGCACGCTGCTGAACAAGTCCGACACGGGAAGCCACAGGTAAATGGAGATATAGCGTGAAATCCACTGGGTCAGCGTGCTCTGGAAACCGTCATAGACGGAAATCGCAAACGCCAGCGGACCCAATATCGAGAGCACTATCAGGAAGAACGTGCGCAGCGTGTCGATAATCAGCCCCGCCGCCTGAAAGAGTATCTCCAACAGTTCCCTGAACCAGTCCCTGACGGACTTTTTGATGTTGTACGCCGTCCTGTCCATGTACATGCCCGCCATCGTTACCATCTCGGAAGGCGACCAGCCGAGTTCGTCCAGTTGTCGGTCAAATTCCTCGTCCGAAGCGAGGTACGCCGTTTCCGGGCTTCGCATCAGGGCTTCGTATTCCAGCCTGTCTTTTTGCGCCCGGTACTCGTTCATGTCAAAGGTCTGCGTTTCCATAAGTTGGTTGCAGCCTTTTACCACAGGCGACAATACCGTGTTGATTGTCCCCAGCACGAACGTGGGGAAGAACAGGATGCACAGCCCCAGCGCGAAGGGACGGAGCAGCGGGTACACGTCTATGGCTTCCGCCCGCGCGAGCGACTGCCACACCTTGGCGGCGACGTAGAACAGCGCGCCCAGCCCGGCTATCCCTTTGGCGACACCCGTCATGTCGCCGCAAAGGGGCATCATTTCATCGTATAGCACCCGCAGCACTTGGTGCAGGTTGTCAAATTCCACCGCTAATAACATAGGCATACCGATTGTTACATGTTACCAGTAGCGTTCATCCGCCGAGCCGTAGAGAGCCAGCACCCGGTCGGTGTCGTTCTTCTTTTTCGCCCGCAGGTAGGACACCGAGATATTCTTGCGGGTGTAGTAGTTCACGAGGTTGCGGTAGTTCATCAGGCTGTTGTACGCCCGGTCGATGACCGCCAGCCGTTCGGCATCCGAGAGCGACATGCCCGTGACGTTCACCACGTTTTTCAAGTCCTGCAACACGTCCGAACTCTCGTCCAGCAGCATGGCGTAGCCGGAGGATATGGCGGCAAGCTCGTCCGCCGTGAAATTCGGGTCAGCCAGCATGTTCTGGAAGTTGCGCACGTAGATTTCGGATATTTCCGCCACCAGCGCGATGGACTTGCCCACCTTTACGCCGCCCTTCACTACGTCATGCACAGATTTGAGCGCATCGTAGAACTGCTTGCTCTGCTGGAATATCTTCTGCGTTTCCAGAAAGCCGTTCAGGGTGTTGGCTTTCGTCCCCGCCGTTTCCACCATTTCCTTGGCGGAGTTGATGATGCTCTGGGCGAGGTTGCCGGGGTCTGACACGACCCATTGGGCGTTTGCCCTGCCTGCAACACACAGGCATATAGATACGATTACTAACAGTTTTTTCATCTTGTCCCTTTTTTAATGTTTGAAACTCGCTTGTATTCTCCGCCGGGCGAAAGGATTATCCGGTCTCGCTCCTTGTCATAGGTCAGGAGGATGGCGAAGCCTGTCTCAATGAACAGCTTCCCGCCGTGTTCCGTTATCAGATAGGAGGTTTCCAGAACTTTCCCCCGGATATTCGCTTTCCGGGTAACATTGTATGTGCCGCCTTTTCCCGAAAGGGTGAAAGCCGGGCGACCTTTGACGTGTACCCATTCACCCTGCATCCGCTCCAGTTGCTTTTCCGGGTCATCCTTGCAGGATGCCAGCAACAGGACACAGGAAAAGAGTGCCAAAAACTTGCTTGTACGTTTCATATTCCTGATTTTAAGTTGTTGATGATTGTGGATTACGCTTGCTTTCCGCCAGCCGCTTGATAGCCAGTTCAAGGTTGCCGCCCAGCTTGTCGGCGAGGGCGAACAGCTCCATCTTCTCGCTTTCTTCGGTCGTGTACGTGTAGTATTCCTCCAATGATACCTCGGTGGCATATACCGCCGATTGTGTGCCGCCCAGCGAGAAGAACACCTCCTTGTACTTCCGTCCGGGATGGTTCGCCATGTTGATGGACAATATTTGCGAACGCTCCTTGTCGGTCAGCCCCAAGAGGTTCTGTATGCTGTCGAACTTGTTCAGGTATTTCCTTTGGTCTAACAGAATCTTGCAGTCCGAATTATTGATGATGCTCTCTTTCACAATGGGCGAGGAAATAATATCCTCCACTTCCTGCGTGACCACAATCGCTTCCCCGAAATACTTTCGGACGGTCTTGTAGAGGTACTTGATGTAATCCGCCATGTTCGCCGACGCAATCGCTTTCCACGCTTCTTCAATCAGTATCAGTTTCCTTATTCCTTTTAGCTTGCGCATTTTGTTGATAAACGCTTCCATGATGATGATGGTCGTTATCGGAAACAGAATCTTGTGGTCTTTGATATTGTCCAACTCAAAGACAATGAATCGTTTATGCAATAAATCCAGTTCCTTGTCGGAGTTGAGCAGGTAGTCATATTCGCCACCACGATAGTACGGTTCAAGCACGTTCAGGAAGCCGTCAATGTCAAAGTCCTTTTCCCGGACGTTCTTCCGTTCAAGCTGTCGGCGGTACTCATCCCGCACAAACTCGTAGAACGTGTTGAAGCAGGGCGTTACTGATTTATCTTCCGTGATACGTTCGATGTAGGCACTTACCGCATTGGACAACGCCACTTCTTCCGACCGCTTCGGGGCTTCATCGTCCCGCTTCCACAGGGTGAGTATAAGGGTCTTGATACTCTCTTTCTTCTCGATGTCAAACACCCCGTCCTCGACATAGAACGGGTTGAACGCTATCGGGTTCTCGTTGGTGTAGGTGAAATAAATCCCGTCCTCGCCGTGCGTGCGGTTGTGGATAAGCTGGGACAGCCCCAAGTAGCTGTTACCCGTATCTACTAATAGCACGTGCGCACCCTGCTCGTAATACTGGCGCACCATGTGGTTGGTGAAGAAAGACTTTCCCGACCCGCTCGGCCCAAGTATAAACTTGTTGCGGTTGGTGGTGATGCCTTTCTTCATGGGCAAATCCGATATGTCGATGTGCAGCGGGCGACCGCTTACCCTGTCCACCATTTTGATACCGAACGGCGAAAGCGAACTCTTGTAGTTCGTTTCTTCCACGAACAGGCATAGAGCCTGCCCCAAAAATGTGTAGAAACTTTCCTCTGCGGGGAAGTCGGCTTCGTTACCGGGTATGCCCGCCCAGAAGAGCGTGGGCGTATCGACCGTGTTGTGGCGTGGCTTGCACTCCATTAAGGCAAGCTGGCTTCCCACATCGTTGCGTATGCGTTTGAGTTCGTCCCGGTCGTCACTCCATGCCATGACGTTGCAGTGGCAGCGCACCGATACAAGCCCCTTGCTGTGGGCTTCGTTCAGGTACTCGTCTATCCACTCCTTGTTCACTTGGTTGGCACGGGAATAGCGGGAGAGTGATTGCATGTTCCGGGCGGTCTGCTCGAAGTTCTTCAGGTTCTCGGCGTGGTCGTCTATGAAAATATACTGGTTATAGACGTGGTTACACGACAATAGTACGCCCACCGGGGCGGCAAAACTTAACCTGCAATCGCTTCTATCGGTGGACAGCTTTTCAAACCGTGTATCTGTCCCGACCTTGCCGGGCAAATCTTCCACGTCCGAAAGCGTGTGCAGGCACAGTATATCGTCCCCGACACGCATTTCTTCCGGGTACAGTCCGATATCTTTCAGGCAGGTGGTATCAGTCTGTGATAGCGAGAAGTATTTCTCGATGATGCCCGCCTTTCCGTCCTGCCCGGTGATTTCCGATGCCGCCAGCCGGGTAAGGGTGACAAACCCGCTGTCGTTCATAATTCGTTCAAACTGTCCGACCGCCTCGATGAACTTTGCCGCCGCTTCCCTGTCCGCTATCTCCTGTGGGACAATCCTGCCCCGGCAGAGGGTGGAGAAGTCACTCTGTCGGCGGCTTCTCTCCCTTGTCGTTTTTGTCAGGAACAGGTAGCAGTAATGGTTCAGGAACGGGCGTTCATTGAAGTGCCGTTCAAAACTCCGGGACAGGAAACTAAGCTCGTCCCTTTCGGTGTCGGGCTGGTAATTCTCCTTGATGAAGAAGTCCTGCTTGTGTACTATGGAGTAGTCGGGCAGCACCTTGATTGCCTTGTACCATGCCGAATGTATGGCTTCGTACTCGGCACTGGTGACGGTGAACAGTTCGGGCAGTTCCACCCTGAAAGCCACCGTGATGTCGGCATCCTTTGAAATGATGCAGCCGTTCTCCACCGCCAAAAGGGGAAACTTCCTCTCCAGCGTGGTAGCCTTTAACGTATTCCTCATGTTCTTTCTTCCTTTCTTCTTTTGTAGGTGAATAATCGGGGTAACGCCTTTCTGTTGATAATGAAGCGGGGGTGTCTTTTGCGGGCGGCAGCTTTCATCAGCCCGTGTGTACCGTATCGGGCATTCAGCCGGAACGTCTGCCACACGAGCAGCAGCGAAGCCGACACGATGAAACCGATACATAGCCACTGGTTCACGCCTGCCATGAACAGGACGATGAACACCACGAACACGGCGAGCAAGCCGCCCGCGAAGA
>ERZ826146.2500-NODE-2500-length-13647-cov-2.940700_pt1 | contig 13647 bp, 10 predicted proteins | sample MGYA00519857_ERZ826146 | MGnify/ENA primary metagenome ERZ826146 (study PRJEB31778, sample SAMEA3449222) | human gut metagenome | biome: human gut; feature: human-associated habitat; material: faeces | place: United Kingdom | collected 2010/2012 ...
TTTATGCTCCGTTTAATGATTATGGGATATATGAATATTTCAGAGAAGATACGGATATGGAATATGAATACAATAATATATGTATCACCTTCAAGGATGGAAAATTTGATGTAAAAAACAATAACATATCAGATAATAATCAATTCAAGAATTATTGTGATTCACTGATTTATAAAAAAGTAAGTGAACTCAGAGATAAATTGGATATCCCGAAAGATCAACCGATAGAACAATTCATCACAAATAATTACTTGTTCCTGAAACCCTATTGCGGTACTGCATTATATATACCGGCCGAAAGAAGTATAATTTCTACATTATTACCAGCCATGTCTAATATAATGTGGACAAAGATACCAATACCACAATTGGTATTGCAATATATGAGCTATTTTGAGCAGGCGAGAAAAGCAAATGCCGAATACACTATACCTTTCAATGAGGATATAAAATACCGCTATGGCAATTCAGAAGAAGGATTGGTGATAAACGATGGCGATAAGACAAAACTGTTGCCGTTAAGCAAGTGTTCATCAGGCATACAATCATTATTACCAATGATGATGGTACTCGATTATTGTATTAATGAAAATATGTACAATTCGTATGTCATAGAAGAACCGGAACAGAATCTGTTCCCTGATAATCAGTTGGCGGTATTAAGATATATTATCAGTAAGAACAATGCTTATGATAGACGTAGCATCATCACAACGCACAGCCCGTATCTGTTGTCAGGCATAAATATATCACTTTTGGCAAGTTTGGTTGCCAAAGATGCGAGATATAAGGATGAAGTATTGAAAATACTCCCCGAGGAATATCATTTGACTTCAGGTGATGTAGGTGCTTACGCTTTAGGCGGTGAGAATAATTATTGTAAGGATATCCTTAATGAGGAGACAGGAACAATAGATCAGAATTACCTCGATACAGCATCTTCTGTTATGGGAGATGAGTTCGGAAAACTGTATAAATTGTATCTGAAAACATTTGAATGATGGATATACCAGTAGCAATAAGCAATTTAAATTTATGCCGTGCATTCAAGGGACATAATCCTGATATAATGGATTGTGTCCTGCCCATAGCAGATAAAGAGTTTTTTGTGGAGGATAGTCGTGAAGTCGGATGTACAATCTATACTTGTAAAAAGATTGATGACAAATCCTGCAAAGTATCCAATTCAACAGATGAAGCTGTCATCCTTTTACCCATTGATGGAAAATTCATCATTAACCATAAGGGAGGCATGGCTGATTCAGCTCTGTTTAATACAAAAGACTTTCATTTCGTAGAGTTCAAGTCCAACGCAGAGGGCAATACCGATAATGCAGTAAAGGGTACATATTCTAAGGCGATGGACCAACTTAATGAAACATTGAATATTTTTGAGAGTAAGATAAATGCTATTGATATAGATTTCAGAAAGAAAGTAAATGTTCCCTGCCATATCATAGTATCCGAGACATTCCCGAGAAACAGCGCGGCAGAGCAGACAAATGCCATTGCGTTTGCCAAGCGCACCAAGGGAATACCTTTGGAATGTGATAACGAGATAGATTTTTTATGATACATAATTAATCATCTGTTGTTGGTAAACCGAGAACATAAAGCACGGTTTCATTAGGAAAATAACCACGAACAAAATAGTAAACAAAAATATAAACAATAAACATTCTTCCTCAACGAGATAAGTTTCGCAAGCAAATAAATTGCCCGATAGGGGAAAAAAGAGGAGGAATTTTAATATTAAATACAATATGAATATAGCAATTGTAGGTACAGGCTATGTCGGACTGGTGTCCGGCACATGCTTCGCAGAGATGGGAGTAAACGTGACATGCGTTGACGTGAACGAAGAGAAAATCAACTCACTGAAAAACGGCCAGGTGCCGATCTATGAGCCGGGACTCGACGAGATGGTGCTGCGCAACCACCGCGAGGGACGACTCAACTTCACCACCGACCTCACGAGTTGTCTCGACAACGTGGAAATAGTGTTCAGTGCCGTGGGCACTCCTCCCGACGAAGACGGCAGCGCCGACCTGCAGTATGTGCTTGAGGTGGCACGCGAGTTCGGTCAGAACATCAAGAAATACACGGTGCTCGTAACCAAATCCACCGTTCCTGTAGGTACGGCGAAGAAGGTGAAGGCAGTCATACGCGAGGAACTGGAAAAGCGCGGCGTCGATGTCCCGTTCGATGTTGCGAGCAACCCTGAGTTCCTCAAGGAAGGTGCGGCAATCAAGGACTTCATGAGCCCCGACCGCGTGGTCGTAGGTGTGGAGTCGGAGAAGGCAAAGGAACTCATGTCCAAGCTCTACCGTCCGTTCCTGCTCAACAATTTCCGTGTGATATTCACCGACATACCTTCGGCAGAGATGATCAAGTACGCAGCCAACTCAATGCTCGCCACACGCATCAGCTTCATGAACGACATCGCAAACCTGTGCGAGCTGGTGGGCGCCGACGTCAACATGGTGCGCAAGGGTATCGGCTCCGACGCCCGCATCGGCAGCAAGTTCCTCTATCCGGGCTGCGGTTACGGTGGCTCATGCTTCCCCAAGGACGTGAAGGCACTCATTAAAACCGCTGAGAAGAACGGATACAACATGAGCGTGCTGAAAGCCGTTGAGCAGGTGAACGAGAACCAGAAGCACGTGCTTTTCAACAAACTCTCAAAATACTATGGCGGCAATCTCAAGGGAAAGACCATCGCCATGTGGGGCCTGGCATTCAAACCGGAGACCGACGATATGCGTGAGGCGACATCCCTCGTCACCATCAACCTCCTGCTCGAAGCCGGCTGCACCGTCCGCGTTTACGATCCCGTGGCAATGAACGAGTGCCGTCGCCGCATCGGTGACAAGGTGCTCTACGCCAAAGACATGTACGACGCCGTTCTCGACGCCGATGCCCTGCTCATGCTCACCGAGTGGAAGCAGTTCCGTCTGCCAAGCTGGGGCGTGGTAAGCAAGTCGATGAAGAATCCTCTTATCATCGACGGCCGCAACATCTACGATGCCGATGAACTCAAGCAGAACGGGTTTGAGTATTATTGCATTGGTAGATAAAGGAAGATAGAGCAGTTTAATCTATTCAATTAAAAATATTATAGGATTGTGTAAAATGTTTTATGTTATAGAAAAATATTAATCTACATATATATTATAGCATGAAAAAGGTTTCAATTTTAATACCTGTTCATAATGAAGAAAAGATGCTTCCTTTGTTATATAAGGAACTACGAAAACTAATAGATGCTCAGACTAATTATAATTGGGAAGTTTTATTTGTTAATGACGGAAGTTCTGACAATTCCTTAAACATAATAAAGGCGTTACGTGCTGCAGATAAATGTGTATGCTATGTAAACCTTTCTCGTAATTTTGGAAAGGAAAATGCTATGTTGGCAGGATTTGATTATGTAACTGGGGACTGTATGGTTATTATGGATGCCGATTTGCAGGATCCTCCCTCTTTGATTCCTGAAATGTTGAAATATTGGGAACAAGGTTATGAGGATGTGTATGCAAAAAGGGAATCACGTGGTAGTGAGCCATGGTTAAGAAAGAAATTTTCATTGCTTTTTTATAAGATATTGCAGAGCACAACCAAATTCGAGATTTTACAAAATGTAGGCGACTTTAGATTGTTGGATAGATGCTGCATTAATGCCCTAAAGACACTTAGAGAAAGTGAACGATATACAAAAGGAATGTTTTGTTGGATAGGGTATAAGAAAAAGGAAATAATGTTTGACCGTGGAGATAGGGTCGCAGGAAAAAGCAATTGGAATTTCTGGAGCTTGCTTAATCTTGCTATTGAGGGTATAACATCTTTCACTATAGCACCATTGAGATTTGCAAGTGTTATGGGATTTGTTATTGCTTTTTTCTCCTTTTGTTTTATGTTCTTTTATTTTACAAAGACATTGATAATTGGTGATCCTGTTCAAGGTTTTACAACAATAATCTCTGTTCTTTTATTCTTAGGAGGAGTACAACTACTTTGTATCGGAATACTTGGAGAATACATCGGGCGAATATTCAATGAATCCAAACGGCGTCCACCATATATTGCCAGCCAGTATAATGAAGAAAAGTTATAAGTAATAAATAGTGATGAAGAAAAGATTATTTACATATACGGATGTAATATTTTATTGCGTCGTCTTTGTTGCATCATTTCTGTTGAGCAGACAATACCTTCAGGTGCATGAGGATTTGGGATATTGTTTCAGTTCTGCGGACGGAACACCCATAACTTCTTTTCTTGATGCAATTCGCTCACAAGCATGGGATTATATGCACGGCGTGGCACGTTTTTCCGTCCATACATTTGTACAGTATTTCTGTTCTATGGATAATAAACTGCCTTTTTTCATAATAAGTGCAGCGATGTTTGTTTTATTGAATGTGGGACTATTGTATATTTCCAGAATAGAATTTGGTATAAGGGAAACTGATAAATATCTTATTTTATTGTGGTTGTTCTTGATGGCACCTTTGGTTGGCGTTACATTTTGGGGACATATAGCATTTGTGGTAAACTATTTATGGGCAGCGGCTTTAAATGTCTTGTTCATATCTATGTTCTTATATGAAAGGGAACATAAGGACAAATGTTCAGCATTACGAATGGTCATTCTTGCTGTTATATCAATATTCATTGGTGGTTTTCAGGAAAGTTTCTCAATATGTATCTGTGGAAGTTTGTTTTTCTATGCATTGTTTAATAGGAAATCACTTACTAAAAAGGAGTTAGTTCTGATTCTGGCATATATTATTGGTACTTGTACGCTTTTGTTTGCTCCCGGTAACATATCTAGAGTAATTTCCGTAAAGTCTGCTTCTGACATGTCGTTTATAATGAAGATATGTTATAATTTCGGACGTGTGCTTTTCGGATATTGGCAAATATTCATATATTTCGCTTTGGCTATGATTCTTTTTCTCTTTAAAAGAAAGCCACTTGTCGGGTTCTTGCAGAAAAACGTATATTATATCTTGGCGTTATGCATATTTATCCTATTCACCACTTTCATTGCATATACAGCCAGACATCAGCTTATGTGTCTTTCCATTATACTTCTTATTCTCACATTAAAGGCTGTATATACATGGCGTGTAAATGATGGTAGAGGCTCATTTTTTATAAACATTATTGTTTCTGTTCTTTTGTTATGTGTTTATACTATGGTTTATGGAAGAAGGAATCAATTATGTGATGTATATGATAAATTTGAGACTTCTGCGAGAAACGAAAATGACACTATCGCATTAGCCGGTGATTTTATCTATTTCGATAAGGTAGTTATGAAAGATAGTCCTTTTCGTGATTTCTTGAATTTAGTTCATACGTCATCACAGGTATATTATAAAGACGGTATTAGAAATCTGTCCCGTTATCTTACTGATGGTCGTAATTTGAATTATAAGACAGTAGTGTTATCTGACACACCGAAGAATATAATAAAACAATGTACACAAAATAATGAGATATCACCAAATGTATATGCTCTATCAGATTACTTGTTTATAGTAAAGTGTACAAAAGAAATAAGTGAAAGTTCTGTTATAAGAATACATAAGGAACCAATAGCAATTAAATCACGTTTGTTGAATATTATACATCCAGATAATACAATACAGTTACGTGTTGCTGATGTGGATATGCAGTTCGTATATAATGGTATTAAATATCTTTTTTTAGTTGGTGATCGTGAAAATAATGGTTATAGAATAAGCACAATAAGAATCGAAAATGAGTAATGTCTTTTATACAAATAATATAGAATCTAATGTCTTATCAAAGACTATTGATAAGTTACGTTTTCCTCTAACTGTCTTAGTCGTTGTATTGCATTGTTCTGTAAGGAGGAAAGGAATGATTGTCAATGAAGATCCTTCAGACATATTTTCAATATTGATAGCATATTCTTATAATTTTATATATGCCTTATTGAATGGTGCTTTAGCTCATTTGGCGGTACCGACATTCTTTTTTATCTCAGGTTACTTGTTTTTTATGAAAGGTGATTTTTCTATTTCTACATATCGTAATAAGTTGCATAAAAGGATAAAGACATTATTTGTTCCTTATGTGGCTTGGATAGCTTTATATGTTGTTTCCACAATAATATATAAGGTTATGGATGATCCATCTTTTGATATAATGACTTTTTTGAAAGATAATGGTTATCTCAGACTCTTTTATGATTGTAATGTCTGGTATACACAAATGTCACTTCTTTCTGGACCATTTCTTATACCTTTATGGTATATACGCGATTTGATGGTTATGGTTATAATTTCGCCATTGATTTATTTTTTGATTAAGCGTACAAGGCATATCTATATAATATGTTTAACGTGTCTGTTCTTGTTAAGACTTTGGCCGGATATACATGGAATAAGCCTGACTGCAATATTCTTTTTTTCGTTGGGAAGTGAATTTTCAATAAGAAAGAGGAATTTTGTTGTAGATATGTATAAAATATCTAATATAACTAACATATTGTTTGCTGTACTTTTAGCAATTATACTTATGCAATGTCTTCATATATATATTATGGATTTTTCAGTATTTCCATTATTTTTGATTGTTGGTGTTGTGTTTCTTTTTAATCTGACTTCTTCTTATGTAAGAAGGAATATATCTAAAAAAAATAATCTCTCAAAATATAGTTTTTTTATGTACTGTGCTCATCATGTCTTACTTATAGGCTTAAGCATTAAGATTGTTGATAAGTTTTTGATTGTGGTAGAGAATGAAACTCTTAAGCAATTGTTAGCATTATTGATTACTCCTATTTTACTTATATTTATATGTATTATGTTATATAAAGTAATGCAACGATTTATACCTAATATGTTAAAAATATTAACAGGAAAGAGAATTTAACTGTATAAACACTATGATAATCTGATGGAAATAGACATTTTAATTCATAAAATGAGTATTTACGTTTGAGGATGATGGTCAATGTATGGTAATACTATTCAGGTCAATTTGTTTTTGAATTAGTAACAATGCACTAATTATGCTTATTGAAGCGAAACGGTTCTATATTTTTGCCGGAACGTGATAATCAAATCAATCAAGAACCTGTCATTATCGGTGGTAGAAATATATACAAAGCAGAGGAACTCAAGTATAATGGGTTTGAGCATTATTGTATTGGTAGACAGGATATAAGGATTGCTCCCGAATAACATAAAGTAGTAAGGTATAAAGGCTTGTACCTATATATTATAGTATGTCAATAAAGCAGTCATCATTTGAAGAAATAAATTATAATTTGAGGGAACAAAATGTCAGGGGAAACAAAAGGAAATCTTAAACAACAGACAAAGAAGGGATTATACTGGAGCTTTTTCAATCAGTTTGCAAATTATGGAATGCAGTTTTGTGTCGGAATTGTTATGGCACGACTGTTATCGCCGTCTGATTATGGAATAACGGCTTTGCCTGCGGTGTTTATGGCTGTGGCTTATATTTTGCAGAATGGAGGATTGGGTGATGCATTGATACGCAAGACAGATTTATCGGAAAAAGATCTTTCCACAGCATTCTATTATAGCATTTCTGTTGGTATTGTTTTATATGTAGTCATGTTCTTTTCTGCAACATGGATAGCAGATTTCTATAATACACCTGTACTTGTTCCACTAATTCGTGTTACAGCATTAGGATTTCTGTGGGGACCTTTGGGAACTCCTCAGAATGTTATCTTAAAAAGAAAGCTTGATTTTAAAACTCCTACAACAATATCTATAATTACAAAATTTGTTTCTGCTATTGTAGGTATATCAATGGCTTTTATGGGTTATGGCTTGTGGTCGTTGGTTATATCCGGACTTTTATCGAGCTTTTTAAGTCTTCTTATGAACTGGTATGTGGTACGCTGGATTCCTAAGGCAGGTTGGTCAAAAGATTCATTCAAATATCTTTGGGATTATGGTAATAAGATGATGGCTTCAGGTTTACTTGAGACGCTATATCAGAATATTGCACCAGTTTTTATTGGAAAATTCTATAGCCCGGCAGAACTTGGTGTTTACAATCGTGCACAGGGATATGCGATGATGCCGTCACAAAATGTTACTGGGGTAATTCAAAGTGTGACATTTCCTGTATTGAGCAAGATGCAAAATGATAATGAGGCATTGGCGCATAATTATCGTAGAATGTTGAAGGCTACAGCGTTTATCATCTTCCCAATAATGATGATGCTATCGGCATTGGCACGTCCGTTAGTTGTAACATTGGTTACAGCAAAATGGGAATCATGTGTTATTCTTCTACAGATAATATGTTTTCAATTTATGTGGTATCCTGTTCATGCAATTAATCTTAATCTGTTGCAGGTGAAAGGACGTTCTGATTTATTTCTTCGTCTCGAAATCATAAAAAAGATTGTAGGCGTATCAATCCTGACAATAACTTTACCTCATGGATTAATTGTTTTTTGCTGTGGAAGTGTGGTGTCTTCATTAATTGCATTGGTTATAAATACATATTATACCGGTAAGCTCATAAATGTTGGATATTTCAAGCAAATGCGTGATCTTTTGCCTATCGTATTGCTCGGGCTTGTCATGTTTGCTGTTATACATTTGTCTAACTATTTTATTTCAAATATGTTGCTTCAGATTATCTGTGGTGGCATCTTAGGCGCGATAGTATATATAGGCGGTGCCATACTATTCAAATTCAGTGAACTTGATGATGTTAAATATATGTTGAAACGTAAATCATAAATATAAATCTATATGGATAACAAAATTATTACAGTTACTTCGCCATTATTACCTGATCTTGACGAGTTTAACGCCCTTCTTAAGGAGATATGGGCAAGTAAGTGGATTACAAACAACGGCTCTTTCCACAAGCAACTTGAGAAAGAATTGGCTGCATATCTGAAAGTACCATATATAAGCTTGTTTACGAATGGAACATTGCCTTTGATTACAGCCTTGCAGGCTCTCCGTATAACCGGTGAGGTTATAACAACCCCTTACAGCTTTGTGGCTACTACTCACAGTCTTTGGTGGAACGGAATAAAACCGGTGTTTGTTGATATAGATCCAGCAACGGGTAATATGGATCCTGATAAAATAGAGGCTGCCATAACTCCTAAGACAACAGCAATAATGCCAGTGCACGTTTATGGAAAACCTTGCAACACAAAACGAATTAAGGAGATAGCTGATACCTATGGATTGAAGGTTATATATGATGCCGCACATGCTTTCGGTGTGGAGGTGAACGGAGAAAGCATACTTAATGCGGGAGATATGTCAACATTGAGTTTCCATGCAACAAAGGTTTATAATACTGTTGAGGGTGGTGCACTTGTCATGCACGATGCAGAGACAAAGAAACGCATAGATTATCTTAAGAATTTTGGCTTTGCCAATGAAGTGACTGTTGTAGGCCCTGGTATTAATAGTAAGATGGATGAAATACGTTCTGCGTATGGTTTGTTAAATCTTCGTCAGGTGGATGCTGCTATTGAGGCACGTCATCAGGTCGCAATAAAATATCGTGAAGCATTGCGTGGTGTTGAAGGTATAACCTTCTTTGACGATATGCCGGGAGTGAAGCACAACTATTCTTATTTCCCTATCTTTGTAGATGCAGAGAAATATGGAATGACACGTGATGAACTTTATTTCAAAATGAAGGAGCAGAATGTCCTCGGACGCCGTTATTTCTATCCGCTTATAAGTGAGTTCTCTACTTATCGTGGACTTGATAGTGCAAGACCGGATAATCTTCCGAATGCACATAAAATGGCAAATACAGTTATATGCTTGCCGATGCACCATGCGTTGAGTGATGAGGACGTTCATCGGGTTATTAATTGTATAATATAAGTATGTTTAATAAAGATATTTATATATTAGGTGTAGGGCACAATACTATAGTTACAATAGATTTAGCAGAAGCCTGTGGCTATAGAATTGCTGGCCTATATCATTATGAGAAAAGTCGAGTCGGTGAATACTATTTTGGTCATAAGATTGTTGGAACAAATGAAGATCTTTTTGAAAAAGACTTGTCTGATAAAAATTTTGCAATAAGTGTAGGTAATAATATTATACGTTCTGAACTTTTTAATAATCTCATAAATAAGGGTGGAAATATTCCAAATTTGATACATCCAAGTGCTGTTGTTTCTAAATATTCTAAATTTGGAAGAGGATTGCAAGTACATGCTTTATGTGTGATAGATCCTGATGTCATAATAGGAGATGATTGTATGATTTCAGATGGTAGTATCGTTAATCATAGTGTTGTAATGAATAATCATTGTTTTGTGGCATGTAATGTTGTTGTCGGTGCTTATACTAAAGTTAATGATTTCTCTTTTATTGGCTCCGGTGCTACATTAATATCAGGAAAGGCTAGTTCAATAGGATATAATTCTATTATAGGAGCTGGAGCTGTAGTAACAAAGCCGGTAAAAGATAATATTGTTGTCGTCGGTAATCCTGCAAAATTTTTTAAAAGAAATGGGGAATAATTTGAATGTTGGAGCATTAATCAATAAGGAACGTAATTCTAATATTGAGCTGTACCGAATAGTAGTGATGTTTTTGATTGTGGCACATCATTACTTGGTTAATTCTGGATTAATTCAGGTAATAGAAAATGAGCCATTGACAGGCAAATCTGCGTTCTTTTATGTATTCGGAATGTGGGGTAAAACGGGAATAAATTGTTTCGTTCTGATAACAGGCTATTTTATGTGTCGGTCGAACATAACATTAAGAAAATTTCTGAAATTATTCCTCCAGATTGAATTTTATAATATAGTTATAAATTTAATTTTTGTCTTTACAGGATACAAAGATTTTAATATAAAATCATTATATGAAATGTTTTGGCCTATAAAATCTGTTGCGGATGGTTTTACCTCGTGTTTTCTCCTTTTCTATTTGTGTATTCCCTTTCTTAATATCCTTGTTCACAATATGAATAAACGACAACATCAGTTATTGCTCTCTTTATGTTTATTCATATATACAATATTAGGAACGACAACAAAAATACATGTTACAATGAATTATGTTACATGGTTTTGTGTCTTATACTTCATTTCATCTTATATCCGTATTTATGGAATAAATTATGAGAATGTAAAAATTAAGTGGGGATGGCTTTCTATTTTTTCCATTGTAATATCTGTTTCAAGTGTATTGGTCCTATCGACAATAGTGAATACTCCGGGTCGTGAGTTTATTTTTGTTTCAGATTCAAATCATATAATGGCAGTTATCTCTTCCATTTGTTTGTTTATGTATTTTAAGGATTTACAGATAAAGAACAGCGCTTTTATAAACAAGGTTGCATCATGTATGTTTGGTGTATTACTTATTCATGCAAATAGTGATACGATGCGTAGATGGTTGTGGTGTGAGACTTTGGATAATGTAGGATGGTTCCAAACAGACTATGCTGTTTTTCATGCATTAGTAAGTGTTACGGTAATATTTATCATTTGCGTAATTATTGATATAATAAGGCAGAAATTTGTAGAGAAGCCCCTTTTTGAATTATTGAATAGGAAAGTATTTATAAAATAATATATGGATAATATAATAGATTAGTCTAATTTAATATTACAGAAAGTTGAAAACCTATATATTAATGGGAGCTGCTGGTGGATATATTTCTGGCGCTCCAATTTATCATAGAAATAAAGCTCAATATATGCAACAGCATGGATGGAATGTATTTTATATTTCTTGTTGTGGTGGTGAAATATATGTACATGGATTAGAGCAATTTGTTATAGGCGTGTGTTCATTCTTGTGTAAAAGTGCATATATATTTCCGAAAACTAAGCAAGAGGAACTGATTGATTATATGATAAAAATGTTCCCTGTTCTAGACGATGAAATAGTAATTGAAACAGGAACTTATTATACAGCATATTGGGGAGAATTATTAGCAAAGCGTTTAAAAGCAAAACATATAATAATTTATCTTGACGAATATAATGAAGCAATAACACATACTCAGTCTGATTTCTTTTTATTTAAGTTTAAACGACGTGAATTAGCTTGTATTACAAAAAATACAATGGTAAATATATTTTCTGAATTTTGGAATGTAGATTTATCAAATGCAATAGGACTTCCTTGTTATTGTAGTAACTCATTGGAAGATTATGATAATGAGTTTACAAATAAAATAAAAAGGGCGGATTATAATATTGGATATGTAGGTCGTTTGGAGAAGCCCGCGTTAAAAGAAATTATATGTTCATTAAGAAGTTTTGTAAAAATAATTGGGAATAAGAATGTTTCATTAGTATGCTATGGTGGGGCAGAAAAAGAAGTTGTAGATAAGATTAAGAATATGGTTAAAGAAATTCCACATGTTTCATTATTCATTTCTGGATATATATTCCCAATACCATTGAAAGCTGTAAAAAAATGTGATATTTTTTTTTCCTCGGCAGGAAGTTCTTATGTTTCTGTAAAAGCAGGAGTACCTACTGTTAGAATGAATGTATATTCTAATAAACCGGATGGTTTCATTTTAGATTTGGTAACAAAATCACTAATGAAATGTAAGTCAGGGAAAAATGTTATTGATTATCTTAAAATGTTCTTTATAGACAGAGATAAACCAATAATGGGTATATACTCATTAAAAAACGAGAAAGAAAATATGAATAATGCTTTTAAGCAGCATGACGAATTCTTAAATAACACAGTAAAAGAAAAAAACTATTATAATATATCATCAATTCATCTTACCATTAAACAACGTTTTATGAAAATGCTTATTTCTTGTTTTGGTATGAGAATATTTATTATTTTGAAATTTTTTGGTATAAAATGAAATCAATAACATTTCTGATGCCTCCTTTTTCGTATTCTCCAGTTGGAGGATTTAAAGTTGTTTTGCAGTATGCAAATTTGTTGTCTGAAGATGGGTATGATATACATATTGTATATGCAGATTCAACAAAATATAGGAATATTAAGTGGAGAATAAAGTATAAATTATTACTTAAGCATATTTTATTCCAATTGAGATTAATAAAAAGGTCTATAAGAATATGGTTCCCGTTGGATAATCGAGTTAAAGAACATAATGTTTATAGTTTAGATTATAATCTGGTACCCAAGACTGATATATATATATGTACGGGTGTGGATACTGCGCCATTTTTAAATAGATATCCTATCTCTGATCATAGAAAATATTATTTTATTCAAGGTTATGAAATATGGGGTAGAACGGATAAGCAAGTAAGGGAAACATACCATTATTCTATGAATAAAATAGTTATATCTAATTGGCTTAGAGATATACTTGAGAAAGAAGAACATGTAAAATGTTTTTTAGTTCCAAATGGTTTTAATCTAAAAGAATTCTATTTAACTATTCCTATAGAATATAAGAATAAATATAAATTGTCTTTATTATATCATGAGGCTGTAAAAAAAGATATAAAAACAGCATTGAAAGCAATAGATATTGTAAAAAAAAGATTTCCACAGGTTCAAGTTGATGTATTCGGCACTCCAATCAGGCCAAATTTTTTACCAGAATGGTATCATTATTATCAATGTCCCTCTAAGGAACAACATCTTAAAATTAATAATGAATCTGCAA
>ERZ826146.2502-NODE-2502-length-13628-cov-4.760849_pt1 | contig 13628 bp, 10 predicted proteins | sample MGYA00519857_ERZ826146 | MGnify/ENA primary metagenome ERZ826146 (study PRJEB31778, sample SAMEA3449222) | human gut metagenome | biome: human gut; feature: human-associated habitat; material: faeces | place: United Kingdom | collected 2010/2012 ...
CGCTGAACCAGCGTGCATCCGTGGGCTGGAAGGCCACCCAGACGGCAGAGCGTCTGGTGGAGCAGTACATGATCCGCATTGAGAGCGTTTCGACCTATTCGGCCAGTGCGTCGGCGAACTAAACGGCGGGAATTTTTCGGTTTTGCAGATTTATATGGGATACGAAAGGAGCCGGGAAAATGGCAGCAGTGAAGAAAGAAAACGACGGTGAAATGGTGAGCATCCGGCTGTTCAGCGACAACGGGCGCTACAAGGGCGACCTGTTCGTGAGCGTGAACGGCGTGAACTACCAGATCAAGCGCGGTGTGACCGTACAGGTGCCGCCGGAGGTGGCGGAAGTGATCCAGCACAGCGAGGAGCAGGACGCCCAGAGCGCCGCGCGGATGGAAGCCATCATCGCACGCGGGGAGTGACCTTGCCCTCTCAGCGCACACAAAATCGAACCCCGGCCCGGCGGCACCGCTGTGCCGGGGAATTTTTTATTGGAGGCCAGATAAATGACGGTAGGAAAAGCAATTGAGCTGGCGGACAAGCTGCGGGCCAACAACGGGTTCGACCGCGAGCTGAAGATCTTATGGCTGCGGCAAGCGGATGCGGGGCTGCGGAAAAGCGTGGTGGAGAAAAGCGACACCGACGCCTTCGACGCTGTGGGCGCGGATGTGCTGTACGACCGGGAAGAGGAGATGCTGCGGCAGGATGCCGAGCTGATGCTGCCCCAGCCTTACGATGACTACTACCCGCACTACCTGAGCGCCCAGATGGACCTTGCCCTCGGCGAGACCGACCGGTATGCCAACGAGATGCAGGTGGCGAACAACTGCCAAGAGGAATTTGCCATCTGGTGCCGCCAGCATTACCTGCCGAAAATGGACACGAAATGGAGGTATTGAAATGGCGCTTCCGAGCGTATACAGCCTTTCGACCGGGCGGAGCAGCCTGACGGCCTTCGGCGGGCTGAATGAGAGCTATGCCTGTGCGGAGGCGGAATTTACCCGGATGCAGAATTTTTCAAGCCGAGGCTATCCGGCGTTACAGACCCGGACGCCCCGGCGGAAGATGGAAGCAGTGGAACACTGCAACGGGATGTACCATCTGAACGGAATGCTCCTGTGCGAGGGGACGACGCTGCGATACAAGGCCGACCATGAGGAAACGCTTGCCACGCCGGCCGCAGAGGAAGAGATCGTGCTGAAAAACGCCGTGAGCGACAGTGAGAAGATCATGGTGGGCATGGGCACGAAGATCATCCTCTTCCCGGACAAAGCAGCTTTTGACACCAAGACCGGCAGCCTGACCCCGCTGGGCGCTGGGTGGGAGAGCACCGGCACTGTGACCCTGACGCCCTGCGATGCGGCGGGCCGGACTTACACCGCCACCGGGCACGCCGCAAAAGAGCCGGACAATCCCACGGACGGGCAGGTCTTCTTGAAAGTCATCAACAGCCAAGTACCCTACAGCAGCGAAAGCGTGCTGGAAGTGTACAACGAGACATTGGGGAGCTGGTCGGCGGTGGAGCTGAACTACTGCAAGATCGAGGCAACGGGCATCGGAAAGGATTTTGCGGTGTGGGACACGGTGACGATCAGCGGCATCGGGGCCAACGAAGACGGGTACTGGAAGGAGCTGACGGGGGACCGCGTAGTGTATGCACAGGGAGACGACTTCGTGCAGGTAAAGGCGGAACCCGGTGGCGATTATTTCTACGGGACCCTGACCAAGGAGGGAGATCGTCTCAGCTGGCGGAGTATCGACGGAAAGGGCAGCGGCTTGGAGGGCAGTCCCGAACTGTTCCGGGTGGAGCGGCGGGTGCCAGACCTCGACTTCCTGACCGAATGCGACAACCGGGTATGGGGCTGCTCCAGCCGGGAGAATGTGATCTACGGCTGCAAGCTGGGCGACCCGACCAACTGGTTCTCCTACCGGGGAACGGCTGCGGACAGCTACGCTGTGACCGTGGGCAGCGACGGCGAATTCACCGGCGCCGCCACCTGCATGGGCTACGCCTTATTTTTCAAAGAGAACACTCTGCACAAGCTCTACGGCAGCCGCCCGGCGGATTTCCGGCTGGTGAGCGTCCAGTGCCGCGGTGTGGCGAAATACGCAAGCCGCAGCCTGTGTGTGATCGCGGAAGTGCTGTACTACCTGAGCAACGACGGCGTGATGGCGTGGGACGGCAGCTTGCCCGTGAAGATCAGCGGCGTGCTGGACAGCACATGGCTGATGAACGTGCGCGGCGCGGTGGGCGGCGTGCTGGATACCCGGTACTATCTGCACATGCGGCAGCCCAGCACCGGCGAAACGAGGCTGCTGGTGTACGACACCGAACGGCAGCTCTGGCACGAGGAGGACGTGGCCGGGGACAGCGAAGCCGAGGGCTGGGCTATGTGCTCCACAGGGCGGCAGCTCTACCAATGGGACGGCGCAAGCCTCTGGGCCACAGAGCCGAACCGCGAGGCCGACCGGGACACCGACGAAGCCAAGGCGGCGCTGGAAAAGAATGTGGCCTTCGACGCGGTGACCGGCGACATCGGCCTGAACACCCCGGCGGACAAATATGTGAGCCGGGTGACGCTGCGGGTGGATGCGCTGGCCTACAGCGTGGTGAAGCTGCAAGCCAGCTACGACGGCGGGGCGTGGGAGACGCTGGGCGAGGCAGCGGTGCTGAACAAATACACGCGGGTCAACCTGCCCTTTGGGCCAACACGGCACGACACGATGCGCTTGCGGCTGACCGGGACGGGGCAGATCGCGGTGCGGAGCGTCGCCTTTACCATGGCGGACAGCCGGGGCAACCGGGTGGCCGGAGGAGAACCGAGGAACTGATATGGCGGATATTACACGCTTAGGCGAGATCAGCTTGCCGAAGTTGAGCGAAGACATGAACCCGGAGGATGCGCGGGCCATCAACAACTACCTGATGCAGCTCCGGGATCAGATGCTGTACATGATGCAGAATCTGGACGAGACGAATTTTTCCGACACCATGCGGGACAAGCTCACCGCAATGGGGTTGAAGGTGGAGTGAACCTCTCGGCGCGCGGGCAGCGGGCTTGCCCTCTCAGCGCGCAGTCCGCCTGACGGCGGCGCTGCTTGCAGCTCCCCCAGAGATGGGAGCTCTGCTTAGAGGAACCCCTCAGTCTGCGTTGCAGACAGCTCCCCGATGGGGAGCAGTTAAAAATGAAAGGAGACAAGACAAATGGCAAGTGGAAAAGCGTGGGAATATTTCATTCCCGGATGGAGCGCTGTGCGGATAACGCAGGACGTGATCAACGCGGGAAAGAACTACATAGACAACCGCAGGGCCAGCAATACCGCAACGACGAACCGGGTGAATGCGGCGCAGAGCAACCTGAACAGCCTGAAGAGCCAGATGCCGGGCGAGTACAAAAGCGAGTACGGCAGCCAGATCGGCAGCACGCAGAGCGCACTGACCGACCTGACGAAAAAGGGCTTTTCCTACGACTACACGAAGGACAACGCCTACCAGCAGTACAAGAACCGCTACACCCGCGGCGCAGAGCTGGCCAGCGAGGACGCCACGGCACAGGCGGCGGGCAAGACCGGCGGCTACGGCAACAGCTGGGCCAGCACCAACGGGCAGACGGCCTATCAGAGCACCATGGCGGGGCTGAGCAACGCGGTGGATGACCTGTACAGCCAAGCCTTCGACGAGTACACCTCGAAGAAGAACGACCTGACCACCCGGCTGGAAGCATTGCAGAAGCAGGAGCAGCTGGCGCAGGATGCCTATAACACGAAGCTGAACAATTACTATAGCCAGCTCAACAACGCACAGAACGAATACGCCGACGCGGTGGGCGAGAAGCAGCAGAACACGGCCAACAAGACGAAGTTCTGGGGGAACGTGGCACAGGTGGGTGCGATGGTGCTGCCGTGGGTGCTGCGGGCGATGGGCGTGCCGATCTGAGTGGCTTGGAAGGAGTGTAACGATATGCTGTTTGATACGTTGAAGCGGAAGAACAAGGCGGAGCAGGAAGAACAGGAATGGAATGCCAACCGCCCGGCGGACTATGTGAGCCAGAACAAGGAGGCTATGGACGCGCTGACCGGCAAGATCGGCAGCGGGTACGATGGGAGCGAGCTGGCGAAGGCTTACCAGCAGTACCGCGACCAGACCGCCGACGCGGCAGCGGCGGCCGCCGACAACACGCGGGCCAACGCGGCGGCGCTGAGCGGCGGGTACGGCAACAGCTGGGCGGACAGCTTGGCAGCACAGGGACAGGGCACGACCACCGCGAACGTGGATGCCGCCCTGACAGCCCTGCGCAGCCGGGCGCTGAATGAATACAAGAACCGGCAGAGCGGGCTGGTAGAAGCCCTTTCCGGGATGGGGAACACCGAAGCGCTGGATCGCTCGGCATACGGCTCGAACCTTTCGAACTGGTACAACCGGCAGAATTTTTTAGCCAACCAGAGCGCACAGGCCCGGAACGAGAACGACAACTACTGGAACAACCTCTGGAACGGCATCAGAACCGTGGGCAATGTGGCCAAGAGCGCCTACGACGGGTACATGGGCTACACGCAGCAGCAGTGGGAAAATGAGTTTGCGCGGGAACAGTGGGAGTACAACAAGAACCGCACCGATCAGAGCGACGCACTGAGCGCCTACCAACAGGCATTCAACCTGTACACGCAGGGCGCGGGCGACGCGGCCAGCGACGTGCTGAACCGGTACGGCCTGAACGCGGATGCCTTTGCGAATTACACTGGGGCACCCATCACGCGGGACGATCAGGCGAGTGTGCTGAGCACCGCGGCTTCTCTGGTGGCAAGCGGAAATCAGGAAGCAGCGGCCAACCTGCTGAAGATGTACGGCATGGACGCCAGCGCAGCGGGCAATTACGGCACGCTGACGAGCCGACTGCTTTCCACCGCTGCGGCCAAGGCGGCGGCCACCAAGACGGGCAGCAGTTCGGGCTCCGGGAGAAGATCTTCGGGCAGAAGCGGCAGCTCCGGCACAGCAAGCGGATACACCACCAGCCAGCTCACGAGCATGGCCAACAAATTTTCCAGCATGAAGGACACGAATCCGCTCTACAGCCATTACAAGGAGGTTCTGACCGATGCGGGATGGTTGGAACCGGAGACGGTGAGCGGCACCACAGGGACGCTTACGGCCCCGCCGGTAGTGGAACCATATACCCCGGCCAGCTCGAAGTTGCGGCTCTCGAACACCGGAAATCACACGACGCAAAAGGCAACGAGTGGGCAGACGAGTAACACAAGCACCGGAATGCCCTACAGCAACGCCCTGAGCTACGCAAAGGGCTGGAAGGCGAAGGGTCTGAACGCCAACGAGATCGCGACCCGGCTGATGAACATGGGCGCGTCGGACGACGTGATCGACAAAGCAATGCTGAACGCAGGATTTTAAGGAGGACGTAGGATGGCATGGAAGGCAGGAAGTGCGGCTGCGCTGCGGGCGCAGAAAGAAAAAGACCGGCACCAGAATCAGGAAACGACAGCGGCGAGCACGCCCGCAAAGGCCACACAGACTTCGACGGCTGCGGGCGGCTGGGCAAAGGGCAGCGCGGCAGCATTGCGGGAACAGAAGCAGACGGAAGCGGCAAATATCGACCTGACCTCGAAAGCATTTGACGAGTACCGGGCAAACAACAATCTGGGTTTTGCGGACGAGATGGACAGCCGGAGAGACTGGGCTGACGGGCGTGCCCTCTCCGCGCCCCGTCCGGCTGACACCGGCGCGTCGCGCAGCTCCCCCGAAGGGCAACGGCGACGACTGCCGCCAGTGGCGGAAACAGGGAGGAGCTGTTGGGGCAGCGGCCAGCAGGATGCAAGCGAAGCGAAGCAGACGCTGGGAGCCGCAACCCGTAGAGCTCTGCTTCAGAGAACCCCTCAGTCTACTTCGCAGACAGATCCCCGATGGGGAGCGGCGGCGATGGATGCGCTCAGCCCGGAAGCGAAGTGGGGCTTGCCGACGCAGAACGTTCTGGAAAAGACCGACAGCGGCGCGGTGGCATACGGGGACAGTCCGGCCCAGAAACTGAAAGGCAGCTATACGCCCTACCTCCAGAAGGACGAATTCGACCGGCTGAATGAGTGGTTCGACCAGCCGCGGAATCAGGAACTGGTGGGCAAGCTGTTGGAACAGAAGAGCGGCTTCACGACCTACGCGGAGCAGGGTACGAGCCGGAACGCCGCCAGCGCCGGGGACGGGAGCATCGACCCCTTCCGCACGGCGGCGGGAAAAAGCCAGAGCGGCGCGAAGTACACCGACGACGACCTGAGAAAGCAAGGCTACAGTGCGGCGGAAATTGCACAGGCGAGGGATTACCTGACCCAGTACGACGCCATCCCGGAATGGAAGAAACAGGCCCGGCGGGCGGGCAACACCATCGGCGGCATTGCGGACAGCGTGGCGGGCAGCGCGGTGATGACCGGCGAGACGGCGGTACAGAGCGCCAAGAACATTGCGGATACCCAGAAGAACTGGGCCAAGGTGCAGCAGGAGATCAAGGGCGATGAGCGGGCGGAGAGGCTGTTCCAGCTGCTGACCGACGTAGACATGGACTACAACCCCGTCTACCCGGAAAGCCGGAACCGCGACCTCGTGCTGATGGGCTACGGCTCGGAAGAGATCCGGGACATGCGGGACCGGCTGGCGGGGCTGGAAGTGAACGACGGCATCGACCCGAAAACCAGCGTGGGCTACCAGCTGTACAAGCGGGGGCAGGAGCTGACGGGAGCTGCCCAGAGCGGCATGACCGAGGGGAGCCGGGCGGTGCAGGGAGCTGTGAGCAGCGCGGCGGAGAACCTCGCCGTCAGTTCCATCAACCCGGCGGCGGTGCTGCCGGTGCTGAGCTTACAGGGCGCGGGCGACGCCATGGGCCAGAGCATCGAGAAGGGCGAGAGCGCGGGCAAGACGCTGGCGGGCGGCGCACTGAAGTTCGGCGCGGGCTGGGGCATCAACTCGGTGGGCGCGGCCGACCTTGCCAAGACCATGGGCTCGGACTACGCCAAGGACACGTTGGCCGGGCAGATCGCGGCCAAGATCCAGAGCCTTGTGGGGGATGCACCCTTTGCAAAGGCCCACCCGACAGTGGCGGCAGCGCTCTCCGGCGGCATCGACAATGCCATGCAAGCCTTTGTGGAAAGCTATGCCGACAAGGCCATCGACGCGGCGCTGGGTGACGAGAAAGCGGCGCAGAGCCTGTTTACCACGGATACCCTGATCGCTGCGCTGGAAAGCGGCCTTTCAGGCGGAGCCTCCGGCGCCATGGGCGGTGCTGTAGGCTCCGCTCTGGCGAAGTACAACGACGGCAACGCCAGCCTGTTGGGACAGGCGGAGTATTACGATCAGCTCGACAAGTACGAGAAGGCCGTGGCGGCGGAGAAGAAACGGCAGCAGCGGGTGGAAGAGCCGGGAATGGAGAGTGAGCAGAAGACGGCACAAGAGGCTGCGAAAGCCGACAGCGGGCTTGCCCTCTCAGGCGCTTCGCGCCAGCTCCCCCAAAGTGGGAGCCCTTGGCAGGACGGTGGGGCTGTGCGGAATGAGCAAAGCTCGACGGCGCAGAAAAGCGAGGGCTCCGAGGCAGAGGGATTGAAGAGTGACAACCCTGCGGTGCAGCAGTATGCCAAGGTGGTGCAGGAGAATGCGCTGACCGGAAAGACCATCAACCTGTTTGCGCCGGAAGCTGGGAACGAAGCAAACCGCGCGGCCTTTGAGGAAGCCTATGGGGTACAACTTCCCGGCACAGCAGCAGCGACCCGGCGGGCGTTGCGGCAGGTGGCCGAACAGGAAACCGCCGCAAGAAATGCAGCGAACGCGGAACAAAATGCGGCGAACGCTGCAAAGCCGGAAGCGGAACAGACCGTGGAAAACGCCGGGGAAACGGTGGAAACCGCCCTCTCCGTGCTCCGTCCGGCTGACAGCGGCGCGTCGCGCAGCTCCCCCGAAGAGGGAGCTCTGCTTCAAGGAAGCCCCACGGAAGAGAGCGCTGCGACAGAGGGCAGAGAGTATGCAGACGTAGACCGGAAGGTTGACCCGGCGGGGCTGGATGCGGCGGACGAGGGAAGCGGGCAGATGCGGGAGACCTACGGGCTGCGGGAACCCAGCGGCCAGACGGCCCGGCAGAGCGAGGTACAGCGCCAGTTGGAGCAGTGGGGCGTGGAGAGCGGCAAGACCAAGGCCGCGCAGGACATCAGCCAGAAGCTGCCCGCCAACGTGGATGCTGATCGGTATGCCGCCGCGGCTTCAACGATCTACCATCTGGCGCAGATGGACGAGGTGGAGAGCTTCGACGACGCGCTGCGGCTGGCCGGTGTGATGGACAATACTGCCCTGAACGTCAATTATATTCTGGACAGCGGCGAGGGCGGGCGGATCGCGCTGAATACCGCCTACCTCTACGGTGCAGACACCAAGGAACAGGCGGGCGGCTACGGCGGCGGCCTGACCGACCAGAGCACGAGCGGACAGGGACGGGTCTACTATGAAGGGACGCTGGATCACGACGGCACCGACATGGGCAGCCAGATCATCGAGCTGAACGCCGCCGCCACCGGCACCGACGCTGTGCTGAAGAACGTGCTGCAAAACAATCCGAACGTCCGGGCCTATGTGGACAGCGAGACGGCCCGTATTTTCTTCGGGGACAGCGTCAGCGACATTTTCGGCACCGTGCTGCACGAGGACTACCACTGGTATAACTCCCTCGACCAAGCGGGAGCAAAGAGCTTGCAGGACCATGCCCTGACCTACCTTGCCCAGATGGACGGATATGAGAGCGTAGACGAGATGATCCGGGACAAGATGGACGTGTACGCAAGCCAGAAGCTTACCTACGAACAGGCAGCCGAAGAGCTGGTGGCAGATGCGTGGCGGGGGATCTTTGCGACGGAAGCGGACTTCAAGCGCTGGGTGGAATTCCAGCGCGGACAGGCCGAGAAAAATGCGGGCGTGAGGGGTTCCATCCACAAGGTGATGAACCGGGTGAAGAATCTGCTGAGCGACATCATCAGCCGGGCCAAGGAAGTGCTGACCATCGACCCCAGCAATGCCGCCGCCCTGAAGGCAAAGCGGCTGGCCGAGGCCCAGAGACGGACCTTGCAAGACGAATACTTCGCCCACGCCGAAAAGGCCATGGACACCCTGCGGACAGCAAAAGAAAACGCCGCAGCTCTCAAAACCGAGAGCGCGGCGGAAGGACGCAGTATGCGGTTCCAGCTGCAGGAGGGGGAGGAAACCCTTGAAAAGCAGCTGAACCGTAATCTTGGCCGGTTGGAACAGATGACACCGGCGGCTGAAATCACTGGAAAAGAAATTGAGTACGGTGCTACCAGCAAAGAAAATGCTGAAAATATCGTCCGATTCTTTGAATCCATTGGCGGAAAAGTAGAGCGTGATGGATTTGGTGTGGTGGAACTGACCCGCAAGGGAGCCAAGGCAACCGTGCAGCATGGAAACGGCCCGGTGAAGCAGATCGCTGCAGCGGCCATTCCCAACGTAATCCGGTACGGTGAACAAATTGGTTTCGTGGAAAACTGGAAAGGACGGGGGTACAACACTCATACCTTTGTGGCTCCGGTTGTGGTGGACGGTATCAAAATCTATGAGGCTGTTATTGTAAATGAATACCGCAGCACAAAGCAGGGAAACAAATTCTATGTTCACGAAGTGTGCGGTTCCGACGGCAGTTTGCTGGTGTTGGATGATGCCGGACAGATAAAACAAAAGCAGGAAAGCGCTGACACGGTACTCAAAACCGAGGAGGGCGGTGAACGCCCGAACTTTCCTGCTAAAAACAGTATAGCACAAGATTCCGCCGAAAGCAAGAGAACCGACGAACCTGTGAAGAAATCGGTGCGGTTCCAGCTGAGTGCACCGGTGGAGGTGGACAGCCAGAAGGACCTTGTAGCCGTCCACAACCTGACTGAAGGAAATCTGCGGGAAGCGCTGGAGCTGGGCGGGTTGCCATCGCCTTCCATTGCGGTGGTCAAGGCACAGGAAGGCCATACCAAATACGGCCCCATCTCGCTGGTGTTCAACTCCGATACCATTGACCCCATGGTGAACCGGGCCAATCGAATCTATGGCTCCGACGCATGGACACCCACCCGGCCCAATGTGGAATACGAAGTGCACGCGGACAAGGCAGTGAAGCTGAACAGCGAACTTGCACAATTGAGCCGACAAACCGCTGGCGGCGCATTTGCGCGGGGAAATGTGCTCAGCGGAACGCTGGACATGGAAGCGTCCGGGAAGAGCCCGAAGCAACTGGCAGAGAGCCTTTCCCGGAATGATGCGGTCAAGGCGGCCTATCTGGCAGACAAAGGCGAAACCGTGCAGGTGGTGACAAAGCAGGAGGTGCGTTTTACCGAAAGCCAGAAAAAGCGGTATGAGAAAATCATGGAGGCCCTTGGCGGAGAAGCTGCCCTGCGGGACATCGTGGAGTCCGACGTGGTGAACGGAAATCACGATAAATCCAATGCCGTGCTGAATGAAGTGCGGGAAGCAGAAAAAAGCTGGGCTATGGAAGAGTTTGGCTGGAGCGAAGAAAAGGCGCAGACCAAAGCCGACCGGCTGATCGCACCGATGCTGCGGGCCAGACTGGAAAACGCATATGAATATGTGACGACCAAAGATATGGCCGGGAAAACCGTGCAGGATACGGAAGCGATGCAGAAGGAGTTACAGCAGAAAGCCCCGGATGCTGATGTGGAAGAGTGGCTGCTGCCGAAGATGGAGGGTATTCTGGGAAAAAAGGGAATCCGAAATGAGAAGGACCCCTATACAAGAACCGGAAACCGGAGAAGCTTTGCCCAATTGCACAACCCCTACACGTTGCAGAATCTGGTGGAGGCCATGAACCAGCAAAATGCACGCGGAGAAGGCGCATGGGGCCTTTCGGCAAACACTCTGATGAGCACCGCGACGGCGGAGTATCAGAATCTGGACGAAGTGCGGGCAGACAAAGGCCGCTTGCAGCAGATGCCGGAAGAAGAGTACAAGGCACTGCTAGAACAGGCCGACGGCCAGATTGAAGAGGTCATCAGCCGCATCCGACAGGAGACCGCTGCACATTCGAACAGCGGCTATGAGGAGCGGGAAATCCTCGGCGATATCCTGTTGCGGGCCGCACAGGGAAAGCAGACCATGGCAGCAGTCAGCAAGGCATTTTCTAAGGAAGGCTATACCATCAGCCGGGAGACGGCAAAGCAGATCGTGGCGCTGTACAAGACCATCGCAGACATCCCCACCGGGTACTTTGAGGCGAAACCCCAGCGAGCCGTGGGGTTCGACGAGGTGCGGGCGGCTATTGTGCCGGACAATGCTTCGGCGGCGCTGCTGGACAGCCTGAAGGAAAAGGGCGTGACCGTCTACGAGTACAAAGCCGGGGATGATGCGCAGCGCACGAAGGTGCTGAACCAAGTGCCGAACGTCCGCTTCCAGATGGCCGAACAGGCTGACCGGGATGCGAAGCGGAACCGCCAGCGGCAAGCCAGCCGGACCATTGCGGACAACAGCGCGGCCATCAAGACAAAGACCGAAAAAGAGAAGCTGGAAGAACGCCAGAAAGCCGTGGACACTCTGCCCGAAACACTGGCCGCCCTGCAAAGCGCCCAGACCAATACCGACAGCCTGATGGTGGATCAGGAGTACAGGTTGACCCTACTGGAGCTGGGGCTTACGCCGGAAGCATGAAAAAAGCAGACGGCCCGAAGGTCATCTGCTGAGAAGTTGATTTTCAGTCAAACAGATCCGTGTGAGTGCCGGTGCGGAACAAAAACAGGATCAGATCTTCGCCATCCACACGGTAGACCAGCAGCCAATCGGGCCGGATGTGGCATTCCCGGAAGCCGATGTAATCCCCGGTCAAAGCGTGGTCACGGTTCTTGTCCGGCAATGGAAGCTGCGCCGCCAGCTGTTCGACAATGGCATCCAGTTCGGCAAGATTCATGCCGCGCTTGGCTGCCAGCTTGAGGTCTTTCTTGAACCGGTTGGAAAGAACGACATCAAGCATTGGTCAGCACCTCATCCATGGCATCCTTGAAAGAGGAATAGCGCTTATACTTTTCAGGATGCGCTTTCATCTCATAGTACTCGTTCATGGCGGCAATGGTTTCGGCGTTGGGATTTTCCCGCGTGACGGCAAACGGAAGCCCCTGAACACGAAGCGACTGCTTTAGAAAAAGGGTGATCGCCGTGGAAAGGTCAAGGCCAAGGTCTGCGAAAAGCTTCTGACTATCATGTTTGAGCTGCGGGTCAAGGCTGATATTGGTGCTTGTTCTTGCCATAAGAAAACCTCCCAATCATTTTGTTACCATTATTATAGCACAATTCAAGATAAAATCAATGCATTATGCACACGATATGCGCATGAGAAGGGGCGAATCTATGTTGTACCGTACCTGTAAACGAAAGATCAAAAAGGTTTTTTATAAAGTGAGGTAAAAAGTGAGGTAATAGGGCAAGAAAAGGGCCTAGATTCTAACGAATCTAGGCCCTTTTTGCATGGAGCGGGCAATGGGAATCGAACCCACCTCCTCAGCTTGGAAGGCTGATATACTAGCCGATGTACGATGCCCGCATTTACGAACGATATTATAGCATGTTCCGGCACAAATGTCCAGCCCAATTTTTGTATGTTCCTTAAAGCACCGGAAAAGAATGCCGGAACGGCCTTGCTTTTCCATACGGCTCTGCTACAATAGAAAAGAACGGAGGGAGAGAGGATGGAGCCGGAAGCAGAGATCATTCGTACGCAGCTGTTTGCCCTGCGGGATGAAACATACCGCACCTTTCACAGTGCGTTGATGCCCACCGTGCCGCCGGAAACGGTGATCGGCGTGCGCGTTCCGGCTCTGCGCAAGTTGGCAAAACAGCTCGCAGGCACAGCGCAGGCAGAAGTGTTTTTACAGGCCCTGCCGCATGGATACTACGAAGAGAACAACCTCCACGCGTTTCTGATCGAACTTATCCGGGACTACGACAGGGCGCTGGCTGAAACGGAAGCGTTCCTGCCCTACATCAACAACTGGGCCACCTGTGACTGCTTTTGCCCCAAAGTGTTTGCAAAGTACAAGAAGGAACTGCTGGTGCCCATTCGCCGCTGGCTGGATTCGGGAGAGGTGTACACCGTGCGCTATGGCATGGAGATGCTGATGCGCTATTATCTGGATGATGCATTCCGGCCGGAATATCTGGAATGGGTGGCCGATGTGCGCAGCACGGAATACTATATCAATATGATGCGGGCATGGTATTTTGCCACAGCACTGGCAAAGCAGCCGGATGCCGCGCTGCCGTGGCTCACAGAAAAGCGGCTGGATCTGTGGACCCACAACAAAGCCATCCAGAAAGCGGTGGAAAGCCGCCGCATTCCGCCCGGAATGAAGCAGCTGCTGCGCGGTCTGCGCAGCCGTTCATAAAAGCTTCCGGATTTCCGCGCAGATTTCCTGTTTACTTTATGGATGTTTTATTGTAAAATAAGCTATAGTAAAAAATGCCAGGGTATGCCTATGCCCTGACGGAAGATAAAAACAGGTGGTGTTTGGATTATGGCATTGAAATATCAGCGTATCCTTCTGAAGATCAGCGGCGAGGCACTGGGCGGCGAAAAGGGCATGGGCTTTGACGAGCC
>ERZ826146.2504-NODE-2504-length-13626-cov-3.827795_pt1 | contig 13626 bp, 12 predicted proteins | sample MGYA00519857_ERZ826146 | MGnify/ENA primary metagenome ERZ826146 (study PRJEB31778, sample SAMEA3449222) | human gut metagenome | biome: human gut; feature: human-associated habitat; material: faeces | place: United Kingdom | collected 2010/2012 ...
CGGCGATGACCAGGATAGCACCGTCCATCTGAGCAGCGCCGGTGATCATGTTCTTAACATAGTCGGCGTGGCCGGGGCAGTCAACGTGCGCGTAGTGACGATGCTCCGTCTCATACTCGACGTGAGCGGTGTTGATCGTGATTCCGCGGGCCTTCTCTTCCGGCGCCTTGTCGATTTCGTCGTAACGCATAGCCTGCGCCTCGCCGAAGGTGGACAGCACCATCGTGATGGCAGCGGTCAGGGTCGTTTTGCCGTGGTCAACGTGGCCGATGGTGCCAATGTTGACGTGCGGCTTGGTGCGCTCAAACTTTTGCTTCGCCATTGGAATAACCTCCTCGATAATTTCGGCTGACAGTTTAATGCGGCCCGCCGAATTGTCGGTGGTCGCGTTGGAGCAGGTGATGGGAATCGAACCCACGCGGTCAGCTTGGGAAGCTGAAGTTCTGCCATTAAACTACACCTGCAAATGGCTGTCAACCGGTTTACTCATCCATATTCTATCCAAATCCGGAGAAAATGTCAATATCTCGGCGCATTTTTCCCTGCAAAAACCTCTCGAGTTTTGCAGGGTCAGCCGTTTTTCCCGTTTGAAAGAAGGAACGTCCCGGTTTTCAGCCCGTATGCGCGTCAGTTTCCGCGCTCGGCCATCAGCTTTTCGAGCTTGTGTTTGACCCGCTGGAGCGCGTTGTCGATGCTCTTGACGTGGCGGTCGAGCATCTGCGCGATCTCCTGATAGCTCTTTCCGTCCAGATACGCCGCCAAAACCCGGCGCTCCAGAGGCGAAAGCGCCTCGTCGATGCGGCTTTCGATGCTCACGTAGCTTTCCCGGCCGATGAGCAGCTCCTCCGGGTCGGCGCTGCGCCCTTCGGTGATGACGTCCATCAGCGTTCGGTCGCTCTCCTCCTCGTAAATCGGCTTGTTAAGCGACACGTAGGAATTGAGCGGGATGTGCTTTTGTCTCGTCGCGGTCTTGATGGCGGTGATGATCTGGCGGGTAACGCAGATTTCGGCAAAGGCATGGAAGGAGGCGAGCTTATCCGGCCTGAAATCGCGGAACGCCTTGAACAGGCCGATCATGCCCTCCTGCACGATGTCCTCGTGATCCGCGCCGACCAGAAAGTAGGATCGCGCCTTGGATCGGACGAAGTTCTTGTACTTGTTAAGCAGATATTCCGATGCGTCCGCGTCTCCCTGCTGCGCAAGCAGGGCGATTTCCTCATCGGTCATGCCGTCAAAGTCGTGGTGCATGGCTTCCTCCCTGCTCATTCCTCGCCCCGGCGCATCCGCTCAAAGATTTCGCGCTGATGGGGCGGCAGCCGGGAAAAGATGTCGCCGCGGGAGACCTTTTCCTCCCGCATGCGCACCCGTCCGGTCTGTCGGGTCTGCGTAATTTCGATCAAAAACTCCCTTGAGGAGATGCGCTCCGCGCCGCGCCCGAGCGTCACCGTCTGTTCGACCGCGTCGCTGGTCGCCACGCGAACCCGCCGCCATTTCGGCGCGGCGTCGCAGGCCGCCTCAATGTAGTTGTCCGCGCTTTCGGCGTGCTTGGTGAAGACGACCTCCACGCCGTGCATCATCGTGCGCGAGCGCGTGGGGCGGTCGGTATAGTGGCCGTCGAAAACGACGATCACCTCTTCCCCCGAATAGCCCGCGTAATCAGGTGGACGAGCCGCTCTCTGGCCTGCTCAATGCTCAGGTGCTCCTCGCGCGGCACGCTCCACGCACCGATGACGTTGTAGCCGTCCACCAGCAGCAGGGGCTTCATCTCACTTCGCGTCCATCATGGCGTAAAGCAGGATGCCCGCCGCCACGGACGCATTGAGGGATTCGATCTTGCCCTTCATCGGCAGGGTGACCACCTTATCGCAGCTCTCGCCGACCAGTCGGCTCATGCCCTCGCCCTCCGAACCGATGACCAGCGCCTTCGGGCCGGAGAAATCGACCTTGCGGTAATCCTCGCCGTTCATCGCCGTGCCGTAGATCCAGATTCCCTCTTTCTTGAGTCGCTCGATCGTGCGGGTCAGGTTCACCTCGCGCGCGACCGGCAGATATTCCACCGCGCCCGCGCTCGCCTTGACGGCCGCCGGGGTCAGCCCCACCGCGCGGCGCTCCGGGATAATCACGCCGTGCGCGCCCGCGCACTCCGCGCTGCGGATGATCGCGCCGAGGTTATGCGGGTCGGTCACGCCGTCGAGGATGACGAGGAACGGCGCTTCGCCGCGCGCCTTGGCCAGCGCCAGCATGTCGTCCACCGTCTGATACGCATACGCGGAAACGACAGCGATCAGCCCCTGATGGCCGGGCGCCATCGCGTCCAGATGCGCCCTGTCCACTTCCTGCACGATGACCTTCTGCTCGCGCGCCATCGCGACGATTTCGCGGGCAGAGCCGATGAGCTCGCCCTTCGCGACCAGCAGCTTCTCCATGTCGCGCCCCGCCTTCAGCGCCTCGCGGATGGGGTTGCGGCCGACGAGCAGGTTGCTCGTCTCTTCCTCCTGCGGAGCGGGCGGCGTCATCGGACGCTCGCCATACGGGCGGCGCTCTCCGTTATTCGGGCGCTCGCCATACGGACGGCGCTCTCCGTTGTTCGGGCGCTCGCCATACGCGCGGCGCTCTCCGTTGTTCGGGCGGCCGCCATACGGACGGCGGTTCTGCTCGCCGTCGCGCTCCGGGCGCAGGGTCTCCTCGTCGTCGCGCCAGTCGTCGCGCGGGCTGCGGGGCTTTTTCGTAAACTGATCGTAGTATGCCATAATGGTTTCCTTTCTCATTCGGGCGGGTGGTCTGTCTCGGTCAAATTTTTATAAATTGCCTGCTTTTTCGCGCACTTCGGCGGCTTTTCCGCAGGTGTTTTTGCCCTCCGGGCATGCGCCGGATACGCACGCGGGTCCCGCGTGTTCAAACAGCGCGGGCGCGGCCTGCTTGCACAGGGCGAGCATCTGCCACGCCATTTCGCGAATCTCCCATTGCGCGCGGTTGCAGCAGCGCAGCGAGAAAAAGTGCATCAGCTCCCGCGCGTTCATCGTCATCACCAGGCGCGTCGCGGCGGCGTTGGGCAGAACGAAGCGCGCGTCCTCGTTCGCGCTCTCCTTCGCCCCGCCCAGCTTTTCCTGCCAATGGCAATACCATGTGTGCATGGTCTCCATCTGGCGGATGAATTCCTGCCGCTCGTCCTCGCCCAGCGCCTCGATGGCCGGGGGAATCACGTAGTCAAAGCCGTCGGCCATGGAGACATAGCGCTGGCTCTGCACGGAGAACGACGCGATTCTGTGCCGCGTAAGCTGCGCCAGCAGCGCGCGGCTCACGCCCTCCACCGCGAAGGTGAAGCTCGCGTGTTCGGTCACGGAGAGATGGCCGCGCTGCATCACGCGCTCCACAAAGCCGCGCTGGTCGCCGCTCTCCACCTTCTGCTGCAAAGCGTCCAAATCCGCTCTGGCATAGCAAAGCCGCGCGCCCAGCGCGACAAGCTCATCCGGGTCGGGCGTGGCGCGCAGCAGAATTACTTTGAGTTTTGCCTGTGCCATATTTCCTCCGTGCGTGCAATCGCAAGGGTAATCAGCTCGTCGAGCCGTTGGGTCTGGTTGGTCACGTAGAGATAGCCCCAGAGCGCCTCCAGCCCCGTGGCGTGCGCATAATCCGCCGGATCGGCGTGCTTCGGCGCGGCGTGCTTGGCCTGCGCGTTGCGGCCGCGCCGCGTGACGTCGGCCTCCTGCTCGGTCAGCTCGTTCTCAATCGCCGCCAGCATCGCCGCCTGCGCCGCCGCGCTAACCATCCGCACCGCCTGTTTGTGCATCGACCCGACGCTCATCTTTCTGGAAACCAGCAGGCTGCGGACATACAGATCGTGCAGCGTGTCGCCGACGTAAGCCAGTTGGAGCGGGTTCAACTCCCTCGGGTCCGGGAGGGAAAACGCGGCCTGCGCCGCCCTGATTTCTTCGCCTTGCAAAAGGGCACTTCCTTTATCGTTTCACAAACGGCGCACTCCGCCATTTTTTCAGGGTATAGTATACCATGAACCCGAAAAAAGGGCAAGCGTCAAAAGCGCGTCGGGCGGGGTTCTGTCGGCGCTCAATCTTTCTTTTTCGCTTTCACCGCGTTCCGGCCGCAAAAAAGGGCAGGAACGGGAAAAAAGAAAAGAAAGAGGCCGCCTCCTCTCCTTCCGGCGAGCGAAGCGGCCCGATCTGCTGATTATTGTGTTTGAAAAACGGTTTATTCGACGACGGCGCCTTTGTTCGCGCTGGAAACCAGCTTCGCGTAGCGTGCCAGATAGCCCTTGGTGACGTTCGGCGGCGGGCAGACCCACGCCTCGCGGCGCTTGGCGAGCGTCGCGTCGTCCATCTTCAATTCGAGCTTGCCGTTTGGGATGTCGATGGCGATGACGTCGCCCTCCTCGATGAGGCCGATCATGCCGCCGCTCGCGCCCTCGGGCGAAACATGGCCGATGGCCGCGCCGCGGGTTGCGCCGGAGAAGCGGCCGTCGGTGATGAGCGCCACTTCCTTGTCAAGCCCCATGCCGCAGATGGCGCTGGTCGGGCTGAGCATTTCGCGCATGCCCGGGCCGCCCTTCGGGCCCTCGTAGCGGATGACCACCACGTCGCCCGGCTTGATCTGACCGGCGTAGATGGCGGCGATGGCCTCGTCCTCGCTGTTGAACACGCGGGCAGGGCCTTCGTGAACGAGCATCTCCTTGGCGACGGCGCTGCGCTTGACGACCGCGCCGTCCGGCGCGAGGTTGCCGCGCAGGATCATCAGGCCGCCGGTCGGGGAATACGGCTCGTCGAACGGGCGGATGACCTCGTGGTTGTAGTTTTTGCTCAGGCTGATCTCCTCGCCCAGCGTCATGCCGGAGACGGTCAGCGCGTTTTCGTCGAGCAGGCCGCGCCCCTTGAGCTCGCTGAGCACGCCCATCACGCCGCCCGCCAGATGCAGGTCGATGACGTGGTGATGACCGGCCGGCGCGAGATGGCACAGGTTCGGCACCTTGGCGCTCGCCTCATTGACCCAGTTGAGGTCAAAGTCGATCCCCGCCTCGTGCGCGATGGCGGGCAGATGCAGCACGGTGTTGGTGGAGCAGCCCAGCGCCATATCCAGACAGAGCGCGTTGCGGAACGCGGATTCGGTCATAATCTTCTCCGGGGTCAACCCCTCCCGAACCAGCTCGACGACCCGCATGCCGGTCTTTTTGGCCAGACGGATGCGCGCCGCGTCCACGGCGGCAATCGTGCCGTTCCCTGGCAGCGCCATGCCGATGACCTCGGTGATGCAGTTCATGGAGTTCGCGGTGAACATGCCGGAGCAGCTTCCGCAGCCCGGGCAGGCGGCGGATTCCACCGCGTTGAGCTGCGTGTCGTCCATCTTGCCCGCCTTATACGCGCCGACCGCCTCGAACACGGAGTTCAAATCCATGTCGCCGCTGCCGCCGGGCATGCGGCCGGGCATCATCGGGCCGCCGGAGATGACCATGGCGGGCAGGTTGAGGCGGCGCGCCGCCATCAGCATGCCGGGCACGATCTTATCGCAGTTCGGGATGAACACCATGCCGTCAAAGCCGTGGGCAATCGCCATCGACTCGCAGCTATCGGCGATCAGCTCGCGGGAGGCGAGGGAATACTTCATGCCGACATGCCCCATGGCGATGCCGTCGCACACGCCGATGGCCGGGAATTCGACCGGCACGCCGCCCGCCAGACGGATGCCGTCCTTGACGGCCTGCGCGATGTTGTTCAGGTGGTTGTGCCCCGGCACGCACTCCGACTTCGCGCTGACCACGCCGATCAGCGGGAGCTTCAGCTCCTCGTCGGTCAGGCCGAGCGCCTTCCAAAGGGAGCGATGCGGCGCCTTCTCCGGGCCGCTCTTCACGCGATCACTGACTGCCATCTTACAGCTCCTCTACTTTCGTGCCCCAGCTCATCTTGCCGCGCAGATCCTTGCCGACCTCCTCAAGCTGGCTGCCCGCCTCAATGCGGCGCTTGGCGAGGAAGTGGACGCAGCCGCTCTGGTTTTCGAGCAGCCAGTTGCGGGCGAAGGTGCCGTCCTGAATCTCGGTGAGCACCTTCTTCATCTCCTTCTTGGTCTCCTCGGTAATCAGGCGCTGGCCGATCTCGTAATCGCCGTATTCGGCGGTGTTGGAGATGGAATAGCGCATGCCCGCAAAGCCGTGCGCGAAGATGAGATCGACGATGAGCTTCATCTCGTGGATGCACTCGAAATAGGCGTTTTCCGGCTGATAGCCCGCCTCCACCAGCGTGTCAAAGCCCGCCTTCATCAGCGCGGTCACGCCGCCGCAGAGGACGCACTGCTCGCCGAACAGGTCGGTCTCGGTCTCCTCGCGGAAGGTCGTCTTGAGGATGCCGGCGCGCGCGCCGCCGATGCCCGCCGCATACGCCAGCGCGTAATCCTGCGCCTTGCCGGAGGCGTCCTGATAGACGGCGACGAGGTCGGGCACGCCTTTGCCCTCCAGATACTGGCTGCGGACGGTGTGACCCGGTCCCTTGGGCGCGATCATCACCACGTCGATGTCCTTCGGCGGCTTGATGCAGCCGAAGTGGATGTTGAAGCCGTGCGCAAACGCGAGGATCATGCCGGGGCGCAGATACGGCTCGATGTCCTTGTGGTACATCGCCGCCTGCTTCTCGTCGTTGATGAGGATCATGATCATATCGGCGACCTTGGCGGCCTCGGCCGTGGTCATAACGGTCAGCCCGGCCGCCTCGGCCTTCTTCCAGCTCTTGCTGCCCTCATACAGCGCGACGACCACGTCGCAGCCGGAATCGCGCAGGTTAAGCGCGTGCGCGTGTCCCTGCGAGCCGTAGCCGACGATGGCAATCTTTTTGCCCATCAGATATTCGAGGTTGCAATCCTGCGCGTAAAACATCTGTGCCATTGTATTTTTCCTCCTTGTCCGTCTTTTCCGTTTGTTTTTTGGATTTGTTGGTTTAGTCAAATATATCTGAACTCATCACTTCGTCGCCGCGTTCGAGCGCGACCACGCCGGTGCGAACCAGCTCCAGTATGCCGTAATCCTCCAGCAGCCGCATCATCGCGGTGATCTTGTCGTTGTCGCCCGTGATCTCCAGAATCATCGAGGATTTGGTCACGTCCAGCACCTTCGCCTTGAAGATATCCACCAGCCGCATCAGCCCCTCGCGTTCCTTCACGCCTGCGGCGACCTTGACCAGCAGGAGCTGGCGCTCCACGTCGTTTTTATTGCTGAGCACCTGCACCTTCTGCACGCAGATCAGCTTGTAGAGCTGCTGCACCAGCTGCTCGATGTGCGCGTCGTCGCCCAGCACCACGATCGTGATGCGGGAGACCTCGCGATCCTGCGTCGGGCCGACGGCGAGGCTCTCGATGTTGAAGCCGCGCCGGGAGAACAGGCCGGACACGCGGGAGAGCACGCCCGGCTCATTGGAAACCAATACGCCGACGGTGTAGCGGCGCAGTTTGTCGGGGTTCATCACCATAAGCCGTCACCTCCGTCAATTCAGGCAGAACGAGTCGATCGGCGAGCCGGGCGCGACCATCGGCGCAACCATCTCGTCAATATCCAGCATGCACTCGATGATGCAGGGCTCGCGCTTCTCGACGGCCGCCTTGAACGCCGCCGCGAACACCTCCACCGTGTCTACCCGCGCGCCGGAGAGCCCGTAGGCCGCCGCCAGCTTCATAAAATCCGGCCCGCGGTCGAGCGTCGTCTGGCTGTAGCGGTGGCCGAAGAACAGCGTCTGCCACTGGCGCACCATGCCCAGCGTGCCGTTGTTGAAGATGACGACGATCACCGGAATGCCGTAATACCCGATGGTGGAAAGCTCGGTCAGATTCATGCGGAACGAGCCGTCGCCCGTGACCAGCGCCACCGGCCTGCCCGCCGGGTCGCTCGCCGCCGCGCCCATCGCCGCGCCGAGACCGAAGCCCATCGTGCCCAGACCGCCGCTGGTAATCAGCTGGCGCGGATGCAGGAACGGGAAATGCTGCGCCGTCCACATCTGGTGCTGGCCAACGTCCGTCGCCACGGTGATTTCCGGGGCGATTGCGGCCATCTGGCGGAGGATCTTGCGCGGCTCGAACAGCTCGTCGCTCAGGTATTCCTCCATCATGCTCCGCGCCTGCTGCATCCATTGCCCGTTGGCCTTCTGCGCCACGCGCGAAAGCAGCAGCTCGAGCACCACGCGCGCGTCGCCGGTGATATGCAGCGTGGTGGAAACGTTTTTGTTGATCTCCGCACGGTCGATGTCGATATGCAGCACCTTGGCCTGCGCCGCGAACGTCTCCGCGTTGCCCAGCGCGCGATCCGAAAAGCGAACGCCGACGGCGATCAGCAAATCGCAGCGCTGCATGGCGATGTTCGCCGCGTGCGTGCCGTGCATGCCCAGCATGCCCAGCATGCGCGGGTTGTCCGCCGGAACGGCGCCCAGCCCCATCAGCGTGGAGACCACCGGCGCATCCACCAGATCGGCGAAGGCCGCCAGCTCCCGCTCCGCGCCGGAGAGAATCACGCCGCCGCCGCAGTAAATCAGCGGCTTCTGCGCCTCGGCAATCAGCCGGGCCGCCTGCTCCAGCCGGGGCGCGGCCTTCACCTTGTAGCGCTCCAGCGCCTCGCCCTCCAGACGAAGCTGCACCGTCGGGTGCTTCATGGAGAGCTTGGGAATCAGCGCCTCACCGACGGCCGGCTCATACTCCGTCTCGGCGATCTGCACATCCTTCGGGATGTCGATCAGCACCGGGCCGGGGCGGCCGCTCGAAGCGATGAAGAACGCCTCGCGGACGATATCGGCCAGCTTCTCCACCCGCGTCACCAGATAGTTGTGCTTGGTGACGGGCATCGTCATGCCGGAGATATCCGCCTCCTGAAAGGAATCCGTGCCCATCAGGCTCTGCGGCACATTGCCGGTGATGAAGACGATCGGCGTGGAATCCATGTACGCCGTCGCAATCGGCGTGACCAGGTTCGTCGCGCCGGGGCCGCTGGTGGCGATGCACACGCCCGTCTTGCCGCTGGCGCGCGCGTAGCCGTCCGCCGCATGACCGGCGTGCTGCTCGTGGGCGGTCAGTACATGCCGAATCCGATCCTGCCGCTTGTACAGCTCATCGTAAATCGGCAAAACCGCGCCGCCGGGGAAGCCGAACACGGTTCCAACGCCCTGCTCAATCAAACATTCAATCAGAATCGCCGCTCCGTTGAGTTTCATCTGAATCGTTCACTCCTCCTGATCGTTAAAAAAGCAGCCTCTCGCCCCGCTTTAGGGCGAAAGGCTGCTTTCGCGGTACCACCTAAATTCCGTGCCTGCGCACGCTCATTGAGCACAACCATCATGCTCGTTTCCCTGTAACGGAGGAAAACCGGCAGACCTACGCAGCCCAAGCGGCTTTCAGCCTGCGGCTCTGAGGCGACCAGCCCGCGCGCCCCCGCGGGAGCCTCGCACCGCCGCTCCCTCGCTTAGCGTTTCCACGCGGATTCTTCCTCGTCATCGCCGAAATATGTGTCCATATCTTATCACGCCGTCCACAGGCTGTCAAGCCATATTTCATCAAAAAAGGCCGCTGCCTCGTCAATACTTGAATACATTTCACCTTGAAGGTTGACAAGTCGTTTGACATTCACGTTTCCGTTCCCGCCTCGCCGCCGCGCTCCACCGCCGGGAGCGCCTCCGGCTTTTCCTCCGGCAGATTCGCCCATGCCCATATGCCCCGCGCAATCGCCTGTGCGACCCGCTGGCGGTAATCCGCCGTCAGCAGAAGCGCCTCCTCGCCGGCGTTGGATAAAAAGCCGCACTCCACCAGCACGCTCGGCCTGCCCAGCGTCAGGATATAGTAATCTCCGCCGAGCGCGGAACGCTTCTTTTTGGGGGCGAGCGTTTCGTTCATCGCCTCCTGAATCGCCCCGGCCAGAAGCCGCCCCGCCGGGCAGCCCTCGCGATAAAACACCTGCGGCCCGCTCTGGCTCCGGCCGGCGTATTCGTTCATATGGATGGAAAGCACCATCTGCGCGCCGCTCTGCTCGATGATCGCCGCGCGGCGCTGCATATCCTGTAACTTTTTGCGAATCGGCGGATGCTCGTCGCACAGGGCGTAGTCGTCCGTCCGCGTCATAACGACCTGCGCGCCCTGTGTCTCCAAAATCGCCGCCAGCCGCCGCGCGACGTCGAGGTTCAGCCCCTTCTCCGGCGTGCCGCTCACCCGCCCGACCGCGCCGCCGTCATAGCCGCCGTGCCCCGCGTCCAGCGCGATCACGCAGCCCGCAAGCGCGCCCCGCTCCTGCGGCCGCGCCGCTTCGCTCTGCCGCGTCTGCGCGTGAAAGGTCTGCACGGCGTTTTCCCCCGCGCAGGCCAGCAGCAGCGCCGTGCAAAGCGCGCTGGCCGCAAGCCACGCGCCCTTCATCGTCCTCTCCCGCATCGGCCGTCCCCCTCTCCGTTCCCCGAGCCAGAACTATGCCCGACGTGCCCAAAAGATGACACACTCCCGCCATAAAGTTTATGGTTTCGCTCAATTTTATTTTTTCGCAACCAATTTGTCGAACCGCGCCGCCGGTTATCCCCCGTTTTCCCACATCTCCCCCACAGTTATCCCCGGTTTTATCCACAGCGCTTTTTGTAGAAATCACTGGAAAATCAGGTTTTCCACCGAGTTATCCACAGTTGTCCACAGGCAAATCGCCATTTTCGGGGCTGAATTGTGGATAATTATTGTTATCCACAGATGTGCGCGCCGTAACGTCGGATGTTTCCGTCCTCCGGCGCATTCCGCCGCTCGACGCGCCGTTTGCGGTTTTCGACGCTTTTTTCTTTTCTTTACAAGGAAAAAACATGATTTTTCTTTCTCATTTTCGTCAACCCGTTTTTCCCCAAAAGTCGCCGGGATTTTGCCCCAAATTTCCCCGTTTCCAGCCGAAGGGAGAAAATGAAAAATAATTTTCAAAAAAGTATTGACATTCTTCGCGCCGTGCAGTATAATACTTTTTGTTCCGAGCAAAAGGAACGGAAAATTGAGAATCGCACCCATAGCTCAGCTGGATAGAGCGTTTGACTACGAATCAAAAGGCCACAGGTTCGAATCCTGTTGGGTGCACCACAAAAACCCTTGACGAGCTTCGCGCCGTTGAGGGTTTTTCTTTTGCCGTTTTGAAGCAATTTTCCCTGATATTACTTGATTTTTTTGAGTTTGACCCGCCGCAGCGCGCCCTCCTGTCAAGAAGACGCGCTGCGGCTTTTTTCGCTTTGGAGCCGGTCGATTCCGGTAGTTTTGATAAAAATGGGCGATTTGGCACAAATCATGGCACAAAACCTGTCCGGGGGATGCCGTTTTTTCCTTGTGCTGCCAGTGTTGTAACTTCCCGTTCGGGGCTGCGACGGTGGTGCGTTCTGGTGATGAAGATGTGGTGTAACGCACAGGAAACATGGAGTCGAGGTGCGCACGGATGCCAAAGAGCATCAGCGGGCGAAGATATTCAGAGACCTTCAGAGAAACATCCTGTATATTTCGAAGTTCGCTATTGACAATCCGATTCCGAGCGAGTATAATCTGATTATGCAAACGGTTGCACAGAAAGAGAGGCGAACGGCGTGGCGGTGACCATCCATGATGTGGCGAAGCTGGCAGGGGTCAATTCCTCAACCGTTTCCCGCGTGATCAATGGCAAGGCAACCATCACGCCGGACACCAAGGAGCGCGTCTACGCGGCGATGAAGACGCTGGATTACCATCCCAACTCCCTGGCGCGCAGTCTGGCCAGCGGGCTGAGCGGGGCAATTGGTGTTGTGGTGGATGCGCGGGACGCCGATGCATTCAGCAACGTGTTTTTCAGCCGCAGCCTGTTTGCCATTGAGAAGGTGGCGCAGGCCAGGGGTTATCAGGTCATGATTGCCAACGGCGCGCAGAGCCATGGCAGCACGATTGAAAACCTGATGAAGGAGCATAAGGTGGACGGATTGATTCTTCCGCCTACGACGGTGCGCCCCTCCATGATGGAGACGATCGGCGATTTTCCGTATGTCGTGCTGGGCACACCGGACACGCTGCGCAGCGATACCTGCTGGGTGGACAACAACAACGAGCAGGGTGCGGAAATCGCCGTGCGCCACCTGCAGGAAAAGGGATACCGCTCGATCGCCTACCTGGGCGGCTATCAGAAACGGGGCTTTACCAAGCGCCGTGTCCGCGGCTATATGAAGGTGATCGACAAGGGGCAGGAGCGCGTGCTTGCCACGGACGGCACGGTGGAAAATGCCTATGCTGTGGCGCTGTCCGAGCTGGAGCAGTCAACGCACGCGGATGCGTTCGTCTGCAATGACAATCTGGCGGCTTTTGGGCTGCTGAAGGCCTGCAAGGAAAGGAAAATCGCCGTGCCGGAGGAGATCGGCATTGTGGCGTTTGACAATTATCCGCTGGCGGAGTATACGGAGCCACAGCTGACTATCGTGGATATTGATACGTCTTTGCTTGGGGAACAGGCAGCTCAGCTGCTGTTTCAGCGGATTGACAGCCGTACCGGCAACCAGCAGATCATGCTCTCGACGGTGCTTGTACCCAGGGCCTCGTCGGAAAGGAAGGGAAGAAAATGATCACCTCTGCCATTCGGCACCTTTCTTTTTACCCGTTCGTGCAAGCGCTTGCACGAAACCGCATACAATGGAGATTGGAGGCCGCGCCGGGCGACCTGACCGCCTGCGAGCTGGTGTGCTGGAAGCGCAGCGAACCGGAAGTCCTTTTCCGAACCAGTCTCCTGCCCGGCCTAAAGGACGGTCAGCGACAGCAGTGGACGGGCGAAACCGTCTTTACCGGGGAGACGCACTACATCAAATACGGCTTCTGGTTGGAGGATCAGGCGGGAAACCGGAGATGGCTCAATGACCGAGGGCTTTTCACGGACATGCAGGAGTCGGGCAGCTTCGAGCTGCTGCAGGTCAATGAGACGGATATTTTCGCCGTGCCTGCATGGGCGCAGGGCTGCATATACTATCAAATTTTTCCGGAGCGCTTTGCCCGGCGCGGCCCGGCCGGTGCAGGCATGGATGACTGGAACGCCGCGCCGACACGGGATAACGTTCTGGGCGGCAATCTGGGCGGTATCATCGACCGAATCCCGTATCTTTCGGAGCTAGGCGTGGAATGCCTGTATCTGAATCCCATCTTTACGGGAGATTTCAACCATAAATACGCGACGACAGATTACTTTTCGGTCGATCCGATGTTCGGCACAAAGGACACGCTGCGCGAGCTGGTCGCCCGGTGCCACGAGGCGGGCATCCGCGTGATTCTGGACGGCGTATTCAACCATTCGGGCATTCACTTTCCCCCGTTTGAGGATCTGCTGAAAAACGGAGAGGAAAGTCGCTACCGGGGCTGGTTTTATCCCAAGCGGTTTCCCATCGAAATCGACCCGGCCTGCTATGAGTGCGTGGGTGATTATCCCTACATGCCGCGGCTCAACGGCGCCAACGGCGAGGTGCGAGCCTATGTGCGCGACGTGCTGCTCTACTGGCTGCGGGAGGCGGGCATCGACGGCTGGCGCTTTGACGTGGCGGACGAGCTGGATCGCCATGCCGTTATCTGGTGGCGAGAGGAAATCAAGCGCGAGTTCCCGCAGGCCGTGCTGCTGGGTGAGACGTGGGGCGACGCCTCGCGGCTGCTCGG
>ERZ826146.2515-NODE-2515-length-13586-cov-3.167911_pt1 | contig 13586 bp, 11 predicted proteins | sample MGYA00519857_ERZ826146 | MGnify/ENA primary metagenome ERZ826146 (study PRJEB31778, sample SAMEA3449222) | human gut metagenome | biome: human gut; feature: human-associated habitat; material: faeces | place: United Kingdom | collected 2010/2012 ...
AAGATATTCCATCAAATAGTGTGGCAGTTGGAAATCCTTGTAAGGTTATAAAAGAAATTTAATAAAAACAGTAAGTTAGAATTTATAATAAAGTGCAATTTTTACGTTTTAAAGTGAAAAAATTGCACTTTAATTTAATTATCTATTTTTCAATTAATCCAAATCCTTAAAATTATATTTCCTAGAAAAATCCTTAGTATCATCATTATTCATAAAAACAGAAGAAGTATTTTTTCTCAAAAACTCAATAATATTATAAACATCAATCCAAATCTCATTATTGCCATCAACCTGAGACTCATCAAAAATTAATTGCATACCAAAATGAAGATGAGGAATATTAATATTATTAACATTTTCCTTAGTGCTGTAACCTGTCATACCCAAATAACCAATAACATCACCGGCATTAATTTTAGCACCTTCACATAGACCATTAACAAAAGGATGATTTTTTCTCAAATGAGCATAATAATAATATCTTTTTCCATCAAGACTTCGAATACCCACACGCCAACCGCCATATTGATTCCAACCCAAATGTTCAACAGTACCAGACTCTACAGCAATTATTGGAGTACCAATATTTCCCATTAAATCATTTCCTAGGTGAGTTCTTTTAAAACCATATGACCTAGAAGCTCCAAAGTCATCATAATGACTAAAACTATAATTTTTTGCGATAGGTAAGAATGCTTTAATTCCATACTTGTTTTCAAAATGAGTAGTCCCATTTTCATCAGGAATTTCTATTGAATAATTACCAATAAATCCACCTAAAACAGCAGAATAGCTTTCATAATAGTAAGAATAATATTTCATATTTTTTGTTAAATCTTCCATTGTGGAACCACTATCTAATTGATTTATTAATTTGGTTAAATCATTTTGCTTAAAGTTTTTAAAATTACCACCATTTTTACAAGCCAAATAAGCTAATAATTCAATCCAATTATATTTAATAGTAGACTCTGAATTATGAGATTTTATATCTAATTTAGAAGTTTTATCTAAAGCTTCATAAGTTATTTTAAAATCTACCCATTTTATAAAATTATTATTTTCTGAAACCTTATTTTGTTCATCATTCCAAAAAATATAAGAATTAGATGTAGCAGATTTTGAATTAAAAAAATAATAACTTACAAAAGTTACAGCAATTATTAATAAAAAAGTAATAGAAGTGAGTTTTTTATTTATTTTATAAGATTTAATAATCATCAAAAACACCTCATAAAAATATATTAAATAAAAATAATTTTATGATTTTAATTGATGGATTTACAAAAATATAATATAATTTTAAAAGAAAGAAGGAAAAATTATGAATATATATATGGAAAAAGCAAAGCAAAATGCTGATAATGGAATAAAAAATAAAGAGGGAGGGCCCTTCGGTGCTATAATTACTGATAAAGAAGGAAATATTATTTCAAACGGAAATAATAAAGTAATAAAAAATAATGACCCGACTGCACACGCTGAAGTTGTTGCAATAAGAGAAGCTTGTAAAAAGTTAAATACTTACGATTTATCAAATTATATTTTATATACTTCTTGCGAACCTTGTCCAATGTGTTTATCTGCAATAATTTGGGCTAATATTAAAGAAGTATATTATGGTTGTACTAAAGAAGATGCAGGAAATATTGGCTTTAGAGATGATATTATTTATGATTATCTAAAGGAAAATAATAAAGATTTGATTTGTTTAAAACAATTAGATAGAGAAGAATGTCTAGAAACTTTTAAAAGATATAGTGAAGAAAATGGAACAATATATTAAAGAGGAGGGAAAAATGGAAAAATCAAAGATTGCAAGTAGATTTTATTTAGATAAAGAAAAAGATATAGTTGTAAATTTAATTGAAGAAAAAGAGGATGAATTAACTTATATATTAGAGACACCAAACCATAACACAGGAAATTTAATAACAAACTTAGCAAGAATTTGTGGTTTGAAAACTATAAAAAATGAAAAAGACATGAAAATAATAAAAGGAACAATACCAGCAAGCATAAATGGAGACAATGAAGAAGTTTATATTTTTAGAATGGGTGGAATAAAAGTCGCAAATATTTATAAAGATGGAAGAGTAGCAATAAAAGCTACAATTCCAGCAATTAGCAAAACATTGATGTCACAAACAAAAAACTATAATTTTAGTATAAACGAAACATTAGTAAAATCTTATATATTAAAAAAAGCAAAATTTAGAACAGATTTACATACACATATGAATGCAATGTTACCATCTGATTGTTTAATTGCATTAGGACTTGTACATCAAGTTAGATACCCATTATATTATATAAAAAAATTAGGATTAACTTTAAGTAAAAAACAAGAAGAAGAGATTTACAAACAAAGAGAAGAAGTTGAAAAATTATTTGTTGATTCTGATTTAAAAGGAAAATATTTAACAAGAAAAATAGATGATAACACATTTATAAATTTTGCTGATTTTATATTAAATAATTTAGAAAATGCAACAGAAAATTTGAAAAAAATAAGTAAAAGCCTAGAAATATTAAAAGATGGACAAGCGGTATTTACAAATTTAGAGAAATTATATATTTATAGATATGTTTTTGCAAAGGGTACAGAAAGTAAAGAAAAAATAAAAATAAATTTAAATTTAATAAAACAAATACCAGACAAAGATATAAAATCAATTGCATTAAAAATGTTAGAAGATAAACAAAAAGAAAGTCCATATTGCAAAAATAATTTAAGACAAGATAAACTTTTATGGATTGCAAGAGAATATCAAAGACAAGGAATTTATTATGTTGAAATAGCAGATACGGTTTTAACTAAAAAAGGAATACCAGCAATAGAATTACTAGAAGAATTAGATGAAATTATGCCTCAAATAGAAAAAGAAACAGGCGTGAAAATTAGATTTTTAGTAGCTATAAGAAGAATACCATTGACAATAATAAAAGACAATTTAACAAATCAAAACTATTTAAGAGAAAATTTGAATGTATTAAAAGCAGTATCAAAAAGTCCTTATGTTGTTGGAAGTGATTTTATAGGAGAAGAAATAAATGATATATCAGAATTAAGTCCAGTAATAAAGGAAATTGTACAATATGTAGCAAAAGAAGATAATGGCTATACCATAAGAATCCATGCAGGAGAAAATGACAGTTTAAGAGATAATGTAAAAAAATCAATACAATGTATTAAAGATGGATTAGAGCCAGGGCAAAAGATGCCTAGATTTAGACTAGGACATGGTTTATATACTGAAGATTTAGACACAGAAGAAGGTAAAAAATTAATAGAAGAAATGAAAGAAACAGGGGCTGTACTTGAATTTCAATTAACATCAAATGTTAGATTAAATAATTTAAGTAAGCTTGAAAAACATCCATTAAAAAGGTATTTAGAGAACGATATTAAATGTGTACAAGGAACAGATGGATTTGGATTTTATGGAACAGATACAATTGATGAACAATTAGCCATGCAAAATTTATTAGGTTTAACAAATGAAGATTTTATGAAAATGAGAAAAGTTGAAGATGAAATTATTGAACATCAAGAGAAATATTTTAAAGAAAAAAGCAAAAAGTTTAAAGAATTCTTAAACGGAAGAACAATTAGAGAAGCAATTTTACAATTAGAAGATGAAATAGAAGAGGAAAGCAAATCTAATAAAATGAAATTAAGATTAAATAACAACATATTATCTGAAATAGCCCTAAAAGATAAAATTGTAAAATTACCTACAGATAAAATGCCAATCATAATAGCTGGGGGAAGCTTTAATGCTAGAAACAGAGATACAAAAGTTGAAAAAAAGGGAAAAGAGCTATTAAAGAAATTAATGCAAAATGTAGATAGTGATAAAGTATATTTTGTAATTGGCCATCAAATGAAAGGGTATGAAAAAGAGATACTTGATATAGAAAAAGAAATAAATAAAAAGTTTGAAGTTGATGCAATTATACCCAAAACAATTTCTGAAGAAGTAAAAGAACGTCTATTAGATAAAAGATTAAATGGAGTTTGTATTTCTACAGAAAGTGATGAATTTGGTATATATAAAAGTTTTAATTACGAGATTTTTGAAAGAAGAACTTCCATAGTTATTGCTTTTGATGGAAATTCACCTGTTTCTAATTTGGTTCAAGAGGCTAAAAATGGTAAGGGAAAATCTAGAATATATGTTAATTCTGCTAATGAGAGTTTAAAAGAAAAGGCTAATTTGTTGGAAGGTTATGTTGTTCCTTTTAGTATTAATGATGACGTTGCAGAGAGAATTTTGGAGGAAAATCCGGAGATTAGGTAGGAAAAAATATAATATTAGAATTAGGCTAAAAGAAAAATTATAAAAATATAAAAAGTCATATAAAGTATTCAATTTTATATGGCTTTTTATATTTGGTGCACCAGGAGGGATTCGAACCCCCGACCTTCCGGTTCGTAGCCGAACACTCTATCCAACTAAGCTACTGGTGCATACACAATATTATAATTGCTTTTGGAATAATTTTCAAGATGTTTTTGAAGATTTTGCAAAAAAATTTGCAAAAATTGTTGCAAATCTCTAAAATATGTGCTATTATATATAAGCGTTGAGCAAAAAAATAATATTTCGAGGCGTAGCGCAGTTGGTAGCGCGCGTGGTTTGGGACCATGAGGTCGCAGGTTCGATCCCTGTCGCCTCGACCAATTTAAAGGATTTTTCAAGAAATTCTAGAAAATTTCAGAAAAGTCCAAAATGTGAAAAAGCACATGTCTGTAGGAATACGGCATGTGCTTTAAATTTTGTCAAATTCTATGAAATACGGAAAAATACAGAAAAAATTTCCAAGTTAAATTTCCAAAATTAATTTTTTATCTAAAAAAATTTCCAAAAAATTTCCAAAATTTTTAAAAACTGCTATCTCTTATCCAGACTGGGTTAGGAGGAACGCATGTTAAATTTTGTACCTCATAAATTTAACGAAAACTATAATAAAGTAAAATTTTATCGTGTAAATAAAGAACTTTGTGAAAGCAAAGTATATAGCAAACTATCACCCACTGCTATTCTATTATATTCGCTTTTATGTGATAGATTATCACTTGCATATAGTAATGCTAATGATGATAAAATTTCCAAAATTAATAAATATTGTGATGAAGATGGAAATATGTATGTAATTTTTACGAGAATCGGTTTACAAGAGAAATTACATGTAGGCAAGTCTGCTATAGCTTCTGCATTTAAACAACTTAAAAATGCCAATTTAATTAAAGAAAAATTTCAAGGTCGAAATAGACCTAATAAAATTTATGTTGGAAAAACATTTGCAGAAATAAGTGGAGAATTTATAAAAGCGACATCTGAAAATCAGTTATCTGGTGATGTGAATTCCAGCACTCCTGAAGTCCGAAAATCAGATGCAAATAAGAATAGTATATTAAATTATGAGAATAAAAAAAAATCTTCTGCAAATTTTGAACAACGAGATTGGTCTGATTATGATTGGGATAGTTTGTATACAAATAATTATTAAAAGAAAGGTATGTGAAAATTTATGAATAATTCAAATTTTGAAATAACTTATCACAAAGAGGGAGATTATTTAATCCCTGACTTGATACTTCCAAAGGATAACCATTGTTATCAAATTGGTAAGTATGGATATTTAAGATTAGAGTTTTTAAAAGCACATAAAAGAGGTTTATATTGTGAATTAAAACTTAAAAATGAACTTAATAAACATCTTATTGATGTTGATAAAGAAGCTAATGAAAGAGTTAATACTATAATTAATCAACTAGCTAAAAAGGAAAATGTGAGTGTATATCCTGACGGAAAAGATCCACTATCTTGGACTCAAAAAATGAATAATATTATAAATAGGGCTGAAGAAATTGTACTAAACGAGGGGATATTTTGTTAATAAAAATTGATTTCTTGTCCTAGCAAGCACTGAATTTGGGGACTCGGATTTTTCGGTCTTTCCAAATTCTATGCAATGGGACTTATCCCAAACCCTATAAAGAAAATTTTAATTGGAGGAAATTTAGATATGAATAATTTTAGAGAAGTAAATGATGATTTGTTAAAAGATTGGTTGGAATTTAGAGACCAAACTGTATTGGCTTATACAACTAATGAAGATAAAAAACATACTATTGAATTTGATGAGATTTGTGAAAAAATTTTGAATAGTGTTCCAAAACAAAATAGAAATTTTATTCAAAAACAATTTAATCAACTTGATGATAATTTGATGGATTATATTTCTTATTGGAATGAGAAGTATTATAGGAATGGATTTTGTGATGGAGTGCAACTTATTGTGAAATGTTTTGATGAATAGCAAAAATACCAGAGGATTTTTCTTCTGGTATTTCTTGTATTATGTCCATTGAAAATTTTTGCCAAAAAGGCAAAAATTTTCAGTGAGATGTAACTATATTTTCAGTTTAGCCATTTTTCTAAAATATTTTCAAAACTTTTTATAGTTTTATCAGTAAATTTAAATTCGTTATTTTCTACTTTTTTTAAAGTTTCTAAAGAATAATAAGCTTTTTCATCTTCATAATCATCATTATTTATTCCTATTTTATTTTTATCTTCCTCTGAAAACAAATCTTCTATTGATAAAACTAATTTATTATTTTCTATATTGGTTCCATCTACAAACAATATATCTTTTAAATCAACCAACAATTTTGTAGTCAAGACTCTATATTGTTTTCTTCCCTCTTTATCCTGATCAATTAAAATTTTAAATTTATATCCCCAACCAATTAATATTGAAATTATATTATGTATGTTATCTACACCTGATGAAGGAATAATATTATATTCTTTTTTATATTGTTTTTGTATTAAAACTGCTTTCAAATAGTTATAATCAGAAATCCCTTCTGTAACTATGTTTATCTTTTTATTATCCATTGCTAAAAAACTGTATCCCATATTCATACCTATAGCATTTAATATTGGGGTAATTGTTTCTTTTTTAGATCCCATTTTGTGAGGAAGTGAATAATATCTATTTCCAATATTACTATTGCCTAACTCATCTTTTATAATTATTCGTGTTCGATATAAATCATCCTGATAAATCATAGTTGGTAGTTGAGTGGTGTATATTATTTGATTATCTTTTGAAGTAAAATCTTCAAATAGTTTTAATATTTCTTTTTGTGCATTAACATGTAAATACACACCAGGTTCATCCAATAATACAATATAATTTTCTATGTCATATTTTTTGGTTTTAGCTAGTAATTGTATATACATATTTAAATACCATTTTAATCCATTACTTCTTTCACTTAAATCTAAAAATTTATTGTTTGTTTTTACTACAAAGTTTAATGAGTCTGTATCAAATTTAGCTTTAAGTATTACCTCTTCCTGTTTGTAAAACTTATTAAACTCTTGTAGTAATCCATCTAATTTATTGTTAAATTCCTCGAAAAAATTGAATTTATCATCTTCTTTTGGTAATGTCCAATAACTCATTAAACTTTCTAGATTCATACCAATAGCTTTTAGTAGATATTTTAACATCTGCTTAGATTGAGTATTATCTTCTAAATATCTTCTTGTATATTTTGTCTTTAGCTCAATATTATCTAATAGAATAAATTGTGGGAATAAAGAATTGATATTTCTTAAATATTTTATACATTCTCTAAAATATTGTGTAAATTCTTCATAATTTATGTTACTTTCTAAATTTGAAATTATATTATCTATATATCTATAATTTACAAAAACTTCAAATTCAGCATTATTAATCATACTAATTATTTTTAAAAATTGTTTTCTTCTATTTTCATCGTTTAAATAAATACCTTTATTCAATTCTTTTAGTTTTTCTCTATTTTTTTGAAATTCCTTATTACTACTTATTATTTCTGATAATCCGCCATCGATTTTTATATCATATTGATCATTAATAGTAATAATTGTTTCTTTTTTAGACTTATATATTGTTTTCTCGCTTTTATATGGAAATAGAACTACTGAGATAGAAGGCTTTTTCATTGTATTTTTATTACTATTCTTAAAATAATATATGTCATCTATTCCTGTCAAATCCAATTTACCAATTGCTTGTATTAAATTACTTTTTCCTGATTCATTTTTTCCAACAATTGTATTAATATCTTCTAAATCTATTCGATTATTATCTTCTGCAAATGATTTAAAATTCTGTATTCTAACCGATTTAATTCTCATAAAATGCTCCTTTATTTTTCTACTATTCTTTTATACATCTTCATTAGTTCTGCAACACAATCTGACTCTGTCATATTTCTCCAATCAAATCCATAAGATTCCATAACGGCTATATCATTTTGTTGATGTGCTTTTAATAATTCTGGATATAGATACATATTTTCTCCATACATATCAGCTAAACTATGTTCTTTATATTTTTCTCTTGCTTTTAAAATGTCATTTGCTGTTTTAGCGATTTTTTCCTTTTTCTTATCATCCAAAGTTGGCATAGGAAAATTATAATAAACTGAAGGTGCATATCTATAATCATTTTTTAATCTTCCTGCTATTGTTCTCATCCAGGCATTATGAACATTTGAAGATATTATTCCAAAATCTATTATAGATGCATTATATACTAATACTACCGAATCACTTGAAATAACATTTGGTGGTAAAAATCCTATTGGTATATACTTTCTTGAAGATGAAGATACTCTTGGAATAATTAGATAATCAGTATCAGGTTGTCGATTTTGTGTAAATAGATATGGTCTATCAGCAGTTTTTTGAATTCTATCAACTGGACTTGATAATCTATAATTCTTTATGTAATCAAATCGTTCTGTAAGTTCTAAAATATGTGCAAAATCACTTGGATTCTTATTTGCAAACCAAAAACAATATCTTGAATATTCTGTATCATTTATAAACTCTCTACTTCCAACAAAAGGCTTAATTACATCCTTCAATTCTGGATATTTTAATAGCCATTGTTCCTTTTCTTCTCTAGAAAGTATCAATCTTCCATCATCTGCTGGAGGACTTCCTTGTACTACTTTAGCTAATCCTTTATTTATACTTTGTGTTCTATTTTTTATAAATAAATTTGGAGCATCCTTTAAATATGAGTTTATAAAATCAACTTCTTTGTAATTTCCATCATCAAATAGTAATTTGCACTTTCTTTCTATATATGAAAAACCAACTATAACACACATTACTGCTGCTTTTTCTTTTGCTTCGCTTGTCCATTTAAAAGTAGTATATGCAAAATTTATTATGATACCATTATTAACTAATAGCTCCCATAGTAAATTTACAGATTCACCTTGACATATCGAATTTGATGAAACAAATGCAGTTTCAATATTTGTATTTTTCATTAAATCACTTGCTTTTTTAAACCAACCAGCTACATAATCTAATTTTCCTCCTGCAGTTGATGGCAAAAATACATCTTGAATATCTTTTGCCTGTTCTTTACTTCTCATTGCTTGTCCGATAAATGGTGGATTTCCCATTATATAATTCAATTCATTTTTATCAACAACATCATTCCAATCAATTCTTAAAGCATTACCTTCAATTATATTTGTATAACTCTTTAAAGGTAAAAAGTCTAAATTCATATGTAATATTTCTTCTGTTTCATGCATCATTTGACTCTCTGCAATCCATAATGCAGTTTTTGCAACTGTTACTGCAAAGTCATTTATTTCTATTCCATAAAATTGACCTATTGAAACTTTAATTGGATTAACATTTGCATCTCCAAAACCAATTTGTCCACCTTGCAAAGCATATAATCCTTTATTTTCTAGTCTTCTTAAAGACAAATATGTTTCTGTTAAGAAATTACCTGAGCCACATGCAGGATCAAGGAATTTTAATTTTGATATTTTATCTTGAAAAGCATATATTCTTTCTTTTTTAGTTTTTAAAACTTTTAAAGAAAGTATTTCATCTAATTCAGCTTTCAAATCATTTAAAAATAATGGATCAATTACTTTATGAATGTTTTCAATAGAAGTATAATGCATTCCTCCACTTCTTCTTGTTTCTGGGTTCAATGTACTTTCAAAAACAGCTCCAAATATTGTAGGACTAATATCACTCCAATCGAAATCTTCACTTGCTTTAGTTAGTAATAATTCTTTTACTTTATCATTTAAGTTTGGAATCTCTATATCTTCATCTGCAAATAATCCACCATTAACATAAGGAAAACTTGCTAATTCCTCATCTAGATAAGGATCTCTTTCTTCAGGTTTCTGGTCTAATACTTTAAATAAATCTATTAATGCTCTTCTTAAATCTTTTGTTTCAAACTTTTTTAAATAGTCATGAAACATCTGATGTTTTCCAAATAGTCCTGCATCTTCTGCATATAAACAAAATACTAATCTTACACAAAGCATATTTAAGCTTTTTAAAGATTCTACATTTTCAGGATTTTTATATAATGGCAATATTTCATCATATATTTTTCCAACGAGTTCTCCCGCTTGAATAGATATTTCCATTTCTTTTTTTAAGTTTTCATTTTCCTTATCAACAATAAATTGTAATCTATAATATTCTTTTTCTAAATCTTTTAAAAATATTTCTTCAGGCTCTCCATTTGGATTTTCCATGTTGTATATTAAGAAAGATTTAAAATTACATGTTATTACCCATTTAGGATGTTTTGATAATGGCAATTCTGCTATATATTTTTTAGCTTGTTGAAAAGGATTTAAAAGTGAGCCATCTGATTGTCTTATTCCTTTTCTTAAATCTTTATCTATGCTTTTTTGTTCTATTAAAACTTTAGTTGTAGGAATATATCCATCTATAAATCCAGTGTTTTTGTCTATATGAACTTGGTCTTCAAATTCTATAAATTGTTCAGGTCTTTCTATTCCATACACTTGACTTAATAATTGTAGCCAAAATGTTTGAGATTGACCTTTTTCATAACCTTTATCTTTCCAAAACTCTGCAAATTGTTTTGCTGCTTGTTTTTGTTCTTTTTCAGTCATATACAACCTCCAATAATTAAATTTTTCAAATCTTCTTGACATCTATTATTTTTAAATGTACAATGTAATTGTCAAAAGATAATAGATTTATATAAATATAAAAAATTACATATACTTAGATTATAAATATTTTTGGATAATTTAATATAGGCTCTGTTAATCTGTTTTAACGGCTACGATTTATTCGCGGTCTAGGATTGATAGAGCTTTGTTGTTTTCAATTTTAATAATACTATATCACATTTTAGAGCTATTTTAAAGTGAACATTACAAATTTTTACAATTTTATTTATATTTCTTATAAAGAAAAAAATAAACTAATCGCCACCATATGTCCATATATATATGGGGTAATTAGTTTTATAATTATAATCATCTTTTTACTTTCAGACCAATATTATCGATTTTAATGGTCTAAAAATATATACATCTTGAATGTAATGTTTTTTTGATTGCATTCCTACATAATATTTTTTTGACTTTTTTGCATAATCAAAAAAACTTTATTTTAAAATCATTCCATAACCTAAGTTTTCGTCTATTCTTTTTACAAATCCAAACCTTTCATAGAATTCTTCTTTATTTTTTGATGCTCCTAGATATACTCTTATATTTGGATTTTCCTTTTTTAATTCATTTATTTTTTCTAATAATTTATTCATTATTAGTGTACCTATTTTTTTATTTTGAAATTCAGGTTTTACCATTATGTCCTGTATATACATAAAACAAATTGTATCTCCAATTAATCTACCATATCCAACAATATTGTCATCATCATAAACACTAACTGAATAAAATGTATTATCTAATGCTCTTTTTGAAATAGTTTTATCATATGCTCCCCATCCAACTGAATCATATAATAAATTAAATTCATTAATATTCTTGTTATTTTCTTTTATTGTCAACATTCTTTACTCCTTTATAAACTGTAATTCGTATAAATTTTATTTTTAACCAAAATAGAAATCATGCATATTATAAACAGGGGAATCAACTATGCAAAATTGTGAATTTGTAAATTTCATTTCTATTTTAGCATGTAGTATTGCTAAAGATAAAACTCCTGAAGAATTAGCTACATTATCTGCCTTCTTTGTTCAATTGCGGTGATACATTAGCAACACTTTCTACTTTAGATGCAAATAATACTTGTACATAGAATTATAATTTATTTTCATATTTATTAATATAATATTCTAGTATTTTTCTATCTCTTAAAACAACAAATCTAGTTGCATAAACAGACTCATAATCAGACTTTACTAATTTATCATAACAATCGGTAATTAATTCTAGTGCTTTTTCAGGTGTCTCCCATAATAATTTAGCACCTTCATCTTTCTCTTTTTGAGTAACATTTAATTGTTTTGTATCTTCTATTACTTTACCTAAAAAAACATTTGAAATCTGTTTAAAATTCGATTTTCCTTTATATTCTTCAGTAATTCCTAAATGTGCTACAATTCTAACAATACATCCAGTTTCTTCTAACACTTCTCTTTTAAATGTTTCTTCTGCAGTTTCGCTATTTTCTGTTCCTCCTCCAGGAAGTTTATATTCATTTTTATTACTTTTATTAAATATAGCTATTTTTCCATCATCTCTAATAACAATTCCCCTTGAAGCTGTTCTTATTTTAGGGTTATTAATTTCTATATATTTTTATCTTTTTGGAAATTTCATTCTATGGATCTTATTCGAAATCTTTTCTTATCCCACTGTCTTCAGAAATGCTTTCTCGTCACATCTCTGATATCGACCCTGACAGCTTCTATTCTGATTTCTTTTCTTGATCTCAATGTTTCGATTTCTTTGTTATATGGCTTCTTTACGCCATTTTATTAATATTTAAAAATCAATCTCTTATTCTTGAGAAAATATTCAGTTAATAAGTTCCAAATTATTTTGTTAACGGGTTACACTTTGCTTTAGTTACCAGTTACAAATTTTTTAAATGCTCCACCGGTCAGCTGATCGAATGTTTGTTGATCTCTTATCTGAATCTTTCTTGTTTTGATTCCTCGTCTCTTGGAATCTTTCTTGTTTGGATTCTTTTTCTTTGATCATCTTCTGATCTTATCTTAAGATCTTGTTCATTCTCTCTATTCTTCGTATTATTTTTATGAGGTTGACTCCTTTACCGTTCTATCCGCTTCTAGGACTCTTATGTTCTCTCCCGAGATCATAATATCCTGTTGAGTCAGTCTCATGATTCCCAATCATCTTAATACTTCTGATCCATCAGCTGCCGGTTTTAAAAGCCTTTCCGTTAGCCTTATGGAGCAACTTGGGCGATTCTCCTTTCTTTTAAAACTTATCTTTCATTTGTTGATTTTATTATATCAATGTCTGTTTACTTTGTCAATTAAATAGTTTTTTCAGATTTCTTAAGGATTTTACATACAATAAACAGATTATAGTTTAATAGACTGAAGTTGGTGGAATATTTTACGTATGCACCAAATACTGTAATTGTCCACACTATAGTCTTCTGGTATATGATAAAAAACCACAAACGCAGCATTGGAATTTTGCCATATTTTGAATAAATTCGCAGCCCAATTGGACGATTGTCTGAGCTTCA
>ERZ826146.2516-NODE-2516-length-13585-cov-2.471840_pt1 | contig 13585 bp, 23 predicted proteins | sample MGYA00519857_ERZ826146 | MGnify/ENA primary metagenome ERZ826146 (study PRJEB31778, sample SAMEA3449222) | human gut metagenome | biome: human gut; feature: human-associated habitat; material: faeces | place: United Kingdom | collected 2010/2012 ...
ACGAGCTATGTGGTGAAGGACGGCGTGCGCGGCCGGCATATCGGCGAACAGCTCGTGCGGCACAGCATGGCGCAGGGAAAGACGCTCGGCTACCGCATCCTCCAGTTCAACGCGGTCGTCGCGACCAACGCGAGTGCGCTCCATCTTTACCGCAGGCTCGGCTTCAAGCAGCTCGGCGTCATCCCGGGCGGCTTTCTCATGCCGGACGGCCATTACGAGGACATCATCCCGCACTATCACGAATTATAAGAAAAAACGGTCGAAAACGCGGCCGCATGAAAAAATTCCGTCGGTATATTCCGCCTGCCGCAGGGGGAAAATGCTGATAGAACTGCCGGACTTTTTTGACCCGGCACGCGACAGGAGGTCTTTTTCATGCAGGCAAAGGTTGAGATCTGCGGAGTGAATACAGCAAAGCTGCCGCTTCTTAGCAGCAAAGAAAAAATGCTGGCAAGTCCGAGCCGTTGTTTGAGCCATAGGCGAGTTTTAGGCGCAGGGCTTGTAATAAAAGCATTTCTGACGTAGGTGCTTAGAAGTCCTTACAGCCTTGACGTGTTCACAGAAACAACCGGCAGAGATGGTGCGTCCATATCGTCCCAGGAAAGGGAGAACGAATCTATGATTCGTACTCCCTTTCCTGTTAGTTGACTCTATGATACCCTCTGGGGGCTTTGGGTCGTGCTGATCCTCCTGCTCCCCTATATGCAGCAGGCCAGGCGCCGCCGTCAGCGTCAGCAGAGGGAACGCCAGCTCCATGCCGAGGGTGTCGCGCAGAACACCTTTACGGTGCCGGAGCTTGAAGGGCCTGTACCAGACGATCTGCTGCTCCGCTATGCCAACCACCGGATTTTGACTTATCTGCGTTCCTCTTTTCCCAACGCCTGCTTTGAGTGGTGTGAAAAGAGACCGGCGGATTTGATTCGCAGCAACGGCACAGGGCGTATCCGCCTTTACAATGTGGAGGCGTTCGACCATGCGGACATCACCTTCGGCAAGGATGCGACGATCCGCTGTGACCTGCTCAAAATCGTCCCTCTGTCCAAAGCAGGGACAGAGCAGGAAGATCAGGCCGACATCCCACCCAACAAGCAGCCCATCGACCCGCGTATCTGGTACGAGAATAACGGGCGCACAGTGATGGAGACGCTGATTGCCGACCTGAACTCACGCGGCCACAGCAAACTCACACTGAAAGAGAACGGGGACATCTGCATCCAGCAGGGTGAAGAGCTTGTCCCGCAGGAACATCTTTCCAACTTTCCGGCAAAGGTCTACTGGCCTCGTCTGGTGGAAGTGTTTGAGAGCAACGGTCTGGCTGCTGAAACAACAGCGCAGGGCATCCAGGTCTCCTGGTGACCGCCATCGTCATGAGAAGGGAGTGAAATAACATGAAATCAGGGATCAGTCTTGTGGAAATGGCACAGGAAATCCAGCGGCAGAACGATTTGAAGGCCGATTATATGCTGGACACCCGGAGTCTCCGGTTGGAGCCTTTTGGTGGCGGGCTGTATCTCAACGCTTACGACCAATCCGGTGATTATGCCGTGGAGCCGCTGGAGGTCAACGCCATCGCACACAGGCAGATCGGAACGCACCTCAAGATCCCGGCAGCCTATTATGACAAGATGCTGGAGGAATACCCCGAGCTGCTGGCGCAGAATGTGAATGCCTGGTTCCAGCGGGAGCCGGCTGTGCGTATGGTTCGCACCCTAGACGGCACAGCACGGGCGTTTCTCAGCAACCGCTACCGGCGTATAGACAACCTCGATATTGCCGGGATTGTCCTTCCAGTCCTTCAGGAGATGGAAGGGATGCACTTCGAGAGCTGCCAGCTCACCGACAGCCGTATGTACATCAAGGTCGTCAACACCCGTTTGGAGGCAGAGGTCGTACCCGGCGACATCGTGCAGTCCGGTATTATTATCAGCAATAGCGAGGTAGGCCTGGGCTCGGTGAGCATCCAGCCGCTGGTCTATCGTCTGGTATGCAGCAACGGTATGGTGGTAAACGACGCCCAGACGCGCCGCAACCATGTAGGCCGTGTCAATGAGGCTTCGGAGAACTACCAGCTGTATTCGGAAAAGACGCTGGAGGCCGATGACAAAGCCTTCGCCATGAAGATCCAGGACACGGTGCGGGCCGTAGTAGACGAGGTACGCTTTACCCGTGTGGTCAACATGATGCGGGAAGCCAAGGATGCCCCCATGAATACTGCCGCTGTCCCTGGCATTGTGAAGCTCGTAAGCAAGGATTTTCACATCACGGACGATGAAAGCTCCGGTGTGCTGCAGCGGTTGATTGAAGGTAACGATCTGACCTTATATGGTCTGTCCAACGCCGTAACGCGCCACAGCCAGGATGTTAAGGACTATGACCGGGCAACCGCGCTGGAAGGCATCGGCTACAACATTCTCTCCATGCCGGCACGGCAGTGGAGCCGAATTAACCAGATGGCCGCTTAAATGGCTGCCATCCATCAAAAAATTAACAGGAGGAATGAACTATGTACGAACAGAACACTTCTATGGTGGCCGCAAACGAGCAGAACAAATTCTTGCTTCCGGCGATGGTGGAGGGCGACTTCAGCCGCGATGAGATCGCAGAAGATGCGGATGGGCTTCAGATGATGAGCTTCCAGCGGGTGAAGATTCCCGCCGGCGGCGCCCTGCAGTTTGAAGTTCCCACGGAAGATCCCGACAATCCGGATTATACCCGGACGCTGGAGGGCGTCATCCTCTACAATCATTCTGCCTATACCCTGTGGCCGGAAGGCAGCGAGTATGATGAGGACACCAAACCTCTCTGCTCCTCCGTGGATGGCAAAACAGGGATCGGCGTACCGGGAGGTGCGTGTGCTACCTGCCCCATGAATGCGTATGGATCGGCCAAGGATGGCGGCCGCGGCAAGGCGTGCAAGAATATGAGGCATCTCTATCTGCTGCGCAGTGGTGAATATATGCCTCTGCTGGTCTCCCTGCCGCCCACCAGCATCAGGCCGTTCAAGGAGTTCCTGAACAGGGCTTTTGTCTATCGCCAGCGTGCCACCTATGGCAGTCTGGTCCAGATCGGCCTCAAGAAAGATAGCAACGGCAGCAATGATTACAGCGTTGCAACTTTCCGCCTTTTGCGTGATTTCCAGGGGGAAGAGCTGGCCCAGATCCGCGCCTATGCCAATGTCTTCAAGGGGCAAATCAAAACTATCAACATTCAGCGGGCGCTGATCAATGAGGAACAGCGGGCCAACGATTGCGACTATGAGATCCCGGAATCTGCCACTGCGGCCCCGGGTCCGGATGGAAGCTATGTGGTCGGCGAGATCAACGGCGACTATGAACAGTTGCCGGCGTAACTGTTTTTGTTGCGGCAATGCCGCATGATACATCATCAAGGGACACCTCCGGCGTAAGTCGGAGGTATCCCTTTTTTATTTAGAACGGAGGAAAATTTATGTTGTGTGAAGTACCGTTGACAAAGGAGCAGCAGGATTTTGCCGCTGAACACCATGGCCTGGTCTATAAATTTCTCAATGACAACCATCTTCCAGAGAATGAATTCTATGATGTGGTTATTTTCCCGTATTTGAAGGCTGTGCAGGACTACTGTAATAGCGCATCTGCACAAAAGTATTCTTTTAGCACTATTGCGATTCGACAAATGAAATTTCGCTTATACGATTATTTCCGTACACAGGCGCGCCGCAAGCGTAATACAGAAGTCATCAGCATCCATCTGGGCCTATACCCGGATGGCGTTCCGCTGGAAGAGGTGCTGCCGGGTCAGGACCGTCTCATGCAGGAATTTGAAATGCAGCAGATGCTCCATGATCTGGCTTCCCATATTTCTGAACAACAGATGAAAATTGTCCGCATGAAGGGTTACGGCTATGGCATTAAGGAGATTTCCAGCCACGAAAAAATACCGATGAAGCGCATCCAGGAACTTCTTGATGAGGTCCATGCTGTGTTTTTGAGGTTGTGCCACGAGTAACCATCCACTTACAAACAGAATGGAGGTCGAAGTATATGACGAAATCAAAAAAATCTATTGTGATGCGCGGAGCACTTCTGCGTCCGCTGGTGATTGGGCAGGGCGCACTTCTTCATGCAGGTGGTAAGATCTATCATACCTCCCGTGTGGTAGCCATCCACGATCAGTCGGATGATATGGTACGCTTTGAAACGCTTAACTCCAATTACTGCCTCTCAATGGCCCCTTTTCCGCTGGCGGCCTGCAACCCGCTCCCGATGGTGAGCCTGGCCGCGTGCGCGTAAAGCGGTTGTAAGAAGATACCGGGACAACAGAGCTTGTCCTATATGTTTTGGGCCGTGACGGATTTTCCGCCACGGCCTTTTTTCGGAGGATTGTCATGGATGATCAAAAAACAATGGTAGTTTCAGTTCACGCCAAAGACTGTGTGGACTATCAGTGCCGCAGATGCGGTCAATGCTGCCGCCATATCAAAGATGCTGTGATGGTGGAGAGCATGGACGCCTACCGGTTGGCAAACTATTTGCGTGGCTGTGATCCCAACATCTGCACCATAGACGATGTGTTGACCCGATACTGCGAGCCTATGCCTCTGACCCAAGAGTGCTTTCCCATCTTCATGCTGAAAACCACGGGGCCGGACGATTCCTGTATTTTCCTGAAGGATGGATTATGCAGCATCTACGAGGCACGCCCACGGACCTGCCGGCTCTATCCCTTTTCTGTAGGACCCGGCGAGCGGGGCCGTGATTTTGAATACTGCCTCTGCTTTGACCACAATCAGCAGTACCATTTCAACGGCGGAAAGGTTTCCGTCAAAGACTGGTTTTACCGCAATTTCCCCAGAATGGAGAAAGAGTATTTGAAACAGGAATATGCCGCTATCACGGAAATCGGTAAGCGGATGCGCTCGATCTCTCCGGAACTATGCAAACAGATGACCTTCCAAGTGCTGTTTTACCGATATTATAACTTCGATTTGGATCAGCCGTTCCTTGAGCAATACGCGCAGAACACCCGTCTGCTGTTAGAAAAGCTTCGGCAATTCGAGGTGGAAAGGTAGGGTGCTGTGATGATGTATGCCTTGGAGCACCTGACCCGTCAAGGGCCAGGGCCTCAGTGGAAGCAATATGCTGTTTGTGCGAATAAAGACCTTTTAGAACGGATTTGCCGCAGTCAGCCCCGCCCGGATGAATGGCGTGTCAGGCTGTCTGTACAGCGGATGAAAAAGGAGGCCGCATAGTATGAAAAACCACTATCAGGAGTTACGGGATCGCCAGCAGGAAGAGGTCAACGCCTTTCCCATGTTTTTTGCGTTCGATCAACGGCAGTTCGCAGAGGGAATGCGCCGGCTCGGCCTGCGCCCTTCCGACATGAATCAGGTGTATGCTATCGCTGGCACCGGTGGATTTTACCGCAAAAGCGATGCGCCGAAGCTACATGAAATGTTTGCCCGGCACCGCAAGGAGCTTGATGAGGCCATTGCCGCTGATAAAGCTGGAGATAATTTCATTTATGAAATGTTCCTGACTGAACTTTCCAACCACGAATACGGCTATACCGGCGATGTTCAAGACACGCTTGATGCCCTGGGTATCACTCCCCAATACATGGAGGCCATGCCTCAGCTGAAAGCTGGTTTGGACTTGGCCTGCCAAAAAGTAATGCAGAATGACTGTTTTTAAGGAGGCCATGTGATGGAGCAGCAACACTATTTCCCACCGCTTCATGGCGCTGTGGATTGTGAAAAATGCGAGGTGCGGGATTGCTGGTGCCGGGGAAAATTCCAACGGAATCGGCGCAATATGCCCCACACATCTGGAAGGTGCCCCAGGCTGCCTGATCTCTGCGGTTTTGTAGAAAAGGAAGAACGCGAGCTGTATAAAGCGACTTTTATGCTCGTTCATGCAGAGTATGGCGTCGGCGGTCTGCATTTGACACTCACGATTCCCGGTCACAAGAGACATCGGAAGGTCTACCAGACCAAAAGCGGGTACTGGTACTGCAACCTGACCAGCGAGAAGGGGTGTCCAGAACGGCAGGTGTTGAATTTGGAGGGCTACCAGTCCAAAGAAGATATTCTGCGGCACATGAAAAGCCTTCGGACCGACTACTGCATTCTTCGCTGCAGTATGGAAGGTTTCACTGTCTAAACTGTACCAAACCACATAAATGGAGGATACCCATGAGTAAGCTGACCAAAAGAGAAATTCAGCTCCACGATCAGGCGGTTCGTCTCCTGCAGAAAGAACACCTTTCCCACGAAGATAAGCTTTTTATCTTTGAAAATTTCCGGGAAGACGCGGAGCACATCAATAGCAAGTCCGGTGCATTTTTTACTCCTTTTGGACTTGCCAACGATTTTACTCTCCAGATTCCGTGCCTATACGGAAAGACGATCAGAATTATCGACCTGTGTGCTGGAATCGGCGTACTGAGCTATGCGGCACAGCTGGAATGCAGTGACCGCAGCCGCTGCTATGCCGATATTACCTGTGTAGAACTGAATCCGCACTATGTTGAGGTTGGTAAAAAAGTTGTGCCAGAGGCCACATGGATATGCGCGGATGTTCTTGATCCCTTTCTGCCTGACCTCTTGGGCCAATTTGACTTCGCGATTGCAAATCCGCCGTTTGGCCGAATTGCAAACAATTACCGCAAAAGCTACATGAGCGGCGAATTTGAATACATGGTAATAGAGGCGGCCTCCCGTATTGCAAAGGAAGGTGCGTTCATAATACCGCAAATGAGCGCGCCATTCGTATATAGCGGAACGGAAGACCATCGCTGGCTTCAGGAAGGGCGTGCCAGAACATTTGAAAAAAGGACTGGGATTTTATTGGAGTTTAACCAAGGGATCGACACGGCCTACTATAAAAATGACTGGCATTGCACCGCGCCAATATGCGAAATCGTATGTTGTGACTTTGCAGGGACAGATACCTCTGCCGCCTAAAGGAGCAGGCGGTTTGTCCTCATGAACAACCAAGAAGCCGGTCCCTGTTCTGGGACCGCACATAAACCGCCACAGGCCCGAAGGCACTGACGGTTTTTCTTTCTATATGGAGGTGACGAATTTTGAATTTGCACGAAACAGAATATGGCCGCAGATTTTTTAATTCCCAGCTGCCCAGTCTCATCAAGGCTCTGGAACGAATCGCCGAAAGTCTGTCTGCGCCCAAGCAGTCCTTATCAGCCGATTTTGTCGCTGACCCTGATTTTCTTCATGATCTCTACTATGGAGATTATGAGCCGAGCGTGTTCAAAACACAAAGCGAGCACCAGAAGCAGCTTAACCATAATGCTTCAATGGCAGAGGAACTCCTGCGCCAGAAAATGGGCAATTCCCCGGAAGCCATAGCCGCCTTGGAAGCGTACCAGCTTGCCGCCGGTGAGTGCAGCAGCATTGTGGCCGAGCAGGCTTTTGAGTCCGGTTTTCAGACCGCAGTACAAATGCTGGTAGCTGGGCTTATACCGCCTGAAAACAAATTTGCCGCTGAAGTTCCCCTTACCACGCAAGAGCTCCGGAAGATGGACGGGGAACAAGTATTTTGTCTTGACATGAATGAGGAGGTCAGGGTTGTGGCCCGCAAAAAAGGATTCATTCAAGTCACTAATGACAAAGAGATCCATCTCATAACAGGCTTGACCTTATACCGGCATCGGCCAAGTTGGTGCCAATAAAATTTTAAGAAATGCAATGGAGGACACAATATGAAACTTTCTGAAGACGAAGCAAAGAGATTTCTTGAGCGTCTTTGCCCTCTGCAGGAGACGGAACAGCAGCTTCTCTGCCCGCGGTGCGGCCGCAACGAATTATACACCGGGATGTATTTCTTCCTGAACAGTTTGAGCAGATACGCTCATGTATATATCTGCGAAAAGTGCTGGATGGATGAGGCTCTGCGGGAAATAGACGGCAATCCAGTTCCCCTGACCAGTTGGAACGCAGTTCTTCCTTTTGTTTTGAGGGGCAAAATTCCTCCACCGGATAGCCCCTGCCAAGACACCAATGCGTCTGCTGGCCCCGCGCAAACCGGAGAGATTCACAATAGCAGTCAGACTGTGTAAAACAAGGTCTGACCAGTCGTGAAAATTATGAGGCATTGAAAACTATGAAATATGGGGACTATCATCTGCCCAGTGGAGTAGACTTCTCTTCTATCACATACGAGGATATTCGCTGGCAATACGGCGTATTCCGCTGTAACAGCACGGGCTCCGGCCGGTATAAAAAGCGTTTTCCGTGGGACGGTGTAAAAACCAATCTTGGAGAGATTGAAGAAAAGGATTGGTGCAGGCTGGCGGATGCTGTCATCGAACGCGATGGGGAGACACATCTGCTAAAGCATCTGATCCAATGGTGCAGCGAACACAATTATATCGGGGCATCAGCCGCTGAACTGCGAAAAGAAGCCCTTCAGCTACACATTGATCGGGTTTTCGACAATCCGCAATGGGGCGGCTACCTTCCTTTCAATAAGAGATACCGTCCAGAAGTCTGGCGAGCCGCTCATATCGTATATGTGCGGAACGAATGCTGCCATAAGATTTCCCCCGTTACACAAGAGCAGATCGACCATGCGTACAACGGGACAATCCCCTGCCCACACTGCGGAAGATGGAGTGAATTTATCGTTTTGGGAATCCGGCTTCAGCCGGAGCCACTGGTTCCCTGCTTGAATTGTGATTGTCATGATCCTGATATGGGCTGTACCATGCCCAGTATTGATAGAAGTTACGCCTGCCCTTTGGCAAGCTGTGATGATGAGCAAGCGGAGGTGCTGGATGAGTAGGTATCTGAAACCGCGGGACCATGGTTATTTGATGGAGGCGGCAGCCTGTACAAAGGTGCTGGAAGATCTGCGCCGCATAGAAGCAAAATATGCCCGGACGATGGAGAAAGAAAGCTCTGTCCGTCAGGCTGAATTTGAGAAAGTGATGCAATACCACAGCGAGCGGGAAATCCAGGATGACTTCGGATGGGGTTTCATCACCGAAGCTCAATACGACCGGTACCGGCTTCTTTTTCAGCAGGGGCAGGCTGCCATGGAGCAGCTGCCGCCGACAAAGAGCGAACTGGCTCTGCGCCTGGTGCGCCGCATCATGGCGGATATTGACGCAGATCGCCGGGAGTGGGAGTTTTCTGCACTCTCCCCGGAAGATCAGCAAGCGGAACGGGCACGGGCCGAGCAGTCGCAGAAAGAGTGGAAGCGAAAAATCGCGGAGCTGAAACGGAAGCGCGGTATCATCGAGGCCGGCGAGGACATGGAGGAAGGGTGATCACCATTTCGCGTACAGTCTATCAAGGAGGATATGGATGATGAAAATCTTCAAAAGCCAAAAGCCTGCAGTTTGCGGTACTGCCAAGCGGCCCATCCGCCGTTGGCTGCTGCCGCCTAAAAAGCAGCAGGCATATCGCTTTTATTCCACTGCTCATTTTCATGTTTACGAGCGGTGCCGTCATTTTCGGCGCGGATAATAAGGGCATATTTTATTGATGAATCAAGGGGACTTGCTTTGCCCCTTCAAGGGAGGAATGGACTATGATTTATAAGAAACCGGATGAGAAATTCTCACATGAGAACATCACCTACACAGTAGGCAGCCGCGTCCTCGCCAATGAAGCGAGTGAGTACAGCGGGCTCTTCGGGCGCATCCTTGAAATTCGCACGGATGATGACCGGGAAACTGAAAATGATACGCCGGACATCTATTGTGAATTTGACCCGCCGTGCCTTTCCGCTGCCCGCCGCGCACTGGAGCAGACTTTTTCTGAACTCTATGGTGCGCCAAAGCGTGTGGAGGATTTAGGGCTGGAACTGGTCATCATGGCGCCTGAAATGTTGACGCCTCTGGCCGTTCCCGAGCAGGCGTATCCCCAAGGTACGCTTTATGTCGTCGTCTCGCATTGGGCCACTGACGGGGAATTTGGCTCTTATGAGGCTCCGTTCACTAATTTAACGGATGCCCAGCGGCAATTTCATGACGATCTGAAAAACGAACTGGAGAGCGGCTGCATTGAGAAATGGCGTGAAAAGAGTCAGTTTGCAGAGGAAGAAACCGCAGAAAGCTATGAGTGCTATCTGGATGGAGAATACTGCGAAAACCATTTCTACCTCTCCATTGAAGAACGGCCTCTGCCTTTGGCTCCTGGATTTATTCGCACCATGTCGGCAATCCATGACGATGAGTGCGCACGGGAGGATTTTCTTGATAAAGCTCAAGCTTTGCCGGAGTATCTGGCTCTGACAGAAGATCAGAAAAAACAACTGCTGCACAATGCGGACATCAAAGGGCGCATCAGCCACTACCTGGATCTCTGCGATACCTATTGGGAGTGTTACTGGGATGCAGTATCCAAGGCCGCACAGGATATTTTACAGGAGGATCAGCAGGCATCCCCACAAAAGTAATTTCTGTTGTGAAATGGAGGAAAACTATGGACGAAAAAGAATTACGCAAGGCACTTGAAATTCATTTGGATACCCTTCGGAGAAATCTGGAAGTTGTATCGCTGGAAGTGCTGAAAACAAAGTACCAAAAACCTTATGAAGAACTGCGGGGGCAAATCTGCAAAGCAGCCACCGAATACACCCGTCATGTAGCTCTATGTGATATTCGTATCCGGCACAGCCTGTTTAACGAGGCCAAAACCTACATTGATGCAGCGATTCAGCAAACACAGTGCCTGAAAAAGATTTCCGAGGCTGCTTTTCAGCGGCAGGATATGGACGAAATTGCAGCTCTGGCCCATACCTTACGAGAGGAAATTGAAAAATCTCTTCACTATTTCTATCTCGATCACATGTGCCTGCTCGTTACCCGCGAGTGCATCGACGATCCCAATAAGGTCCCGGAGATTTACAACAAGGCAACTTCTTGTGTTTGGCGCGATGGTGCGTGGCTGTTAATGGAAGATACCGAAACGGCCATTTTACTTTCCGCTCCCATCATCAACGAGCTGCCTCCCGCAGAAGCTGCCGCATAGATGATACAGCACTCCTTCAAAGACGATTGGTTCCCGTGGCCTTCTTCAATAAAGCATCTTATTTGTTGCTTTTGCACATAATATGTAGTATAACTGTAGTGCAAAGAGGGCGATTATATGGAAACCAATATGACATTTAGAATAGATAGTCAAGTCAAAGCGCAAATGGAAGCCATCTGTGAGCAGTTGGGTATATCTACATCCACCGCATTCAACATTTTTGCAAATGCCTTTATCCGCAATAATGGAATGCCGTTTCCTTTAACTCTTGACACACCATCTGCGGAACTTTCAAGGGAGCAGATGTCAGCGGATACCGATGCGGTTTTAGATTCTTTCGCTGACGACTATAAGAGGATGGCGGAATGATTTGGGTGACGGTTGAAGATGTTATCGCCACCCATAGCAAAATTGATGCCTTCAATGTTGCTCCACAGAAATAAAACTCTACACTTTTTCTTATTTGACAAATGCCTTGCTATTTGGCAAGGGACACTATCACAAAGGGATCGACAAACAGCGCATTTGCTGTTTGCCGGTCCCTTGTTTTTTAGGAGGATTTTTTGATGAAACTAAAACATCCCACGCATGATCCGAAACCCATGGACGCCCTCTCCTACTACCTGCAAGTGCAGCGGGAGTATGCCCTCGCTCGTGAAGGGTATCTCAGGATTGATGAAGCCGATGATACTTACAATGACTTAAACCGCAAAATCATCAATGCCTACCGTGAACGCTATGGTACCGCCTATTTAGGCCGTATCAACTACAGTGGGAACCAGAGACAGCGGATTGCTGATGGTACTGAAAGCGTCTTTGAAGCCTATACCGGGCAGCCGCTCTATAACTTTTGCTGTGATTTCTGTGTATCAGCTCCAGACCGTACACTGGAAGAATTGATTCGGCACTGGAATAATGCAGATGTTCCCCTCTCCGAAAAGAAAGTTGATGCCATTATGGACCGTATTCAGGTATTATGCGGCCAGACTTTCATCTGGTATTAACAGAAAGGGCGGGAAGCGATGAACTATATCGTCTATGGGAAGAAAATTGGAGCCCGCTGTTATGGCGCTATAAATTTGCATGAAGGAAAAGTTGGAGTCGGCCTGGTTTATGCTACGCTGATCCCAGATTGTGGCCGCGCCAAAATGTATGCTGACAAGCTGGCTGAGATGGTGCCCGGTTTTATCTTCCAAGTTCGCGGCGCCGGCACTCGCAAGGTCTACTATGAAAAGGCCGGCAAGCCGGAGGAATCGGTATGAGCGCCGGGGAGCCTTCTTTTCTTCTCTGGCTCCGGGAGGTCGTTCAGCCGCAAGCAGACCCCCGTTCCGGGAATGCCGCGGCGCTGGATGATTTCTCGCCGGATGGAATGCGGGAATATTGCTATCCCAAGGAGTTTACGGTGTCCGGCGACGCCTATATGTGGTCGGTTTCAAGCGCCCACACAAAAGGGCGGCATCTCTGCACCCACTACGAAATTTGGTTTTTCGGGCCAGCGTTTGGCTCTGGTCAGAGAATCGCCACCGGCAGTCCTACCAAAGCCAAAATACGGTGCGGTCTAAGAAAAATCTATGATTATTACTACGGAGGGAACTCGAATGAAAACGATCCAGCTCACTTTTCTGTTTGAAGACACAGGCTTCTGCAAGGATGTGTTCCAATCTGTAAACCAGCCCTATTACTACTGCAACCGTGATACAGTTGATGGCACATGGTACACTTCTACCCCGGATGATTATCAAAATGATTGCCGCATCCGAAAGGATGTTATCATCGAGATCATCTCGGATGGGCAGGTGATCGCTCTGGATGGAAACGGGGACTTCGAGGGAAAAAAGCCATTCATCCCCTTCTATACCTTTAGGGAACAACTGGCACAAGCGTTCTTGAATAAACACCCGGGGGTCCACAGTTATGAAGATATGAAACAAAAGCTTCTGTTCCTGCCGAGCGGGGAGCCTTACTCTGACCCGAGCAGCTGTCAGGATAACTGGATTTTTGCCCTTGATTTTGGGAATGAAACCGAACAGGTCCTGGAATCTGCCGACTGGATGGGTCGGGAGTATCACATTCTTGCCGTCCAGTACACGCACAAACCCACTGGCTTTGTATTTACAAATTATCGTTTTCGGGCGGCAGTCCTCCAGCCGAATGCCTCCAGCCATGACCTTTTGCTTTATGATTGGCACGAGGACCGTTGAAGGAGGATCGTTTATGGGAGTATTGCTGATCCGAGAATTGAATGTTGATGGCTGCGGCGACTTTGCTGATGTACTGGTCCAAACTGACCAGCCGGTAACGCCAGAGCAGATGAAAGAGCTGCACCACGAGCTGACACGCCTTAACAACGAACAGGAGTGCCCAGATACGGATGATGTGGTGGAAGAAGCCGTGAAAAACACTTTGGGCGAGACGGCCCGGTGTATCGGCTATGCCCTGCTGGAATATGGCGGGGCCGGCCGTCACTGCGATGAAAATTTTCATTGACTGCCTTCGCCGAGTTATCGACAAGCATTTACATCAAATCAAAAAGGAGAATCACCATGAATATATTACATGACAAATCTTCTGTCAAAAGTTCCAGCGCAAAATGGATTGACCGGGGTT
>ERZ826146.2526-NODE-2526-length-13550-cov-3.409633_pt1 | contig 13550 bp, 9 predicted proteins | sample MGYA00519857_ERZ826146 | MGnify/ENA primary metagenome ERZ826146 (study PRJEB31778, sample SAMEA3449222) | human gut metagenome | biome: human gut; feature: human-associated habitat; material: faeces | place: United Kingdom | collected 2010/2012 ...
ATGGTGTCGGTGACGTCCAAGTGCACCGGGTAGGGGGCGATGCCGGCCTCAAGCATCATCGCGCGCTTGGCCACGCGCATCTGCACCTGCTCGGGGTGGGCCAGCGGGCCGAACTCCTTGTTGGAGGGGTCCACGGCTTCGTCCAGCGTGGCACCGGACTTGATCTTCTCGCGGATGGTGGCGTCCTGCTTGAGCAGCATTTCCGCACGTTCGACGGTGCTCATCTGCGGGACGGCCGGGGTTTCATTCTCAGTGTTTTCGGTATTTTCGACAACTTCAGCCATGATTCATCAGTGTACGCAAGGCCGGCGATTATGAGCCCGGCAGACCGCACGGCCATCTGAACACCCGCTCACATGACGCAAAACCGGCCCTGCACAAGGCTTGAGAGACCTGTACACATGGCGAATCCACCATCACGCAACACTCGCGACATGCCGATTTGCATTGTCCACCACCACAATGTAATATCTACATCTGTTGCCAAACGGGCTGTAGCGCAGCTTGGTAGCGCGCTTCGTTCGGGACGAAGAGGCCGCGGGTTCAAATCCCGCCAGCCCGACAACTGGACCGGATTGTTGAGAAATCAGCAATCCGGTTTTTCGTTTCCTGTCCCAACAATCAAACCAAGCGATCGAACAGCGGTAAACAACCCGCCGCACACAGCGACAAACCACATCACGGCAAGCCCCCGTATTTGTTGGCGGACCACCGTAATATATCGCTCGAATCAATCGATTGCCGCACTGTTTTTGTAAGTAATACTGAAGTAATTAGAGGAACCATGAAGAAGAGTCTGCTTGCACTGGCTTCGGGCGCGTTCATTCTCGGTGCCGCCGAGTTCGTGATGATGGGCATTCTGCCGCAGGCCGCGGCCGCCACCGGCGTGGACATCCCCACCGCAGGCCATTACATTTCCGCGTATGCGATCGGCGTGTGCTTCGGCACACTGATTCTGGTATTCGGCCGCAAGGTGCCGCCGAAGGACCTCATCATATTGTTTATGGTGATTGCCTTGGTGGGCAATCTGGCTTCCGCATTCTCCGTCAATGCCGCCATGCTGGTCGTCGCACGATTCGTCGCCGGCCTGCCGCACGGCGCATTCTTCGGCACAGCCACACTCATCGCCAAGACTCTGGCGGAGGAAGGCAAGGAGGCGCAGGCCGTATCCGTGATGGTCACCGGACAGACCGTGGCCAATATGCTCGGCGTACCGGCGGGCACCTTGATGGCCGAGTTCCTTTCCTGGCGTCTTGCCTTCGGCATTTTGGCCGCTTGGGCGGCAATGACGATTGTGCTGGCGTCGGCGTGGATTCCGTACGTTGCACCGATCAAGGACGCAGGCATCGCCGGTCAGTTCAAGTTCCTCACCCGCCGTGGCCCGTGGGTGATTTTGGCCGCCGTGTTCACCGGCAATGCCGGTGTGTTCTGCTGGTGGAGCTACGTCTCCCCTTGGCTGCAGAAAACCGGCGGATGGTCGTCTTCCCTGGTGCCGATGCTGATGATGCTTGCCGGCTTTGGTATGGTCATCGGCGGTCTGCTTGGAGGTCGTCTGACCGACCATTGGAGGCATGCCGGCGCGGCCGCAATAGGTCAGTCCATCTCCTGCCTCGGCTTGTTGCTGGTGCTTATCACTCCGGGTAATCAGCCGATGACCGCTGTACTGACGTTCTGGATCGCCATCGGATTGTTCTTTACTTCCGCTCCACAGCAATTGCTGATGACCGAAGCCGGCCAGGGCGGCGGCGAGCTGATCGCCGGCGCGGCTGTACAGGTGGCGTTTAACTTCGGCAATGCCATCGGCTCGATTGTCGGCGGCGCGATGCTCACCACCTTCTCGATGAACTATCGCTATACCGGCCTGGGCGGTATGCCGCTGGCTCTGCTTGCCGTAGGGCTGCTGGCCTTCTACTCGTGGCGCTGCGAAACCGATACCGACGCCATTCACCGCTTGCGCGAAACCAAGGTGGACTGAGACCAAGCTCACAGCAAACTCCCTGACGTGTTTGTTCACAGTATTAATAGACTGAAATCAGACACGATTCAGGGAGGTCTGGCGGTATGGATGAGGAAACACTGCTCAAACAATTCGCCGCGCAATTCGCGCATGGTCCAGACGATGCCGACGACACCGATGCGGCGGCCGCAGCACAAGGTGCCGATTCCACGGCGAACCAGGTTGCGGACGATGCCGATCAATCGCCCGCAACCTTTGATACCCAACAATTCCTGAACGGACTGGACGCGATTTTCGATCGCCACACGGCCGCCACCGAAGCCGGCCCGTACTTGGAACAGGCGATGGTGGACGCGGAAAACGCCGGCGACGAGGCCGGACTGCTCACCGTGCTCAACGAAACGATGGGCTTCTATCGCTCGCAAGGTCGGCACAAGGAGAATCAGTGGATTGTGCAGCGAGCGCTGGAACTGGCCGCTCGTATGGGCTTGACCACCGGCACATCCGAGGCGTGGGCCACCACGCTAATCAATTGCGCCACCTCGATGCGCGCGGCCAAACAATACGATCAGGCCGAGGATTTGTATCATCAGGCGCAGAGTGTCTGCCGGCATTCGCTGGCGCCCACCGACCGTAGGCTCGCAGCACTGCACAACAATCTGTCGATGCTCTACAGCGAGACGAATCGGCCCGACAAGGCGGAACTGGAGTTGCGTGAAGCGCTGCGCATTATCGAAGCCTCGAGCGTGAACCCGGACGCGGATATCGACGTGTCCAGCTCGCACACGAATCTGGCGTTGACCCTGCTGACCGAACACAAGTTGGAGGACGCGCATTGGCATGCAGCCAAGGCGCTGGAAATCTATCGCACCGGCCATCTGGAACATTCCGCGCATTATGCCTCCGCACTGGCGGGCTTCGCGCAGGTGTGCTTTGCCGAGAGACGGTATGCGGATGCGGTTACTGGATACCGGCATGCGCTGGCCGTGATCGAGGAATGTTACGGCAAGGACACCGATTACTGGCGTATCACCGCCGACAATCTGCGGCAGGCCGAGGAAGCGGCGGCGCAGGCCGGGGTGACGGTTGACAATGCAGGTGTTGCCGGCGATGCAGGCGCGCTGCCCCAGTCCGGCTCGCGGCTGCCGAACAGCCCGGCACAGGGCAAGACCGGTGCGAACGCGGCATCTTCCCCATCCACCGTTTCGGTGTCGACCGGTTCTGCGGGCGCGGCCGAGGCCGTTTCCGCATGCCCGGTGTCCGGACTGAAGCTGGCCCGCGCGTTCTGGACGCAGATGGGCAAGCCGATGATTGCGGCGAAGTATCCGCAGTATGCCGGGCGTATCGCCGCCGGTCTGGTGGGTCATGGCTCGGAATGCTACGGATTCGATGATGCGTATTCGCAGGACCACGATTTCGGCCCGCGCTTCTGCCTGTGGCTTACGGATGAGGATTACGCGGCGATCGGCGAGCAACTTGAGGTCGATTACGAGGCACTGCCGCGCAAGTTCAGCGTGGATGCGCAAGGCCGCGTGACGTTCGAGGCGCATGCCAGGTCCGATGCTTCCGGAGCATTCCCCTCCGCAGGTGCAGGCTCCACCGTCATACCCGATGCGGCAAACGCACCCACCCCCGGCACCGCTACGCACGATACCGCCACTGCCGAGTCAGGCGCGGCGTCCTCTGATGTGGCGGAAGCGATGACGACTCCGATTGATGCACCGCTCTCCCCCGTCACGCCGCGCGCACAGGGCGCGAATCGCCGTGACGGCGTGTTCCGCATCGGTGACTTCTTTGAGTCGATCACCGGGTATCACACTGCGCCGGCGCAGACCGCGCCGCATGAGTGGCTAATGCTTCAGGAATCGACCTTGGCCGCCGCCACCAATGGCGAGGTGTTCGCCGATCCCACCGGTCTGTTTTCCAAGACGCGCCAAGGGTTCAAGAACATGCCCGACGATGTGCGGCTCGCGCTGATCTCCAAGCGACTCGGCATGATCGCCCAGGCCGGTCAATATAATCTGCCGCGTTCGTTGAAGCGCGGCGACGGCGCGGCCGCATGGCTGTCCATCCACGAGTTCGTGCAGGCCACCGCCTCGTTGGTGTTCCTGGTTAACGTGCCGATGGTGGTGGGCTATATGCCGTATTACAAGTGGCAGTTCGCAGCATTGCGCAAGCTGTCTGGCTCGATGTTCGCGCTGTTGCCGAACGTGGGCGAACAGTTGGAAACCGTGATGCGATTGAGTTCGACAGCCTGCTATGGCGGGGCCGGATTCGGCGAAGGCGGCAAGGGCGCGGCTCTAGCAATCGAGAAAATCAACGATGTTGTGGAGCAGATTGCGGTGGATATCGTCAGGGAACTCAAACGCGAACACCTGACCACGTCCGGCGAGACCTTCCTCGAATGGCAGCGCCCGTATGTCGAGGACCACATCGTCTCCGATGATCCGGTGCTTAAAAGTTTGTAGATTCAAGCTTCCTCTGTCACGGCTTCGCCGTGCCATCTCCCTCATCAGAGGGAGATATTAGTGAAAGGAACGTCGATGACCAACGAACTGACTGATGATGAACTGCGCGAGGCTATTGTGCGCCATGAATGGGATCAGTTCCAGCGCACCAACAATGAGGGTGGACGCGCGGCATGCCAAGGCAACTGGCCGGTGTTCCACCAGATGCGGCTGGCCCAGTTCCTCACATGGGAGCGGCCATTACTCACCAGCTATGCCGCTGATCTTGACGCCGCCGACCACGTGGGCCGCAACCTCGTGACCGAAAAATACGGCCGCATGATGGCCTCCACCGCGCCGGAAGATTTCACGAAGAACATAGAGCCGTATATTCCGCGTCCCTCTGAAGAGCGCGTGGCCCGTCAGGAACAGGTCATCGCCCAGCAGGTCGCCTGGGCCAAGGATTTCCGCGAGCGCTACCCCAAGCTCGGCGAGGCGATGCGCGTACTCACCACCACCGAAGACACACCATCTGCCACCTCATTCGAAACCTATCTGCGCGGCGAGCTTGGTACGTATTCCGAACGGACCTTCCAGCTCTACGAGGTGATGATTAGCGAGCGCGCCGCAGCCAGTCCGCAACGCAATATCACTGAGGAAACCTTGTTGCACACAGTCCAGCTCGGCGGTTTCGACACTTTGGATGAGGCTGAAGCCGCTCAGCGCTGACGACAGTGCCTCCACGCCGTCACGCCCCATCCACCTTCCCGAATTTGTGACGCTCACGGCGACTCAGTGGCACATATTCGGGAAGGAGCCGGTAACGACCGTGAATATCACAGACTGAACAACCCCCAGAAAGACAATATCGTCAATGTGACAAGTGCAGCCAGTGTCACCATCACGCAAATGACACGACGCACGCCGATAATGCTGGCGCGATACCGCCACATACGTTCCAGTTCCCACGCGAACAGCACGACCAACAGCACGGTCAGCACCTGCAATGCCCTCCACCCAAGGGAAAACAACTGCGGTTGAGGCATAACCAATACAGCCGATACGCCTACGGCGCTCATATAGCCATACAACAGCACGGTAATCACCATTACCGCTGTGCCGATACCGGCAGATAAGCCGGCAATGCCGTGCAACGTACGCTGTTGGGCGGCTCCCAGCCCACTCGGCGTCGCATGCATGGCCCGCACAGTCGCCACACTACGTCGCCCGGCCAGCAACGTCTGTAGCCAAGAAAACACAGTCAAGCCAATACCTAATATCGCCGCCATCACGATCAGCACGGGCCCTGCCACCATCAGACCGGCCAGCACGCCGAGCGAGCCGACGATACCGGATCTGGTACGTTGCGGCGCGGCGAAGCGCTGGTGAGGTGTCGCACCGGCGACTTGGGGCGTTGCCCATCCATCGGCTTTGGTTCCGGCGGTCACACCGTTCACCCAATTTTCCAGCGCTTGCGTATAGCCTTCGGCCAATGGCAGGTTCGGGGTGAATAAGCCCTCACCAGCCCGCATCTGATGGTTGCCGGCGAAATAGCGTACGGTGACGTTCTCGTTGCCGGACTTGTTGGCCGTGGCGATGATCCGCTGCGCCCCCTGTTCGATGGGCATGGCCGTATCGTAGGTGCCGTAGTTCACCAGCACCGGCATGGTGAGGGATTTCAGATACCGGTCGGCATCAAAGTCGGCATAGGCCAGATCGAATGGCGCGTAGTCCAGCGACATCAATTTGGCCATGTCTTTGACCACGGGCTTGGGCGCGCCGGCCTCATGCGTATAGGCGCTGACAGCCATGGCCATTTGCTCACGTCCATTGAACACCGGTGCGGATGTAAGTATGGCAAAGGCAATGTCTTGCCGTTTCGAGGTTAGAATCGTGGCGATCCAGGTGCCTTCGGATTCGGCGTAGATGCCGGTTTTGGCGGGGTCCACGCCGCTTATGCCACGCAGCACGTCGAGCGAACGCCCGTATTCGCGAGCAAAACGCGGGTAGTCGCGATGCAGCACGGTGTAGTTGTCGTTGCGCTTGGCCGGCACCAAGGTCACGATGCCGGCAGAGGCCATGGCGTTGGCGATATCGCCGAAATCCTCGGCACCGCTGGTACCGGACCCGTGAATGAACAGACAAGCCGGGCGTGGCCCGGGAGCGTCGACCGGTTCACGTAGTACGGCGGGTAGCGTGACGCCGTCGCCGGTCTTGATGGATAGTCGGGTTTCACGCGTACGATATCGCCCCTCGTGGGGAATGTTCGCATGGGCAGGGGTGATAGTGGTGTCGGCAGAAGCGATAGCGATGTGCTTGGTGTAGGGCCGTGTGTTCCATTGCGGCATCATCGCCCAGCCAAGTGTGGCGAATACCAGCGTCATCGCCATCGCGGTGGCGATGACGCTCGCTACCCGCCGCGCCGAAATCCGCTTCATAGTTACTATGCCTCCCCCCATCAGCATAGAACGGTCGGCTCTTATCGGTCGGCTCCCGTCATAATGTGCTTCTACTGGGACCGTAATGCAATGGTTGTAACGCTATTTTCTCTTCTTGACGGCACCGACTATGGCCCATACAACGGCCACTATTACCAGAATAAGTCCCACTACGGCGCAGATAATAGCCGTCAGCAATTGCGGATTCGGCGAGAACAGCGAAATCATCCGATCCGGAGATATGCACCCGAAAACCAGCGCGATCACGCCGATAATCACGCCTAATAGTCCGAACACCACAGTAGGCGCGCTGGTGCTCTGTTTCTGGATGTTCTTGGCACTCTTGACATCCTTAGCATTCTGGACGTTCTTGGCGATCCCCTCAGTTTGGCGTGGTTTGCCGGCGGTCTGAGACTGCTCATAGGAAGGTTGTGCTGAAGATGCTGCGTACATCGGTACATCATCGGCAGATGGAATCGGCCCGCCATCCCCCTCCACGGCATCGGCAACTGTTTCCAGGGCAATCCGATCTGTGGTTGGTTCGATGGGCGATGGAGAGGCAGCTGTCGCCTGCGTATCCACATCCGAGACCGGCGCATCCGCATGATCGTCGGGGACGGGTAGCACAGCCGTTTTGTCATCATCCGCTGCGGATGGCAGCACCGTGGTATCGGTTCGGTCATCGACGGTCACCATGGTTGTGGTCTCGGTGGTCTCGTCGGTTTCGGAAGGTATGGCCGTGGTCGGTGTCACATCCTCGATGGAGGCGAATTCCTTGGTTTCATCAGTCATGATTCCATCTCCTGGTTGTAACGGCTTGATCATTCCGATTGCCCGGTTGTGTTCTTGCTTGTGCTGTTGCCGTCGTATATATCGGCAAGCGGCTGGAACGTGGAGCCTTTCCAATCGGAGGCGTACACCACGTTGACGCGTGCTTCCACTGCATAGGGAATACTGATTTTTAATTCTGGGCCGTTGTCCGGCATGGCGGATTCCTTATCCAACCATTCGTAATCAGGCCCATTCATGGGATTGGTGGCGCTTTCAGCTCCGAAGAAGCCAAAGCTTATTAGACCCATGTAGTTGTTGTATACCATCTCGTATTTGCCGCCGACGTCACTCGAAGTGGAGTAGGAGTCGGCGGTGCCGAAGGCGTAAGTGCAGGAATCCGGCAGAACGATATGCACTTGCGCCTGTGTTGCGGCTATGGTGATGGTACCGACCGGGCAATTACTGATGGAAGTTTTGCCATCCAGCATCTTCACCGTGTGCGGCCCATGTGTCTTGCCCCAATCGGACCAATCAATGATCGCCTGATCGGTGTTGTAGTTTTCACCGCTGAACGCCACACCTTGCTGCAATGTTTCGAACGTGGCATCGCTGGCATCGGCAACGAAGATGCCATCCTTTTGCACATCGTTCATGCCATCGCTGTTTCTCGCACTGACAGATTGGCTCAGTGAAACAACAGTATTGATGCCGCTGGCACCAAAATCACGGTAGTACACGCCATACGTGCCTGAAACGATGGTCATGCAGAGCGCGCATCCACCGGCAACCAGTCCGAGAGGAATCAGACCACCGGTACGCCGTCCTTTGAATCCGAGAATGATGACCACCAGCCCCATCACTATGCATACTGCGGCAATCCAGATGGTGCTCAGACGCATAATGCCGATAATGCCCATGTCGTTTACCCAAATCAGTCCCATCAGACCGGCAAAGGAGAGGAAGGTAAGGCCCAGTATGCTCAAGACCACGATTGGGCCCGCCGGCTTGCGGCGCTTGGACTCGGTGGGGGCATAAGCCGTCGCGTTCATACGGTCGGGGGCAAACGGCCCGTTGGGTACTGTGCCGGGCATCGCGCTGGGCACTGTGCCCGGCATCACGCTGGGCATCGACTGATAGACAGGCTGTGAAACAGGCTGTGAAACACTAGTCTCGGTTCGTGAAACAGGTTGTGAAACAGGTTGCGGAGCTGAATACAAAGGAGATTGAGGGACCGGTTGCGCGGCTGGATATGAGACAGGCTGTGGAGCTGGATATGACACAGGCTGTGAAACCGGTCGCGGCGCAGATGCCCCGAATCCGTACCCTTCCTGCTGGCGAATGCCGCTTTTGGCCAACAACCAAAGCGCTAAGGCGGCGAGCGCAATACAAACCCACCCCGCACCTGGAATCACGATTGCCACGGCGAGGAACAGGAAGCATCCAAGACAATTCCAGTCCCATTGGCCGGCAATGAGGTCCTCGGCCAAGATGTGCCCATCGCGTACATCCGGCATCAGAAACCAGCCGAGTGCGTACAGAGCTGCGCCAAAACCGAAGAACAATGTACATACAATCACCAACGCACGTACTAGTGTGGGGCTCCAGCCAAGCCGTAAAGCGATGCCGCTGCATACGCCGCCGATCCACCGGTCATCGCCGCGAACCAGTCCACTGGATCGCACCCAAGTGAAGAAGCGTCGCGATGTCTTGTTTTTTTGCGGACCAGGCTGCGGCTGTGGCTGATACGGATTCGCGTTTGGATTGCTCATGATTCCATTACACCGCCCGATCACTGCCACAACGCTCGGGGAACACCCTGATTGTTCCCTGAACACCGGGTAAAACCCCGGCCGCAACGCCCTGAGCGCGGCACAATAGGAGTATGACGTCATCTCCCGAACCATTGCTGCCCGCGCGCATGCCGTTGATGCGCCCCCGGCAGGGCCGCTGGCTCACCGGTGTGTGCAAGGGCATCGCCCTGCACTTGGGCATCGGCGTGGCATGGATTCGGATTGCGTTCATCGCTCTGACCTTCCTCTACGGCGCAGGCATCATCGCTTATGTATTCCTGTGGGTGTTCATGCCCGCCGGAGACCCGGTGACGGCTGCAGCTCGCACAGTGCCCGTTGATCAGGCGCCGCTTGCGCGAGGCAATCAGCCACTTGCCGCTCATGACGACGAATCGGCTGCCGCACCGGAATCATTGTCCGAGGCCATCCAACGTGCTCCGAAACCGGCCGTTGTGGCATTGGCCGGTTTCGCGTTGATGGCCACCGGACTGCTGCTCACCAGCACCGGTGCGGATGTCCAGATTGTGTTTCCTCTGCTGGTAGGGTTGGGCGGCATCGCACTGGCATGGATGAATCTTAGTCCGCGAGGCACGCAGCTGTTGTCTATGTTGGGCGGCATCGCACTGATTTTCATGGGATGGGCATTGTATGTGCATAATGTCAGCATTCCCGGGTGGGGCAGCTCTCCTCGACGCATTGTTGCCAGCGGATTCGTGATGATCGTCGGTATCGTGGTGGCGGTGATGCCGTGGGCGAACGCGATGCTGCAACGACTCACCCACGAGCAGGCATTGAAGGAACGCGAAGAGGAGCGCGCGGACATGACCGCCCATCTGCATGATGGCGTGCTGCAAACGTTGGCGCTGATTCAGCTGCACTCCGAGGAACCGACCACCGTATTCGCCCTGGCGCGTAGCCAAGAGCGCGAGCTGCGCGAATGGCTGTATCAGGAACGTTCCACATCGGATCGTTCGGTGGGAGCCGGATTGAAGCAGATCGCCGCCGAGGTGGAGGACGAGCACGGCAAACCGATTGAGGTGGTCACCGTGGGCGACGCGCGGCCGAGCGCCCAGACCGATGCGCTGCTGGACGCCACCCGTCAGGCGTTGGTCAATGCGGTCACGCATGGCGGCGAGCCGGTGTCTTTGTATTGCGAGGCCAGCGACACGATGGTTGAAGTGTTCGTGCGCGACCATGGCGAAGGCTTCGATATGGACGCCATTCCGCCCGACCGGCTGGGCATCCGCGAATCGATTATCGGCCGCGTCAAACGGCGCGGCGGTACAGTGGAGATAGTGTCCAGAGCCGGCTGGGGCACCGAGGTCAGAATGCATATGCCGATCGCGCTGAAAGCGGCGCAGGGAGAACATCGATGAGCGAGAACGAGACAGCCAAGATTCGTGTGGCCGTGGTCGATGACCATGAGATGTTCCGTGCGGGCGTAATCGCCACATTGCGCGATTCCTTCGATATCGTCGGCCAAGCGGCGGACGTGCCCGGTTCGGTGGCGATGATCGCACAGACCAAGCCGCAGGTGGTGTTGCTGGATGTGCATGTGCCCGGCGGTGAAGGTGGCGGCGGTGCCGAGATCCTCGCCAAATCGCGCCCCTACTCCCCCACTACCGTGTTTCTGGCGTTGTCGGTTTCGGATGCGCCGCAGGATGTGGGGGCGGTGATTCGCGCCGGCGCCCAGGGCTATGTGACCAAGACGATCACCGGCGCTGATTTGATTTCATCCATCAAGCAGGTGCATGAGGGCTATGCCGTGTTCTCGCCAAAACTGGCCGGTTTTGTGCTTTCGGCCTTCCAGGGTGCGTCGGCGGCGGGGTCTGATGGCGGCGATGATGGTGCGGCACGGGCTCATGATGAGGAGCTGGACCGGCTGTCCGCCCGCGAGCAGGAGGTCATGCGGCTGATCGCGCGTGGTTACACGTATAAAGAGGTGGCGGCCGAACTGTTCATTTCGATCAAGACGGTCGAAACGCACGTGAGCTCGGTGCTGCGAAAGCTTCAGCTTTCGAATCGCACCGAGCTCACCCGCTGGGCCGCCGATAGGCGCATTGTGTGATAAACGACAGATGAGCTCCCTCATCAGAGGGAGCTCATCTGCTCATATCACTCCGCGTCGCGGAAACCGTTGGGGTTCTTGGTCTGCCAGTTGAGGGAGGAGGCGGCCATGTCGTCGATGGTCAGCTCGGCCTTCCAGCCAAGCTCCTTCTCCGCCTTGGAAGCGTCGGCGTAGCAGGCGGCGATGTCACCGGGGCGACGCGGCTTGATCGTGTACGGAATCGGATGACCGGCGGCCTTCTCGTAAGCCTTGATGACCTCAAGCACGGAGTAGCCGTGGCCGGTACCCAGATTGTAGACGAACACGCCTTCCTCGTCGATGTGGTCGATGACGGCCACATGGCCCTTGGCCAGATCGACCACGTGGATGTAGTCACGCACACCAGTGCCGTCGGGCGTGTCGTAATCGTCGCCGTACACCTGGACTTCCTTCAGCTCGCCGACCGCGACCTTGGCCACATACGGGGTGAGGTTCGCCGGAATACCCTTCGGATCTTCGCCCAGCAGGCCGGACTCGTGTGCGCCGACCGGGTTGAAGTAGCGCAGCAGCACGATGGTCCAGGAGGGGTCGGCCACATGCACATCGCGCAGAATCTGCTCCTGGAACAGCTTGGAGGTGCCGTACGGGTTGGTGGTGCCGCCGGTCGGCGTCTCCTCGGTGATCGGCAGTTCCTTCGGCGAACCGTACACGGTGGCGGAGGAGGAGAAGATGATCTTCTTGACGCCGTGCTTCCTCATCACCTTGAGCAGCACAAGCGTGGAGTACAGGTTGTTGTCGTAGTATTCGATCGGCTTGGCCACGGACTCGCCCACGGCCTTGAGTCCGGCGAAGTGAATGACCCAATCGATGTTGTTTTCGGTGAAGACGCGTTCCATAAGCGCCTCATCGCGCACGTCACCGTCGTAACGCTTGACCGGCTTGCCGGTGATCTGCTCGACTCGCTCAAGCGCCACGGGAGACGAGTTGCCGTAGTTGTCTACGGAAATCACATCGTAGCCCTTGTTGAGCAGCTCGATATCGGTGTGGGTGGCGATGAATCCGGCGCCGCCCGTAACCAGGACAGTAGTCATATCTCCTCCTTTGGAAGGACTTGCCTTCGGTTTGCCTTCAGTATTGAGCTTACTTCACTTGACCTGTTTCACCTAGCGGCAAAACCAAGACTTTCGAGGAATGTTTGCGTGGTGGCTTTCTGCTTGAAGACGGCCGTGTTGCCGAGGATGCGGTAGCAGACGCTGCCGAGCTCGTCACGTACGGCTTGGTGGATGGCCTCGCGGTCGCGGTTTCCGGCCAATGTTTCAGCGAGTTCGCCCCATTCGAGACTGAATTCGCTGACTTCATCGGGCAAATCGCGGCCTTCGGCGAGCGCCTCCTCGACGATGCCGAGCTGGTCGACGAGCCGTCCGGGCAGGATGAACAGGCCTTGGGCTTCGATCAGTCCAATCGGCTCCTGCTTGACCGGCCAGTATTCGGGGTGTGCATGGAAAATACCTTCCGGGTACTCGTCGCTGATCGCATTGTTGCGGAAGATGAGACTCATCTCATAGCCACGTTCGGTGATGATCGCGCTGGGCGAGAGGGCGGATTGGCGGTTGCCGTCCGCGTCATGGCTGGCGATGCCGTTCGCCGCGTCGTCATAACCGACCCATGCCTCGCGGATGATGTCGGATACGTCGATGATGCTCTGGCGGTTTTTCGACACCACACGCACGGCGGTACCGGGCCAGTCGAGGATTTCGACCACGGCGTCCGGATAGTCGGCGAGCGTGAAGGCGGCCCAAGTGGCGGCCTTGTGCATCGGCAGCAGTTCGCCGCCGCCCTGGTAGTGGTCGTGGGCGAGCACCGAGCCGCCGATGCGAGGCAGCGCGGCGTTGCATCCGAGGAAGTATCCGGGGAAGCGGTCCACGAAGTCGAGCAGATGGCCGAAGGTGTCGCGGTCCACATGCATCGGCGTGTGGTCGGTGTTCACGCAGATGCCGTGCTGGTCGAAGTAGCCGTAGGGCGAGAACTGCCAGAACCATGACTCACCGCCGAGCGTGACCGGCAGGTGGAAGCAAAGCTCACCGCGTCCGAAATTGCGGA
>ERZ826146.2528-NODE-2528-length-13541-cov-3.366899_pt1 | contig 13541 bp, 14 predicted proteins | sample MGYA00519857_ERZ826146 | MGnify/ENA primary metagenome ERZ826146 (study PRJEB31778, sample SAMEA3449222) | human gut metagenome | biome: human gut; feature: human-associated habitat; material: faeces | place: United Kingdom | collected 2010/2012 ...
ACGGAATCGTATTTGGTGAAGTAATTACTGGCATCAATATTTTTAAGGATTTCGGCGCAGGTATTCGCAACATTGTTGGTGGTCGTAGCCAAGGTTATGAAGATGAACTCCTTAGCGCACGCAATGAAGCTCTTCAGGAACTTGAGCAACGTGCCGCCGAAATGGGTGCCCATGCGGTTGTGGGAGTCGACATGGATTACGAAGTTCTTGGCCAGGGCAACATGTTGATGGTTACTGCATCGGGAACTGCTGTTACCGTAGAAGCAATTTAGATCCCCTCAGCCTTACCTCAATAATCTTGCATAAGTTCGAACCAATACAAAACCGCCACCCCCGAAAAACTCAAGGATGGCGGTTTATTTTACTTTTGCCCTATTTTTGATTTCACCTAGATCGCAAATCTTTTATCGTTGATTCCCTTTTGCAAAAAGGGACCAGTAAAAGTTTAACTTTGTTTAGATTTCGATCTTAGCGCCCATCAACTTAGCGAACTCGCGAACAATAGCAGTGTCGCCTGGCCATGCAGGAGCCGTTACTAGATTGCGGTCTACTACAGCTTCATCCATACCAGCTTCTACATATTCGCCGCCCGCAAGCGTTACATCAGGACCTACTGCAGGATAGGCAGTTGCCTTATAACCCTCTAATACTCCAGCTGCAGCCAAAACCTGAGGACCATGGCAAATAGCAGCAACAGGCTTACCAGCTGCAAAGAACTCTTTTACGATTTCGATTACACGAGCATTCAAACGAATATACTCAGGAGCGCGACCACCAGTAATGAACAGGCCTTCATACTCTTCAGTCTTTACTGCATCGAAATCTGCCGTCAAGGCAAAGTTATGACCGCGAAGTTCTGTATAGGTCTGTTCTCCCAAGAAGTCATGAACGGCTGTCGCGACGGTTTCACCTGCTTTTTTATCAGGGCAGACCGCATCCACCTGATAACCTAATACGGATAAAGCCTGAAAAGGAACCATGGTCTCATAGTCCTCGGTGAAATCGCCGCATAATAAAAGTACTTTTTTCGTCATACAAACCCCCTCCTTTGTGGAATTTTGTCTTTTATTGATTGTAGCACGTTATGAACATGTTCATTTTTTCCTCGAAATGATTTTTCTTTTCTCTTGCCAACTGTGTATAGTGTGTATATACTGTATATATCATGATAAACACAGTTGAAAGTTTAAGAAGCGCACTTAAGCTTTCACTGTTGAAGAAGACTCCGGAATCTTCTTCAGTCTTCGGCAACCGGAGTTGAAGGCATCATCCATGACAACCAATAAAGCAAACCGATACTTTAATCTTTTTGGCAAAATGCAATCTTTATCTGTTACTTGTCAGACCAGATAAAAGAAAACATTTTCCGCTTATAAAAAAGGAGGGCTCATCGAGAGTGGAAATAATTATTTCAAATTCAAGCGATAAGCCCATTTATGAACAAATATCTTCGCAGATAAAAGATGCCATTTTATCGGGAGATCTCTCAACCGGAGAAGCACTTCCTTCTATTAGGGCACTTGCAGGCGACTTGCATGTAAGCGTCATTACCACCAAACGTGCTTATTCCGACCTGGAAGCACTGGGTTTTATCGAAACCAAACAAGGAAAAGGAAGTTTTGTTGCAGGCGGGAATTTAGAACTACTACGAGAAGAGCGTCTACGTCACGTTGAAGCACTTTTACAAGAAGCACTTGATAGTGCAGAAACTGCAGGAATATCTCTTCCTGAACTCCACGATATGCTCGATACACTCGCAGAATCTTAGTTTCATTATCTTCCCCTCTTTTACCTGAAGGGATTGAATCATGTCTGATATTTTGAAAGTAACCAATCTGATTAAGTACTACGATCAGTTCACCCTTGACCAAATAAACCTTACCGTTTCTGATGGCGATATTACCGGTTTTGTCGGAAGCAATGGCGCAGGAAAAACAACAACAATCAAAGCCATCCTTGGTCTTATAAGCTACGATGGCGGCGAGATAGAACTGTTTGGAAACACCTGCAGTACCTCGGGAATCCCTATGACGGCAAAACAACGTATTGGAGTGGTTTTTGACACTATCCCCTTTCCTAACGATTGTCACATCTCAGATGTAGCAGCTATAGGAAAAGCCTCCTATTCCAACTGGGACCAATCCTATTTCAAAAAGCTTTCGAATTCTTTTGGATTCGCTGAGACAAAGGAAGTAAAATCGCTTTCCCGTGGCATGGGAATGAAATTGCAGCTCGCTTTTGCACTTGCCCATCATCCCGATTTTCTTATTCTCGACGAAGCAACCGCCGGCCTCGATCCACTTGCACGAGATGAAGTACTAGAAATGCTGCGTGATTTTATGAACAAAGACTATCGCGGCATCCTCCTTTCAAGCCATATCACCTCTGACTTGGAGAAAATAGCTGATTATGTCGTATGCGTAGATGAAGGTAAACAGATTTTCACAAAGGCAATTGATGAAATATGCGATATCGCCGGTATTGCTCATTGCCGCGCAAGTGAAGCTGAAGAACTTCTGCAAGCAAGCCTCTTTGAACCCCGTAGCTTACGCATTATTCGAAGCAGCTACAGCACCGACATTTTAGTTCCCGACCGCATAGATCTCTCCCGTGCTTTCCCTTCTATCGCCTGCGATCGTACAAATCTGGAAGACTACATGCGTTTTATGCTCAAAGGAGAAATCCGATGAAAACTATGATTCTTTCTGACCTTATCGTTATGCGTCGTAACCTTATCCAATTATTCTCAACCTGCCTGATAATTACTATCGTAATCACCCTTGCCATGAACAATACTCTTGCGGTAGTTGGAGGCTGCTTTGGCGCAATGATTCCGCTGCTTTATCTGTTTTCTATCGCTGCTTATGACGAGATGAATGAATGGCAAACATATCGACTGACCCTGCCCACCACGCGCAAAGACATCATGATTGGTCGCTATGTAAGTCTCTTTATTGTCGCTTTCATCTCTGCTCTGGCAGGCATCATTGTTGCCTATATCACGGGTTTTATTATCGAATTAGTAACTCCCCAGACAGCAGCTGATTTCGGATCATCATGGAACTACACCAGCCCTAACGGAGAATTCCTTTCAACGCTTTCCCTTTCTGTTAATCCCCCTGAAGTAATTTTTGGAAGCGCACTAGGTGGAGCTGCGATGGCATTGTTCTTAGGTGCCCTCACCCTTCCAGTAATTGCTAAGGTTGGCATGACAAAGGGTGCACGTTTTGTTCCCGTCGTTGGTGTTGTGCTGTTTTTACTCGTATTTGTCTCGTTTGGAGAAGGCGGCCCCTTGGCACCCTACGTTCCTGACATCATCCAATGGTTCTTTACTGCAGACGATGCGATACTGTACCTTATCGCGGGATTATGCATTGGTTCGCTCGTACTTTACGCAATTAGCCTGATCATATCAATCAAGCTCTATCAAACCAGAGAATTTTAATGTTCAGTTTTGTGTAACCCGAATCCGATAAAAGACGTATCTGCATTCGTAGTACCCCCAAATTTTAAGAGCAAGTCGGAATATAACGATTTGCTCTTTTTTTACATTTAGCTCCCTGTAATCTGCGACAATGAATTACTTGAACATACGTATCTTCAAGAGTATCCGAAAGGAGGAAGCATGATTGAATACTTCATCATGGATAAAGCGAGTAACTCTCTTATCCGAGTTCCCACCGAACAGCCTGGCTGCTGGATCGCCCTCTTTGAACCAACCCCCGAGGAACTAGAGGAAATATCTCAGCGCTTTCACATTGATGAAGACGACATCGCAGCTCCTCTCGATCTTGAAGAAATTTCTCGTATTGAACGCAACGAAGACTACGTTATGTTTATTGTTGACACGCCACTTCATGACAAGTCATCAGGAGAAAAGCGTTACAAAACAATTCCTATTGGAATTTTCCAAACAAAAGAGCACGTAATTTCAGTCTGCTCAGTTTATCGTGTACCCCTTATCCGCATCTTAAAATCGCGCTTTGAGGACCTCCACGATACAAGCAATACCCAGCAGTTTGTAAGCGATATCCTCATTGCTTCTTCTCAGGCATACTTTAATTCGCTTCAAGCACTCGACAAACGCCGTCGAACTTTAACTGCAGCCATTGAACGTCCTACGCGAAAAGAATTAGAGGAACTTTATGCACTAAATGATTCTTACGTGTACATTCAAACCTCTCTGGCAACTAACAATACGGTTTTTGAACGTTATCGCCGCTATGTAGCAGCATCGGGCGATTTAGATTTAATCGAATTATTTGACGACGTTATCGTTGAGCATCAACAGGCGCTTGAAACCACGAAAATTTATTCTGGAATTCTAGATTCTGCCATTGACCATTTCGGGTTGATCATGGATTACGATTTGAACCACACCATGCAATTAGTGGCAACCCTTACGCTCGTGCTCTGCATTCCTACCATTATCGGTGGACTATTCGGGATGAATCTCGAAGGCATTCCTCTTGCAGATTCCCCGTATGGATTTGCCATTGTTACGGGAATGGCAGCAGTTATTTTGGCAGTTTTGCTTCTTATACTAAAGAAACTCAAGTGGTTCTAGCTCATTCACCGTCTACCCTCTGCCAAACAAAATGTGACTTCATCACTGACATACTGCGGGAAACTCGATATGGTTTATCCAGCAAATTCAAAACTCAAACGCTCTTTGAATGATTAAGGCCGCTCAGTAACTTTTCTCATCAGGGGCAATAAGGCAAGGTGAAGCAATTATGGGACTTTTTTCTTTATTCGGAGGCGGAAGCAACATTAACGATCTCGTTGCAGAAGCGCGACAAACAGAAAATGCCGTTATTATTGACGTGCGCACTCCCGCAGAATACAAACAGGGCCATATCAAAGGTGCCTACAATATCCCTCTCGATCAAATTGACACAGTAAAAAAGACCGTCAAAAACACCAGCACCCCACTCTACCTTTATTGCGCCAGTGGAGCTCGAAGCGGAAACGCAGCCCACTATCTCCAAAACTCAGGCTATGAAAACGTCAGAAACATGGGAGGTATCTCATCTTGGCGTGGTGATACCATTAAAGGATCTAAGTGAGCTTTTCCGCCATCTTTTCGCTATATCTATCTAGAGAAAAAGAGGAACGTCATGAAAGTAGTAATTGTTGGTGGTGTAGCAGGCGGAGCAACCGCCGCAGCACGTCTTCGGCGCTTAGACGAACATGCTGAAATTATCATTATTGAACGCACGCATTTTGTATCCTATGCAAACTGCGGACTGCCCTACTATATCGGTGGCACTATAACTGATCGAAATAAGCTTACCCTGCAAACACCGGAAAGCTTTCATAACCGCTTTAATATTGAAGTGCGCATAAATCAGGAAGTAACCAAGATTGATCGTGCAGCGAAGCAGGTAGCGATCCATAATCTTGCAACAGGCGAAACCTACACCGAAACCTACGATAAACTTATTCTTTCACCTGGGGCGCACCCTGTTATACCCGATTTACCTGGCATTCATTCTTCACGAATTCACACCTTACGCACCGTTGAGGACACCTTTGCCATTGCCGATTTTATCGAACACGAGCAAACAGCTCATCAAGACAAACCATTTCGCGCAACCATCGTAGGTGGCGGGTTTATTGGACTCGAAATGGCTGAAAACCTCGTAGAACGAGGCATCGAAGTTACCGTACTACAGCGCCCGAATCACCTTATGCATTCGCTTGATAATGACATTGCCTCTCTTCTGCATAATCGCATGCGCGAAGCAGAGATAGCACTCAAACTCAATGCGGATGTTATTGGATTTTCCGAAAATGACCGCGAAATCTATACCACTTTCAAGAACAAAGAGGACAAAACAGGAGCAAGCCAGCAGCACATCGCTTCAGATATGGTAGTTTTAGCCATAGGAGTTGTACCGGAAAACAAGCTTGCAGTAGAAGCTGGTCTTGAGCTTGGAATTAAAGGTGCCCTAAAGGTTGACGAACATCTTCTTACCAGCGATAAAGATATTTATGCAATTGGAGATGCTATCGAAACCACTCAAATAGTCAGTGGCAAACCAGCACATATTGCCCTTGCGGGACCCGCTAATAAACAGGGACGTATAGTAGCTGACCACATCTGCGGCATAGCCCGTACCTTTGCGGGCTCTATGGGTTCTTCGGTGATGAAAGCCTTTGATCTGACTGTTGCAACAACTGGCCTTAACACCAAAAGCGCTGAAGCGGCAGGCTATACGTTTGATTCTGTAATTATCACCCCCGCATCTCATGCGACCTATTATCCAGGTGCCCGCACCATGACTATGAAAGTGCTGTTCGAGCGACCAAGTGGCAAAATTTTAGGTGCACAAATTATTGGCGGCGAAGGTGTAGACAAACGCATAGATGTATTCGCAGTGGCAATAAAAGCTGGCATGACTGCTTTTGACCTAACAGAGATTGATTTAGCCTATGCACCACCCTACGCTTCGGCAAAAGACCCCGTGAATATGGCTGGTTACGTAATTGAAAACATTTTGGAAGGTACAGTAAATCAAATCCATTGGAATGAAGCGCTCATCCAAGCACGTAATAACCCACAGACTATTATCCTTGACACCCGAACCCAAACAGAATATGAACGTGGCCATCTTGATGGCTTATATAATCCAGTTTTACACATTCCCCTAGACGAACTTCGAAGCCGCTTAGAAGAACTACCTCGCGACAAACAACTTCTCGTTCATTGCGCTACTGGTATTCGGAGCTACATTGCCTGTCGAATATTAAGCCAACATGGTTTCGACTGCACCAATATTTCTGGAGGATATAATTTCTATCAAGCATTGAAGCACGACCAAAATGCAGACATGGAAAATGTGGGCGATTGTGGCTTAAAAGCATAAAGTTTTCATTGCCTTTTGCCATTCATTTCTAAAGAAAGTTTTAGTAATGGAATTAGATACCGAACACCAATTAAAACAACAAACAACTATGAAGGCGCTGCTTTCCCAGCGCCTTCCCTTCTGGATAAACCTTACCGAAGAGGAGCAAAAGGAACTTGGGGAAAAAACTGGTCAGGAACAGAAAATTATATTAAATTTACTGAAATGGATAAATCTGCATCTACTTCTTCAGATTATTGCAGTAAGATCAATAAAGTTGTAGTGAACGACAAGGAATATCCAGTTTATGATGAAGAAGGAAAGCAAATAACTTTATTCCGTATAGGGGAACAGGAAAGCTGCGTATTGGCAGCATCGTGCGCATTAACCATGATTACATTTGACGTATTTCTTGATGCAGCTTCCGATACTGAATTGCTCATTATTGATTCAGCGTTTTATGCCCAACTCATCGAAAAAAACGTGTATGTAGAAGCTTTTACGTATCGCCAAACCGCCGAACGCTTTAGCGAAGTTATGTGGGTTATGGAGCAGGTATTATTTATGAGCTTTGATGAACGTCTCGCTGTATTTCTCCTAGACGAAGTAGCACGCACGGGCAGTTCAGCACTCACCCTAACCCACGATGAAATCGCGCACCACCTAGGCAGTGCGCGTGAAGTAGTTTCTCGTATGTTGAAACGTTTTGCCGACGACAGTCTGGTGGCACTTTCACGTGGCAAAATTGAAGTAAAAGACAAAGCAGGATTAAGAAACCTTATATCTCGATAGATATCCTTGGAGTATAACAATCTATCAGTGTACAAGCGGCAAGGTGACAATCAATTCAGTTCCCCAGTTTTTTGTCGCTGAATTCCTGCTTCATGCCCCCATCGAGACAAGCTACTTATCATCCTTTCCAAACGCATTCATTAGCACGCTCACGATCCCACATACGAGCCCACCAGCAACCCAAGCAAGCCAAAACCACATAGCAGTCGTCCCCTCAGGTTGGAAATTCGAAGGATCCGAAGACGAAAGAATAGGAATAAACAACAGTCCAAGCCCAACAATTGTGAAGAAAAGCATAATAACCCCGCACAATGCGCCAACTTTTGTGTTTTTGCGTTTACGTTTTAGCAGAGTGCTCTTAATTTCGTCTTCCACTTGTGCGGTTAAAATGTCTTCAACCTCTAATTCATCAGCGACATTTTTGTTATATTCGGCAACGTTGGTGCGTCCAAGCAATATTCCATAGTGGGTAATATTCCACACACCAAGAGCTACGAAGAACAGTAAGAAAAAGTAGCTCCAACCTTCCGTTTCAGGATTACTCTCCATAATAAGCATGCAGCCAATTCCTACAAAAATGCAGGCAATGCCACCAATGAGACCATACGTAAATTTACTACGGGCCTGCGTTTTGTCCTCTTCGGTATAAAAGTCTTCAATATAAGGATGAGCTTTTACAAAAGCAGAATGAGTCATTCCTGCTGGGATAAGGAAAGCAAGTCCAATCAAGGTACCTATAAGCACCAAAATTACAAACAAACCATCCTTACCATTCCAATCCGAAAGAGTAACAGTTCCCTCCAGGAGCATTGCGATGCCAACAAAAATAAGAATAACTGCGATTCCTGTAGGAATTTTCCAGGCAAGCATTCGTTGGTGCGTATCGTAGCCACACACATCCGTTGGTGCCCCCACGGGAATTGCCTTTTCTGCTTGTGGTTGACGAGAAGTCAAATCACCTTGCACTAAATCATCTAAAGAGCACTCGAACAACTGGCATATTTTTATGAGCTTATCCATTTCTGGATAACTTTTTTCTGCTTCCCATTTGGTAACCGATTGCCGGCTAACCCCAAGAAGCATCGCAAGCTGCTCTTGAGTCATATTGCGTGTCGCACGCAAGTGTTGCAAATTATCACGAAAGCTCATGGTAATCCCTTTCAGTGTGCGCCTGTAAAACTCGAACCTTCTTTTGTTCTCAATACTTCGTGTTTTGAGCAGTGGTGCCCGAGTTTGCATTAGCTTGGCGGTCGCTTGTTCTGTAATTAGGAAGCAGTTCTATTTGACCAGTATTGAGAAATACAGGCAAGTGAATCTTTCTTCCCTGCCGGCACAACCAGAATAAGGGTAGCAGATACCTTTAATCTACCAACTAGCGAGCTGCATTTGTAACGTTTAAGTTGCAACCACCAGTTGCATCCCCTGGTCAGAGGCGCATTGTTATCTTAAATCAAAACGAGCATCAGTACTTTTCAAAAGGAACTATTTTTCAAATGGATTTATGGCAACTTATCTAATATTCCAAGCAATAAAAGGACTGTAACAGTAATTCAACAGTCACTATGACTGCGTATCGTTTTTTTATGCCATTCGTGCATAATTGATATAGAAACTAAGTTACAGTTTTAGAGTTCATCCACTACCAATTTAAACGTGCCCACCAGAAACAAAACCTCACCAGAAAGGGCTTGTCATGATTACAAAAAAGCACACGTTTGCAGCCTTGCTCATTACTCCCCTTCTGGCAGCAACCTTTTTGCTTTCGGGGTGCTCCGTCAACTTTACCCTTAATGAAGATTCGGTTAACGACGCAGAATCTTCAGCCACTGAAGCAGCCGATAGCCTAGCCAACGCGGCTGAAGATTCTGCCGATGCTGCAGAAATGTTAGCTGGTATCGAATTCGAAAAAGCAACTCGCATAGTAGTTTGCGACCCTAAAACTGGTAAAACCATAAAAGAAATTACCGACCAAACTGCCATCGAAGAAGCTCTGATGCCTCTCTCATAAGAAAACTCAATAGCCATTACCCCCGATGCCCCTAAAGAATATATCTTCGAGCTTTGGCAACCTGAAACAATCAAGCTCGGTCAAGACGAATCTGATGTTTCCGAAGAAAAGGTACTCGAAATAACCACCTATGAAAACTCTGATACGATTCGAATTAGCATGACGGTGCTGGGCAACATTTCATTCAGCATGACTTCTGCCGATAGCGCAGAAGCACTCCGCAACCTAGCGGAATAAAGTTCTCTAAAATCTATTCTAATAAAAAAGATCTCATTTTTTTTCAAACTTTTGGATCGAATTTCCCTTAGTGAAGCTAGATTTCCCAATATTTGTCTATATTATTGCCATCTAGTTTGCTTAATTACAAAAATCACTGCTTTGGATACATTTCAGCATTTTTCTAAAACGAGCAGAGCTACATTAAGAGGAATTTGAGCCAATTGTTGTTCGCATTTCGAAAAGCGATGTAAGCCGCCCATACAAAACGAGGCGGCTTACACTACTTCAAAAGTATTAGTACAGATTACAAATCTATTAACTTACTAGGTTTTGCAAGTTTACCGATAATTACATTAGTGCTGACAAGCTTGATCGGCAGTCATGTTCGGAAGCTTGCCTTCTGCTACCAGCTTTGCTGCATCACCCACAATAGGATGCTCAGCATCGTAATACACCGCAATTCCCGCATTTGCAAAACCCTGCATCGGACGCATGCCCATGCCCGCAGCAGCAATAGCCTGTACCCCTTGCTCCTTCAGCAGATCGACAATGGCAATACAGCCACCTTCTTCATGAGGGGGGTTATCCAACTCAGATACATTAGTAAGTTCACCATTAACAATATCAACAAGGGTAAAACAATCGCAGTGACCAAAATGTCCACTGCGCTGCGCGTTAAGGCCCGCTTTACCCATCGTGGGAACTGCAAGTTTCAGTGTTTCTGCCATGATTAACGCCTCTTTCCTCATGCTAAATTGAATTATTTCATCCTAATTTATCCATGCGCTTTGTTTGTCTTGGTTGGCGCTTTCAATGTTGCAACATGACTTTTCGCGTCGCAACATAGGTACTATTCTCTAGCTGCTATCTCGAATATACGACCAAATAAGTAGCATTAAAGAAGCATTCGGATAGAAGGTGCTACGTTTTTCCGCAAGCGGTTAGATTGCATTCGTTGTTTTTAGCCGTAGATAGCTAAAAACAACTAGAGATAACTAGGAATCCAGAGATCACTAAATAGGGGTCACAAATTTTTCATGGCACATGATTACAATTGTCTTTCTCTAAGAGAAAGATTTTCTAATGTCAGATTCACCAGCACAACCCAAACGGTTTCAACGGAGCTCAACAATTGTTCGCTATACAGGTTTTATACTCTGTCTTGGTGCAGTAATACTCCTTACCTATTTGGTGTCTATCGATTTTGAAATAAATCCCCTAGTAATTGGACCTGTAGCAATAGTTAATCTGCCGCTACTAGGTGTATTGCTTTTCTCGTGTGCTTCACCCCTGCTGCTACTTATCGCATTATTCCTGCGACCTATAGAAAAACGCGGAAGTATTCCTTGGCGCATCGGACGCGCATTAGCATCAGCACTATGCACCTTTGTAGCAACGTGCACCTTTTTGTGTGGCGCACTAGTCTTTGTAGTTGATGAACCTTATTTGCTCGAACCTGCAAGCAATCAAGGAGATCGGGTATTAATAGTTGAACATCATTTCTTACTCTTAAGTTCAGGAGACATTTATTACGTTCCCTCAGGAAGTATATTCCCAGAAGAAAACGGTAGTTTCACCTGCGATGATTCTTACAGCCCTGTTAATGCTGGCTCCTATTCCCTCACCTGGTCAGATAGGACTGCCCACCTTGAAATATGGAGCGACTCGCAGGCAGATCCTATGGTTCCCTGGTCGGGAGATTTGCAACCTAACCCTTAAGCAACCTCATCTTTTCTTGATCAACAAAAGAACGGGAGCTCTTAAAACCATCTATTTGTCACTCCTCATGCTATACTGTATAGCATGAGGAGGAAGCCATGAAATCAAACATGACACAAATGAATGTGCGCTTAGAAACAAGCCTAAAAACCCAAGGAGACGCCGCTTTGGCTCATGCTGGCTATTCCCCTTCTCAGGCAGCTAGAAAGCTCTGGGCACTCGCTGCCAAGCTGCGCCACAATCCAAAACTGTTACAAGATATTCTTGAAGGAACCATTATCCAAGCAAGTCCTCTTCATCCTGATGATTTGGTAGAGAAGAAGCTGAATAGCATTAAAGAATCAGACAAATTAATTGAACAGCTACACCAATTATTAGATTCTGAATCGACAAGTTTTCTTAATACTGCATCGTATGAAACGCTTCGTGAAGCAATGTATGAAAACAAAGCACATGATTACGAGGAAAGCTTGAAGTAAATGAGTATATCGCCAGCAGATAACCATTCATCTAAAAGCATAACTTTGCTTTTAGATACTAATGTCTGGATTGATAACTTTTTCGAAGGACGCCCTAAGTCCAAAGAGGCACGAGCACTCGTTACTACTGCAATAAAGCAAAACATTCCTTTGTTTTATTCTGCGGGCACCATAAAAGATTTTTATTACCTAGTTTCTCTGCAGCTTAAACGCGATATATCAAACGCGCTTTCCGAAACAAACGCCAAAGCGATTTCTGAGATTTCCTGGAAGCTACTTGATACTCTTCACAAACTTGGTACCGCAGTTGGTCTAGATGAATCTGATATATGGCTAGCAAAGAAATATCGTTCTATTCATGGCGATTTTGAAGACAACCTTATAATTGCTGCAGCCCAACGTGCAAATGTCACCTACTTAGTTACCAACGATAAAAAACTAATCCTCCATGCGCCTATAGCAGCCCTTACTCCAAAAGCGGTCATAGAGCTGATAAATGATCAACAAAAATGCACACTTTCTTAAGAACCTATGAGAATTTTTCATAGGTTCTTAACCTATAAGTACTTTTAAGCAATGTATAACCCAAATAAATAAATGCACCTTAAAAGTAATATAAGACGGAATAATCTTCTGTAGCAGAATAAAAGTACAATACCTCGTAGGGGGAAACATAATACAAGGAAGGAGTCCATATGGATTTTGATTTCACTTCTGATCAGGAGCTCTTCTTCGAAAGCGCCAAGGAATACGCTGAAAAGTACTTTACTCCTGAACTTATTAAGCAGTACTACGAAGTAGATCATCACATCAGCCTTGAAGCAGCTATGGCTTTCCGCGAGCTTGGCTTCATGCACCTTGGCTTGCCAGAAGAAGTTGGCGGCATTCCTTGCAGCAAGCTTACCTTGGTTGCTTTGATGGAAAAGCTTCACGAGTACACCAGCTGCGTACTTCCTTTCCAGACCGACTTCAACTCCATCATGGACGTTATCGAATTCGGCAACAAAGAACAGCAGCAAAAGATCATGGATGTTGTTAACAACGTAGAATCCACCAGCGTTGCCGTTACCGCAATTTCTGAGCCTGGTGCTGGTTCCGACAACATGGGCATGACCACCACCACCAAGAAGCAGGCGGATGGCACGTACATCCTCAAGGGTCAGAAGACCTGGGTCACCAACGGTGCTTGCTCTTCTTATCTGGTTGTCATCGCTAAGGACGAAGATCCTGCTCGCGAGAACAAGAACATGTCCTTGTGGCTCGTTCCTTCAGACACTCCGGGTGTTTCCACTGCTGCTCTTACCAAGCTCGGTCAGCAGACCGTTCCGTTCGTCGATGTCTTCTTCGACGATGTCGTTCTTACTGAAGCAAACCGCTTGGGTGAGGCTGGCCAGGGCTGGCTGCTGCTCATGAAGAACTTTGAGTTCGAGCGCTGCCTCGTTGTTGCTCAGGGCCTCGGTCTTGCTGAAGCTG
>ERZ826146.2530-NODE-2530-length-13525-cov-2.910765_pt1 | contig 13525 bp, 6 predicted proteins | sample MGYA00519857_ERZ826146 | MGnify/ENA primary metagenome ERZ826146 (study PRJEB31778, sample SAMEA3449222) | human gut metagenome | biome: human gut; feature: human-associated habitat; material: faeces | place: United Kingdom | collected 2010/2012 ...
ATATCGAATATATACAGTTCTGGCTCATGGATCCGTTTTTAGATGAGAATCAGACTAATCATAACGGGGGAGAATTGTATTTTAATTTGGGAGAAGTGTCGGAAGATATTCTTAAAGACGGTATGAAGTCTTTCGAGAACGGTTTGCCTGTCGACGGTGATACAACACAGATAGCGACTACGGTGTGGGGAAAGGTATCCAAACGTCAGTCGTTGACTTATGCATTCGATAATACCAGTGGTGCACGGGCTTTGCAAGACGTAGGTTTAGACGGTCTGTCGAATGACGAGGAATATGGGTTCTCATCTTATAGAGATTATTTGAACAAGCTCGAAACTAAACTATCTCCGGCGGTAGTAGAGGCTATGCGACAAGATCAGTTTTCTCCGTTTAACGATCCGGCCGGGGATAATTACCATTTTTATCGTGGACACGATTATGACGATGCACAAACTTCTATATTGGACCGATACAAACGATATAACGGAACAGAAAACAATTCCCGGTCTCCCGAGGAAATGAATGATTCGTATTATCAGTCTTCCAAAAGTGTTCCTGACGTGGAGGATATCAATCAGGATAATACGTTGAACGAATATGAAAGATATTATCAGTACCGCATATCGTTATGCCCCGATAGCTTGGAGGTGGGAAAAAACTGTATTACCGATAAACGGGAGACAACCGTCCGGCTCCGCAATGGTGAAGAAGGAAAAGCTGTGTGGTATCAATTCAAAATCCCTTTGTCTCGTCCTCAAAAGAAAGTGGGATCTATTCAGGATTTTAAGACGATACGTTTTATCCGCATGTTTATGACGGGTTTTGAGTGTGAGACACATTTGCGTTTTGCCACGTTGGAATTGGTTCGGGGTGAATGGCGGACGTATAACTATGCTTTGAATTTGAAAGGAGATGCTCCGGCTCAGGGTAAGATGGATATATCGGTGGTAAATATTGAGGAGAATGCAGGACAGGTTCCTGTTAATTATGTTTTACCTCCGGGGGTAACCCGTATCATAGACCCGGGGCAATCGCAAATAACTCAGCTTAATGAACAAGCCATGTCTTTGAAAGTAACCGATTTGCAGTCGGGAGATGCTCATGCGGTTTATAAGAACAGTGGTATGGATATGCGTACGTACAAGCGGTTACAGATGTTTGTACATGCAGAGAAGCTGATTGACGATAAAACTAATTTACGAGATGGCGATGTGTCTGTATTTTTACGATTAGGATCCGATAGCAAATCGAATTATTATGAGTATGAGGTTCCGTTGTCATTGACGGAGCCGGGTAATTATAGCACATATAATGCACAAGATCAGGAAGCGGTTTGGCCACAATCCAATATGTTTGATTTCCCTCTTTCTTTGTTTACCGATTTGAAGCTGGAACGGAATGCAAAGAAGCGTATGGATAATTCGACGGTGACGTTTCAAACTCGTTATTCCAGTTATGATCCCGATAAAAATCAAAATAAGGTGACTATCGTGGGGAACCCTTCTTTGAGCGATGTTCGTACGATGATGATCGGTGTGAGAAATAATTCGAATGCAGCTAAGGATATAGTCGTTTGGGTGAATGAAATGCGTTTGACCGATTTTGACCAATCTGGTGGTTGGGCTGCCAAAGCAAATGTAAATCTCGGTTTGTCGGATATTGCTACGCTGAATATCGCGGGGCATGTAGAAACTGTCGGTTTTGGGGGGATAGACCAAAGCCTTACGGAACGTCGATTAGACGATTACTATCAGTATAATATAGCTACGATGGTCGAGTTAGGGCGTTTTTTGCCAGAAAAAGTCAAATTGAAAGCCCCATTATTTTATTCGATTACCGAACAACGTACTTCTCCTAAATACAATCCGCTCGATCAAGATATCTTGTTGAAAGATGCTTTGGACAATGCGGGTAGTAAAGCCGAGCGTGACTCTATAAGTGATGCTTCGATAGAGAAATCGACTGTCGAAAGTTTCAGTTTGTCGGGAGTTTCTTTTGATATTAGGAGTAAGAATCCTATGCCCTATGACCCGGCTAATTTTTCTATCAGCTATTCTTATAATCGACAATCGAAACAAGACCCTACTACCGAATTTGAGAATACATACGATTATCGGGGTAGTTTCACTTATTCCTATACTCCTTTTGTTAAACCTTTTGTCCCGTTGAAGGGATTAAAGAGTAAATCTAAGCATTTGAAATTTTTGAAGGAATGGGAATTTAATTATTTGCCTAATAATATTGCGTTTAATACCAATATGTCGCGATATTATTATGAACAGCAGATTCGCGATGTGAGTGGATCGGGAGGAATGGCATTGCCGACGAGTGTAAGTAAAAGTTTTTTATGGGATCGGCAGTTCTCGTTGACATGGAATCTCACCAAGTCGATAAACCTTTCGTTGCAAACGATGACGAACGCTCATATCGAGGAGCCGGTCGGTGTGGTGAATAAACAGCTTTTCCCAGATGAATACGAAGCATGGAAAGATACCGTGTTGACCAGCATCAAGAATTTGGGAACACCGTGGAATTATAATCAAACTTTCAATGCATCGTATACGGCTCCGTTCAGCAAGATACCTGTTCTTGATTATTTGTCGTTTAATGCCAAGTATAACGCTACATACACTTGGGATAGGGGAGCCCAGATTTCAGAGGAAATAGATTTAGGTAACTCGGTGAATAATCAGGGGCAGTTGAGCTTTGATGGGCGTTTCAATTTTGAACAATTGTACAATAAGTCGAAATATTTGCAGAAGATAAACAAACGTTTTTCTTCCAATAATAGGGCTGCGGCAGCGAAGAAAAATAGAAAATTCGAACGTACCATTTTGCTTCGGGAAGATACTACGGTTACTTTAAGGCATAATCTCAATAATAAGAAGGTAAAAGTTGTAGCGAGGGACGATGCTGGAAAGAAAGTGGCCCTGAGGACGAAAGTTCTCGATGCCAATAATGTAGTGATTCTCGATAAAGGAACCCAACGCTTGAATGTGATAATTACTCCTTCGAATAAGAATGAACGTAATTTCTGGAAAGAAGCAGCCGAATATTCTTTACGGGGATTGATGATGGTAAGAAATGCGAGCGTGCGTTATCGTAAGACCAATACTACTTCGTTACCTCTGTTTTCCCCGAATGTAGGCGATGTATTCGGGCAATCGACTTCGTATGGTCCTATGGCTCCCGGCCTCGATTTCGCTTTTGGTTTTACTGATGAGAGCTATGTATATCGGGCAAAAGAACGTGGTTGGCTTTTATGTGATTCCACGCAGATAAGTCCAGCGGTCATCGGTCGTACCGAGGAGTTTAATTTTGAAATAGCGCTTGAACCTATCCGGGGTTTGAAAATAAACTTGACAGGAAATAGAACAGACACGCGTAGTTCTCAAATGCAATTTATGTTTGACGATATGCCGACTGTACGAGGCGGAAGCTATACCAAGACACATATTGCGTTGAAGACTGCATTTAGGAGCAGTTCTGCAAAAGACGGATATTCGTCGCAAGCCTTCGGTGATTTTTTGAAGAATCGGGAAATAATTGCGGCTCGGTTAGAAGCGCATTACGGATCGTTGGGTAATTATCCGAATAAAGGTTTTATTGCCTCTACCGGTTTTGGAGATAAGCCCTATGATTCGGCTAACGGCGGTGTAAATCGTAGTTCTGCCGATGTAATGATACCTGCATTTATTGCTGCATATTCTGGCCGCGATGCCCGTAAAATCGATTTGTCTCCGTTCCCGGGATTGTCGGCTATATTGCCGAACTGGCGAATTACTTACGATGGTTTCATGCAAATACCGTTTATAAAGAAACACTTTAAAGCGTTTACTCTATCGCATGCTTACCAGTGTACCTATGCTGTGGGATCGTTTACTTCGTTCCTTAATTGGGTGGAATCAGACGGGGATTTCGGTTTCGTTCGCGATGAACTTACGGGCAATCCCATACCCTCTTCTCCATTCGATATATCATCGGTAATGATAACCGAGAGATTCGCTCCCCTTATCGGGTTAAAGGTGACACTGAAAAATAATGTTACGGGCAATATAGAGTATAAAGATTCCCGCACGTTGACATTGAATTCGGCAGCCGGACAAATCGTAGAGGCGTCGACAACCGATTTTACAATCGGGGCCGGGTATAAGATCGCTAATTTTAATACGATTTTGAAATTGAAAGGGTCTCAAACAGGTGTTAGCAACGATTTGACAATCAATGCCGATTTTTCATTCCGCAAGAATCAGGCTCTCATTCGCCGTATCGAACAGAATTTTACTCAGGCAACCAGTGGAACTCGTACTACGATGTTGAAAGTGACGGCCAATTATGTATTGAGTAAACGTATTACGGTAGGGGCTTATTTCGACCATCAGATTAATACCCCGTTAGTATCCTCTTCATCATATCCTATTACGAACAGCAATTATGGAATCTCGGTGAGATTATCGTTATTGAAATAAAAGGAATTTATATTTTAAGTTAAACAGGTCGTTTGTTTAAACTGTTTCTTCAATTATTCGTTTTTCTTAATTAAAGGAGGGATAGAGAAATTTTTGAGTCGGAGCTTAAACTCCTATCTTTGCAGTTGAGATGCTTCTCCGTAGTTTTATAAAACCCAAATAAATGTATTGAATAAATGAAACGACTGATTTTTATTCTTATGGCTTTGTTGTCTTATGGTATTTTGAGAGCCGAGACTTTGAAATCTCCTGACGGGAACATTGTATTAGATTTTGAATTGGACAATGGAGTACCGGTTTATAAAGTAGATTATAAAGGTCGGCCGGTTATTAAAGAGAGTAAATTGGGATTAGATTTGAAGTCGGGAAAAAATTTAACCGATGGATTTCGTTTGGCTGGTTCTGAGACATCGACTTTCGATGAAACATGGAAACCTGTTTGGGGAGAGGTAAAAGAGATTAGGAATCATTATAATGAATTGGAAGTAACATTGGAACAACCGTCGACCGATCGTCGTATGATTATTCGTTTCCGGGTATTTGACGATGGGGTAGGATTCCGATATGAATTTCCCGATCAGCCCAATTTGGATTATTTTGTGATTAAAGAAGAGAAGACGCAGTTTGCTATGGCGGGAGACCATACTGCTTTTTGGCTCCCGGGCGATTATGATACACAGGAGTATTCCACTGTGACGTCGAAATTGTCCGAAATCCGGGGATTGACGAACGAGGCTATTACACCGAATTCTTCTCAAACTCCATTCTCTCCTACGGGGGTGCAAACGGCTTTAATGATGAAAACCGACGATGGCTTGTATATTAATTTGCATGAAGCTGCATTGGTCGATTATTCTTGTATGTCGCTCGATTTGGACGATAAAAATATGATATTCGAGTCTCACCTTACACCCGATGCATTGGGGGATAAGGGATATATGCAAACCCCGGCGAAATCTCCGTGGCGCACGATTATTGTTAGTGACGATGCGCGTGATATTCTTGCATCCAAAATGACTCTTAATCTGAATGAACCGTGTGTCTATGAAGATACGAGTTGGATAAAACCGACGAAATATATAGGTGTATGGTGGGAAATGATAACCGGGAAAAGTACTTGGGCTTATACCGATTTGCCTCATGTGAAACTCGATTTGGTCGATTATTCTCGTTTGACGCCTAATGGACGTCATGCCGCTAATACCGAGCATGTAAAAGAATATATCGATTTTGCCGCAGAACATGGATTTGACGCTGTACTGGTGGAAGGTTGGAATATTGGGTGGGAAGATTGGATAGGTAAGTCGAAAGACTATGTATTCGATTTTATCACACCGTATCCCGATTTCGATGTAGAAGAAATAGAGCAGTATGCCAAATCGAAGGGGGTGAAAATGATTATGCATCATGAGACCTCGGGTTCGGTTCGTAATTATGAACGGCACATGGAGAAAGCATATCAGTTTATGAACGATCATGGCTATGATGCCGTGAAGAGTGGATATGTGGGAGATATTATACCTCGTGGGGAACATCATTACGGACAATGGATGGTCAATCATTATCTCTATGCATTGACCGAAGCCGCCAAGCATAAAATTATGGTGAATGCCCATGAAGCTGTTCGTCCTACGGGTTTGAGCCGTACTTATCCCAATCTTATCGGTAACGAGTCGGCGAGAGGAACCGAGTATGAATCGTTCGGGGGCAATAATCCCGACCATACCACTATTTTGCCGTTTACACGGCTTATCGGAGGTCCGATGGATTATACTCCCGGTATTTTCGAGACGGATATTTCTAAACTTAATCCCGATAACCACAGCTATGTTCGTTCTACTCTGGCTCGGCAACTGGCTTTATACGTGACCATGTATAGTCCTTTACAGATGGCAGCCGATTTACCCGAAAATTATAATCGTTTCCTCGATGCTTTTCAGTTTATTAAAGATGTGCCTGTCGATTGGGACGACAGCCGTTATTTGGAGGCAGAGCCGGGAGATTATATTACGGTGGCACGCCGGGAAAAAGGTGGTAATAATTGGTATGTAGGTTCCACTGTCGATGAGAATGGGCATACGGCTCGTTTCTCCTTAGATTTCTTGGAGCCCGGGAAAAAGTATATTGCAACTATATATGCCGATGCTCCCGATGCCCATTATAAGGATAACCCGCAGGCTTATACGATTCGTAAATATATTGTGACGAACAAGACTCGTATCGTTCAGCCTTGTGCTACGGGTGGAGGCTTTGCTATGAGTATCGAGGAGGCTACCGATCCAGCAGCTTTGAAAGGATTGAAAAACTATAAACCGTAGATTGCGGTAAGATGTGAATAGGAGGGTAGGACTTATACAATAAGTCCTACCCTTTTTATATTAGCGTAACCGATTGCTGATGATGTTTTCGGAGTAGATATCGACAGACGAAAGATGGAAATCAGAGGAGACGTTTCCGCAAAGAATAAGCCTGAAATATTTATATGCCGGACCTGTAAAACGCATGGGTAATTGCCCAGCTATTTTTGATGCGCTCGATATTTCACAGATTTTGGAAAAGTTGCCTTCGGCATCATTGCCTCCCCAAAGAGAAAGCAGGAGCTTTCCTTCTGACATCGAGAGCCGCCAGAAAACTTCTCTCCATTTTTGGTAATCTTCACTTTGGAGAGTAATTGGTCGGGATACGAGTGCGATTGGGGTTATCTCTGCTGATTCTTTTTGTAAATCGTAAACTTTTCCCTCTGCGTCTTGGGCGAGTAGATGACTGGCATCATAGAATAGGGAAGAGTACTGTCGGCTTATGCGATACATGTAGAGAGAAGAAATATGAATAATGAGACTATATTTGAGATCGGGCCTGCAACATATCAATTCTTTTTCGATTGTATTGTAGGCGATGATACTTCCTTGAATAAACTGAGATAAAGTCGTTTGATCGGTGGTCGCAGGAATTAATGTAGAGTTTATGTCGTGGTGATCGATTGGGCTATTGTTTTCGCAGGCGGTTTCGTCGAACGATAAGAGTTGTTGTATTTCGGAGCCTCGTATGATAAATAATCCTTTTGCCGTAGTAAACATAATCATGTCTTCGAGAGGGACGATAGGGTTTTCCGGCAGTATGGGTTCTCGATTCAGTTGATGTTGTGCTCCGTAACATACGATTCCGTTTCCGTTTTGCAAAGCCCATATTCCTTCTTCTGTAAATACATATAAGGGAAATTCACCGAACTGTCCTTCCGATAAAGCTGCTGTAATGGTCGCTATGCCTGTAATCTCTCCGTTCGAGATGGTATAAGTTTGTTCGGACGGGAATACAAACGGGTTTTCGAGTTCCGAAACCCGCAGTATATTAGGCTGTGTGTAAGTGTCATTTTCGGACAAGGGTATATCGAGTGGGGTAGAGGCCGGCAGAGAATCGTTTTCCAATGTGATTGCAGAGAGTGTCTCGTCAAGATAATCGGCCCTATTTTCATATTCGGAGGCTGTCAGTAGAAAGCTCCCTTTGTATCGGGTTTTCTCGCTTTTTACGACGATTTCCATTTTATAGGCGTTACTGTCGGGGTAAGAAATCAAAGGTGAAAGTTGATTGAAGAAATAGTTCGATTTCCCGTGCCAAACGACTTTGCATTCTCCTCTTTCGGTTTTGAGATAAGTGCAGATATAAGCACTGACAGTCTCGGCATTTTTGTTTCCCACGTTGAACAGACTGAGGGGAAATCCGGGAAAAAGTTTTTTCTTTAAGTTGGCTATGTGTAGTCTTTTGTTGTGTATATAGCTGACATGTGCTCCCGTAGAAAGCAGTGTCGTATTATCTGGCGAAAGAACCTCCTCGTGTATGAGTAAATCTGGCCGTATCTTATTTTCTATGGCGTACGATTCACCTTCCTTCCAGTCGCTCCAATCCTCTATGGTCGCTATTTTATAAAATAGAGAATCTTGTAAGTAGCGTTTCTTTATCTCTTTCAGGTCGAGAAAAGAGATGTCTCCTTTCAGTAGAAAAGAGATCGTTTCGTTTTCTTCTGTACGTTCGATCGTAAATTTAAGGCCTTGTTGTTTTTGATCGGGTTCGAAGATCGTGGCTTCGGGAGAGACAAAAAAGTCTATACTTCTTACGATATCTTTCCAGTTGTCGAGATTGAATTGATGAATATAATATTTCAGGCTATAATTCCCGGCGATGATTTGTCCTTCATGAGAACCTAAGCAAAGATTGTTTGAATTTTTCAATCGTATGCTCATTTGATAGGGTTGTATGGGGTGTGTCAAAGAGACCATGACCGGAGCCGATGAAAAAATTCGGCTCCCATCATATAAAGTGAGGGCATAACGTATGAGTATGGGTTGTATGAAATAGTGCCGTTTCCATGCTTTTTCTTGTAGCTGAAAGAATGCATTGTAGTAAGCATCGTTGTAATAATTGATGTCTTCGGTGTCGAGTCGGGTAGGATTGCTGTATCCATGTTGAAAGGTATATTCGCTTACGAAGTAGGCATCGGTATATTCTACATAAGGGAAAAATGAAATTTCAGGTATGTCGGGCTTTTCACCCAAAAAGATATATTTTCCCTCTTTATAAAGTAAATAGTATATACTTTCGGTACAGATGATTATGAGTGTGTTTCCTATGGATTGAATAGACAGAACTTGTAGGTCGTTTAGCTCGAACAACAGGCTTGATTCTTTTTGGATATTTCCGTTTTCTTTTTTTATCAGAGCCTCATAATACAAGGTATTTTCATTTTCCGTTATGTGATGCTCTCCGTCGTAGCAGATATGAACATAGACGAGCCGATGGTTTTTCTTTTCCGGAGTGTATAGATATTCCGGTGTCCCGACAGGTTTGAGGCAGTTTGATTGATTTCGTAAATTGACAATAGCTGTGCAGTCTCCCGGCTGTGCCGAGTTCGGTGGGGAATAACGGTTCATGCCGTTAAATGTAATTCTCGATTTCATAGAGCTGGTAATTTTTCGTAAAGGTACACCCGGTATGCGGCTCTATTTTGGCATGATGATATTCTTTGAAAAAGAGACTCCTTCCGAAGCTATTGATTGAATTTTTGAAAATAAAAATAGGAAGGAGTCTCCTGTTTCCCGCTTTGGGGAAACTGCGCAATTGCCCAAGTATAACCAATCACTTCATTTATTGCGCAAATTTGTTCTTCTACTATGGTTTTCAAGGTAAAAACAAGTGATATTGAATGAAAGTTCATTTTTGGAGCGATTATAAATTATATGTTTTTGAATGAGACTTTATTTTTAATCGAGATGTTTTATCCGGGAAATGATTATCTTCGCTTATAGAATGAGAAACTTTATGGACAGACTTAATTTTGCGGCCATAGATATTGGCTCGAATGCAGTGAGATTGCTTATCAAAGGTATTTATCCGGGAGAGAGTGTATCGGATTTATCGAAAGTTTTTATTGTGCGTGTACCGCTGCGATTGGGACAAGATACCTTTACAAAAGGTCGTATTTCTACGGAGAAGACAGAAAAATTATTACGTCTCATGCATGCTTTTTCTCAGCTGATGCAGGTTTATAATGTCTTGTCTTATCGGGCTTGTGCTACGTCGGCTATGCGGGATTCTTCGAATGGAGCCGATATTGTCCGATATATCTCGGAGAGAAGTGGAATAAATATCGAAATTATTAATGGTCTTGAAGAAGCACGTATCGTATATGATAGTCATATCGTGGACGAGCTGGAACAAGAGGGCGATTTTATCTATGTCGATGTTGGTGGCGGAAGTACCGAGATAAGTATAATTAGTGACCGTTCGTTACTCCAATCTCAATCTTATAATATAGGAACTGTACGTATTTTGAATAAAAAACTGAGTCGTAGTGAATTGTTCCGTATGTATAGGGATTTAAAGCGTTTGAAGGAAACGTATCGGCATATCTCTATTATCGGGTCGGGTGGTAATATCAATAAATTGCATCATTTGGCTGGCGTATCTGCTCGGGAGCCATTGACTGTGGAGCAGCTTTTGACCCTGAGGAATGAGTTGAATAGCTATTCGATCGTGGAACGTATCGACCGTTTTGCATTGAAACCCGACCGAGCCGACGTGATTGTACCTGCCGCCGATATTTATTTACAAATAGCGACGCATATCGGCGCACGAGAAATATGGGTTCCTACCATAGGAATCGTTGATGGTATTATTTATTCTCTTTGTTCCGATTACTTGAAAGAGAAAGAGAATTGATGCCTATTTCCTTTTCTCCCATTTAGGCCTCCTGTCTTTCTTTTGGATAAAATCGCGGATAAATATGGCTGTCTCTTCACTGCCCAATATAGAGGAATCGATAGAAAGGTCGTATGAAGAGGCTACTCCCCAACCCTTATCGGTATAAAAATTGTAATAAGAAGCTCTTAGTTTATTTTTCTTTTCGGCGAGTTCGATAGCCTCTTTTCGAGTCATTCCTTGTGAGCGGCTGATGATTCTCTTGATTCTGTCTTCAAGGGGAGCATGTATAAATACATTGTAACATCGTGGGTATTGTCTGAGAATATAATCGGCGCAACGTCCGACGATGACACACGATTGAGTTTCGGCCAAATGACGAATGACGTCGGATTGAAATTTGAAAATGTATTCATTCGATAGACCTCCGTCGCCCCATATTCCTCCTGCTCCTGTGAGCCAGTTTATTGAAAAAGAATTTAATAAAGCGCTTGGAGCCCGCTCGTCGGCTTTCTCGAAATACTCGGTGCTGAGTCCGCTCGATTTCGAAGCCTCGTTGATTAATTCTTTATCGTAATAAGCTATGCCGAATAAATCGGCCAAACGTTTTCCTATTTCTCGTCCTCCGCTTCCGAATTGACGGCCTATGGTAATGATGAGATTGTCATTCATGATGGTTGTAGATTCGATTATTCATAAGCAAACATACATCAAAAAAATATTAATTCCTATATCAAGTATCTTTTTTTGTTTACAGAAATTGTTTTTTAGGGTTTCTTGAACTGTTTTTGTGAAATATTTTGTTGCGAAGAAAGTTATTATTTAATTTGTGTCATTCAAAAGAGGTCAGCTATGAATAATGATTTGAAAAAAATATTGAATAGTGATACTGATGGATTGCTCACCTACGAATATATTGCCAATCATATGGGCTCTTGTGATGAAGATATGCCCGTCCTAGCCGATAATATTATACGGGTAGATATGACGGGGCAGATTACGGTGAGTGCCGCATTATATTTGCACGCTACGGGAGCTGAGAAATATAGGGAAATTATTGACAAGCTCATCGTGGCTTCTTTGTCGAAAGATAGAGAACACAAATATATTGTCGATTTGTTGTCGGGGATTTGGGGCGAAGACTATAAGTCGCATGCAGAGGAGTTGAAGCAAGAAAGTGATAATTTCAGGCGTATTTATAAGCGTGTTTATGTGAACGATATAATTTAGTTTTTTGAGAAATAACAAAGCGGAGGCTTTCCCTCGTTAGAGAAAGCCTCCGCTTTGTTATGGAACTTGAAGTATCGTTGTTATTTAGAATAGATATTGTCTGTTTTTTTTTGCAAAAATTGTTATTATTTGTATAAACATTCGTTTTTTATAAAAAAATAAGAGTGTTACGATAATATTTTTTGTTGAAATATATAGATATTAATAACAAATTCTTATATTTGCTGCAAATAAATTAATAGTTATAACATTTCTGTCTGTTGCATGTAATGTAAATTTTATAATGAACCTAATAAATTATTTACAATGACAAAGAAAATTACGCTTGTTTTTGTACTCTTCTTATTTGTGTTTGGATTGCGTGCCGAATCTCTGTTGAATGAGGGATTTGAAGGTTGGTCGACGACGAACTTTCCGACCGGAGGTTGGACTGTAATTAACGACACCCAAGAAGGGGCTATTAATCATTGGACTGTCGATAATGGCAAATCGGCATGTGCCGGTTCAGTGAGTCTTTATTGTAACGGTGGTGAGTGGGATCCTATTGAGCCTGTGAAAGAAGAGTGGATAGTATCTCCATCTCTGACTTTGAGTGAGACGAATTATAATTTGAGTTTTCTGTGGAAAGGAGCTTCGGCATCTGCATTTAAAAACGAATATGATTTTCAAGTGCGTATCACGGAAGACGATGGTAAAAGTTGGAAAACTGTTTTCTCTTTCCTTGATCAAAGCATGGTAGAAAATAGCGGGGTTGCCTTTCCCTGGACTGGATGGGTTACAAACACTTCCAAGATAAGTTTAGGCGCTTATTCCGGTAAGACAGTAAAAATAGCTTTTGTACATTGTCTATTGGTCAGCGGCGCTGGTAAAGGTAATAGTATATGGGTTGATAATGTTGTCGTAGAAACGGGCGAAGCGATCGATGCTCCTATTGCAGATGTTAATCCCACTTCTTATATATTCGATGGAACCTACATCGGAGTAGGGAAATGGTCGGAGAAATTTGTATTGCGGAATAAGGGCGTGGGCAATTTGACGGTAAGTGGAATTTCTGGATTAGAAGGTTCCGACTTTTCAACCAATATGATTCCCTCGGAAGTTTCGTTGAGACCGAGTGTAGAGTATGAGTTTTATGTGAAATATACTCCTTCGTCTGAGTTGAGTAGTAAATCTGCTACGATGACTATCCATACGAACGGAGGTGACGTCTCTATCGTATTAGAAGGAACAAAGATAATTTTACCCGATGAATACAATCTGGAAAGTTTTGAAAGTGGAACGTTCCCGCCCGTAGGTTGGACTGCCGATAAAGGTTGGACCGCAAGCAGAACTTATGCTACGTCGGGAGACTATTCGGCTTCTTGCAGTTTTGCAGAGAATAACCCGACTTTGGTTTCTCCTCGTCTCGATTGTTCGACGGGTACTCACGAGTTGCAGTTCGACTATGCGAATGTTTGGGAGCCGACGGCAGATGATGCTCCTGCTCCTGAAAGCGAATTTGAAGTCTATTTTTCAAAAAATGGCAAGGAAACGTGGGAGAAAGTTGCTACGTGCGATTCTATCAACCAATGGTGGCACATGAAGCTCGATTTGGGAAGCCCGGCATCCGATAATTGCTATATCATGTTTAAATA
>ERZ826146.2531-NODE-2531-length-13522-cov-6.212891_pt1 | contig 13522 bp, 10 predicted proteins | sample MGYA00519857_ERZ826146 | MGnify/ENA primary metagenome ERZ826146 (study PRJEB31778, sample SAMEA3449222) | human gut metagenome | biome: human gut; feature: human-associated habitat; material: faeces | place: United Kingdom | collected 2010/2012 ...
TTACAACACCCACAAGGAGTTCGGCAGCGGCGACCGCATCTGCTACCACGGCGTGCTGGACATGTTCCGGAACCCGAAGCTCTCCGCCGCCGTCTACGCCAGCCAGAAAACGCCCCGCTCCCCTTCGGACATCGTGCTGGAAGTTTCGTCCAGCATGGCGCTGGGGGATCACCCCGGCGGCTTTGCGGGGGCGTGCTGGGTGTTCACCAATGCCGAGAGCGTCCGACTCTACCGCGGCAACGATTTCATCGCCGAGTTCACCCCGGACCGCCGGGGCCGCTTTGCCGCGCTGCCTCATCCGCCCATCGAGGTGCAGGACTTCGTCGGCTCCCTGCTGGAAAAGTACGAGGGCCTTGACCCCGTGGCCGCCCCGCAGGTGGCTGCCATCCTCAATGAGATGCGCCGGGACGCGCTGGCCCTCTCGCCGTTGAGCCGGGCCCGGCTGCTCTCGCTGCGGCTTGGCTGGAACGACCTGCTTCGGATGTACTACAAGTACATCGGCGTGCTGGGTTCTCCTTCCAGCGTCTACCGGTTCGAGGCCGTCTGGCACGGCCGGGCTGTCCGCACCGTGGTCAAGGAGCCGGTGCAGAGCGTCCGGCTGGAGTGCACTGTCCTGAATCCCCTGCTGACTGACGGCCCCACATGGGACTGCGCCGCCGTCAGCCTCCGGGCCATCGACCAGAACGGCAACCTCCTGCCCTACTGCGGCGAGGCCGTCCAGCTTTCCGTCGAAGGCCCGGTGAAGATCCTCGGCCCCAGCGTGGTGCCGCTGCGGGGCGGCATGGCGGGCACCTACCTCGCCACCACCGGCGAAGCGGGCCGGGCCGTCCTCCACTGCAAAATGGAGGGTGCGCTGGACACTGAAGCCGCCCTCACCGTGCGCAAACGCGGTTAAACGCCGTCCTTTCATGATAGATTTGCACTCCGTTCAAAGTTTTATCATGTTTGGCTGATATTCTATCCTTGTAAAGAACAGCAGGACGGCCTCGGCCGTCCTCTTTTGAAGATATCTTGAGGAAAAAGGACTGTAAGACTATGAGAGAAAAACTTCGCCGCTTCATGATCGGCCGCTACGGCACCGACGGCCTGAACCAGTTCCTGAGCATCGCTTCGCTGGTGCTGCTGCTGATCGCCATCGTCAGCCGGGTCAGCCTGTTCACATGGCTGGGTGTGGCTCTGCTGGTGTTCTGCTACTACCGCACCTTCAGCCGCAACATCTCCAAGCGGACGGAGGAGAACTATAAGTTCTACACCCTCAAGGATCGTGTGGGCGGCAAGTTCCGCAGCTGGAAGGAGCAGTGGGCCAACCGGAAGGTCTACCACTACTACCGCTGCCCCCAGTGCCACCAGAAATTGCGGGTGCCCCGCGGCCGGGGCCGCATCCAGATCTCCTGCCCCCGCTGCGGCACCCAGTTCATCAAGAAGAGCTGACCCATGTTCGGCTATGTGATCCCGAATCAGGCGGCCCTCTCCCCCGAAGCACAGGCCCGCTACCGCACCGCCTACTGCGGGCTCTGCCGCCGCATCGGCGCACTGCACGGGCTGCGGGGGCGGCTGACCCTGAGTTATGACCTGACTTTTCTGAACCTGCTGCTCTCCAGCCTGTACGAGGGCGAGAGCGAGCTTGCTGCCGGCAGCGGCCACTGCCCCATCCACCTCATCCGGAAAGTGGATTGGCGAGCCAGCGCCCCCACGGACTACTGCGCCGACCTGAGCGTCGCGCTCCACTACTACAACGCCGCGGACAAGTGGAAGGACGACCATAGCCTCCTCGGCCTTGGGTTCCAGCAGCTGCTGGCCTCCCCCACCGAGGCCGCAGCGGCCCGCTGGCCCCGGCAGTGCGGTGCCATCCGCGCCTGTCTGGACCGGCTGGCCCAGTATGAGGCCAAGGGCAGCGAGGACCTCGACGCCGTATCCGGCTGCTTCGGCGAGCTGATGGCGGAACTCTTCGACTACCAAGAAGACCACTGGTCGCCGGAGCTGCGAAGCATCGGCTTCAACCTCGGCAAGTACATCTACCTGCTGGACGCCTACGACGACCTCGCCAAAGATACCCGCAAGGGGGCCTACAACCCTCTGCGCTCCCTGAGCCAGACCCCCGGCTACGAGGAAGAGATGCGGGAAATTTTCGAGCTGCTGCTTTCGAACTGCGCCCGCAGCTTCGAGCGACTGCCCTGCGTGGAGGACGTGGACCTGCTGCGGAACATCCTGTATTCGGGCGTGTGGCTCAAATACAACTGCAAAAACGAGAAGCAGAAGCACAAAACCGCCTGAATTGGGCGGTTTCTCTTGATTTTTCAGGCGCAGTCCTGTACACTTAATTTTGTTTGTGTGCCCCCAGCCCGGCGGCACAAAGCCTAGTAGAGACGTGAGGAAGTTGATCCATGAAAGACCCCTATGAGGTGCTGGGCATCCAGCGCGGAGCCAGCGACGAAGAAATCAAAAAAGCGTACCGTGCCAAGTGCAAGCGCTGGCACCCCGACCTGAACCCCAACGACCCCACGGCCGAGGAGCACTTCAAAGAAGTTCAGGCCGCCTACGACGCCATCACCAAGGGCGAGACCGGCCCCCAGAGCGGCGGCTATGGCAGCCCCTACGGCCAGCAGAGCTATGGCGGCAGCTATTACGGCGGTTTCCAGCAGAATTACGGCCAGCAGGGCTATACCCAGCAGGACGGCGACTGGGACTTCGGCTTTGACCCCTTCGGCTTTGGCTTTGGGTTCGGCGGCTATCAGCAGCAGAGCGGCGCCAGCTATAACAGCACCGACACGCCGGAGCTGCAGGCCGCCCGCAACTTCATCGCGAACCGGCGCTACGCCGAGGCCCGCCGCGTGCTGGACGGCGTTTCGAACCGCACAGCCCGGTGGTATTACCTCTCCTCGCTGGCGAATCAGGGCCTTGGCAACAGCATCGGGGCGCTGCAGGACGCCCGCCGCGCCGCTCAGATGGAGCCGGGCAACACCGAATATCAGGTGCATCTGCGCAACCTGCAAAGCTCCGGCCAGACCTACCGCACCCAGACGACCTACGCCCAGCCGGGCGGCCTGATGCGCTGGTGCTGGAGCATGATCCTGCTGAACCTGCTGTGCAACTGTTGCTGCGGCGGCGGCTGGGGCTGGCGGTTCCGGGGGATCTGATTCGGCTCAATGTTTTGACACAAGAAAAGCCACCGTACAGTTTGAAACGCTGTACGGTGGCTTTTATGTTCTTCGGGAAATTACTGCTTCTTCAGCTTCTGGGCCTTGCGCCATGCCTTGATGATGGTCCATTTGCTGACGCCGTTGTTAGGGGCGAAGACCTGCTCATCGTCCGCTTCGTCCATCAGACCTTCGGCCACCGCCCAGCGGGCAGCCTTTTGCAGCTCGGTCTTGTCAGCGTCGATGTCCGCATAGACTTCCACGGCCAGCTCCGGCTTGCCCGCATCCTCCCACAGCAGGGTCGCCAGCTCCTGACGGTTGGTTGGGATGTAGGGCAGGTTCAGCTCCAAGTAGGACTGGCTTACAAGGCTGTATGCTTGCCAGCCGAGGATACCGGCCACGACCGTGCCGCCCACCACGCCGGTGGCAATGCCAAGGGCACTGTGGTCAGACTCACCTGCCAGCTCGGACAGGGTGGTCTTTGCCTTGAAGCTCAGCTCCGTGCCCTCCATCTCAAAGTCCTTCGGGATGGTGAAAGTCAGCGGATTTTGGTTAAAGTTAAAAGTCGAATCCTTTGCCAGCAGAGCTTTTTCCAGCTCCTCGGAAAGGCTCCACGTCTCGAAGACCTCGTTCTGGTCGATGAAGCTGGTATCCAGCGTCAGGGTCAGCTCGTCGCCCGCCTTGATGCCAGTCTTATCATCATACACTTTGCCGTTGACGGTCAGGCTCACCCCATCTTCCAGCTTCGCAGCCTTGTAGGTCTTCGTCTCCGGCTGCTCCAGTGTGGTATCCTTGAAGACGGCCTTCAGGGTGATGGTCTTGCCGGTTGCGCTGGTGGAGAAGGCGGCGGTGTCATCACTGCCGTTCAACTCTACGCCGCCGCTCACGACCTCCCAGCGCTTGAAGTTTTCTGCATTGGGGCCCACATACTGAATCCGAATGCTCTGATTCTCACCAACGATGTAAGCCGCAGTGTCATTCTCGGCGCTGTTCTCCGCGAAGAGCGCCATCGTAGCAGCATTGTTCGCCCCGATGGCGTTATTGATGACATAGCCGCCCTCGGCATTCTCAATGGTCAAGGTATCCATCTTGTTGTCATCAATGGGGATCGTTACGTCCGGCTTCTCGGCAAAAACGCCGCCGCTCACGGTATCAGCTTTGACCTTGTCCGCAAACGTACCGCCGCTGACGTTTGTCGCCTCTACGCTGGCCAAGAAGGTGCCGCCGGAAACCGTGCTCTCCTCCTCGCCCTTCGTAACAGGGGCGGCATAGGTACCCGATTTAATGGTACCCTCGTTCTGGACAGGCTTTTCGATTACCGTATCCTCGTCCAGCTCCAGCGTGTAGCCCTTTTGGAGCTTGATGCCCTCGCCGTCAGCGGTCTTGTCCACACCCTCTGTCTGTTCCGGATTTTTTGGGTCAATTTTCGTAATGACACCCTTTGACGGAACCGTATAGATATACTTCCACGTGACAAGCTTTTCCTTGGGGTTCAGATTTTTGGTACCGTTGAAGTCCAGTGTCAGCGTAAATTCATAGGTGCCCGGCTCGGTGGGTTCTGCATCATTGCCGTTGCTGTCTGCCACTTTACCGTCAAAGTTTCCACCCATCGTGAACTTCTCGCCCGTCGGATTGTAGGTGATCTCCATGTTCCCCAGTTCGCTTTCACCCGCAACATCCGAGATCTCCGATGTGACAGTCTGGCCCTTATAGACAAAAGTGAAATCGTCTGCGGTCACATCTGCCGGCTGGATGGAGAACGCCAGAACAATGTCCGCATCCTCATGACCCGCAACCGTCAGCTTTGCATAATAATCACCCGCATCGATCGGGGTCACTTCCTTTGTGCAGTCCCGATCACTGTAATATTTCACTGCACTAATGACGTACTTGCCGCTCTCAGTCGGCTTGATGTTCAGGCCCTGTGCCTTACCAGTATAGGTCAGCTTGTCTGTTTCCACTTGGAAATCATCAACGTCCGGGCTTTGATCGCTCACGATCGTTGCCTTGCATTTGTAGACTGCTTCCGGAAAAGAATGATCTCCATTCCGCGTCTGGCCCTTCAGGTTCTTGGAGCCCATAAAGTACAGTTCGAAGCGGTAGACGCCCGGCTTCAAAATATATCCGTCCTCATCATCGCTGATCTTTTCGAAATACTTTGCTCCATCTTCTCTGGTCGGATCAAGCTCTGTCGTTCCGTTTTCTGTGAAAATAGCTCCATAAAAGCTGGTCGAATGAATGTCATCCTCACCGTCATAGGTCACGACAAAGCGTTTATACAATTCGTCTTCCACATCGCTTGCTTTGACTGCAAATTCCGGCACATCGGTGCGCAAAACAGTCTTGCCGTCAAACGTCGCATGGAACTTGCTAAAGTCGATATTTTCCCGCTCAATCGTAAAAGTCCAGCTGGCATCCGTGACCAGCCACTCATTGCCTGTTACTTTGTTTTTGACCCACGTTTTGACCTTGTACACACCAGCATTTGTAGGCAGTTCGCCGTCTTGCAGCTCCTGATCAAAAATGCCAGCATTCTCGTTCGTGTACAAATACACCGTCTTTTCATACTCATAGGTAGTCGTGTCGATTGGCCGAACCTCCGGCGCAATCGATGTTCCGTCGTATACCTTCCGAACGGCCTCTAGTGCAGATGTATCGAATGCACTTGCCGCAGGTGCCGTCTCATTTTCATACGCAACTGCGCTATTTTTAGGAGTTACCCTCCCCCCAGAGGCAATTGCACTCACAGGAGCGACAGTTGTCATCATACACACCGCAAGGGTCGCACTGATGACTCGTTGTGCTGTTTTTTTCATGGTTGTCCTCTTTCTGCGGCTTGGGAGCCGCACCCCAAAATTGATTGCTTTTCAGCTTTCCCTATTATAGCACAGACTTCCCACAAAAACACCCCAGCAGAAAAACTCTGCTGGGGTAAAAAAGTTTTGTATCAAGTTGTGAAAGGTGAAGGTGATTTACCGGATCACGATGGTCCGGCTGATCTTATCGCAGGAGTAGTTGCCCCCCACGGCGGCGGTCTGGACGTACTCGCCGGGTTCGGCGGGGAGGGTATCGTAGGTGCGGCCGAAAAGGCCGGGCTTCTTGTAAGTGTAAGTCACCTTGCCCTCCGGCACCACCTGCCCGTCCGACTCCACCACGGCGGCGAGATTGTAGTTCTGCACCTCTTCCGCGGTCATACTGGCGGGAAGCTCCTGCGCCCAGTAGGCGCGGACGCCCTCGCTCTTGGGCTTGATGCGGAACATGGCCATGCCGGCGGTGTTCATATCGCCGGACTCCAGCGCCACCGCGCCCGCGATGTAGCGGCCGGAATCGGTGGGCTGCTCATCGACGTAGATGCGGCTGAAGGCGCCCTCCGGCAGATACTTGCGGATCAACTCCAGCGCCAGCTTCAGGCCGGTGGAGAAGTCCTTGATGGTGGGCATATAGAACTGCAATACGTCCATCACGGACACCACCTCGTCCGCCACGCGGAGCAGCACGCTGACGTCGTTGCCGTCGATCAGCTGCTTGAGGTAGGCGTAGAGGTTGAACTCCTCTTCCTGATCCGGGGTCGCCGACATCTTGCGCGGCAGCGGGATCATCTTGAGCAGGGTGCGGATCTTATCCGAGAGCACCAAGGTCACATAGCCCTTGGCCTCGCCCTTGATGCCGATGATCACGCCGATATACTGGGTGTCGGCGGGGTGCGTCTGCACGCTGAGGGTGAAGGGGGAACCATAAACCAGATCGCCCGACGTAGTCAGACGGATGGAAACGACATCGTTGGTTTCTTCGACGTTTGCGCTTTTTCCGGCGGCGAGCTCGCTGCCCGCCGATGCTGCAAACGCCGGGGTAACGGCCACGCTCAGCGTCAGAACAACGGCGAGCAGCAGCGAAATCATCCTTTTGGTCTTCATTTTTGCAGACCTCCTGTTTGCATCCAAAATTTGCGGTCGTGCGGCGAAGCGCCGCCGGGCCCGATCTTGCTTCGAGCCACCCTAATTTTACCGCATCCTGCGCTTTCGGTCAATAACGGGATTCAAGTGATTCAAGATTTTTATATAAAAACTGCCGCGCAGACGCGCGGCAGTTCGCTCAGCTCGTTAGATCTTGCTCAACTGCGGGCCCTGTGCCGTATCCTTGACGGCCCAGCCCATTTCGGTCAGCTGGGCGCGGATGGCATCAGCGGCGGCCCAATCCTTCGCCTTCTTGGCGGCGGCGCGCTTCTCGACCAGTTCGGTCACTTCGGCGGGCACCTCGTCCTTCTTGCGGTTGTACATCAGGCCCAGCACATCGGTGATCTCGTCGAAGGCCTTGGCAGCAGCCTCCAGCGCTTCCTTGCTGGAAGCGGCGGACAACGTGTTGATCTCCTTGACCAGATCGAACACGGCAGCCAGCGCATCGGGGGTGTTCAGGTCGTCGTCCATGGCCTTGCAGAACTTGGTGCGGGCCTCATCGGCCTTGGCTTTCAGGGTCTCGTCGGCGCCGAACTCGCTCTTGCTCAGGGCAAAGTCGAGGTTCTCGCGGCAGGTGTACAGGCGCTCCAAGCTGTTCTTGCAGCTCTCAATGAGATCCACGGTGTAGTTCAGCGGCATCCGATAGCCCGCGGTCAGCATGAAGTAGCGGATGGGCTCGTAGCCGTAGAGGTTGGCGACATCGCGGACCGTGAAGAAGTTGTGCAGACTCTTGGACATCTTCTGGTTATCCACATTGATGAAACCGTTGTGCATCCAGTAGCGGGCGAACTCGCAGCCGTTGGCACACTCGCTCTGGGCGATCTCGTTCTCGTGGTGGGGGAAGATCAAGTCCTGACCGCCGCAGTGCAGGTCGATGGTCTTGCCCAGATGGGTGCGGCTCATGGCGCTGCACTCGATGTGCCAGCCGGGGCGGCCCATACCGTAGGGGCTTTCCCATGCGGGCTCGCCGGGCTTAGCGGCCTTCCAGACGGCGAAGTCGGCGGGGTCTTCCTTCAGATCATCGTCCATCTGGCTGCGCAGCTCGCGGTTGCCGCTCTCCAGATCGTCCAGCTTCAGGTGGCTCAGCTTGCCGTACTCCGGGTCGCTCTTGACGCGGAAGTAGACATCGCCGTTCTTGGCGACGTAGGCGTGGCCGGTGTCGATCAGATCCTTAACGATATCGAGGATCTGCTGGATGTGCTCGGTAGCGCGGGGCTGGACGGTGGGCTTCTTGCAGTTCAGGCCGGCGGCATCCTTGAGGTACTCAGCCTCAAAGCGCTGGGCAACTTCCTTCATGGAAGTGCCCTCTTCCTGCCCCTTTTTGATGAGCTTATCATCGATATCGGTGATGTTGGACACATAGATGACCTTGTTGCCGCGGTATTCCAGATAGCGGCGCAGGGTGTCGAAGACGATCAGCGGGCGGGCATTGCCGATGTGGATATAATTGTAAACGGTCGGGCCGCAGACGTAGATGCGATACTCGCCGGGCACCTGCGGGACGAACTCTTCTTTCTGACGGGTCAGGGTGTTGAAAATCTGCATAAAAACCTCTCCTTTTGTGTGGCAGACAGAAGCCGCGACCCTCACAGCCTCGCTCCGCGAAAACCGATAAGCAAAAAACCTCCGGAATCCTTACTGTCGTAAGGACTCCGAAGGCGGTTTTCGTTCAAAATCGCGGTTCCACTTCTGTTTGTCGCTCAAAGCCGGTAACGGCGGCGGCCGCACTGCGATACTATCCTTCCCGCAGTGTGCTCTCCGGGCGCACTTCACGCACCCCTCTGCAAACAGGCTCCCAGCCAACGGCCCATTCTCTCTGTGCAGACGTTCCCTGCGCTACTCTGCCCGGATCAACGCATTTGTTCTGATACAGATTTATTATAATGGCCGCCGCACCGGAAGTCAAGCAGTTTGACACCGCTCTGCAGCCTGCGCGCGGCTTTTTTCTTTCCGCCCCTTTACATCTCCCCGAAGTTGTGTCATAATTTACTGTAATAAAGGGAAAGCCGTTCCGGTGCCGTGATTCGGCGGCGGGGAGCGGCAAGAGAGGGGTAAACTGCCATGAGTAAAACCATCATTCCGGCAAACTACACACCCGCGCTGAACCTGTACGACACCCAGCGCGCCATCGGCACGGTGAAGCGGCTGTTCGCCGATACCCTGTGCGCCACGCTCAACCTGTACCGCGTGTCCGCACCGCTGTTTCTGGAGGCTTCCACCGGCCTGAACGATGACCTGAACGGCGTGGAGCGCAAGGTGACCTTTGACATCAAGGACAGCGGCACCGAGGCACAGGTGGTGCAGTCGCTGGCAAAGTGGAAGCGGCAGGCGCTGAAGGACTACGATTTCCGCGTGGGCAAGGGTCTGTACTGCGACATGAACGCCATCCGCCGGGACGAGGAGCTGGATAACCTCCACTCGGTCTATGTGGATCAGTGGGACTGGGAAAAGATCATCACGGTAGAGGACCGCAACGAGACCTACCTGAAAAACGTGGTGCGCTGCATCGTGTCTGCGGTGTGCGCCACCGAGATGAACCTGCACGCCATGTTCCCCCAGCTGCAGGATCTGCCCCTGCACACCCCCAACGTGACCTTTGTCACCACGCAGGAGCTGGAGGACAAGTACCCCGATCTAACCCCGAAGGAACGGGAGAATGCCTTTGTCAAGGAGAACGGCACCACCTTCCTGATGAAGATCGGCGCACCCCTGCGCAGCGGCAAGCCTCATGATGGCCGCGCCCCGGACTACGATGACTGGAGCTTAAACGGTGATATCCTCGTCTATTATCCGGTGCTGGACATCAAGCTGGCTATCAGCTTCGACCAGCGTTCATCGTGGGCTGTGCGTAAGACCTCGCCCCAGCTGGCCGCCGCAGCCGACAAGTGGCACCGGGAGAACATCAATTCACCGGAGTTCCGGGCCAGTGCCCGCCGTTATTTCGAACTGGCCAAGCGTCCGTCGCACGGGTCCATCCTTTCCGTGAAAGACGGCAAGATTTCCCACTACGATGCACTGTTCCGCCGCTATGCCAAGGAAATCGGGTGGGACTGGCGTCTGCTGGCCTCCCTGGCCTATACGGAATCGAACTTCAATCCAAACGTCGTGTCGTGGGCCGGAGCCAAGGGACTGATGCAGCTCATGCCTGCTACCTCCCGTTTGATGGGAGTACCGCCTGGCAAGGAGCAGGACCCGGAAGAGAGCATCAAGGCCGCCGTGAAATACATCGCCAACATGCAGCGCACGTTCAGTAAGGTAACCGACAAGGAAGAGCAGGCGAAGTTCATCCTGGCCGCCTACAACTGCGGGATAGGCCATGTGACCGATGCCATGGCCCTGGCCGAGAAATACGGCCGCAACCGTTACCTGTGGGAGCACCACGTGGCCCATTACATGCTGCTCAAGAGCAACAAGGAATATTATCAGGACCCCGTCTGCAAGAACGGCTATCTCCGCGGCAGCGATACGTATGAATTTGTGCGGGAGATTCTGGCGCGGGCGGAGCTTTACAAACGGAAAATCAAGAAATAGAAGACAAGTAAGGAACTTGTTCGGAAAGTGCCTGGAGGTTTTTGTGGAAACTTCAGGCACTTTTTTATGTTTCCCTTCCCGGAACCGTACGTTTCCCGTGGCGGAGCCGTATGTTTTCCGCGTGAAAACCGTATGTTTCTCTGCCGGAAAACGTAGAAAATTCTTTGAGGATGGGGTATCTTCGGCGGGAGGTTTGGGAAAAGCGGAAGTTGGCTTTTTGTGACAATCGTAAAAAGTTAATTTATTATTTCCCTTGATGTGATTAAATCCATATCTTTGTATATAATTCGGATTAATGGCCTTTGTGGCTAGAGTTTGAAACACAGTTGAAGGAACAGGGACGGTTGAGTAAACTGAGATTGAAGAATTTGGCTAAAATAGAATGAGTTTCTTATGAGTATGGAAGACCTTAAAATACAAAATGAACTGGGAGTAGAAGAAGAAGATCTTAACGGAGGGAAGTCAATGGAAGTGATAACCAAACCTTTTAATCCCAATGAGATTGATGTGGATATATCGACTGTGAATTTAGGCTCGCTGATAGAACAACTGGAAAACGATGAGATAGATTTGCAGCCTGATTTTCAGCGTGCGGCTGACGTATGGGATAACGTGAAAAAGAGCAGGCTGATAGAGTCAATTCTGCTGGGACTTCCTTTGCCCTCATTCTATTTTAGTGAAGACCCTGTAAGTCAAAAACTTTCCATTATAGACGGGTTACAACGAATCTGTGCGATAAGGGATTTTGTTTTGAAGGAAGATGAACCTTTGAAACTGGAGGGACTACAGTTCTTGAAAAATTTTGAAGGCTTGACTTTTTCACAACTGGCACGGCCTGAAGTGAAGCGCATCAAATCGCTCAAAATCACCATGAACACCTTGCGTAAAGGTACTCCGTTGGATGTGAAATACATAATATTCCAACGTGTGAATACCGCGGGAGAACCTTTAACTCCCCAGGAAATGCGTCACGCTTTGAATCAGGGACCTGCGGCAATATTTATAAAGGAGCTGGCCAATATGGAGTCTTTTAAAAAGGCTACCAATTATTCCGCGGATGCAAGATCGGGATTTTGTCAACCGGTTTGTGGCGTTCTTTATCGGTTATCAGGATTACATGGGCGACTTGGATATGTTTCTGAATGATAAGATGGGAGAATTAAATAAAATGACTCCTGCACAAAGAAATGACATACGGGTCTCTTTTGACAAGGCGATGGAGTGCTGTTATGAGATATTCAAAAAAGATACATTCCGTAAGCGATATAAGATTACCGACAAAAGAAAGCCTATATCCAAGTCGGTATATGATACGCTGAGTGTAAATATCGCTTGGTTGAGCGACGAAGAACAGCATTTGCTGTTGAAAAATGCAGAAGACTTCAAGGCCGGAATGATTCGTTTATTTAATGATGAAAAATTCAATTTCTCTATATCGACCGGTACAGGACAGAAATACAATGTGGAACAACGGTTTACGATGGTGAAATCACTGATAAAAGAAATAATAAGCTTATGATAACCCATTTGAGCATAAATAATTTAAAGCTTCATGACCATACGGATCTGGATTTGAACGGACTGACAATCCTTACAGGAATGAATGGCATGGGAAAGTCAACAGTTATACAGTCGTTGATTCTGTTGCGTCAGTCTTTTATGATGAACGACTTGGATGCTGGTTTGAATCTGAAAGGCGATTTGTGCGATGCCGGGATATCGGGAGAACTGGCTTGTCAGGCTTCAAGAGAACATACCTTAAATATTGACATGAAATTTGCGGAGCAAGCTGATTTGAATTTTTCGTTTGAGTATCCCGACAACATCATGGACACGATGTTGCCTGGAGCAGAGGATAATGAAACTTCAAAAGCCGTATTGTCAAAATATTCATTGTTCAATGAGAAATTCCAATACCTGAGTGCTTTCCGGTTCGGACCTCAAAAGAGTTATAACCGTGATACTTCTTTGGTGGTAACCAAGAAACAGATATCCAAAAGCATGGGGCAGTGCGAATATGCAGTGCATTTTCTGGAGCAGTATAAGAACCTCAATATTCCCATAGAAGAACTGGCTATCATAGACGAAGAAGATATTACGCCCGATTATCGGCTTGCTGTGCAAGTGGAACGTTGGTTGCGTCTGGTTTCACCCAATATCAAGATTAATATTGAGCCGGCTGGAGAAGATTTCAAATTGAAATATAAATTCAATCGTGAGGGGAATACCATTACGGAGGATATTACAGCCCTGAACACGGGGTTTGGAATTACGTATGTATTACCCATATTGATAGCCGTGTTAAGTGCGGATAAGGATGCCATTATACTGATTGAGAACCCGGAGGCACACTTGCATCCCAAAGGACAGGCCGTGTTGATGGAATTGATATCGAAAGCAGTGGCTCACGGCGTGCAAATCATCATAGAATCACATAGCGACCACATCATAAACGGGAGTCTGGTAGCTGTAAACAAGAAGTGGATTACTCCAGATAGGCTTTCCATATACTATTTTGAGCGAGAAGAACACGGACATACGGCTTTGTCGCACCGGTTGCAGATTTCGGAGACTGGGCGTATTATCCGTCCTCCAAAGGGATTCTTTGACCAGATAGATATTGACCTGCAAACGTTAACCGGATTTTGATATGGAGCATAGCGAGTTATTTTTATTGCTGCCGAGATATGAGGAAGTGGAAGGACAACCGGAGTATATTAGGACCAAAGGTGTCATGACTGAAAATGAAATCTTGAAGGTGATAGAAAACATAAACGAAATATGTAGGTTTATAGCAAACGAAAACTACGAAGGCTACTATGATGCGGACAATGTATCGTCATTCCTGTATCCTGTAGAGACGATGGAAGAGTGCTATCCCAGTATCAAGACCCGTATGCG
>ERZ826146.2545-NODE-2545-length-13480-cov-34.861229_pt1 | contig 13480 bp, 10 predicted proteins | sample MGYA00519857_ERZ826146 | MGnify/ENA primary metagenome ERZ826146 (study PRJEB31778, sample SAMEA3449222) | human gut metagenome | biome: human gut; feature: human-associated habitat; material: faeces | place: United Kingdom | collected 2010/2012 ...
GCTCGGGCATGTCATAGTTGAACAAATCGAAGTTCTCAAATCCCATATCTTTTAACATGATTATGCTTGCTTCACGCTTTTCCGTGTCGTTGTAATTGGGAATTAGTGGCAGGCGGATGGTAATGCGTTCCTGTGGCACTTGCGATGCGAGCAGCTTCAGGTTCTTGATTAGCCGTTTGTTTCGTTTCCCTGTATATTTGCGGTATATGCGGTTGTTCATGTCCTTGACATCGACGTACCAGTGGTTGATGTATGGCATTACTTCTTCCAAATGCTTTGTGTCAATGTTAAGGGCTGTTTCCAAACTGATGTTCCATTCTTTTGGAGCTATGTCGCAGAATTCGCGTATGAATGCGCTTCTTAGCAGCGGTTCGCCGCCGCCGAAGGTCACTCCGCCGCCTGTTGCGAGGTAATACAGGTTGTCAATAGCAATTTCGTCAAGAAGTTCTTGCGGTGTTATTGTGCGGCATTCCATGTTTTTGTCAAGGCATTGAGGATTAAGGCAATACCTGCATTGCAGCGGACAGCCATGGAAGGCTACGAGCGTAGTAACGCCCTGTCCGTCAGTGGTGATGCGGTGGCGTTCTATTCCTATGAGCGGTGCTTTCATATTTACAAATATATAAATTTTCCATTTTTCTTGTTTTACTTTGCACGAAAATCCATATTTTTGTGAAAAAATGACCGAATATGGGTGATGGAAGGAGTGTTTGCAACGTACTGAAGGGTATAAGGAAGGCTATTGCCGACGCAAACGGCATCAAGTACGAGCCTGTGGAGTGCAGTTTTGAGGGCGAATGCCGCGGCACATGTCCGGCGTGCGAGGCCGAGTTGCGGTATATCGAGCGCGAACTTAGCCTGCGGAGGATGGCCGGACGGGCTGTCGCCGTTGCCGGAATAGCCCTTGGCGCGGCGGCTTTGACGGCCTGCGGACGTGATACGGCGCAGCAGTTCGAGCAGCCCAAGACTACGGTAAATGCCAATGAACACAGTAAAATGTTTGGGTTAGTTGAGGAAATGCCGAGCTTTCCTGGAGGCCAAAAGGCTTTGATGGACTATATCAGCGAGCATTTGAGAAATCCGAGTCCGGAAACTGATGTCACAGGCCGCGTCATCGTGCAGTTTGTTGTCGGCAAGGACGGAACAGTGAAGGACGCAAAGGTGGTGCGCGGCATCCACCCGGAGTTCGACGCCGAGGCGTTGCGCCTTGTCGAAAACATGCCGAAGTGGAGACCCGGAAAGCTTGCCGGAGAGACTGTCGAGGTACGTTACACCTTACCTGTACCATTTAAATGGAAATAGGTGGAGATTATACTGGAACTGTTTTGTAACCAATTGATTATCAGTATTATATGAGTTAACTTGTAAAAGGCCGCCTTTCGCATTGCGAAAGACGGCCTTTTGGCGTGCAATTGACGGCCTTTTGCGGTGCGAAAGGCCGTCTTTTGCATGATGCGTTGTGTTTTGATGTTTTGCGGCTGATGAAAAACAGGTATGTATTTTGTGTTTTTATATATAGTTAATACATTGTTGATGTATTTTAACTATCTGGGGGGGTAATTTTGTTCTTTATTAATACATTTGCAAAAATATGTCTTTTGCGACATGATGAGTTCACAGACGTACTTGTTTTAATCCCGTTTTTTACTAGCATGCTACGGAAAAAGGCTCTGCCGTTTCATGCCGTTTAACAACCATTGAGCCTGCAATAGATTACCATGAAAAGACTTTACATGATGGCGGTTGCCGCGCTTTGTTCGCTTTTCCTTTGCAGCGTGTCGAATGCCGTGCCCACATTCTACGGCTATCAGATGGGCGACAAGGGCTTGAAGTTCGGTTTCGTGTCGTTCACTGCCGACAGTTTCAGTGAATTCACAATGTTGAAGGCTACGAACATGTACTACAAACACCTTTCGGCCGGCGAGTATTTGGACGGCAGGTTGTATGCATACACTGTCGAACCAGACGATTTCGGCGCGATGTATTCTGCCTCGTTTGTGGTGTACGATGCCGAAACGTTTGAAATTCTGGATGAAATCGACCGCAGCGACGGCGTGCGTGTGGTTGACATGACTTACGATTATTCCACCAACACGATGTATGCCTTGGCCGAGGAGGAGTATAACACAGAAGCCATAGGCATTACAAACCTTTGCGTTGTCGACCTTGAAACGGGCGGACTGACGGTAGTAGGCTCTACCGGAGGCCTGAAGGGCGTTGACGGTTACGGGCACGAGGTGGATGCGGCGCTTGTCACCCTTGCAGCCGACGCTGCCGGCAACCTCTATGCCATGTCAGAATACCGCCAGTTCTGCAAGCTTGACAAGTTTACAGGCAAGGCCACCCAGATAGGCGAAACGCACAAGCTGGCCGTTACAAACCAGTTCCAGTCGATGACGTTCGCCGACGACGGCACACTGTATTGGGCGCAGCAGCATCCCGACTACGGCTGGTTCACCACCATTGATACACAGACCGGTGAGCCGACAAAGCTCGGAACGTTGGGCAACGACGCTCAGGTAACGGCGCTTTTCGTCAAGAAAGATCTTGACAAAACGTTTCCGAAGGCCGTCACCGGGCTTTCTGCCAAGGTGGACGAGACGGCTCACAATACAGTGCATCTTACTTGGACACTGCCCTCAACCGATTATGCAGGGCAGCCTGTCACCGTAAAAACAGTAAAGGTTTACCGCTTCGGCGTGTCCGAACCGATAGCAGAGCTGGCAGGTACGGCCACGTCTTATGACGACGAGAACGCCGATAACGGCTATAACACATACCTTGTTGCCGCCGAGAGCGAGACCGCTACCGGCACGCCTGCCACGGTTAGGGTGTTTGCCGGGTATGACAAGCTGCGCGCTGTGGGCAATATCGCCATATCGCTTGACGGCGATGCCGTCAGCCTTACGTGGACAGCACCGACGGCGACGGTCAACGGCGGCTATGCCGACTTTGACAATATAACTTACAATGTGTACCGCAATAAGGGCGAAGAGTCAGTTATTGTGGCAGAAGGCATAACCGAGTGCAAGTTCGGCGAAACCCTTTCAACGCCCGGTGCATACACCTATACGGTTGAGCCGGTGTCGGGCGGCGTTGTAGGCGAGGGCGCGACATCCGGCGAAGTCAAGGTTGTCGGCGTGGCGTCGATACCTTATTCCACCGGGTTTGAAGACGACGGCGACGGCCCGTTGTGGACTGTCATCAACAACCATGACAACGCAAGCTATGGCTGGTCGGTACTTGCCGGATACGCATACCAGCAGCTTGACGGCAGTTTCGCCCAGCTGAAGACGGGCGGTTCGAGCGATACAGGCCGCGACTGGCTTATATCTCCGCCAATCCATTTTGAACCGGGAACGTACAAAATGACGTATTACGCAGGTAATGGAACATCTATTGACAAGCACAGCTGGGAAGTGAAGCTCGGCACGGATGTTGCCGACGTATCGTCGTTCACGTTGTCTATCGGCAGGCATGAGGATGTTTCAGTGTCCACCGATTGGGAACTTGTCAACGAAACGGAGTTCAGTGTCGCCGAGGCAGGTGATTACCGGGTTGGTTTTTACGGCTTCTCGCAAAGTACTTATGCCTCTTTCAAGCTCGACAATCTTTCGATTGTCAGCACTTCAAGCGGCATAAACGATGTTGCGGTTGACGGCGGAATAACAGTCAGCGGTGATGTTGTGACTGTCAGTGCGGCGGTAGGCGTAGGCTCATGGCAGGTGTTCAATTTGCAAGGACAGGCGTTGTTGCAGGGCGATGCCTGCGGTGTTGGCAGTGCGGACATAGGTCTTGGCAGTCTCGGCAGCGGCGTTTACGTTGTAAAGGTAACGCTTGGCGACGGTAAGATACTTGCTTCAAAAGTGGTTTGCAGATAATCGGCTGATAATCAGTATGATATGAAACATATGCCAAAAGGCCGCCTTTCGCATTGCGAAAGACGGCCTTTTGGCGTGCAATCGACGGCCTTTTGCAGTGCGAAAGGCCGTCTTTTGGAAAGATGCCTGTTGTCGTCGGTGCCTTTATAGTCGGTGGCAGGAGGTTTATTTCCTCAGCTCAATGCGGAAGGTTGTGCCCTTGCCGGGTTCCGAGCTCTTTACGTATATGCGGCCTTTGTGGTATTCTTCCACTATGCGTTTTGCCAGGGAGAGGCCCAGTCCCCAGCCGCGCTTCTTGGTTGTGAAGCCCGGGCGGAACACGTTGCGCAGGTCTTTCTTGCGTATTCCCTTGCCGGTGTCGCTCACGTCTATTATGGCTTTGTCAGCGTTCTGCCATATCCTGAGGGTTATCGTGCCGCTGCCTTCCATCGCGTCGACGGCGTTCTTGCACAGGTTTTCTATCACCCACTCGAACAGCGAGGCGTTAATCTTTATTACGATGTCGCCGTCGGGGAAGTCTTTTACGTACCTTACTTTCTGCGAAGTGCGCCGTTCCATGTACTCTATGACGTGTTCCATCACCGTGTTAAGGCTTGCCGGTACGGGTTCGGGCAGCGAACCTATCTTCGAGAAGCGGTCGGCTATCAGTTCAAGCCGCTTCACGTCTTTGTCCATTTCGGGAATCAGCGTGTCGTCGGGGTAGCTCTCTTTCAGTATTTCCGTCCATGCCATGAGGCTCGATATGGGCGTACCAAGTTGGTGGGCGGTTTCTTTCGACAGTCCTACCCACACCTTGTTCTGCTCGGCCTTCTTCGATGTCAGCAGGGCGAAGATTGCCACTACTACGAAGAGCATCACCACTCCGAGCTGTATGTAGGGGTAGGAGGCGAGCCGTCGCAGCATCACCGAGTCGTCGTAGCACACGTCTATGTAGCCGTCGTGCGTGCCTTCGCCCAGCTTTATCCTGATATACCGTCCTTCGGCGTGCAGCCTTTTGCTGACGGCCTCGGCCTGCCGCAAGCTGTCGGCGAGCGTCCGTCCGTCGAGCCTCACGTTCCTGTATATTTGTACTTCGCCCCTTGTCCCGGTCACTATTACGGGTATTGTGTTGTTCTCGTTGATTACTTTCAGCACTAAGTTAAGGTCGGTGGTCTCGTCGGCCGTGTTGAGCGAGCGCATGGCTTCCGCCCACACTTCCATTTTGTTGCGCTCCTCGGCCTTCAGTTCGCGCACGAGCGAGTTCGACACTATTAGTGAGGCGACGGCTATCAGCACCGCCGCCACCACGAGGATTATTTTCACATGGCGTATCCTGTCAGTCCACTGCATACGTATATATAACGCGCTTGGGGCGGTAATATTGCTTTATGAATGTACGCAAGGCTCCCATTCATTGGGAGTTAAAGAAGTTAAAGGAGTTAAAGCTCCCTGCGGTCGCTAAGGAGTTAAAGACATTAGTCTTGTATGGTTTATACGTATTTGGCAATATAGGTATGATAGCAGGCTTTCATATATTGTTTTTCTGTGGTTTCTGGAGTTGGTGGTAGCCGGTTCGCTGCGCTCGCAGAGTTGGCGGACAAATGCCTTGCTGTATGGCGGTTTGTGGCGGCTTTGTAAGTGGCTGGTAATCAGCGGTGTTGCAAGAGGCCGTGTTTTGTCTTGCAAAAGGTGGCCTTTTAGAGGACAAAAGATGGCCTTTTGCATTGCAATTTGCCGTGTTTTAAATTGAGAGTTGAGAATTTAGAATGGATAATTATGATTACCTTTGCTAACAGGCGGCCTCAAAGGTAATCATAATTATCCATTCTAAATTCTCAACTCTCAATATCCTGACCCTGCAACTGTTAATAAACTATCGCTTTTAGTTTTATTAACCATAAAACATTTGGAGGTTACTAAAAGATTTAGTTACTTTGCGGTGTGAAAACATAGAACTGTACAGAACTGATAAAACACAAAGAAGATGAAAACACTAACACCGCGCGAAGAAGAGATTATGAACCGCTACTGGGACAAGGGGGCTATGCACATACGCCAGCTTCAGGAACTGTATGACGACCCGAAACCGCATGTCAACACGCTGTCTACGCTCGTACACATACTTGAAGACAAGGGCTTCCTCGCCCACGAGGCCATAACGCCGCGCTGCTACAAGTACTACCCCGTGCTCTCTCGCGACGACTACCGCCGCGGTTCGCTCGGAAACGTGGTAAACAAGTTCTTCAACAAGTCGTACCTCGGCGTAGTTTCCGCCCTTGTGAAGGAAGAGAAAATATCCGTTGACGACTTGCGCGAGCTGATAAAAAAGGTTGAGGAAGGAAAGTAAAACGTGCTGATAAGACATAAACGGCTATGGGACTGTTTTTCATATACTCGCTGAAGGTGGCGCTTTGCCTCGTCGCGTTCTACCTCGTTTACAAGCTGCTGTTGAGCCGCGAGACGTTTTTCGGCTTCAACCGGGCGGTGTTGCTGGGCATGGCCGCTGTGTCGCTGCTGTTGCCGTTGGTGCATTTCACGGTTGAAGACGCGCCTGCCGCGGCCGGTGGTTTTGTGGTGGTTGAGGACATTGTGATGCAGGCAGTGGCCGAAGACGCCCCGGCGTTCACCGTCACTGTGGCCCAGGTGTGCTTCCTTATATATGTGGCAGGCGTGGCGTTCTTCCTCTGCCGCGAGGTGTGGTCGCTCTTCAGCCTGCGCCGTATGATACGCGGCGGCCGCCACGTGAGTACTGACGGCGGAGTGAATGTGGTCGTTGTCAGCGGCGACGTGTCGCCGTTCAGCTGGATGGGCAACATCGTCATCAGCGAGAAAGACTATGCCGACAGTCCCGAATACATACTCGTACACGAGCGTGCGCACGTCGCCGCCCGCCATTCGGTAGACATACTGCTGTGCGATTTGCTCATCGTTTTCCAGTGGTTCAACCCTGCCGCGTGGCTGCTAAAGGCCGAACTGCAGTGCGTACACGAGTATGAGGCCGACAGCCGGGTGCTCGCCTCGGGTGTTAACGCTTCCGACTACCAGCTCTTGTTGATACGCAAGGCTGTGGGCGACAAACTCTTTTCAATGGCAAATAACCTTAATCAAAGTTCACTTAAAAAAAGAATTACTATGATGCTAAAAAAGAAATCAAATCCGTGGAGCCGCGCGCGTATGCTCGTCGCCCTCCCGGTTGCGGCTGTGGCCGTAGTGGCTTTCGCCACACCTAAGGCTGAGAGCCTGAGTAATGAAATCAAGAACGAGAGCAACGCGCTCGTTAGTAGGGTAGTGCCGGCTGTCAAGTCGCAGGTGGCAGAGGTGTCGTCGGCCGCATCTGACATGGCCGTGACTTCAGCCGCGCCTGTAAAGGTTGAGGCCGGAGCGCAGCCTGTGGCCGATGCTTCCGTGGCCGCCGTGCCCGGCGATGACGACAAGGTGTTCGACGTTGTTGAGCAGCAGCCGGAGTTTCCGGGCGGCCAGGCAGCTTTGATGAATTTCCTGAGGGAAACCATCAAGTACCCTGCGGAGGCGGCGAAGAATGGCATCGAGGGGCGTGTAATCGTGCGCTTTGTCATCGGCAGTGACGGAACTGTGGGCAATGTCGAGATAGTCCGCGGCGTAGACCCTCAGCTTGATGCGGAAGCCGTGCGTGTAATCAACGCCATGCCGAAGTGGACTCCCGGCAAGCAGTACGGCAAGCCGGTGGCCGTGAGGTACACTATACCCGTCACGTTCCGCGCCGACGGTGGCGCAGATAAAGGCAAGGCGCAGTCTGACGGACAGAAAGGCCATGTGGTTAAGATAAACGGAAAGAATTATGTTCCTGACGATACGCAGAGCGTCAACCTTGAAGGCTCGCCTTACTACGTGGTTGACGGCAAGCCTGTTGATGACATCAGTAACATTAACGTGAACGACATCAAGCAAATCAACGTGTACAAGGATGCCAAGCACACCACCGACAAGTATGGCGACGCGGCCAAGAACGGTGTGGTGGAAATCACTACCAAGAAGAAATAATACAGCAGGAAAATAACTCTCTCGATATAAGGCGTGGCGGCGCGGACGAGCGTAGCCACGCCTTTTTGCGTGCCTGCCGTCGACGGTTTGTTCCGCAAGCGTAACCCGTTGATAATCAGCGGCGTTGCGAAAAGCCGCCTTTTAGCCTGCAAAACACGGCCTTTTAGAGGGTAAAACACGGCCTTTTGCATTCCAATTTGCCGTGTTTTGAATTGAGAGTTGAGAACTGAGAATTGATAATTATGATTTGCCTTGTTGGCAGACAGCCTAAAAGGTAATCATAATTATTCATTTTTAATTTTTCATTTTCAATTCAACAAAAGACCCGCCCCAGCCCTCCCGAAGGGAGGGAGCTTGATTACCTGTTGTTAAATGGTTGTAATTAAGGCTTTCGTTAACTTATCTCGGCACATACGTAAAATGTTTTTTATTAGACGTTTTTATTTTCTTATAATATTGGATTTCACTATATTTGCATAATAAAAAAGTAAAAGTCGCTTGGAAAAGTGTCTGATTCAAGTAAAAAGTCGCCTGGAAAAGTGGTTTGATGATAAAAAGAGTCATTCGGAAAAGTGGATTGGCGTGTGATGAAGCCATGCTTTTTAGCCAGATGCAGCCGTGGCGTATCCTTAAATTGTTGTTGCTATGTTGAAAAGAAAGATAGAAAGCACTCTCTTGCAGTGGAAACAGGAGGCTGACAGGAAACCGCTTGTGATAAAAGGTTGCCGTCAGTGCGGCAAGACGTTTTCCGTGCTTAATTTTGCAAACGGGAACTACAGGCATGTGGTGTACTTGAATTTCATGCAAGACCCGGACTTGGCTTTGGCTTTCGAAGGCAGTAAGCGTATAGACGATATCGTGATGAATGTAACAGCGGCGGTGCCCGGAGCCACTTTTGAACCAGGCAAGACGTGTATAGTTCTTGATGAAATACAGGAGTGTCCGGGGGCAAGGACTGCCTTGAAGTTTTTTAAGTTGGACGGTCGTTTCGACGTAATCGCGACAGGTTCGTTGCTTGGCGTGAAAGGATATGGCATCGGCCACGAGACTGCTTCGGTGCCGGTGGGCTATGAAACGGTGGTAGACATGTATCCGCTCGACTTCGAGGAATTTCTTTGGGCTAACGGAATAATCCCTGATGTGGTAGCGAGACTATCCAAATGTCTGGCAGACGAGACTCCCGTTCCTGAAGCATTGCATGTGCGCTTGCGCCAGCTTGTGCTGCAGTATGCTGTCGTCGGTGGTATGCCTGCTGTAGTCAGCTCGTTTGTTGAAAGGCACGACATGGGCGAAGTGCTTGCCTTGCAGCGCGACATCGTGGGTGAATATGAGGAAGATATGGTGAAATATGCCGCTAAGGAGGACAAGGTGCGCATACGTGAATGTTTTGAGTCAATACCTCGGCAGCTGGGCAAGGAGAACAAGAAGTTCCAATATTCGGTTGTCCGCAAGGGCGGCAAGGCTTCGCAATATGCAGGAAGCATACAGTGGATTGAAGATGCCGGTATCGTGCGCAGATGCCGGAACCTGCATATTACAGAGCTGCCTCTGAACGGAAATGCCATAGAGGATGTGTTTAAGATATATATGGTAGATACAGGACTGTTTGTCTCAATGCTTGAAGACGGTACACAGGCCGATATATTGCATGGCAATCTTTATGGGTACAAGGGCGCTGTTTTTGAGAATTTGGTTGCTGACATGTTCGCAAAAATGAAGCGTGGACTTTATTATTTCCGTAAGGATACCGGTCTTGAGGTTGATTTTGTCATAAGGTATAAGGGCGAATGTGTGTTGGTGGAGGTAAAGGCTAAGGATGGAAACGCAAAAAGCGTAAAGACGATATTGGCTCATCCAGAGAAATACCGTGTACGCCGTGCGATAAAGTTAGGTGACTATAATATTGGCAGGAAAGGCGGAATGTTGACTTTGCCTGTATATATGGCTTTCTTGTTGAGGGAACCGTGACGGCCTTTTTGCGTGCCTGCCGTCGACGGTTTGCTCCGCAAGCGTAACCTGTTGATAATCAGCGGTGTTGCGAAAGGTCGCCTTTTAGCCTGCAAAACACGGCCTTTTAGAGGGTAAAAGGTGCCATTTTGCACGCCAAAAGGCGGCAAATGAGAGACCCAGCCAAGTCAAAAGAACGACCCACCCCAGCCCTCTCGAAGGGAGGGAGCTTGATTACCTGTGCTTATTGAGGCGCAATCGAGGCTCTCGGTAATTGTCATGCCGCGCGTCGACGCGGCATCCGGATATTCAACATGAGTGTCTTTCAAGGTGAAATTATTGTTAATCGACGTGCAGGCTGATGCGCTTTTAACGTGAAAATATGTATATTGACATAACTAAAACGAACGAACAAACACGTTATTACGCCATGAATTATCCAAGTATTTGTTTCCCGAAGATATGCAGGAGCGTGTGTGCGCTCTTCATGTTTTTCACTTGTGCCACCGCGTTGGCAGGCAACATTGCAGGTATTGCGTCGGCTCCGGGTGTGAGGTTGGCGGCTGCGCCCATAGCTGCAGGTGACGACAAGCCGGGCCACATAGTATATAAGGTTGACGGACAGGAAGTGACCAAGGCGTGTATGACAGCGTCAGGGAGGGCGATATATTCAAGTCGTACACTATAGAACCGGCTGAAACCGTCAAGGAATACGGCACATACGCTGCAGGCGGTGTGCGCGTCATCGTGACGACGGGCCTGCCACCATGCCTGCACGGCACTTCCTATGGATAAAGGAAGGTATGCTTTATTTCAACTGACGGCATGTGCGCATAGCGTGTATGGTATGCAGCCGAAGCGGTAAAGAAAGGCTGACTGTCGGCAGTAAACCATTTTTTGCATATAAAGTTATGTTTGTATGAAAAATAATTCGTAACTTTGCAGCCCGAAGAATTGTGCCGCCCATGCCGATGCTTGTGCACCGGCGACGGGCAAGGGCACTCTTTGCTGTTTCATATAACCGGCAACATGTACAGTCAGGAGTACTTGAAAATAGACTTGGCGGCTTTGAAAGAAGGCGTTACGGTCTTTGAATACGACCTCGGCGACGATTACTTCGAGGCTGTTGAAGCCCCTGAAGTGAGGCGTGGTGAAGTACACGTCAGCGTAAGCGTCAACCGTTCGGGTGGCGTGTTCCGCATAAGCGTGCATACGGAGGGCACGGTCCATGTGCCGTGCGACGTGTGCCTTGACGACATGGAGCAGGCCGTGAGCGCCGACAATACGCTGACGGCGCGCATCGGGGAAGAATATTCCGAAGACGAAGACATCATAACGGTCGGCAAGGACGACCCCTTGCTCGACATTTCATGGTTCGTTTACGAGTTCATAGTGCTTGGCATTCCCATCAGGCACGTGCATGCACCTGGAAAATGCAATCCTGCCATGATAAAGGTTCTTGAAGAACACTCGGCCGCCCGAAGCGGAGAGGGGGACGCGGAAGAGCCGGTGGACTCGCGTTGGAGCGAATTGGAAAAATTAAAAACAATAATTAAAGATTAAAGAAAATGGCACATCCTAAAAGAAGACAGTCAAAGACCCGTACACGTAAAAGAAGAACACATGACAAGGCAGTAGCCCCCACGCTGGCGGTATGCCCCAACTGCGGAGCCTTTCACGTTTATCACACGGTTTGCCCGACATGCGGCTACTACCGTGGAAAGATAGCTATCGTTAAGGAAGCGGCTGAATAATGGAGAAAATAAACGCTATAATAACCGGCATCGGCGGTTACGTTCCCGACTATGTGCTCAATAACGACGAGCTGTCGAGAATGGTTGACACCAACGATGAATGGATTATGACGCGTGTCGGCATACGTGAACGCCGCATACTGACGGAAGAAGGCCTCGGCACTTCATACATGGCACGCAAAGCCGCGAAGCAGTTGATGAAGAAGACGGGCGTTGATCCCGACACCATCGATGCCGTAATAGTATCGACATCGACGGCCGATTATGCTTTTCCGTCGACGGCTTCAATCGTCATCGGCAAGCTCGGACTGAAGAATGCGTTTGCTTTCGACTTCTGGGCGGCTTGCTGCGGCTTCCTTTACTCTATGGATGTGGCGGCCACTATGATACAGAGCGGACGCTACAAGAAAATCATTGTAATAGGAGCCGACAAGATGTCGTCGGTCGTTGACTACAAAGACCGCAGCACGTGCGCACTCTTCGGTGACGGTGCGGCAGCGGTGCTTATGGAGGGAACGACTGATGAGGGCGTCGGAGTGAAGGACTCTTACTTCCGCGCTGACGGCAAGGGACTGCCTTTCCTGCATCTCAAGGCCGGCGGTTCGGTATGTCCTCCGTCACATTTCACCGTTGACCACCGTCTGCATTACCTCTATCAGGAGGGCCGCACGGTGTTCCGCTACGCCGTGACGAGCATGAGCGACGACTGCGCACTTATCGCAGAGCGCAACGGACTGAACAAGGACAACATCCGTTTCATCGTTCCCCACCAGGCGAACATCCGTATAATAGAGGCCGTTGCAAAGCGTCTCGACTTGTCGATGGACAAGGTGATGGTGAACATCGAGCACTTCGGCAACACCAGTGCGGCCACCATTCCCCTTGCGCTTTGGGAGAACGAGCACCTTTTGAAGCGTGGCGACAACCTCATAATGACGGCGTTCGGAGCCGGCTTCGTACACGGAGCTTCATATTATACTTGGGCTTACGACGGCGCGGAGGCATCTGTTGTCAAGTAAGGATTATTACGGCACATCTATATTGAGCCGTGTTCCGTCATAATACGGGACACGGCTCTTTTTTCGTCTTTATACAGATAAAGATGCGTTTTTCGTCGATACATTCTTGCATTTACGGTTGTTTTTCATATCTTTACGCCGTAAACCAATAACATCACTACTATGAACAGAATCAAGGAAGCGGCAATAATGGCCGTAGGCATCATTGTTTTGGGGCTGTGCGTCAAGTCGGGGCTTGACAGTTTCTCCGATAAAGACCGCAAGGTGACAGTGAAAGGGCTGTCTGAACGCGAGGTTGAGGCCGACAAGGTGACATGGCCGATACTGACTAAGGAAATCGGCGACGACCTGCCTGTACTCTATACGCGCATCAACGCCACGACGGCCAAGGTCAGGGAGTTCTTGAAGCAGAACGGCATCAAGGACTCTGAAATCAGCGTCAACGCTCCCGTGGTGGTTGACATGAACGCCGAACGCTACGGGGTGCAGAACCATGACTACCGTTACAACATAACATCGACAATCACGGTGACGTCGGGCAACGTCAAGCTTGTGCGCTCGATAATAGCCCGGCAGGGAGAACTATTGAAGCAGGGCGTGGCCGTTGTTGACGGCGGCTACGGCAACGGAGTGGTGTATGAGTACGTGTCGTTCCAGCAGATGAAGCCTAAGATGATGCAGGAGGCCATCAAGAACGCCGAGCAGACGGCAAAGCAGTTCGCCGAGAACAGCGACAGCAAGCTCGGGAAGATACTCGACGCGGGGCAGGGGCAGTTCACCATTACCGACCGCGACGGCAACACGCCATACATCAAGAAGCTGCGTGTGGTGTCTACGGTGACTTACTCGCTGAAGGACTGACGGCTTACGGGCTTCCGCC
>ERZ826146.2557-NODE-2557-length-13445-cov-15.866916_pt1 | contig 13445 bp, 12 predicted proteins | sample MGYA00519857_ERZ826146 | MGnify/ENA primary metagenome ERZ826146 (study PRJEB31778, sample SAMEA3449222) | human gut metagenome | biome: human gut; feature: human-associated habitat; material: faeces | place: United Kingdom | collected 2010/2012 ...
CCATGACCCCCATCGAGGATGATTCCATCAGCTGCAAGAACCACTGCATCTGCCCGCCGGGCACCCAGCGCAAGTGCACCATCCGCCGCTCGGTCCCCGGTTCCAACGCCTTTGTGCCCTCCGTCGCCGGCCTCATCATCGGCGGCGAGGTCGTCAAGGATCTGGTGGGATTTGTGCCGCTGAAAGGTTAAGCAGCCAAAAAAGTCCACGAAAGCGGGCTTTTTTGCTGGCTGAAACAAATTTGCAATCTTTTGGCAAATTCCTCTTGCAATTTGCTTCCAAACCGTGTATAATCTCCTTTGCACGAAAACGCAACCTACTTGCAATTTACAAAACTGAAGCACCGTGCTGGTGCAAGGAGACCCCGGTTATGGAACTGTTTTTGGATGTTTTGAGCGAGAGCTTTGTGGATACCGTCAAGATGCTCCCGTTCTTGTTTTTAGCTTACCTGTTCATCGAATATGTGGAGCACCGCCACGGCGAGCGCATCGAAGCGGTGCTGGAGAGCAGCGGCCGGTGGGGTGCCATCCCGGCGGCGCTGCTGGGTTGTGTGCCTCAGTGCGGCTTTTCCGCCATTGCATCGAACTTTTATGCGTCCCGCGTCATCTCGCTGGGCACGCTGATCGCGGTCTTCCTCGCCACCAGCGACGAAGCCGTGCCGCTGCTGGTCTCGATGCCCGCCTACTGGGATAAGCTGGTGCTGTTGATGGCCATCAAGGTCCTCTACGCCATCGCGGTGGGCCTTGTGCTGGACTTCGTCCTGCGCGGCGTCCTGCCAAGATCCCTGCGCGGCGGCTATACCGGCAATGCCGACGAGATCGACTGCCACGAGACCCACGACGACGAGGAGGGCCATCAGCGCCCCATCTGGCAGGCGGCTCTGCGGCATACGCTGGAGATCTTCGCCTTCATCTTCCTGTTCAGCGTCCTCTTCGGCCTCATCGTCGAGGGCGTGGGCGAGGATGTCTTCGCCGATTTCCTCGGCCAAATGGGCTTCTTCCAGCCGGTCTTCTCCGCGCTGGTGGGCCTCATTCCCAACTGTGCGGCCAGCGTTCTGCTGACCCAGCTCTACGTGGAGGGCGCCCTCCGCTTTTCCAGCCTTGTGGCGGGCCTGTGCACCGGCGCGGGCGTGGGTCTGGCGGTGCTGTGGCGCGCCAACCCCTCGTGGAAGCAGAACCTCTTCATCACCGGCCTGACATGGGCCGCCGGTGCCGCCGTCGGCGTCGGCATCCAGCTCGTTGTGGCGCTGGTTGGCTGACCCCTGAAAATCGTTTGCGAACAGCCGTCCTGAAATTGCTCAGGGCGGCTTTTTGTGGTATACTGAACTATATTACGAGATTTAAGGGAGAATACCATGCAATATCAACTTCTGGCCAGCGATTTCGACAATACGCTTGTGCCGTTCGGGGAACCGAAGCCCCGCCCGGCGGTGGTCAAGGCCGTGAAAAAGCTTCAGGCGGCGGGCGGCAGATTCGTGCTCAGCACCGGGCGCGGCTACTGCGTCGTCCATAAAGAGCAGCTGGGCGGCATCCGGTTCGATTATGCCATCACCTGCAACGGGGCCTGTGTCGTGGACAAAAACGGCACCATCGTGGCCGAGCACCCGCTGACCAACGAGGAAATGTACGCTCTCGTGGATTTCTGCGAGGACTATAACTACCCGCTCCAGTTCAACTACCGGGACGCCTATTACGCCTACTGCGAGTACGACGCCCTGAAAGGTTTTTACGATGCCATGCCGAAAAGCGGCCTGACCTGCCTCGACGGGGAGGATCAGGACCGCCACCTCATCGATATGCCCCATGCGGCCTTCGTGGTCATGCCGCCGCAGGAGCTGGCCCATTTCAACGAGAAGTTCGGCCACCTGAACCTCCACTTCATGCAGGTGGGCGGCGTCGGGAAGGACGGCTGGTGCTGCTACGACGTCGTGCGCGGCGGGATGGATAAGGGCGTGGGCCTTGCCGACCTGTGCGAGAAGATCGGCCTGACGCTGGCCGATGCCGTGGCGGCGGGCGACTCCGCCAACGATGTGGGGATGCTGAAGGCTGCGGGCCTCGGCTGCTGCATGTCCAACGGCACCCCCGACGCCAAGGCCGCAGCCGACCGGGTCATCGGGGATGTGCGGGAGGACGGCCTTGCCGCCCTCATCGAGGAGCTGTGGTTCGACGGCCCCAAGGCGGAACCCTCCGGCCGGGACCTCGGCTCCGCGTGGGGCGAGATGGAAAAGCCGCGAAGCCAGCGCTTTGCCGCAGACGAAAAGGGCAAGGCCGTTAAAACTTGATTTCGAAGCTGTAAATTATTCGTGAAACCCTTGCGTTTTTTCCAAAAGGCTTTATTATGGAACATACAGGGAGTGACCCTCCCGGACAAGGAGTCGAAAGATGAGCAAGATCATTCGCACTTCGAAACCCAGCGTCCTGCCGTGGTATGCGGCGGCGCTGGTGTTTGCGGTGCTCTGCGCGGCGCTTCCGGTCTATAAGCTCTGGGCGCTGCTGGCGGCGCTGGGCGGGGCCTGTGCGGCCTTTGGTGCCGCGAAAAAATTCTGCCCGCCCCGCGTGGTGGAGACGGAAGTGCCCTTCCACACCGGCGTGGACGATGTGGACGCGATGCTGACCGAGATGCAGAAGCAGCTGGATACCCTCCATGCGCTGAACGAGGCTCTGCCGGAGCCGAACCTCTCGGCGGCCATGACGCGGATGGAAAAGGCGGGCCGCTCCATCGTCGAGACGGTGGAAGCCGCCCCCGCCAAGGCCAAGCAGGTGCGCCGGTTCGCGAACTACTACCTGCCCGACGCCGTGAACGTTTTGCAGCAGTACGCGAAGCTCGCCAAGCAGGGCGTCCGGGGAGAAAACGCAGCGGCCATCCGCGCGGAGGTGGAGCACAACGCTTCCTCCATCGCGACGGCCTTCGAAAACCAGCTCGATGCCCTCTATGCGGCGGAGAGCATGGACCTCTCGGCTGACCTGACCGTTTTGCAGAATATGCTCAAGGGCCAAGGCCTATAACGTTTGCAGAAAATTGCGCAAGCCGTTTGGCGGGCGCTGTTGGAATTGGAAAGGACGGAATCTCTCATGGCTGACAACAATACTCTGAACTTTGACCTCGACGCCCCCGCTGTTCCTACCCTGACGCTGGACCCCACCCCCGCCGCTGCGCCGGTGGAGGAAAAGAAGGCGGAGCCCGCCGCCCCCGCAGCGGACATCCAGTTGACTGCGGAAGAACAGGCGATGGTGGATTCCTTTGCGGAAAAGATCGACATCACCAACAGCCAGCAGGTGCTGCAGTACGGCTCCGCGTGCCAGAAGAAGATCGGCGATTTCTCCGAAGCTGCTCTCGCCAAGGTGTCCACCAAGGACCTCGGCGAGGTGGGCGATATGATCACCAACCTCATCGGGGAGCTGAAGAGCTTCGACGCCAACGAGGAGCAGCAGAAGGGCATCCTCGGCTTCTTCAAGAAGAAGGGCGACCAGCTCGACAACCTCAAGACCAAATACAACAAGGCTGAGACCAACGTGGAGAATATCCAGTCCATGCTGGAGGGCCATCAGGTGCAGCTGCTCAAGGATATCGCCATGCTCGACAAGATGTACGAGCTGAACATGGCCTATTTCAAGGAGCTGAGCATGTACATCCTCGCTGGCAAAAAGAAGCTGGCAGAGGTGCGTGCCAACGAGCTGCAGAAGGCCATGGACAAGGCAAAGGCCTCCGGTCTGCCGGAGGACGCACAGGCCGCCCGCGACTTGGCCGACCAGTGCGAGCGCTTCGAAAAGAAGCTCTACGACCTCGAACTGACCCGGAACATCAGCCTCCAGATGGGCCCCCAGATCCGTCTGCTCCAGAACAACAACACCATGATGGCTGAAAAGATCCAGTCCACCATCGTGAACACCATCCCGCTGTGGAAGAACCAGATGGTGCTGGCACTGGGTCTGGCACACAGCCAGCAGGCCATGCAGGCAGAGCGCGCTGTGACCAACATGACCAACGACCTGCTGAAGAAGAACGCCGAGGCGCTGAAGCTGGGCACCATCGAGACCGCCAAGGAGAGCCAGCGCGGCATCGTGGATATCGAGACGCTGCAGCAGACCAACAAGAGCCTGATCGAGACGCTGGACGAACTGAACAAGATCCAGAGCGAGGGCCGCGCAAAGCGCGCCGCCGCCGAGCAGGAGCTGACCCGCATCGAGGACGAACTGAAAACCAAAATGATGGAGATCCGGAGCTGAAATGGCAAACGCTGATTTTTCTCAGAACAAACAAACCGCTCCCGGCGGCTTTGACGCGGGCAGCTACCGCGAAAAAGCAAAGCCGGAGCAGACTGTAAGGCTGACGCCCCGCCAGCAGAAGCTGGCCGCACTGGAAGCAAAGCTGCCCGCTGCGCTTTCCACCCGGGCGGCGGCGCTGGTCTTGAGCGTAGTGGTGATGCTGGCCGCCTTTTTCGGCTTTGGCAGCGCCAAGCTGCGCGGCAAGTACAACACTGCCCGTCAGTGGTTCACCGCAGGGGTCGCCGCCGACAACGGTTATAACCTGAGCGAGGAGCTGACCACCCGGGAGAATACGGCGGCGAATATTCTGACCACTGCCTCCAACACCCTTGGCGCAGACAGCGCCGAGGTGCTGGCTGCACAGACGGCGCTGAACGATTTTTCCGCTTGTCTGCAGGCGGTGCAGAACGGCGGTAAAAGCCAGTCGCTGACCTCGCTGCCCTATTATCAGGGCAGCACGATGCACGCGCTGTATCAGGCCGATCAGGCACTGGGCGCTGCCATCGACCAGCTGTATGCAAAATTGCAGGAGCAGGCCGCAGACCCCATGAAGATGGGTGCGGTGCAGGGGCAGTACGGCCAGTTCAACAGCGCAGCCACCATCATTGGTACCTTGCAGTACAATACGACGGTGTATGAATATCAGAAGGAAGTCGGCGGCTTCCCGGCCAGTGTGCTGGGCGCAGTTGCCGGCGTGAAGGAGGTTGAGCCCTTCGCATGAAAAACTTTGCAAAACGCATCAGCGCACTGGTGCTGGCCGTGGTGGTCAGCGCGGCGGTGTTGTGCCCGGCGGCCTTTGCTGCCCAGCTGCCCAGCCTGCCCAAGGATCAGTGCGTGGTGGACGATGCCAATGCGCTGAATAGCCAAGTAACGCAGACGATTGAAGAATTGAATGCAAAATTGGAGACGAACTGTAAAGGCGCACAAATTGGTGTTTTGACTGTGCAGTACACAGGTAATCTTTCTACGGAAGATTATGCTACAGAAGCATTTAACGCTTGGGGAATCGGCAATGCCACGAACAATAATGGTGTTCTGATCCTGCTGGTGATGGAGTCGGCGCAGTACGCGGACGGCGACTACTACCTGACCTACGGCGATGGCTTCCGCAACACCACGCTGGCAAAGCAGGCCAGCGCCATCGCCCAGACCATGGAAAGTGATTTTGCAAACCGTGATTATAGCGATGCGGTAATCACCTGTGCAAATAATGTGGCCGACACCATTGCGAGCATTTATGGCGTAAATCTGGACAATGGAAGCTATGAGAACGGCGGCACCGTGCAGCCCGGCTATCAGGGCGGGCAGAGCAGCGGCGGCAGCACTCTGACCGACATCCTGACCCTTGTGGTCAGCGTTGTGTTGCTCATCGTTATTATCCGGTCGATGGCCTATGTTTTTGCCAGTCCCTGCGGCTGGCTGTGGTGCTTCGGTGGGCCGCGGCCTCCCCGTGGACGGCGGCGCGGCCCGCATAACCCGCCCCCGCCGGGCGGCTTCTACGGCGGCTTTGGCGGCATGGGCGGCGGCTCCTTCGGGGGCGGTGCCGGGCGCGGCGGTTTCGGCGGCGGCAGCTTTGGCGGCGGCTTCGGTGGCATGGGCAGCGGTTCCAGCCATGGCGGCGGTGGTGGCCGTGGGCGGTAATGAGAATAAAAAGAGAAAGGCGGTGGCTTTACCACTGCCTTTCTCTTTTTTACGCCTTTTATCGTGAATGGAATTCATTTGACAAAACAATTTTTGTAACTTATACTGGATGACATCACGAAAAATAAAGGAAGTATCTGTCATGCTGACTCTGGATAAGATCTACCACGCCGCCTTTGTACTGAAGGACGTAGCGCGCAAGACCGACCTCATCGAAGCCCCCAAGCTGTCCAAGGACTGCCAGCTGTACCTTAAGACCGAGAACCTGCAGGCCACCGGCAGCTTTAAGGTGCGAGGCGCTTACTATAAAATCAGCCAGCTTTCTGAGGAGGAGAGCGCCAAGGGCGTCATTGCCTGCTCTGCGGGCAACCATGCGCAGGGGGTGGCGCTGGCGGCTACCCGGCGCGGCATCCGCAGCATCGTCTGTATGCCGGACGGCGCACCCCTGATGAAGGTGGAAAACACCAAAAATCTGGGCGCGGAGGTCTGTCTTGTGCCCGGCACCTACGACGAAGCCCACGACAAGGCCGTGCAGCTGCAAAAGGAGTACGACATGACCTTTATCCACCCCTACGATGACGAGCAGGTCATCGCCGGGCAGGGTACCATCGGCTTGGAGATCCTTGACCAGCTGCCGGATGTGGACGCTGTGGTGGTGCCGGTGGGCGGCGGCGGACTGATTTCCGGTATTGCCTTTGCCATCAAGACCCTGCGCCCGGAGGTCAAGGTGTACGGCGTACAGGCCGAGGGTGCCCCCAGTATGTACCGCAGCCTGCACGAGCACAAGTACCAGACCCTGAAAGCTGCTTCCACCTTTGCGGACGGCATTCAGGTCAAGACCCCGGGCGAGTTGACCTATCAGCTATGCGAGCAGTATGTGGACGATATCGTTACCGTGACCGAGGACGAGACGGCGGCGGCCATTCTCTCCCTGATGGAAAACCAGAAGCTGGTGGCCGAGGGTGCAGGCGCTGTGCCGGTGGCGGCGGTGCTGTTCCACAAGCTGCCGGTGGAGGGCAAAAAGGTGGCCTGCGTCATCTCCGGCGGCAACATTGATGTGAACATCCTGAACCGCGTTATCACCCGTGGTCTTGTGATGAGCGGCCGCAAGGCCAACCTGACCATCGCGCTGGAGGACAAGCCCGGCCAGCTGAAAAAGGTGGCCGAGGTGGTATCCCGCTGCGGCAGCAATGTGGTGTCGGTGCAGCATGACGGCTCCGACCCCAATATGCCCATTTCCAGCTGCTTCCTCAAGCTGACGCTGGAGACCCGCGATGCCGCCCAGATCGAGCAGATCCGCACCGAGCTGACTAAGGCCGGCTTCCAGCTGGTCACCGAGCGGGTGTAAACTTCATCGTTTGCAAGAGTGAAAGCCTTCCCCCGGACGGGGGAAGGTGGATGCGAACGTAGTGAGCAGGCAAGCAGCAGCTTACGGGAAATTACCCCCTCATCCGGCTCTATCCGAAGAAAAAAGCGAATTTGTTCTAAACTTGATGTAATATAAAGGAGAAAATATACTATGAAAGTCATATCTACCACCAACGCACCTGCCGCCATCGGCCCTTACAGTCAGGCACTGGATCTGGGCAATATGGTGTTTGTTTCCGGGCAGCTCCCGGTAGACCCAGCCACCGGCACCATGGCCGATACCGTGGAGCAGCAGGCCGCCCAGAGCCTTGCCAATCTGAAGGCGATTCTGGCCGAGGCGGGGCTTTCCATGAACAACGTGGTCAAGACGGTGATCTTTCTGGCCGACATCAACGATTTTGCTGCAGTGAACGCAGAGTACGCCAAGGCCTTTGCCGAGCCGTTCCCCGCCCGCAGCTGCGTGCAGGTGGCAGCCATCCCCAAGGGCGCAAAGCTGGAGATCGAGTGCATCGCCGTGCGGGACTGAGCGAATAAAGACAAGAAAAGCGGGACACCGGAGCATCTGCGGATGCTTTGGTGTCCCGCTTTTTGATAACATTTAAAACTGGTGCGTTTACTTCTGCACACCGGCCTCGCATTGCTCGATGAATTGCTTGGCCACTCGGGGGCTGCGGCCGCCGGCACGCAGGGCAAAGGCCTCGGCCTTGAGCAGTAGCTGCTCGGTGGGCATCTGAATGTTGTGCTGCTTGGCAAGCTGCTCCAGAATGGTCTCGAACCGTGCCTTTTCCGGCCGCTGGAAGGTGACCGTCAGGCCGAACCGGGCGGAAAGGCTCATCAGCTCCTGCCGGGTGTCGGCTTCATGGATGTCGTCGCCGGTGCGGTCCGAGAGAGTCTCCTTGATGAGGTGGCGGCGGTTGGAAGTGGCATACACCGCAATGTTCTGGGCGCGTCCGCCTACACTGCCCTCCAAAATGGCCTTCAGGGCGGCAAAGTTGTCGTCGTTGGCGGTAAAGCTCAGGTCGTCAATGAACAAAATGAACTTGAGCGGGTTTGCCGCCAGCTTATCCATCAGGTCGGGGATCTGGTACAGCTGGTTCTTTTTTACCTCTACCAGCCGCAGTCCCTCGGGCGCAAACTCGTTGGCAATGGCCTTTACTGCGCTGGATTTGCCGGTACCGGCATCACCGTACAGCAGCACATTGTTGGCGGGCATCCCGGCCAGCAGCGCCTTTGTGTTGGCAATCACCTTTTCCCGCTCCTTCTCGTAGCCAGGCAGCTCGGAAAGGCGCTGCGGGTCGGGGTATTTTACCGGCACAAGCTGGCCGTTCTCCACCGTGAATACATGGTGCTTCGCAAACATACCGTAGCCCTTTTTGCCCACCTCGCTCATGCGCTGGGCGTAGGCGGCGGCAAGGTCAAGCTCACAGGTCTGCCACCGGGGCAGGAAAGCCAGTTCCGGCCGCTGCGCCTGCTCCGAGTAGGCGGTCTGGAACAGCTCGTCCAGCGTCAGCCCGCACAGCTGCTGCAAAAACTGCAGCTCGCTGTCCAAGGCGCTTTGCAGCAGCGCGTCCAGCTGCCCGGCAGCGGCCTGCCGCACGCAGATGGTCTCGGCCTCCAGCACAGCATTGCTCAGGTAGCTGCCCCAGTTGGTGGTGTACTCGAACAAAGCGGCCTCAAAGGCGGCTACGGCATCGCACACCGGGCCGTAGGAGGAGCAGCCCGCCTCCATGCGGTCGGTCAGGTCTAAAAGCTTTGCCACAACAGGGTCGTTCAGCAGGGCGCGGAACACAACAAGCCCATGCAGATGGGCATTCCATTCTCTCAGTTTCATAGGTGATCCCTTTTCCTCTCCATTAGCACATACCCTACAAAACGCAGGTACGCGGATATCAAAAGTATACAGCGGTTCGGGCGGGGATGCAAGGGGTGTTAAAAATGCTTCATCTTTGGGCTGATTCAGGTTACAAATTGTCGATTGACAAAAGCCCGGTTTATAGTATAATTTACATCAACAAATGCGCAGATGGGAAAAAGTACCACACGATCCCCACTGTTCAGAGAGCTGCCGTCTGGTGCAAGGCAGTCAGCGTTTCGTGCGGAAAATCATCCCGGAGCAGCCTGCCCAACGGGTGCAAAACCCTTGTAAGCAGCGCCGGTTGCAGCCGTTACCGTGCAGGGCTTTGTTGGAAGCCCGTGAGAGGGTGTGCACAGCACGCCAACGAGAGTGGTACCGCAGAGAGCTTGATGTTACAAGGTCTTTGTCTCTTGAAGAAAGCAGGGGACAAGGGCTTTTTCTTTTTCAAAAGCTCTCCCTGAGGGAATGGATAAGAAGTGGAACAGGAATAGGAGCAACACCATGCAGTTGAATGGTTCTCAGATCTTTGTAGAGGTCCTGTGCGAGCAGGGAGTGGACACTCTTTTTGGCTACCCCGGCGGCGCTGTGCTGAACCTTTACGACGAGCTGTATAAGAATGCCGACCGCATCACCCATGTGCTTACCGCCCACGAGCAGGGCGCAGCCCATGCAGCGGACGGCTACGCCCGCGCCACCGGCCGCACCGGCGTGGTGCTGGCCACCAGCGGCCCGGGTGCCACCAATCTGGTCACCGGCATTGCCACCGCCTATATGGACTCGGTGCCCATGGTGGCCTTTACCGGCAACGTGCCCACCAGCAGTATCGGCAAGGACGGCTTTCAGGAAGCGTACATCGAGGGCATCACCGTGCCCATCACAAAGCATAATTTCACGGTGCGCCGGGTAGAGGACTTGGCTGACACCATGCGGGCGGCCTTCCGCATTGCGCAGAGCGGCCGCAAGGGCCCGGTGCTGGTGGACATCCCCAAGGACGTGACCGCAGCGGTGTGCGAGTTCACCCCCAAGCAGCCGGAGCCCATCCGCACCGTAACTACCTATAATGAGGAGCAGGTGCACTGGGCGGCAGACCTCATCAACGCCGCACAGCGTCCGCTGGTGTACTTTGGCGGCGGCGTGCGCAGCGCAGCCAGCTGCCAGCCGCTGCGGGATCTGCTGCACAAGGCGGAGATCCCTGCTACCTACACCCTGATGGCGGCAGGCGTTGTGCCCTACGGCGACCCGATGAATCTGGGGATGCTGGGGATGCACGGCTGCTACACCTCCAACCGGGCAGTGGCGGAGTGCGATGTGCTCATCGCGGTGGGCACCCGCTTTTCCGACCGTGTGGCGCTGAACCCCAAGACCTTTGCCAAGAACGCCACCATCATCCAGATCGACATTGACGCCAGCGAGCTGGGCAAGAACGTGGACGTGGATCTTTCCATCGTGGGCGATGCAGCCTATGTGCTGAACGCCATGCTGCCCCAGATCAAGCCCGCCAAGCACCCGGACTGGATGACGATGATCCAGAGCTGGCAGGCACAGGATTACCACCCTGTGTCCGACCCCACCCGGCTGATGCCCCATCAGGTCATCGGCGAGGTGTGCAACCAGTGCGGCCCCGACGCCGTGTATGTTACCGACGTGGGTCAGCACCAGATGTGGGCGGCGCAGTACCTGCGCCACACCAAGAGCCGTGGCTTTATCACCAGCGGCGGCCTTGGCACCATGGGCTTTGGCTACGGCGCTGCCATTGGTGCCCAGATGGCACTGGGACGCCAGCAGCGTGTGGTGATGTTTACTGGTGACGCCTCCTTCCACATGAACCTGAACGAAGCCTGCACCGCTGTCAGCTACGAGCTGCCCATCATCACGGTCATCTTCAATAACTCGGTGCTGGGCATGGTGCGCCAGTGGCAGACCAGCTTTTACGGCAAGCGTTACAGCCAGACCGACCCCCACCGCAAGACCGATTTTGTCAAGCTGGCAGACGGCTTTGGCCTGAAGGGCTACCGCTGCACCAACCTGCCGGAGTTTCAGGAAGCCTTTGCAGATGCCCTGCAGCAGAAAGGCCCCACCTGGATCGAGTGCATCATCGACAAGGACGAAAAGGTGCTGCCCATGATCCCCGGCGGCGGCGATATCAACGACATCATCATGGAATAAGGAGGACACAGCATCATGGAATCTGATCAGCGCAGGGTCATCAGCCTGCTGGTGGACAACCAGAGCGGCGTTCTGGCCCGGGTGTCCAGCCTGTTCTGCCGCCGCGGCTTCAATATCGACAGCCTTACGGTGTCCGCCACCAACGACCCGGCAGTCAGCCGCATCACAGTGACCATTACCAGCGATGAAAAGGCCTTGCAGCAGCTGGTATTGCAGACCGAGCGGCTGGAAGTCACCCGGCAGGTGTTCGTGCTGGACAGCGAAAAAGCGCTGGAGCGGGAGCTGCTGCTGCTCAAGGTGGAATCGGACGTGCACAACCGCACAGAGCTGCGGGAGATCGCCTGCATCTACAAGGCAAAGATCATTGATCTTTCCCCGGACAGCATGGTGTTTGAACTCATCGGCCGGCCGGACAAGCTGGACGCTTTCCTGAAAATGTTCGAGGGCTACAACATCCTTGAGCAGTGCCGCACCGGCGTTACCGCACTGGAGCGCGGCGGGATGCACCAGCATATCCAGAAGCCGCCGCAGGAGGTGCGCTCCGTCCAGCTGCCCCCGCCGGGCGCAAGACGGGCATAAATCACATTGCTTTTCCGCTCAGGGTGAGCGAAAGATAGAACAGAGCATACAAGACCGGAAGATAAACCAATCAGAAAAAGTAAAAGGAGACTAACGATTATGGCTATCAAGAAATACTACGATTCCGACTGCAACCTCGGCGTGCTGGACGGCAAGACCGTCGCTGTCATCGGTTTCGGCAGCCAGGGTCATGCACACTCTGAGAATCTGGCCGAGAGCGGCGTCAACGTTGTGGTCGGCCTGCGCAAGGGCTCTGCCCACTGGGCAAAGGCTTCTGAGTTCGCTGCCACCCATGACAACTTCAAGGTCATGGAGGTGGAAGAGGCTGCCAAGGCCGGCGATGTTGTCATGATGCTGGTGCCCGATGAGCTGTGCGCCGATATCTACAACACCCAGGTTGCTCCCTACATGACCGAGGGCAAGGCACTGGCCTTTGCACACGGCTTCAACATCCACTTCAAGACCATCACCGCTCCCAAGAACGTGGACGTCATCATGATCGCTCCCAAGGGCCCCGGCCACATCGTGCGCCGCCTGTACACCGAGGGCGAGGGCTGCCCCTCTCTGATCTGCGTGGAGCAGGACTACACCGGCAAGGCTAAGGATATTGCTCTGGCATACGCTTCCGGCATCGGCGCTGGCCGTGCAGGCATCCTGCAGACCACCTTCAAGGAGGAGACCGAGACCGACCTGTTCGGCGAGCAGGCAGTTCTGTGCGGCGGCGTTTCCGAGCTGATCCACGCCGGTTTCGATACGCTGGTCGAGGCTGGCTACGAGCCTGAGATGGCCTACTTCGAGACCTGCCACGAGATGAAGCTGATCGTTGACCTGATCAACGAGGGCGGCTTTGACAAGATGCGCTACTCCATCTCCAACACCGCTGAATACGGCGACTACCGCACCGGCAAGCGCCTGATCACCGAGGAAACCCGCAAGGAGATGAAGAAGGTTCTGACCGAGATCCAGGATGGCACCTTCGCTTCCGAGTTCCTGACCGAGATGAGCCCGAAGGGCGGCCGCAAGGTCCACTTCCTGGCACAGCGCCGTATGCAGTCCGAGCACCTGATCGAAAAGGTCGGCAAGGAACTGCGCGGCATGATGAGCTGGATGAAGAAGTAATCGAATTCCGGACATCTGACGTAATATTTAGCCTGCATCTGCGGGCATAAACATGGGGCGGCCAGCCCTCTGGCAGCCGGGAAACCGGATGTTCCGGGGCATGGCCGCCCTGTGTTTGTTTGGTGTGACTGTCATGTTAAGGCCGCGGGCGCACGATGTGCGCCCCCTATGGGGGCAGCTGCATACCATAAGCCCGATTTGCAGGGAACGGTCTTGACCGTTCCGAAACATGAATCTATTGCTAGTTTCAGGCTCTGCGCGGGGAACCACCCCTCAGTCTGCGTTGCAGACAGCCCCCCTCAAAGGGGAGCCAGGCACGACCTAAGGCAGGATATTGGCTCCCCTGGAGGGGAGCTGGACGCGAAGCGGCCTGAGGGGTGGTTCCTTGCCGCAAACCTAAGGCAATACCGCACAATTCCCGCCTGACGGCTTAAGCACCGCTCCGGCGGCTG
>ERZ826146.2558-NODE-2558-length-13443-cov-12.004332_pt1 | contig 13443 bp, 10 predicted proteins | sample MGYA00519857_ERZ826146 | MGnify/ENA primary metagenome ERZ826146 (study PRJEB31778, sample SAMEA3449222) | human gut metagenome | biome: human gut; feature: human-associated habitat; material: faeces | place: United Kingdom | collected 2010/2012 ...
CGAACAGCAGCTCCGGAACCGCTTCCGAATACAGCAGGTGGTTGATGAGCGCGACGAGAATGATCGCGCCGTAGAGCGGCAGACAGGCGCGCGCGCACGCCTTCCACTCGTATTTCAGTAACTTTAACATGCAAATACCTCCCGGAACAGCATATCAACGGATTTTCCGTGCTCCTCGCGGATATGGTCAACCGTGTCGTGCAGCACCATCGCGCCTTCCTTGAGGAAAATGACCTCGTCGAGCACGCGCTCGATGTCAGCGATCAGATGGGTCGAGAGCAGGACCGAAGCGTCCTCGCTGTAGTTTGCGAGAATGGTGTTTAAGATGTAGTCGCGCGCGGCCGGGTCGACGCCTGCGATCGGTTCGTCGAGCACATAGAGCTGCGCCCTGCGGCTCATGGTCAGAATAAGCTGAACCTTTTCCTTCGTGCCCTTGCTGAGCGTTTTTAGACGATCGAGCGGGGAAATGCGCAGCGTTTTGAACATTTCGATTGCCTTGACGCGGTCGAAATCCCTGTAGAAATCCGAGAAGAAGTCGATGACGTCCATGACCTTCATCCAGTCGCTCAGATAGGCGCGGTCGGGCAGGTAGCTGACGATGCTGTGCGTGTAGCGTCCCGGCTGTGCGCCGTCCACGGTGATCATGCCCGAGGTCGGCTGAAGCAGACCGTTGAGCAGTTTGATGGTGGTCGTTTTGCCCGAGCCGTTCGGGCCGAGCAGGCCGTAGATGCCGTTGTGCATAGTCAGCGACAGCGCGTTCACGGCGAGCTTGTCCTTATACTGTTTGGAAACGGAATTTAAAGATAGTTCCATATGCTTTTTCCCTTTCTGCGTTCCATGCATCTAAGCTCGCGCCAAACCTCGAGCGCAAGCAGCCCAAAGCTTATGCCGGCAAATATGAACCAGAAGCCTGCGCTCCACGGTATGCCTGCGCACACCGTTTCGACGGCTACCGCCGAGATAAGCGACAGCGACAGTGCCCCGGCTCTGCTTTTTATCATCGGCAGCGCCCAAAGAGCGAGCAGCGTCAGAAGGCTCGAGGTGAACATCAAGGCCGCGCCGCTTGCGAGCAAAACGGCGAGGTCCGCGCTATACTTTGCCGCGGCAATGACCGCAGTCAGCACAAGTCCGATGAGGTTTGCCGCTCCGATGATAAGCATACGCGCTGCGAGCAAGTCTGCGCCGCTTACGCGGCAGCTCAGCTCGATCTCGCTCATTTTGCAGGATATATCGCGCACAAGCTCGGGGCAGGCGAGGGTGCTTGCCGCCCCGGCATAGACGAATATCAAAAGGCGCGCGGCGCTTGCTTCGGAAACGATAATGCCGTCCGCGCACAGTATGGCGATGATCGTCAAAAGCTGAAATATCCAGTATGTCGGCGAAAAATTGCCGAGCTGCAGAGCGATAAGCCGGCCAAGCGGCATCTTCGACAGGCGCAGAGTGCGCATGCGCATTTTTCCAAGCTCAACGGTGCGCTCCTTTGCGCCCTCCGGGGGCGTGGGAACATCATATTTAAGATTCAAGGCCTTCTCCCTCCAGTTCAAGAATTTTTCGCATCCTCGCCATTCCGAGCCGCAGCCGTGACTTTGCCGTTGCCGTCGGAACGCCCGTCACGGCGGCAATATCGCGCAGCTTCATGTCGTGCCAATAACGCAGGATAACGGTGTCGTGCTGCTCGTCCGGCAGCTCGTCGAGCGCGCGGCGTATCACGCTGCCGCTGTCGCGCCGGAGCATTTGTTCCTCCGCGCCGCCGAGCGCCGCGCAGTCCTCGCTCAGCTCGGCGCTGTCGGGCTTTTTGCGCCTGTAATAGTCGTTGCAGACGTTCACTGCGATGGTGAATAAATAGTTTGTGAATTTGCCCGTCACCGAGTAGCGGTAAACGGCGGTTACAAGCTTGAGGAAAACCTCCTGAGTCAGATCGGCGGCGAGGGAACGGTCTGCGCAGCGGCGGTAGCAAAAGGCATAGATGCTGTCGTAGTGGCGCCGAACAAGCTCGTCAAACGCCGCCTCGTCGCCCTGCTTTATACGCCGTATGAGTAGTGCATCCTCCACGCGCTCACCTCCTGCCTCTGCTTATATAAACGCTGAAATTCGAAAAAGGATCAAATTTTTTCAATAATCCACTACAATTTATGAAAAAGCCCTCCGGCCTTTGGCCGGTTGACACAAGAAAACACACGCCAAAAAAGGCGGAGCAAGCACGAATGTCTTCGTTGCGACGGCTTGGTATACACAAAGTATGCCTGTGCCGCCGCGCCTTGACCTCGCACTTGCTCCGTCATTTTTGATGCTTTGCAGTTTTGAAGCTGAGATTTTTTGTTCCTGCAAGGACAAAGCCCGAGAGCATGCTGTCGTATTCTCAAGACTTTGTACGCCGCAGGGGCGAAAAAGATCGTTTCAAAACCGTATGTTTTCTTGTGTCAACCGGCCACCGGAGGGCTTTCGTATCAATTCAGAAAATCTCTGAGCTTTTTGCTTCTGCTGGGGTGGCGGAGCTTGCGCAGCGCCTTGGCCTCTATTTGGCGGATACGCTCACGCGTGACGTTGAACTCCTTGCCGACCTCCTCGAGGGTACGGGTGCGGCCGTCAACTATGCCGAAGCGCAGCTCGAGCACCTTTTTCTCGCGCGGCGTGAGCGTGTCGAGCACCTCCATGAGCTGCTCCTTGAGCAGCGAAAAGCTTGCCGCCTCGCTCGGCTCGGATGCGTCCTCGTCGGGGATGAAGTCACCCAGGTGGGAGTCCTCCTCCTCACCGATAGGCGTTTCCAGCGAAACCGGCTCCTGCGCGATCTTGAGTATCTCGCGCACCTTTTCGACGGGCATGCCCATCTCGGCGGCAATTTCCTCGGCGCTGGGGTCGTGGCCAAGCTCCTGAAGCAGCTGGCGCGATACGCGGATGACCTTGTTTATAGTCTCGACCATGTGGACGGGGATGCGGATGGTTCTGGCCTGGTCGGCGATGGCGCGCGTGATAGCCTGACGGATCCACCACGTTGCGTAGGTCGAGAACTTGTATCCCTTGGTGTAGTCAAACTTTTCGACTGCCTTTATAAGGCCGAGGTTGCCCTCCTGGATGAGGTCAAGGAACAGCATGCCGCGGCCGACATGGCGCTTTGCGATCGAAACGACCAGACGCAGGTTGGCCTCGGTCATGCGGCGCTTTGCCTCCTCGTCGCCCTGGCTCATTCTTATCGCAAGCTCGACCTCCTCCTCGGCGGTCAGAAGCGGCACCTTGCCGATCTCCTTGAGGAACATGCGAACGGGGTCGTCGGTGCTGTAGCTGTCATCGACCTTGACGTCGGACATTTCCTCCTCGGTGACCTCTTCTATCTCGTTGAGTTCCTCGATCTCCGGCATGTCGATATCATCAAGGATCGTGGCCGCGTCGTCGTCGCTGATGTCGATATCTATCTTATTGGCTTCGAGGGCGTCGTAAAACTTCGCGATAGAGTCGGCGTCAACGCCCTTTTCCTCGAGCGCTGCGATCTCCTTCGTGGAGATCTTGCCGGCTTTTTTAGCCTTTTCCATGAGCTCGTTGAGGATATCCTCGGTGTTTTTAGTCTCTGCTGTTTCCTCGGCAGGCTCTTCCTCGGCGGCCTTGGTGCGGCGCGTGTTCTTTTTCTTCGGCGCCGGTTTCATGGCGTCTGCTGCCAGCAGCTCGTCTGCTGCACGCTCGAGACCCTGCGTGGTCATGGTTTCAATGTCTTTATCCATAGTTTTACCCCTCATATCCTTTGGTTTCTTTAAGTCTGTTTGCAAGCTTGCGAAGGTCCTCGCCCGACTGCTTCAGCTCGTGCCGGGAGCGGATCCTTTCTATGTAATCGGCAAGCGCCTTATCGCCGTTGCGCAGCGCCTCAGGTTTTTGCAGCACGGAAGCTAAAAGCGCCGCCTCCTGCGGAAGAAGCACCGCGCTCATCGAGGCCATACTGATTATCTCGCCGTTTTCAAATTTTGATTTAAGCACGGAATATATCCGCGCGAGCGCCGGCGACGAGAATATCTCCGGCGGCGGGAGCTCCTTGCCGCGGCAGATGCCCTGATCGAGATACAGAAGCCTTATGATGCCCTCCTCGGCCGCGGCGGATTCGGGATCTTCATAGTGCAGCTCCTTTGCCTTGGGCTGAAACTGCCGCTCGGGATGTGAGGCGCTTTTTGCGTCGGCGCGCTGAGCCGTGCGCACAAGGCGCTTGCGCCTTCGCTCAACCTCCTGCGCGACAACGTCGCTGGCAACACCGGCCATTGACGCAACGCGCATCGCGTAGACCTGACGCTCCACGCTGCCCGGCAGGTGCGCGACCATATCCGAGGCTTCCTTCAAGAATGCGACCTTCTGCTCGTCGATGCTCAGATCGTATTTATCCGTCACGTTTTGCAGCTGATAGTCGATGTGGTTTTCCGACTTGTCTATCAGATTGCGGAACGCGTCCGCGCCCTTGGTCTTTATATACTCGTCCGGGTCCTTTGCGCCGCTCATAGAAAGCACCTTGACCTTCAGATCAAGCTTTTCCAAAAGCCCGATGGCGCGCTGCGAGGCTTTTTTGCCTGCGCCATCGTTATCATAGGCGATGATGACCTCGTTCGTGTAATGCGAGATCAGCCGCGCCTGCTCGGGAGTGAGCGACGTGCCCAGCGACGCGACCGCGCCGTCAAAGCCGGCCTGGTGCATCATAACGACGTCAACGTTGCCCTCAGCAAGTATTATATGTCCGCTCTTCGATTTTTTAGCCAGATTCAGCGCAAAAAGATTGCGGCTTTTGTTGAACACCATCGTTTCAGGGCTGTTCATATACTTCGGCTCGCCGTCGCCGAGTATTCTGCCGGAAAAGCCGATAAAATCGCCCCTGACATCGATGACCGGGAACATGAGCCGGTTGCGGAAGGTGTCGTAATGTCCGCCGTTTTTGCCCTTGCGGACAAGTCCGGCGTCGAACATCTCGTACTCCGAGTAGCCGAGCGCCTTCATCGCGTTTATGAGGCTGTCCCATGTGTCCGGCGCGTAGCCGAGGCCGAAGCGCTTTGCCGTGTGCGGCGTTATCTGCCGCCGTGCCATGTAGTCAAGCGCAGGCTTGCCCTCGGGCTTGCTGAGACATGAGTAGAAGAACCTCGCCGCGTCGCGGTTCAAGTCCAGAAGCCGACGGCGCTTTTTCGCCTCGCGGTTATCCTCCTGCTCGGGCATGGTCATACCAACGCGCTTTGCGAGGAATTCAACGGCCTCCGGAAAGCTGAGGTTTTCGATCTCCATTATGAAATTTATAACGCCTCCGCCCTTGCCGCAGCCGAAGCAGTGGTATATCTGCCTGTCCGGCGATACGGAAAACGACGGCGTTTTCTCGCTGTGGAACGGGCACAGGCCGAATTGGTTCGAGCCGGAGCGCTTCGTTAAGCGCACATACTCGCCCACGACGTCTACTATATCGTTTTTTTCGACAAGCTCCTGAAGGAAGCTCTCCGGTATAGCCATTACCCATCCTTTCTTTTAGAGGCGCTTTAGCGCCGTACCTATACATATATTGCGGTAGCCCGGTGTCGAGACAATGGAGGAAACCATGGCTGCCACGCGCTATAGCAGTGCATTGCTGAATTTTTTGCCGCCACCCTGTAGGGAACGGATTTATCCGTTCCGCTTTTTTAGTGGCGCTTTAGCGCACCTACGGATACGCTTATTGCCGTTGCCCGGTTCGGAACAACGGAGGAAACCGCGTTTGCCTCGCGCTACAGCAATGCGCTGCTGAATTTTTCGCCGAACCTGATTGGCTCCACTGTTAAGGGGAGCAGGCAGCTTTGCTGCCGAGGGGTTGAATAAAAAACCTATTCACTATCAGCTATTAGCTATCCGCTGCGGCCAACAGCCGCTCGCTTGCCACGGTTTTGTCTGCACCCACCGGTCGGGACACCGCAATAAACGTATCGGTACAATGTGAATGCGCTATTGAAAAGTGCGCTTGCGCACACATTAATTATTCATCATTCACTATTCATTATTAATTAGTTCTACTTCACCGTCCACGACATGGGGATAAATATCTCGCTGTATTTTTCCATGGCGTAGCCGTCGGTCATGCCGGAGATATAGTCGCAAACGGCGCGCGAAACGCCCTCGCGGCTTGCGATAAGCTGCATCTCGTCCGGCATTTTATCCGGATGCTTGAGGTAATAGTCAAAAAGCGAGCCGATGATGCCGTCAACCTTGCTCTCCTCGCCCTTGGCGATCGGATTTGTGTACACGTCCGAATACATGAAGGCGTGGAAGAAATCGACCGCCTCCTGCATGTAATCGCTCATTTGAATTTTTCCGCCGCCGCTGTTTTCGATGAGGTCGAGCATGATGGAATTTATCCTCTCGCTGTTGCGCTCGCCGCAGCGCGTGCGGATCATGTCGGGAATGTCCTCGGCGCGGAGTATTCCTGCGCGGATGGTGTCGTCAAGGTCGTGGTTTATGTACGCTATGCGGTCGGCAAGGCGAACGACGGTCGCCTCGGTCGTATCGTCCGGCGCGCCGTGCGTGTGATGCAGGATGCCCATGCGCGTTTCATAGCACAGGTTAAGCCCCCGACCGTCGCGCTCGAGGATATCGACAACGCGCAGCGACTGCTCATAGTGCTTGAAGCCCTCTTCGTATATTTTGTTGAGCGCGCGCTCGCCGGCGTGACCAAACGGCGTGTGTCCCAGATCGTGGCCCAGCGCCATAGCCTCGGTGAGATCCTCGTTTAAGTCGAGCGCTCTGGCTATCGTGCGCGCGAGGCGCGATACCTCGAGCGTGTGCGTAAGGCGCGTTCTGTAATGATCGCCCTCAGGGCGCAGATACACCTGAGTTTTGTGCTTTAATCTGCGGAAGGACTTGGAGTGCGTTATTCTGTCAACGTCGCGCTGGAAGCAGGTGCGTATCTCGCACTCCGGCTCCGGTGTGCGCCGACCCTTTGAGTCCTCGGCTCTGACGCCGAACTCGCCGACGAGCGTTCGCTCGATCATCTCGCGCTTTTCTCTCGGACACGCCATGCATTTCCCTCCAATCAAAAGGCATCAAATTTTCTTTCAATACTTTATACGACGCAAATTCGCATTTCCCTGCAATTTATTTTAAATTTTCTCGAAAAATTTTCGGAGGCACGGCTGTACCCCCGAAAAAGTTAAGCTGACAAGAGCCGAACACATATCGTCTGTCGGCTTTCATTTTATTCTGACCGGCATAAGCTCCTCGCCGACAGCCAGCGCGCTGCATGCACCGGCGCTCAGCTCCGTAACGCGCGCGGAAAACGCCTCGGCGTTATTCTCCGGCAGCAGCAGCGAAAGCAGCACGGTTGCGCCGTAGTCAACGTTCTGCACAGCCCCGTCAAGCGAAAGGCACTCCGTTTTCATGCGCTCGAAAAGCGAATACGGGCAGCCGACCTCGAGCTTCACCCAGCGGCGCACGGCGGCGATACCGGCCGCGTCCAGCGCGTCCTTTGCGCTTTTCGTGTATGCGCGCAGCAGTCCGCCCGTTCCGAGCAGAACTCCGCCGAAATACCGCGTGACGACGCACACGACGTTTTCAACGCCCTCGCGCTTAAAAACCTCGAGCATCGGCAGTCCTGCCGTGCCCTGCGGCTCGCCGTCGTCGGAATAGCGCACGGCGCCGTCGCGGATCATATAGCACCAGCAGTTGTGCCGCGCGTCATAGTGCTTTTTCTTCATCTCGTTTATGAAGTCGCGCGCGGCGTCCTCTGTTTCGACAAAGCGCACATGGCCGAGAAAGCTCGAACGCTTTTCGACAAATTCAGCCTCGCCGCTTCCGGCAGGCACGAAATACTCGCTCAATCCTCCCAGTCCTCCTTGGGCTCGGTGTAATTGGGTATATACCGCTTTACCTTGCCGAAAACCTCGGGCGGAACAGTGACCTCGGCCTTGATGCCGTCATCGAGATATTCAAGGCTCGTCACCGCGGCCTCGCGGTTTAAAAGATCCATGATCCCGGCGTCGGAATACGGTATGCGCAGCGTGACCTTGTGGTTGCCGCGGTCGAGCAGAGCGGACAGGCGCTGCACCAACTCCTGCACGCCCTCGCCGCTTTTTGCCGAAAGGCAGATGACGTCCTCACCGTGCGGCAGTATGCCGAGGTATGCATCACACTTGTTGAAAACGCGGATGCACGGCGTCTGCTCGGCTCCGAGCTGGCAGATAAGCTCGTCGACGACGCGCGCCTGCTCCTCCCAGTCGGGGTTTGAAATGTCTATGACATGCAGTAGAACATCGGCGTAGCTCAGCTCCTCGAGCGTTGCCTTGAACGCCTCGACCAGATGGTGCGGAAGCTTGCGGATAAAGCCGACGGTGTCGGATATGAGAACCTCGGTCACTTCGTCGATGCGCAGCTTGCGCGTTGTGGTGTCAAGTGTGTCGAAAAGGCGGTCGTTTGCCGGTATGCCGGCATCGGTCAGGCAGTTTAAAAGCGTTGACTTTCCGGCGTTTGTGTAACCGACGAGCGCAACGACGGGGACGTCGTTTTTCTCGCGCTTGCGGCGCTGTGTCGAGCGCACCTTGCGCACGGCGGCAAGCTCCTCCTCGAGCTTCTGTATCTTCCTGCGGATATGCCGGCGGTCTGTTTCAAGCTGAGTTTCGCCGGGGCCGCGCGTTCCGATAGGCGACGAGCCGCCGGAGGCTGTCTGGCGCACAAGGTGAGTCCACATGCCCGTCAGGCGCGGCAGCAGGTATTTGTACTGCGCAAGCTCAACCTGAAGCTGACCCTCGCGCGTCTGTGCGCGCTGGGCGAAAATATCGAGGATAAGCCCCGAGCGGTCGAGCACCTTGACCCCAAGCTCCTCGCCGAGTACCCGCATCTGCGACGGCGACAGCTCGTTGTCGAAAACGGCAAGGTCGCAGTTGTTCATTTCTATAAATTCCTTCAGCTCGGCGACCTTACCGTCGCCGATGAAGCTGCGCGGATCGGGAGTCGGGCGGTTTTGAATCATCATGCCGACGGCCTGACCGCCTGCCGTTTCGACAAGCGCGGCAAGCTCCTGCATCGAGATCTCGCTTGAGCGCTCCGATTGCTCCATCGATGCCGCCGCAAGTCCGGCCAGCACCGCGCGCTCGATTTTTATATCATTAGTCTCTATTGTTATCAGTCCTTATTTTTGGTTTACATTATATTATACCAAATCCGCCGCCGCTTGTCACGAAAATATGAAAAAGGCTCTCTTTCGGGAGAGCCTTGCAGCGTGTCAAAAAAGTCTTTGACTTTTTTGCACGCTTCAAAAACGCCACATTTTTTGTGAAAACAGGTTTTCACGAAAAATCTCGCTACGCTCGTCAAAAAGCCTGATAAATCAGGCGTTTTTGATGGCTATTAATCCAATTTCGAGTGGGGCCTTTGCCCCCTCGAGCTCCCCTGCTGCTCTATTATCTTTCTTTTGCAGCATAGTTTTTCGACAGCCTGAAAGGCTCTCTTTCGGGAGAGCCTTGTGCTTGTATAAAATCGCTTATTTGCCGCCCGACGCGCGATAGAGGAAGGTCACGACCTGTGCGCGCGTGCAGCCTTCGTTCGGGGAAAAGCGCCCGGCGCTCGTGCCCTTGGTTATGCCCTCGGAGCTTGCCCAGATAACAGCGTCATGGCAGAACGAACCGGCGGAAACATCGGAAAAATCGCATGCGCCGCTTATCGCTGGCGAGCCTGCCGAGCGGTACAGGAACGTGACTATCTGTCCGCGTGTGCATGGTGCGAATGGTGAAAAGCTCGTGCTGCTCGTTCCTTTCGTTATGCCGCGCTCGACTGCCCATTGCACCGCTTCATAGAAAATGTCGCCGGGCTTTACGTCGGCAAAGCTCACGGCCGCCTTGGCCTCGGGCTGACCGGCCGCGCGCCAGAGAAACATCACTATCTGGTATCGCGAGCAGACGTCATTTGGAGAGAAGGTGCTTTTCCCCGTGCCGTTTGTTATGCCGTTTTTTACAGCCCACTGCACGGCGTCGAAGTAAAACGCACCGGGCTTAACATCGTCAAATTCCGGCACGGCTTCTGCACCCTTCGCGCCGCAGACAGAGCACACGCCGCCGAAAAATTTGTGCCCTGCTGCCGCAACGGTCTTGCCGATCTGTGTCATGTCTCCGCAGCGCATGCAGATAAGATCGCCTGTATAGCCGCTTTCGTTGCATGTCGGCGCTTTGACGCGCGCAGGCTGAGGATCGTGCCCAAGGGCGAATATGACGCTGCCCTGCTTGAACACCTTGCCGCAGAAGGTGCATACCTCGTCGCCGGTGTAGCCGCCGGTCATGCAGCCTGCGGCTTTGGCGTTTTGCAGCTGCGTTTTATGTCCGACGGCGCTGACATAGTCCTTCGTGTAGCACTCGCCGCAGGAGCAGGCGTAGGTCGTAAAGCCCTCGGTCAGACAGGTGGGCTTTGTGACGGAGGGAATAAAATCATGCTTGTGCTGCGTATCCCCGTTCGGATCGAGTATGCCGCAGCGGACGCATATGCCGTCCCTGTAGCTGTGTCCGAGCGGCGGCGTGTAGCTGTCCTCGCGCTTATCGCCGCATGCGCACAGATGCACGGTGCAGCCGCGCTCGGTGCATGTCGGCGGGATAACGGTGTCGGTGTATTTGTGCTCGTGATCTGTGCGGGTAAAGCTCTTTTCGGCATTGTCGAGTACGTTGTTGCCGGTTTCTTTAGTGACCTGGCTCCAGTCTGTGTCGCTGCCGAGGTAATCGACCTTTTTCAGCGCTGTGCAGCCGTCGAAGGCGTGCTCGTTTATGTGGCTGACGCTTTTCGGTATGGTTATGCTCTCAAGCGATACGCAGCCGGAAAACGCCTCGGTCGGAATGACGGTCACCTCGGCCGGAATTTTCACGCTTTTGAGCGCGGCGCAGCCCGAAAACACCTTTTCGCCGAGCGCTTTAAGGCCGTCGGGCAGCGTGATCTCCGCAAGAGACGCGCAGCCGGAAAAGGTCAATGCTTCAAGCATTGCTATGCTTTTAGGAAGCGTGATGCGCTTTAACGCCGCGCAGTTTTCAAACGCGCTCTTGCCGATCGCCGTCACCGAATCGGGAATGACAAGGCTTTCGAGCTTTGCGCAATCTTTGAACGCGCCGCCGGCAATGGCGACGGTGCCGCTCGGAACGGTGTAGTCTGCCGATTTGCCGACGGGACAGCGCAGAAGCTCTTTGCCGGCGGAAAAAAGCACTCCGCCGTCGGACGAAAACGCCTTGTTGTCCGCTGCGACCTCAAACTCCGCGAGAGCCGTGCAGCCGTCAAAGGCATTCAGGTCGATTTGTGCGACCGTGTCGGATATGCTGACTTTTTCAAGAGCCGTACAGCCGGAAAACGCGCCGCCCGATATGCTCTGCACGCCGCTTTCGATGACGGCGCTTTGGATTTTGTCCTTTTGCTTATCCCATGGCGCCGCGTTTGCGACGGATGAAAAATCGGGCATTTTGCCGCTGCCGCTTATGGTGAGAGCGCCGCTGCGCGAAAGCGACCAGCTCAGACCGCCGTCGATGCTTCCGCTGCCCAAAGCTTCCGACAGCGCAGCGCCGCAGACGGTGCAGGTATCGCCGTCGCCCGTGTGTTCCCCTTCGTTTTGCGTTTTTCCGCAGGAGCACGACTGCCAGTGCTTCTGTGTGTCGTACTGCCAGCTGCTGCCGAAATCGCAGATGTGATTGGGAAAGGTCACTTCGCATTCAATGCCGCAGTCACCGCCGATAGCCTTCCATTTCTCCGGCGTTCCTTCAAAGCTCGCTTTGTCGATTATCGTGCCGCCAAACGCGGCCTCGCCGATGTGCTCTAAAGTTTCCGGGAGAACCAATTCTTCTATCCTTCCGCAGTCTTCAAATGCGGCAGCGCCTATGCTTTTTATGCCGTCCGGCAATCCCGTCAGGCTGAATTCCGTACATTTTGAAAACGCATTCGCGCCGATTTCGGTAACGGTGTCGGGGATGCTGAGGTTTCTGAGATTATCACATTCGGCGAAGAGTTCTTCAGAAATCAGTGTAAGTGATGCCGGTAATTGAACGGTATGCAGTCCCTTGCAAAGCGAAAAAGCATATGGGTCAATGTACTCAACACTGTCGGGAATCTTGATTTGCTGAATATTTGGGCAATTAAAAAAGGCGCTGCTGCCAATGTGCTTCAATCCAAACGGCAGAGTTATACTTTTAACTGAGCAATAACAGAAAGCGTATGAACCTATGCTTGTAACGCCGTCGCTTATAGTGACATTTGTGATTTCAAGACAGTGTTCGTTCCATGGAGCAAGGTAATCTTCGCTGTAATCATACATTTCTCCCGTTCCATCGATCGAAAGAGTTCCGCCTTTAAACTTCCATGTCAGGTATTCTCCGCATTTGTTGTCGCCTTCTGCCAATGCGCCGAGGGGTAAAAGAGTTAACGCCATCAGCAGCACGAGCAGTATGCTTAGCAGTCGCTTTTTCATCGTTTATCTCCCTTATAATAGCATTTTTGCCTTGCTGAGAATAATTTTACAAAAAACTGTAGTTTCTTGTAAATGCACTATTATAAACGAAAATCCTGTTGAAATTTTGTGCATTTCAACAGGATCAGGAAAAACATCGGTTATTGACGGCAGACTATTCAATTCGGCAGCGTTCGACAAGAATATCCACGAAGCCCTCGCGCAGCTTGCACAGCTTTGAAAACTGCTCGGATATATTGTAGTTCATTGCGCAGTTGAGCCAGTCGATGATCTGGCCGAAGCACTCGCACTTATAAAACCAGACGAGTATCTCGCGGCTTTCGGGGTCGGCCTTTACATCGCCGAACACCGTGTGCAGATAGTTTTCAACAACGCTGCCGCAGACCTTCATAAGATACAGCTCGTACACGCTGCGGTTTGACGAGTTGTATATATTAAGAACGGTGCGCTTGTGCTCAAGGGCAAACTCCGCCATCTTGTCAATGCAGGCTTCAAGCGAGTGATAGTCGGAATAATCGCTGATGATCTTTTCGGCGGTTTCGATGACGATCTCCTCGACAAGGCAGGGAATGTCGTCATAGTGATAGTAGATCGTGTTTCTGTTGAAGCCACAGCCCTCGGCAATGTCACGGACGCTGATCTGGTTTATCGGCTTTTCGTTCAGCAGCGCTAAAAAGCTCTTTTTTATGGCCGCTTTTGTAAGGTCACTTTTCGCTTTATAGGGCATATGCCACCTCCGTGCAATCGTTTTTGAAATTATATCACAAAATCCATTGCACAATCAATATTTTTAGTGGCGAATTGACGCACCTACGGATACATATATCTCTGGTATCCCGGTGTCGAAGATACAGACGAAACCGTATTTGCCTCGCAGCCCGGTAGTGCGGTGCTTGATTTACGGTGCACCCTTGTAGGGAACGGATTTATCCGTTCCGCTGTGATGGTTTCGTCGGCACTCTCCGGTCATGCTGACCCAACAACTGCATCGGCAATTATTCACTATTAATTATTCATCATTCATTATTCATTGGGGCGGTCACAGA
>ERZ826146.2563-NODE-2563-length-13426-cov-13.115399_pt1 | contig 13426 bp, 8 predicted proteins | sample MGYA00519857_ERZ826146 | MGnify/ENA primary metagenome ERZ826146 (study PRJEB31778, sample SAMEA3449222) | human gut metagenome | biome: human gut; feature: human-associated habitat; material: faeces | place: United Kingdom | collected 2010/2012 ...
GCGTAGGCTCCTCGGTTACTACCGGCGTAGGCGTAGGCTCCTCGGTTACTACCGGCGTAGGCGTAGGCTCCTCGGTTACTACCGGCGTAGGCGTAGGCTCCTCGGTTACTACCGGCGTAGGCGTAGGCTCCTCGGTTACTACCGGCGTAGGCGTAGGCTCCTCGGTTACTACCGGCGTAGGCGTAGGCTCCTCGGTTACTACCGGTGTCGGCGTAGGCTCTTCGGTTACCACCGGTACCGTCGGCGTAGGCGTAGGTTCCGGCTCATCCGGTTCGCACGGACAGTGAATCTCTCCACCCTGCTTATACTTATCCGCTATGATGCCTCCGACAACAGTTCCGCCATTATAGACAGTTGCATTCGGAGCCAGAATATATCCGAAAATAGAATTTACATTAACTTCTGTTGCATTGCCAAAGTTCCAAATAATTCTGTCTGCCCACAGCTGATGTTCCAATGCTTGCTTTTTTGCACCATGCGCATTCATCCAGCCGGTAATATTCACAGTTCCGGAATCACTTACATTTACCACAACTGTTTTTCCATAAAAAGCTGCGCCGGTGATCTCTTTGTCATAGTCTTCCATCCTGGTATTTAACTCAGCACTTGTTACATTCAATACCAGTTGTGTATCGTTATTTTCATCCGCCAAAGCATACAAGTCGTTGCTTTTCTGTACCATATTACCTGCCAGGACATTGCTGATCTCAGATGCAATATCTGTATCCCATACCTCACAGTTCTTCAGAAGATTTCCAGTATATAATTTATTTTCACCAGCTATAATATTATAACCCTGTCCAGTCACTTCCCGCTCAACAGAGTTCTGTGTTCCGTCAGAATTAGTAAGCGGAATTATCAGTTCCTTTTCGTCTGTTCTGCCTGACGCTGTATATTTAAGAATCTGATTCGGAGCAGAAAGATCTCCCAGATAAGATTTTCCCCCATAGCTTACCATGGAAACCTTTAATTCTCTAATTGCGGCATTTCCCTCAATATGGTCCAGATTTGAGGATACAAATTCATTTGTATATAATACAAATGAAAATGGATCATTTAAATCCGCACCTGCTGCCTGCACAGCAATCCCTTCGTTCCCTGCAACAGAACCTACAACCAGTGCTGTCACCAGAACCTTTACCACTTTTTCCCTTACATACTTGCTAAATCTGCTCATCTGATTTCTCCCTCAATGAAACTGCGTGTTTCAACGTCTTTAAACGTTTTCGTTCCTCTTTACAATCATTAAGACTGGCGCCATTTCAAAAAAGGTTCAGATTTTTATTATATTTTTGATCTTTTCAGTATCATTTGCTATTTTTGTAACATAAGCCTTAGTATACAGCCGTTTCTGTCAGGACTCCATGGATCAGAGCCCGCCTTTTTGTACCGGATGAGCCGTAGCAGGTAGATAGGGATACGATATTTCCCCTGTCACTTAAGTCTGCATCTGAAGCATACAGGGAATGTTCCGTGGCCCACTGCACATAATCATCATAGGAGGCATCTGAGGTAAACGTGGCAAAACGGTCACTGGTACTCTTTGTTTCATAATAGGAAAAAATCTCATAAATGTAGACTTTATCTTCCGTGTATATATAGAAGTAAGGATTCTCCTCGCAGCTTGCCGTCCCCTTCAGCAAATTTTTAAAAGCCCCAAACATGCTCTCATCCCGCATATTATGTCCGAATACAAAGGTATTCCTGTCTGACCAGTCTGCTGAAGCCCCACAGTCCATGAAAATGCATCCAGCATTCACACTCTCCCCCTCGAAGGAATGCTTCAGATAATAGTCATTGTCCTCCCCCTGTACCACCGGATAACTGATGTCCAATGCCGGAAAATAGAGCCATCCACGAAAATCCGGGTTGGTCCTGATAAGTTCGGCAAAGTCGATCTGCAGCTCCGGATAATTTTTCTCCGCAATCTCTTCCTGTGTTTCCCCCGCCGCAGGCTCTGCCACCACCTCCTGGCGGATGGCATCGTATTCATTTTTTGCTCTCTGTTCTGACAGATAAGAATGCAGACTCATTCCTCCGGTCACCAGTACCGCTGCCGCCAGCACTGCTGTGATCGCATTTTCCGCTTTTTTATTTTTCATGCCAGTTTCCCCTTCCTGCAAGAATCGTTATAATTTGTTAATGATTATACCTTATTTTTCCGCATTCGTCTTTACGAAAGAGTTATTTTTTGATATTTTTAAGGTATAACTTTAAATAAGAAACTATTGGGGGAATAAAATCTTATGATACATCTTTTTGCACTGCTTTCACTGCTTTTGTGCGGTGTCTGCTATACAGGCTTTCAGAACAGTTCTCATTTCCGCAATACCGGCAGCCGGCGTTCTCTTCTGTTGCTTGTATTTGGAGGTGCCCTGCTTCTGCGCCTGCTCCTTGCATACACCACCCACGGCTTCAGTAATGATATCGCCTGTTTTGCAGCCTGGGCTGACCGGATCTTCACTTTAGGTCCCGGACAATTCTACTCCGCCGAGACGTTTACGGACTATCCGCCCGGTTTCATGTATGTATTGTATCTGGTCGGAGCGTTACGCTCTCTGCTGCAGATTCCTTATTATTCCGATCTGCATATTTTACTGTTAAAAATGCCGGCGATTCTGTGTGATATTGCCTGCGGTTTCCTACTCTACAGAGAGGCGGTAAAACGGCTGCATTTTTCCGAGCTGCAGGGAATCTTTGTTTCCTCCGCATATCTGTTCCAGCCGGCAATCATTCTGAATTCTTCCTGCTGGGGGCAGGTGGATTCCGTATACACACTGATGGTCATCCTCATGTGTCTGTTCCTCATGGAGGGAAACATGCTTCCTGCCTATGCGGTCTACGGTCTGGGTATCCTGTTGAAACCACAGATGCTGATCTTCACGCCGGTACTCCTGGCAGGGATCTGGGATCATGTATTCTTACATGATTTTTCCTGGAGGAAATTTTTCTATAACTTATGTGGTGGTCTGTCTGTCATCTGCGGAATGTTCCTTCTGTGCGCTCCTTTCGGATTAACCGCTGCGATCTCACAATATACTTCAACGTTGGGATCCTATGAATATGCAGCCATCAATGCCTACAATTTCTGGGGACTATTAGGAATGAACTGGATCGACCAGAACACGATTTTCCTCTTCCTGCCCTGTAAGACCTGGGGCACTATCGTGATCCTGCTGATCGTGCTCTTTACCTTCCTTATTGCAGCCCGCTGCCGGAAAGAGCCTTCAAGATATTTCTGTCTCGGTGCCTTTATCATCCTGACGATGTTCCTGTTCTCCGTCCGTATGCATGAGCGTTATATGTATCCCGCTCTGGCCCTGTTGCTTTTCTGCTGCCTGTACCGGCCCTCTACACCTCTCTGGAAATGTTTCAGTGGCTTTGCAGTGCTGCATTTTTACAACACCGCCAATGTGCTGTACCATTACGATCCGCAGAATTATGACCGCAAGGCTCCCATCATTCTGCTGGTATCTGCCGGAATGTTGTGCTGCCTGTATTATTTCTATAAGATCATCTGGAAATATTATGTTCACGATGCAGCAGGGACTGCCACCAATGCGAAGACGCAGACCGCAACAGGCCGCAAAGCTTCCGGGCATAATACTCCTGCCGGCCCCGCCAGAGGTCTGGGGCAGCGGCTTCGGGAACATTTTCTCTCTCCCCTGGAGCCCATTCCTTCCGAAGAGAGAATCCGTTTCACGAAACTGGATCTGTGCCTGTTGCTGGCAATCGGTATTCTGTACAGCTGCTTTGCCCTCTATGATCTGGGAGACCGCAAAGCTCCGACAACGACTTATGATATGTCGGGAGAATTACAGGCCATCGAGCTGGAATTCCCCGAAGATGCGCTGCCTGTGACTATGGCCAGTTATCTGGCTCCCTGGCACCAGCGACATTTTGGGATGGATGTCAAAAGTAATGCCGAAGACTCCTGGACTTATCTCGGTGAGATCATTTTAAACAATGTCTTCACCTGGCAGGATGTCTCCCTGCAGGATCTGCTGACACAGGCCACAGAAAGCGGTACTTCTGATGTGTCTGCCACAACCAGATATCTGCGTCTGTCATTGACGGATAATGATGCCTCTCTGATTGAACTGGTCTTCCTGGACGCGAATGGCAACATCACACGCCCGTTGAACGCAGATGCCTACCCTGCACTGTTTGACGAAAGCGATCTGTACCCGGAACGCTATTCCTTCCGCAACAGCATGTATTTCGATGAAATCTATCACGCACGCACGGCTTACGAGTTCCTTCACGGCCTGCCGACCTACGAAAATACCCACCCGCCTCTGGGCAAGATCTTCATCGCCCTGGGTGTTGCCATCTTTGGAATGAATCCTTTCGGCTGGCGTATCATGGGTACTCTGTTCGGCATTGCCATGCTGCCGTTTATCTACCTGCTGGGGAAAAAAATGACAAGGAATACTCCTGCGGCAGCTCTGGCCTGCTTCCTGTTTGCCTTTGATTTTATGCATTTTACGCAGACAAGGATTGCCACCATCGATGTTTATATCACGTTCTTTGTGATTGCAATGTACTATTTTATGTACTACTATTGTTCTATGAGTTTTTACGATACACCGTTGTATAAGACCTTTGTGTCTCTGGGCTTATGCGGCATCTGCATGGGACTGGGAATTGCCAGCAAATGGACCGGTATCTATGCAGGCTGTGGACTGGCACTGCTGTTTTTTGCGCATCTGCTGCGACGCTACCGGGAATACCTCTATGCCAAAGCCCATCCCGGAAAAAGCACCAACGGCATGGAGCATCAGCAGATTGTAAAGAAATTCCCGGATTATACGGTAAAGACGATCGACTTCTGCCTGACCTTTTTCGTGCTGGTTCCGGCAGTGATCTATCTGTTGTCCTACCTGCCCTTTGTAGACAATTCCCATCCGGGACTTTTTGACCGTATGCTGACCAACCAGACTTCCATGTTCAATTACCACAGTGGTCTGGAGGCGACACATCCCTACTCTTCCTCCTGGTATGAGTGGCCGACCATGGTACGTCCGATCTGGTATTATTCCGGTTATGTGACTGATGCCGTCAAGGAAGGGATCAGTGCCTTCGGTAATCCTCTGGTGTGGTGGGGCGGCATTCCGGCATTTTTGTATGTGCTGTATCTGCTTGTCACCCACAGCAGTTTCCTGCGTGCCCTGACAGGCAAAGCTGCCGCTTCCTCTGCGACAACTCCCCTGTCCCGCAGAGAATATCATGCTGCCGCATTTCTGGTGGTTGGCTACCTGGCGCAATATCTGCCCTGGTTCTTCGTCACCAGAATCACCTTCATCTACCACTATTTCCCCAGCACACCGTTTGTGGTACTGATGATCGTATACAGCCTGATGCAGCTGAAAAAGCGGGTATCCAACCGCACTTTTGCAGTCATCTGCTGTGCCTATGCCGTGCTGGCCTTCGGTCTGTTCCTGCTGTTCTATCCGGTACTTTCGGGGCAGCCGGTGGATGTGGATTTTGTAGTAAAATACTTACGCTGGCGGGATACCTGGGTGTTGATCTCGGGTTAAGTCCTCTTTATAAAATACTTCATATAAAAAACAGTGCCGATCCTGGCACTGTTTTTTATAGTATATCTATTCACTTAGCCTTCTGCGATGGCATTACCGGTATACAACTGGTAATATCTGCCCTTCTGGGCGATGAGTTCATCGTGGTTGCCGCGCTCGATGATGCGGCCCTGTTCCAGAACCATGATGCAGTCACTGTTCTTGACAGTGGACAGTCTGTGGGCGATGACAAAGGTGGTTCTTCCTTTCATCAACTTATCCATGCCGTCCTGTACAATTTTCTCAGTACGGGTATCGATGGAGCTGGTAGCCTCATCCAGGATCAGTACCGGAGGATCCGCTACGGCTGCTCTGGCAATAGAAAGCAGCTGTCTCTGACCCTGGCTTAAGTTCGCACCGTCACCGGTGAGGACTGTGTTGTAACCATCCGGAAGCTGACGGATAAAGGTATCTGCGTTAGCCAGTTTTGCTGCGGCAATGACTTCCTCGTCTGTAGCATCCAGCTTACCGAAACGAATATTGTCCATAACGGTAGCGGTGAACAAATGGGTATCCTGCAATACGATACCCAGAGACTTCCGCAGATCCGCTTTTTTGATCTTGTTGATATTGATGCCGTCATAACGGATCTTACCATCCTGAATATCATAGAAACGGTTGATCAGGTTCGTGATCGTGGTCTTGCCGGCACCGGTGGAGCCTACAAATGCAATCTTCTGACCGGGCTTTGCATACATCTCGATGTTATGCAGCACAATCTTGTCATCATTGTAGCCGAAGTCCACATCGTCAAATACGACTTCACCCTGCAATTCAATATAATCTACGGAGCCATCCGCCTGATGCACATGCTTCCATGCCCACATACCGGTTCGCTCGGGACACTCTACGATCTTACCGTCTACCTTTTTCGCACGTACCAGAGTTACATAGCCTTCGTCGGTCTCTACTTTTTCATCCAGCAGATCAAAGACTCTCTTGGCACCGGCCTGTGCCATAACGATACTGTTCAGCTGCTGGCTGACCTGGCTGATAGGCATGTTGAAGCTCTTGTTAAAAGTTAAGAAGCTGGCAAGCTTACCCAGCGTCAGTCCTGCGAAACCACCAAGCGCCATGGCACCACCGACGATGGCACATACCACATAGCTTAAGTTCCCCAGCTGGGCATTGATGGGTCCCATCAGGTTTGCGAACTTATTCGCATTGTATGCGCTGTCGCACAGTTCATCATTCAGAGCCTTGAACTCCTCCAGACTCTTATCTTCATGGCAGAATACCTTGACTACCTTCTGGCCTTCCATCATTTCCTCAATGTAACCGTTGACTTTACCAATATTCTTCTGCTGCTTTACGAAATATTTTCCGCTTAAGCCCGCTACCTTACCAGTGACGAACATCATCAGTGCCACCATAATCAGACTGACTGCTGTCAAAGGCACACTTAATACTAGCATACTTCCCAGGGTACCGACTACGGTGATGAAGCTGGAAAATACCTGCGGGATACTCTGGCTGATCATCTGACGTAAAGTATCAATATCATTGGTGTAAATGGACATGATATCGCCGTGGGAATGGGTATCAAAATACTTGATCGGCAGCTTTTCCATGTGTTCGAACAGATCATCACGGAGATTCTTCAGTGTTCCCTGAGTTATGGTTACCATGATACGGTTGTAAGCATAAGTGGCCGCCACACCGACCAGATAAAAACCAGCCACACGGACAATTTCCCGGAACAGATTGCTGAAGTCAGGAGTCTTCTGTCCGATCATGGGCATGATATAGTCATCGATCAGTCTCTGCATGAACAGAGTACCCTGAATGCTTGCCACAACGCTCAGTACAATACAGACCAACACAAAGATAAAGTGAATGCCGTAATTTTTAAAGATATACGCCATCAGTCGTTTAAATACTTTTCCCGGATTCTCAATACGTGTACGGCCCTGCATTCTTCTGCCGGGTCCACGCATTCCGCCGCCCATAGGTCCTGGCATTATGACTCACCTCCATTCTCATCAAAGTCGCCGCCACCCGTCTGGGTCTGGGCTTCATATACTTCCTTATAGATCTCATTAGTACGAAGCAGTTCTTCGTGAGGTGCAAATGCATCGATCTTACCGTTATCCATAACGATGATACGATCTGCATCCTGAATACTGGAGATACGCTGTGCAATGATGATTTTCGTCGTACCGGGGATCTCCGTAGCAAATGCCTTACGGATCTTCGCATCGGTAGCGGTATCCACGGCACTGGTAGAGTCATCCAGAATCAGTACCTTCGGCTTTTTCAGCAGTGCTCTGGCAATACACAGTCTCTGCTTCTGTCCGCCGGATACGTTACTTCCGCCCTGTTCAATATAGGTATTGTATTTCTCTGGCATCTTCTCAATGAATTCATCGGCGCAGGCCAGACGACAGGCACGGATGCATTCCTCTTCAGTAGCATTCTCGTCGCCCCAACGGAGATTCTCTAAGATGGTACCGGAGAACAGCACGTTCTTCTGTAATACTACAGATACTTCGTTACGCAGAGTCTCCAGATCATAGCTTCTGACATCCTTACCGCCGACATAGACCGTACCCTCATTTACATCATACAGACGGCTGATGAGGTTCACCAGACTGGTCTTGGAACTACCGGTACCACCCAGAATACCGATGGTCTCTCCGGCTTTGATCTCAAAGTTCAAATCATCCAGTACCGGCTTCTCACTCTGTTTGTTATAGCGGAAGGTCACATGATCAAAACGGATACTACCGTCTGTCACATCGTAGTCAGGTTGTTCGGGGTTGGTGATGTCCGCCTTTTCATTTAATACTTCCGCGATACGCTTTCCGCTGGCAGCGCTCATGGTCATCATAACGAAGATCATGGCTAACATCATCAGGTTCATCAGAATCGTCATACAATAGGTCAGCAGGCTCATCAGTTCACCGGTAGTCAACTGGCTGGCAACGATCATGTGAGCGCCAAGCCAGCTGATTCCAAGGATACAGCCGTATACGGTAAACTGCATTACCGGCCATACATAAGTCATGGTACATTCTGCTTTTTTGAACATCTTGTAGATGTTGTAGCTGGCCTTATGGAACTTGTCGATCTCATAGTCCTCACGCACATAAGCCTTTACCACACGCTGTGCGGCTACGTTCTCCTGTACGCTGGCATTTAAATCATCGTATTTCTTGAATACTTCACTGAAATACTTGGACACTGCTCTCATAATAAAAATGATAACGATTCCAAGGAACACTACCGCCACCAGATAAATACTTGCCACTCTTGCATTAATCAGGAACGCCATCAGCATAGCACAGATCAGGCTGACCGGTGCGCGGAAGCACATACGTAAGAGCATCTGGTAAGCGTTCTGGATATTGGTAACATCCGTGGTCATACGGGTGACCAGTCCTGCCGTGGAGAACTTATCAATGTTGGAGAAAGAGAAGGTCTGAATGTTCTCATACATGGCCTCTCTTAAATTTCTGGCAAAACCGGTGGATGCTTTCGCACCGTATTTACCACCCATGACACCGGCGAACAATCCGACAATAGCTGCCAGGATCATGTAACAACCGATGGCAAAAATATGTTTCATATCTCCCGCCTGCACACCGTCATCAATGATGGATGCCATCAGGAGCGGAATCACCATTTCCATGGCTACTTCCAGGATCATGAAAATAGGAGTTACAAGAGATGCACTCTTATATTCCTTGATCTGTTTTGCTAATGTTTTGATCATAGCTGGTTTCCTTTCTTGTATTTTTCTATCCTATAATAAATGTTTTGTAACCTCTCTGTTATGCATGACTGCCAGCATCACTCGTTCCGGCATGGCCCGTTACAACGTCCGGTCCGCCTGCTGTCCTGCCCCAGATTCTGCATCATCTTATCTAAAATAGTTAAGAATGTCTGCTTCTCTTCTTCGGTAATACCGTTCTCCAGCTCTCGATTGAAATCCCGGATCTGCTCTTCGATCAGATTGTGATGCTCGATCGCTTTCTCCGTCAACAGGATCCTTTTCAGTCGGGCATCCTCCGTGGATGCCACCCGGACGATATAGCCCTTCTGTTCCAGATTTTGGAGCATTACCGTTGCCGTGGATCTGCGGATTCGGAATTCCTTCTCCACATCCTTCTGATATACATCGCCGTTCCGGCTCTTGTGATACAGATATCCCAACAGCGGCCCCTGCATTCCGTTGATTTCATTTCCTTCCATCTGAGCAAAGATCGCATCGATCTTCCGGCGGATCATGTTGTTGGCGGCCTTGATCTCAAATCCAAGCTGACGGTTCGTCAGTACACTTGTCTCCTCGTTCATCCTGCCTCCTTATCTCCTATGCCTCTAATGCGGTGTTCGTCAAATCCTCATGCCAGCATGGGATTTTCCTCTCTACTCGCGCAAACTATGAGAAACACGCTTCGCGAGTTTCTCAAGTTATCGCGGCAGTCGCCAAGGTCTCGTGCAAGCACGGACTTTGACTCGTTGCTCGCGTAAAATAAAAGACCAGAAAGAGTCACACTCCTTCCGGTCTCATTTTTCCTCTTATTCAGCACCTGGCTTCTCAATCTGAGCGATCGCAGCCTTCTGCATAGGAATACGGCAATTCTTATTATTACCAAATTCAACAATAACATCTTCCTCAGTCATATCAATAACAACACCATAAAAACCACTGGTAGTAACAACACTGTCACCAACCTCCATGCTGTTCAACATAGTCTGAGTTCTCTTCTGCTCCTTCTTCTGCGGACGGATCATCATAAAATACATAATTCCAAACAGAACTACGATCCAGACAATACCAAGACCCGCGCTAAGTCCGCCAGCTGCCGCTGTAGATGATGCGATCATTTCAAATTCCTCCTGCTAAAAACAAATAATCTGCGGTCCCCCCGCCGTTACTGACCTCTAAAAGTGTCACTTCGTACTATCATACACAAAAACCAAAAAACCTTCAAGAGTTTTCTTATAAAATCAAAGTAATTTACACAAATTTTATAAATAAAACTTACCGGTTCCCGTTGATCCTGCCTTCCTCAAAGCCTTCCAGACGCATCTTCTTATAAGCCGCAAAATTCCCTGCATCCAGCGCATCTCTGATCTCTTCCATCATATGATTATAGAAATACAGATTATGCAGAACACAAAGCCTCATGCCAAGCATCTCCTTCGCCTTCAGAAGATGACGGATATACGCTCTGCTGTAATGACGACAGGCCGGGCACTGGCACTCCTCATCGATCGGTTTGGAATCCAGCTCATACTTTGCATTAAAAAGATTCATCTTGCCATGGTTGGTATACACGTGACCATGACGGCCGTTACGGCTGGGATATACACAGTCAAAAAAGTCAATACCACGCTCAACCCCCTCCAGGATATTGGCCGGAGTACCAACCCCCATAAGATACGTCGGCTTGTTCTGCGGCAAATGCGGAACCACCTCATCCAGGATCCGGTACATCTCTTCATGAGATTCACCGACTGCCAGTCCGCCAACCGCATATCCATCCAGATCCAGTTTTGAAATCTCATCCGCATGTTTGATACGGATATCTTCATATACTCCGCCCTGATTGATTCCAAAAAGCATCTGATGCTTATTAATTGTATCCGGAAGCGAATTCAGGCGTTCCATTTCTTTTTTACATCGTACAAGCCATCTGGTCGTACGCGCCACAGATTTTTCTATATATTCCCTGTCAGCTACACTCGACGGGCACTCATCAAATGCCATCGCTATCGTAGATGCCAGATTCGACTGAATCCGCATACTCTCTTCCGGCCCCATAAATATTTTATGTCCGTCAATATGGGAATTGAAATACACTCCCTCTTCTTTGATTCTGCGCAGTCCCGCAAGTGAAAACACCTGAAATCCGCCCGAATCGGTAAGAATCGGCTTGTCCCAATTCATAAATTTGTGAAGTCCGCCCAATTTTTTTACCACTTCGTCTCCCGGACGCACATGTAAATGATAAGTATTTGATAATTCTACCTGCGTCTTTATCTCCTGCAAATCCGTAGTTGCCACAGCCCCTTTAATTGCAGCTGCCGTACCGACATTCATAAACACGGGGGTCTCGATGACCCCATGTACCGTATGCAGCCGTCCTCTTTTTGCAAGGCCGTCTTTTTTGATTAATTCATACATGATTATATTTCCTTTTTCTCTAATTATGTACTACCACCGGTGCTCCTGCCGAAATAAGTTCGAATAATTTTCCGGCCATCTCAGGCGGCATGTTTACACATCCATGTGATCCATTTGTCTGATACCTGCTGCCTCCGAATGTAGGCTGCCATGATGCATCATGGAAACCGACACCTCCGTTAAACGGCATCCAGTATTTTACAGGCGTCTCATACTCATAAGTACCATCTGCCTTTTTCGTTCCCTTAAGCGTCTGATCTTTTGCTTTATATGCAAGCGAATAGACACCGGTCGGAGTTGCATTTCCTTTATTTGGATTTCCCGTTACAACATCTGTCTCCAGAGCAATATGCCCATCTTTTACATAATACATATGCTGTGTTGTCAGATTAACCTCTGCGTAAGTATTTCCCACATCATTTCCATCATGACTTGCTGCACGGCTTGAATAATTGGGCTCTCTTGTTACTGTTTCCGCTTTTTGAATATTCGCGATCAGCGCATTGTACTCTGCTTCCTGATCAATCTTCCATCCGTAACTTCCACCCGAAACCGTAACGGTATTACCGCTTGCTGATGTAAATGTTCTTTCTTTTCCCTTTGTATCATACTTTGCTGCAAGTGACTGAACGTATTCTTTCACAGCACTTTCATCGAATGTCACATTCATATCATCGTCAACTTTAACCCACTTAGATATCATAGAAGAATCGACAACCTCTGTATTCGGTTTGAAATCATAGGTAACCGTTGCTCCAAGATATTTGTTCATTGCATCACAGGCTTCTGTTACCTTTTTGGAATCTGATGTGTAAGCCGGCTTTTCATAGCAGCCTGTTTTTAAAAGATCAAGCTTTTCATTTGCCCCGTTCACTGCGGTTATTACTGCCTTACGGAACTCTTCAGTCTTGATCGTTGTACCATCCGTCTCCGGTACAACCACAAATTTGTCCGTCTTGAATTCCGGATGTGCATTAACCGGTGCAATCTGATTCTCTTCTTTCATGCATTCCAGATTTGCAATCTGCGTTTTTAATGCGCTTTCATCATACTCTACCCCGATCTTTGCCTTCATATTGCGGCCTTTCCATAACGACTCGATCCACAGGAACGGATTCTGTCCTTTTATCAGTTTTTCTACCTGTTTTCCGGGTACATACTTTAATGATATGTCTTTTCCTTCAATTACTTCTGTTTTATTATCGGCTTCAAGTAATGTCAGTTTATAATCTGCAACTTCTTTCTCCAGATATTCCTCTACCTGTTTTACATTCTTATTCGAACAGTCTATTCCATTAATGACAGTCTTTGAAAAGAAATGTGTACTGTAAAATACTGCCGTACCCACATAACCAATTGCAATGACCGAAACGATCAGCGAAAGTACAATTGCTATCTTATTACGCAATTTCCAGTTTTTTCTTCTGTTTTTTCTTTGTTGTCTTCTTTCTTGTTTCATTACTTTCTGTGTTTCAGGTCTCTGATCCTCTTCATCAATTTCTGAAAATCCCTCATCCGCATACATTTCTTTCTCTAATATTTCTTCCATTTTATCTGTATGTTTTTCTCTAATGCTCATTAATTCTAACTCCTCTACAATGAAATTTACCTGCTTATAATAAAGTTCATGCTTTCTAATTATAATATGCATATATAGAAAAGTACAGATAAAATCCAAATTTTTTCACTAGATATTTTATAAATAATTTATGAT
>ERZ826146.2564-NODE-2564-length-13419-cov-5.907363_pt1 | contig 13419 bp, 11 predicted proteins | sample MGYA00519857_ERZ826146 | MGnify/ENA primary metagenome ERZ826146 (study PRJEB31778, sample SAMEA3449222) | human gut metagenome | biome: human gut; feature: human-associated habitat; material: faeces | place: United Kingdom | collected 2010/2012 ...
TACGCCTAAAACCTGATACGGATCTGTCATTGCTTGCTTTTCGCCTTTCTTCGCTCACATGCGCCCTCAAAGCGCAGCCATATGCCCGAATAGAGGATGTTGCGCATGATCGGCGCGTCCTCAAGCAGCGGCAGGCACTCAAACGCCCTGCACGCGCGAGCCATCATATCCTCCAGCATCATGCGGCTCTCAGCCTCAAATTCCGGCCTTTCAAACCGCTCGACGAGGGGGTTGTAATTCTTCTTTTTGATATCCTGCTCGACGTCCTCAAAGCTGTCGCACAGATAGATGAATTTGCCGAGGTAAAAGCCCAGTTCGCGCAAATCCCGCTCGTAAACGTCTTTTTTCCAGACGTACAATTCGCCGAGCATTTCGCCCGAAAGGTTCGCCGCCGCGTCGAGGTTCATGTCGTTCCTGCGCTCCACCTCGTGCAGCCGGGCGACGTATCGCTCCACCGCTTCCTTCTGCCGGGAGAGCGCATTGCCCGCGCGCCCTGCCGCCGCCTTGAGCAGCGCGCTTTCGGCGAGCCTGTCCACGCGCCGTTCGTCTTCCCATCCATCGCGCAGATCGTAGTAGGAAATCAGCGCGCTCAAATCCGCGCAGTAATCAATGGCGTCGTTGCCCAGCATCAGCCGCTTTTCGATGGGATGAAACGCGCACCGGCGCATTTCGCCGCTCGTCTGCGGCTCATACAGCGAGGTCAGCAGCATGGATAAAAACGTCATTTCAAAACTGAGCGCCATTCGGCAGGCTTTGCCGCAGCGCCGGCCGATGGCGCGGCACAGCCCGCAGTAAAACCCGCGATATCGATCAAATTCGCGGAACTTGAGTTCCTCCTTGCGGACGGTCATCACGCCGAGCACGGCCGCGCCCCCTTTCCTTCCCCGCTTTTATGCGTTCGCTTCTGTATCTGCTTCCATACTCGCTGGATTATAACATAACAGCCCGACGCAGACAAGCGTTGTGGGCTGAAATGTCGGTTTTGAGGGTTATTTTCCGCGCATCGGCAGCGTCACGAAATATACCGCCGCGCAGCAGAGCACAATCGCCGCGCCCGCGCTCGTGTTGAGGTAATACGACAGCGCCAGCCCGATCACGCCGCAGCAGAGCGCGATGATCACGCTCGTGCGCATATACCCCGCCGCGCTGCGCGCAACGTTGCGGGAGGCCGCCGCCGGAAGAATCAGCAGCGAGTTAATCAGCATCACGCCGACCCAGCGGATGGACACCATCACCGCGACGGCGACCAGCATCGTGAACGCATATTCCGTCATCCGGGAGCGAATCCCGCGGCTCTGCGCCAGCGGCGCGTTGACGCTGGTAATCAGCAGCGGGTTAAACAGGAAAACCCAGCAGACGATTGTGCCGACCAGCGCCAGCAGCAGCGCCAGCAAATCGACCTGCGCCACGGAGAGCACGTCGCCCACCAGCACGGAGGAATATTTGGCAAACGCGCCGCCGCGAGAGAGCACGACGAGCCCCAGCGCAATCGAGGTGGAGGAAAACACGCTGATGATCGTGTCCGCGCTCATTTTGGAATGATGCTTCACAAACGTGATGAGCACCGCCCAGATCAGGCCAAACAGCAGCATCGCGCTCATCTGGCTCTGCCAGCCGAGCACCACGCCAATGGCGATGCCCGTCAGCGCGCTGTGCCCCAGCGCGTCCGAAAAGAACGCCATCTTGTTATCCACCGCCATCGTGCCCAGCATGCCGAACAGCGGGGTGAGCAGAACAATCGCGATCAGCGCATTCTTCATAAAGGTATAATGCAGCCACTCAAAGGGCAGAAGCGTGTCCATCAGGGCATATACGCCGCTCATACGTGCCCTCCTCTCGTATAAAACACCTGCGCGAATTCCTCGCTGTCAAAGACGGTTTCCGGGTCGCCCTGCCGCACGATCGTGCCCTGCATCAGCGCCACGCGGTCGGCGTAGCGGCGCACCACGTCCAAATCGTGCGACACCAGCAGAATCGCCATGTGGTTGGTGCGCTTCAGCTCGTCCACCGTCTGATAAAACGACTCCAGCCCGTTTTGATCCACACCGGAGACCGGCTCATCCAGAATCAGCAGATCGGGCTGCGGGGTCAGCGCCAGCGCCAGCAGCACACGCTGCAATTCGCCGCCGGAAAGCGCGCCCAGCGGGCGCTTGCAGAGCCTCTCGCTGTGCGTTCTCGCCAGCGCGGCCATCACCTTTTCGCGCGTCTTTTGGCTCACGCCGAGGAAGACCGGCCTTTTGGAAAGCGACGCGGCCATGAAATCCGTGACCGTCACCGGGGAGGAACGGTCGAATTCGAGCTGCTGGGGCACGTAGCCCGTGCGCACGTCCGCCGCCGGCCGGCCGTCCGTGGTCAGATGGCGGATGACGCCCTTGTATTCCACCTGTCCCAGCAGCGCGCGGATGAGCGTCGTCTTGCCCGCGCCGTTCGCGCCGATGAGCGCGGTCAGCTCGCCGCAATGGATGTGCAGGTTGACGTCGTGCAGAAGCTGCTGATTGCCCGCCGATACGCTCAGGTGATCGCAGCAGAGCCTGCACGGCGCATGGCCGGGGCAGTTCACATGCGCGTGACCGGCGTGGTCATGCGTAATCTGAGGCTGAACCGTTTTTTTCTGCGTCATTTGGAAAGCGCCTCCGTGAGTACCCTTGCGTTTTCGCGCATGATGGTTTCATAGCTTTCTTTCGTGCCGTCGCCGGATACGCACGGGTCGAGCGTATAAATGGAAGCGCCCGTCTCCCGCGCGATGGTTTCGGCGGCCTTCTGCGGGTACTGCGGCTCGACGAACAGCGTTCGAATCCCCAGCGTCGTCACCAAGTCGCAGGTGTCGGCGATGTCGCGCGTGCTCGGCTCTTCGCCCGGCTCGTTGGCGATCACGCCGGCCACATGCAGGCCATACGCATCGGCAAAATACGCGAACGCCTCGTGGAACGTGATGATGTCCGCGCCCGCAAACGGCGCAAGCTGCGCCTTCAGCTCGTCGTCAAGTGCCGTCAGACGCTCGATATAGCCCGCCGCGTTCTCTTGGTATGCCGCCGCGTGCGCCGGGTCGGCCTCGGCCAGCCCGTCCGCGATGTTCTGCACCTGCTTTATCGCGCGGCTCGGATCCAGCCAGACGTGCGCGTTATAAAGCTCGTCATGCTCGTCGTGCGCGTGCGCATCGTGGTCGTGCGTCTCGTCGCTGGGGAACATGGCAATGCCCTCGCTCGCGTCGATGACCGGCAGATCCGCGCGCAGGGTGAGCACCTTGTCCATGAACTGCTCCATCCCGCCGCCGTTGATGACCAGCGCGTCCGCGCCCTCCAGCGTCACCATGTCGCGGGTTTGGAGCTGATAATCGTGCAGACAGCCGACGTTCTGCTCCGCCATGTTCTGCACCGTCACGCCGTCGATTCCGTCCGTCACGTTGAGCGTCAGCACATACATCGGGTAAAAGCTCGTGACGATCGTGGTCTGCCCGTTCGTCTGCGCCGCGCAGCCTGTAGCAAGCAGCGCCAAAAGCGCCGTCGCCAGCGCCCAAATCGTTTTTTTCTTCATCGGGGATATTCCTTTCCTTGGGTCAAAACGCCATATAGGCATACACATACGACTTTTCTTTTTCGCGCAGCTTTCCGTTTTTTCCTGCTTTTCCGCCGAAAAAGGATGATTTTTCTTGCCGCGCCTTTTCAAAAACCATTTGCTATCCATTAACCGCCCTTTATACTAATTCGCAGTTAAAATGCTTAACAGAGCGCATCAGATTTTTTGTTCTGACGAAGCCAAGTGAAGTGAGGCGTACTGGAGGTACGTTGAACGGAACGAGGCAAAGTCAGAGCGAAAAAGATGGTGCGCGGATTAAGCCATTTTAACAAGAATTAGTATTACATTGCTTGTATCTTGTTTCCTTCTATGGTATACTTTCCCTATATTCCTGAATGTAAGGGGTTTACGTATGGCTTACGCTTCCTCCATTGATTTTTCCGGCGGCCTCGCGCTGAACGGAAACGATCCGTCGTTCTACCTCGCCCATCTCCGCCGCTTTGCGCAGGATACCTCGCTCCTGCCGCTGAGCGACGCGCTGGCGCAGGGCGACGTTCATCAGGCGTTTTTGCTCGCGCACACGCTCAAGGGGCTTTCCGCGCAGTTGGCCGTCACCTGCGTCTATCGCCCCGCCGCCGTGCTCTGCGATCTTCTGCGCGACGGCAGCGCAGACCGTCTGCCGCAGGCGCAGGAGGCGTTCTTTGCGCTGGTCGCCGGGCTTGAAGAAGCGCGTTCGGAGATCGAGCGGTATTGACGTCCGTCCTTCCCCTCTGCGCAGAACATGCCAAGCGACTAATCGGAGTGTTTTTTGTCTTTTACGAAAGAAGGGTTGATTTCGCCCTTCTTTTGTTTATATTCCCGTTATATTTCCGTATCTAAGCGCGGGAAACGCGCCCTGCCGCCGCGCGCCGTCAATCCGTTTGTATTTTTGCCCCCTTTGTGGTATCATAATCGTGACTGAATATCATCTGAAAGAGGAGAACGCCATGTCTCAGCCGGATACCTTTGTCATCGTGGATGGCAACAGCCTCATGCACCGCGCTTTCCACGCCCTGCCTCCGCTTTCCAACGAGGACGGCGTGTTTACCAACGCCGTTTTCGGCTTTCTTTCCATGCTCTTCAAGGTCATCGGCGACGAGCAGCCGCGCTATCTGGCGGTAGCGTTCGATCTTCACGGGCCGACCTTCCGCCATACGGATTACAGCGAGTACAAGGCGGGGCGTAAGCCGACCGCGCCGGAATTGAAGCCGCAGTTCGACCTCGTGCGCGAATGCCTGACGAAAATGGGAGTCAAAATCCTGACCTGCCCGACCTTCGAGGCCGACGACATCCTCGGCACGTTTGCCCGCCGCTGCGAGGAAGCGGGGATTCCCGCCCTGCTCGTCACGGGCGACCGCGATTCCATGCAGCTCGTCACCGAAACGAGCAGCGTGCTCTACACCCGGCGCGGCGTGAGCGACGTGGTGCGCTACACGCCGGAAAAGGTGCTCGAGGATTTCGGCGTGACCCCGGCGCAGATTCCCGATCTCAAGGGGCTGATGGGCGACGCGAGCGACAACATCCCCGGCGTTCCCGGCATCGGCGAAAAAACGGCGGTCAGGCTGCTGACCGCCTACGGCACGCTGGAAAACGCGCTCGATCATGCCGACGCCGATCTCAAGGGCAAGCAGCGCGAAAAGCTGCTCGACGGGCGCATGTCCGGCCTGATGAGCAAGAAAATCGCAACCATCACGCGCTACGTGCCGCTGGACGACGTGACGCTGGAGGATTGCCGCCTCGGCGATATGACGGGCGTGCTGCCGCTGTTCGAGCAGCTCGGCCTCAAGACGCTGGCCAGCCGCCTTTCGCAGCTTTCCGGTTCGCACGCGGCGGATCACGCACCCGACGTGCCGCAGATCGTCTGGCAGGACGAGCTGACGCTGGCCGATGAAGCCGCCGTTGCCGCCTTTATCGCCGCGCTGCCGGAAGCCGCGCGCGTCGCGCTGCTCATGCGGGAGGACGGCGTTTCCCTCGCGGCCGAAAACGGCGCGCAGGCCGTCGTGCCCTATGCGCAGGGGCTTCTGGGCGGCGGGCTTGATCCGCTGTGCGCGGCCAAGGCGCTCTCCCCCCTGCTGACGGGCGCGCGCCCGCTCGTGCTCTTCGGCGCAAAGCGGCTGAAAACCGAGCTTGCGCCGTGGAACATCGCCGTCTCCGCGCCGTTTGACGACGACCAGCTCATGCAGTATCTGCTCGCGCCGCAAAACGGCAAATACGAAGCGCCTGCAAGCGCCGCCGCGCTCATGCAGCAGACGCTTGCCGATGAGCGCGCGCTCGACGAGCAGGAGATGACCCGGCTCTACCGCGATATCGAGCTGCCGCTGCTCGCCACGCTTTACGACATGGAGCGCGACGGTTTCCTCGTCGATCGCGACGAGCTGAACCGGCTGGGCGAGCAATACGACGCGCAGATCGCCGAGCTGAAAAACGAGATCTTTTCGCTCTGCGGCGTTGCGCCGTTCAACCTGAACAGCCCGCAGCAGCTGGGCGGCGTTCTCTTCGATACGCTCGGCCTGCCCGCCAAAAAGAAGACCGCGCGCGGCTATTCCACCGACGCGGACACCCTCGGCGAGCTGGCGGAGCTGCACCCGGCCGTGGAAAAGATTCTGCTCTATCGGCAGGTCGCCAAGCTCAAGAGCACCTATATCGACGGCCTGCTCCGGCTGACGGGGCGCGACGGGCGCATCCACACGTGGTTCGACCAGACCATCGCCGCGACGGGGCGCATCTCCTCCAGCGAGCCGAATTTGCAGAATATCCCCGTGCGCACGCCGATGGGGCGCGAAATCCGCCGCGCGTTCATCGCCCCGGCGGGCAGCGTGCTCGTCGATGCGGATTATTCGCAGATCGAGCTTCGGCTTCTCGCCCACCTTTCCGGCGACGAGGCCATGTGCGAGGCCTTCACCCTCGGCCAGGACATCCACGCCCGAACGGCGGCGGAGGTCTATGGTGTGCCGCTCGCCGAGGTCACGCCGCAGATGCGCTCCAGCGCGAAGGCCGTCAATTTCGGCATCGTCTACGGCATCAGCGATTTCGGTCTGGCCGCCAACCTGCATATTTCCCGAAAGGAGGCCGCCGAATTCATCGCGCGCTACTTCGCCCGCTATCCGGCGATCCATCGGTTTATGGAAGCGTGCGTCAGTCAGGGAAAGGCGGAGGGCTATTCCGTCACGATGTATGGCCGACGCCGTCCGCTGCCGGAATTGAGCAGCCCGAATTACAACCGCCGCCAGTTCGGCGAGCGCGCCGCGATGAACACGCCGGTGCAGGGTGCCGCGGCAGATATCATCAAAATCGCGATGAACGCCGTCCACGATGAGCTGAAAGCCGCCGGGCTGGCCGCGAAGCTGATTTTGCAGGTGCACGACGAATTGATCGTCGAAGCGCCGGAAGGGGAGCGCGAGCAGGTAGAGGCGCTGCTGCGCCGCTGCATGGAAAACGCCGCCTCCCTGCGTGTGCCGCTGATTGCGGACGTTCATTCCGGGCGCTCGTGGTATGATACGAAGTAAGAACGATGGGGCTGCCGCCCCAAACCCCGCTTGAGGGATTTCATCCCTCAAACTCCCTTCTTCGCTTCGCGCCTATGATTGATTAAACATAAATTTGATAAGCAAGTTGTGCATGAATTGCCTCTCTTTCTTCGTCTATTCATTATCTTACATTCATTTATGCGGGAAGTCCGGAAACCTCGGGTTTCCGGTGGGGCTTGGGGCAAATCCCCAACGTTCCCAACGTACCCCGCCTCTCGGAGGACATCTATGAAAATCGGTTTGACCGGTTCCATCGCCTGCGGAAAAAGCACCGTCAGCCAGTATCTCAGGCAAAAGGGTTGTTTCATCGTCGATGCGGATGCGATTTCCCGCGCGCTGACCGCCGACGGCGGCGCGGCGCTGCCCGAAATCCGCCGGGCGTTCGGCGACGGCGTGTTTTCCGGCGCGTCGCTCGACCGCGCAAAGCTCGGCCAGCTCGTCTTTGCCGACGCGCAGAAGCGCGAAACGCTCAACGCCATTCTCCACCCGATGATTCTTTCGGAAATCAGGCGTCAGCTCGACCGCCTCGACGCGCCGGGGCAAATCGTCGTCGGCGACGTTCCGCTGCTGTTCGAGTGTGGGATGGAATCCATGTTCGATACAGTCTGGGTCGTCCGCGCGGCGCGGGAAACGCAGATTCAGCGCCTTTTCGAGCGCGACGGGCTGAGCCGCGAGCAGGCCGAGCGCCGCATTGATTCGCAGATGCCGCCGGATGAAAAGATCCGCCGCGCAAACGCCGTCATTGATACCGACGGTTCCATCGAGCAGACGCACCGACAGGTGGACGCGCTGCTGGAAGCCGCCGTTTCCGGCGCACCGGTTCGGCGCAGACGGCCGCCGCAGCCCCCTCATCTTTCCGACGACGCTTTGCCGGAAAGGCCGCCCGTCCCGCGGCGCGCCGTCCGCACCCTGACGATTGAAACGGAGGAGGAAGCGCCCCGCCGCCATGGCCGCGCGCGCTCCCCGTTTGACGGCCTGCCGTCGCCGGTTCGCTTTTTCGCGCTGGCGCTGGCGGTGATTCTGCTCGTCACGGGCGCGGTTTCCGTCACGAAGACCTATCTCGCCAAGCAGGAGGAACGCCGCAGGCTCGAAGCCGAGGCCGCCGAGCGCGCGCAGCATCCGCTCTATTACGGCGATCTCATCACGCTGTACGCCGCCGAGCAGAGCCTCGACCCGGCGCTCGTCTCCGCCGTCATCCTCTGCGAATCGAGCTTCGATCCGCGGGCCGAAAGCCGGTTGGGCGCGCGCGGGCTGATGCAGCTCATGCCCGATACCGCCGAATGGGTCGCCCACAAGTACAAGGAGGACGGCGCGGGCTACTCGTTCGACAAGCTCTACGACCCGGAAACCAACATCCGCTATGGCACGTGGTATCTGGGGTACCTCTCCCGCCGGTTTGACGGCGACGCGACCAAGATTGTCTGCGCCTATCACGCCGGTCAGGGCAACGTGGACAGCTGGCTGAAAAACCCGCAATACAGCGCCGACGGCGTGACGCTGGACGTCATCCCCACGCAGGATACGGCGACGTATGCCTCCCGCGTGCTGCGCGCCCGCGACGTTTACCGCAAATACTATTTCCCCGTGGAAACCCCCGAACCGACCGAATCATAAGGAGCTTTGTTCATGCGCATTTCCCGTTTTGCCGCGCTGCTGCTGGCCTGCGCGCTGCTGGTTCTTCCCGCCGCCGGTCTGGCCGCATCCACGTCTCTCTCCGTCGCCATCGTGGCGGACGATCACCTCGCCCTTCGCCCGCTGGAATTGAACCATCGCGACGTGGTGAGCCTGCTGAATCTGGTCTACGAGGGGCTGTTTGAGATCGACGACAATTATCAGCCCCAGCCCAAGCTGGCCTATGCGTACAGCTTTTCCAACGACGGCCGCAAGGTGCAGGTCACGCTTCGCGACGACATCTCCTTCCACAACGGCCAGATGCTCACCAGCGCGGACGTGGTGGCGACGCTGGATTACATGCTCGAGCTGGCCGGTTTCGACGAGAATCTCGATTCCGAGGTGCCCGTCGCCGACCGCGGCCTGTATTACTCGACCTTCTATTCCATCAAGTCGTGGGAGGCGACGGACGAGCAAACCATCGTCTTCACCCTGCGCCGCGCTAGCTACGGCTCGCTCTACGCGCTGACCTTCCCGATTCTCCCGGCCTCGCAGGTCGCCGCCGACATGCCCGCCGGTACCGGGCCGTATAAATACGACGGCTATGAGCAGGGCAGCGCCATCTGGCTGACCGCCAACGACGGATGGTGGAACCGCCCGCCGCAGGTGCGCTATGTCCGCGCCAGCATCTATGACACCGCCGAGCAGGCGCTCAACGCTTTTGATACGCAGAGCGTCGATATCGCCATGACGCGCTCTATCAACGCCTCGCGTTACAGCGGTTCGCTCAATACCTTCTCCATCACCGCGCGCACCCGGCAGCTCGAGGTGCTGCTCGTCAACCGCGCGTATAAGGATTTCAAGAGCGACGACAACGGACAGAATCTCCTGCGGCAGGCGATTTCCTACGCCATCAACCGCAGCGAGCTGATCTCCTCCGCGTATCAGAACATGGCGACCGTCGCCTATACCCCGATTCCCTCCGGCACATGGCTCTCCAACGAATCGACCATCCGCGACATTTACGACCCGCTGATGGCCGCGTCCCTGCTGGACAGCGCGGGCTACAAGCTCGCCGACGACGGCAACCGCTACAAGGACGGCAAGAAGATGGAATCCCTGCGTCTGCTCGTCTACGACGAGCCCGGTTCCACCGCGCGCACCAACGCCGCCAACAAGATCGTCGATCAGCTTGCCGCCGTCGGCATCCCGGCTTACGTCGCCACGTGGTCGCGCGAAAGCGTGCAGACCAAGCTCGTCAGCGGCGACTATTCCATCGCCATGTGCGGCTTCAATTTCGACGTGTCCCCCGACCCCGGCTTCACACTGACCTCCACCGCGAGCTGTAACTACACGCGCTATCGCTCCAACGACATGAACGACCTCATCACCCAGCTGCGCAAGAGCTACACCGCCGACAGCTATAAAAACGCGATGAGCCTCATTCAGGATCAATTCGAGCAGGATCAGCCGTATATCTGCCTGTATTGGCGCTCGGCGGTGCTGCTCTCCCGCGAGACGTTCACCGATGTGCGCGACGTGCGCGAGCTGGAGATGCTCAGGGGCATTGAGAATTACGGGAATTAAATGCTTATACTAATTCGCAGTTAAAATGCTTAACAGAGCGCATCAGATTTTTTGTTCTGACGAAGCCAAGTGAAGTGAGGCGTACTGGAGGTACGTTGAACGGAACGAGGCAAAGTCAGAGCGAAAAAGATGGTGCGCGGATTAAGCCATTTTAACAAGAATTAGTATTACTCCATCCATTCCCGGCATAGCAAAAGAACCGCCAAAATCGGCGGTTCTTTGCATTTCAGATTTTCAATTTCGTTTACGCGCGCTCCTCGATCTGCTTACAGAGCTTGCCGAGGAACTCGTCGAGCGTCATGGTCACGGTCTCGTCAGTGTCGCGGTCGCGGACGGAGACGGTGTTCGTCTCCACTTCCTTCGCGCCGATAATCAGCATGTACGGCACACGATCCACCTGACGCGCCTCGCGGATCTTGTAGCCGATCTTCTCGTTGCGGGTATCCAGCTCGCAGCGGATCATCTTCTCGCGCAGCGCCTCGTAGACTTCCTTCGCGTAATCCATGCTCTTGTCGGAAACCGGCAGAACCTTCACCTGCGTCGGCGCGAGCCACGTCGGGAACTTGCCCGCGAAATGCTCGGTCAGGATACCGATGAAACGCTCGATAGAGCCGAAGCAGACGCGATGGATCATAATCGGGCGCTGACGGCTGCCGTCCTCGGCGATGTATTCCAGACCGAAGTTGAGCGGCATCTGGAAGTCGAGCTGAATCGTGCCGCACTGCCATGTGCGTCCCAGGCTGTCGCGCAGGTGGAAGTCGATCTTCGGGCCGTAGAACGCGCCGTCGCCCTCGTTGACGATATACGGCATGTTGAGCTTCTCCAGCGCCTTAATCAGGCCGTTGGTCGCCGCCTCCCAATCCTCATCGCTGCCCATGCTGTTCTCCGGGCGGGTGGAAAGTTCGACGAAGTAATCAAAGCCGAACTTGCTGTACACCTGATTGATGAGGCCGACCACGCCGATGATCTCGTCGGTGATCTGGTCGGGGCGCATGAAGATATGCGCGTCGTCCTGCGTGAAGCAGCGCACGCGGAACAGGCCGTGCAGCGCGCCCTTCAGCTCGTGGCGATGGACAAGACCCAGCTCGCCCACGCGCAGCGGCAGCTCGCGATAGGAATGCGGCTGGCTGCGGTAGACCATCACGCCGCCCGGGCAGTTCATCGGCTTGATGCAGTAATCCTCGCCGTCGATCTTGGTGGCGTACATGTTGTCCTTGTAATGATCCCAGTGGCCGCTCGTCTCCCACAGGTGGCGGTTCATAATCAGCGGCGTGGAAACCTCGACGTAGTTCGCCTTGTAGTGGATTTCGCGCCAGTAATCAATCAGCGCGTTCTTGAGCGCCATGCCCTTGGGCAGGAAGAACGGGAAGCCCGGACCCTCGTCGCAGAGCATGAACAGGTTCATTTCCTTGCCGATGCGGCGGTGGTCGCGGCGGGCGGTTTCGGGATGCGCCCGCTGCGGGGGATTCCCCGCTGCCGGCGGAGGATGTTGTGGGAACCCCTGCTTGCCGCGCCGCGCTCCGGGGTCCGAATGCCGGGACGGCTGCGCGGACTGGCGGTGGCGTCGCTTGCCGCGGCTTTCGCCGCCGCGGCCGCTGCGGGGTGGTGGACCTCCGCCGCCGCGCTCGCGACCCTCGCGCTGGTATGGGCCGGCAGGGAGTGCGCCGCGCGGCTCGCGGGCGGAACGGCCTTTTCGGCCCCGGGAGGCCTCACGGCATGGAGACGCCTTTTCGGACACTATTAAGGCACTGAAAATTTTTCGTTATCATAAATTCTTGTTACCTTTACCATGGCAATAAAAATTACCGATCCCAAAATACGAGTTACGATGATTAACGACAAGGTGAGAATGTATCTGCTGCCGCCGCTTTTCAATGCGGCAGTCAGAGCCGGAGCCTCGATCATGCGCGTTTACAAGAATCTCGACGATTACGATATAAGTCTCAAAGACGACAAAACCCCGATCACGCTGGCCGACCGCGTCGCGCACAAGACCATCCGCGAGTACCTCGGTCCCACACGTATCCCGATCCTTTCGGAAGAGGGTCGGAAGATGCGCTACGAAGAGCGCCGCAACTGGGAGCTTTACTGGCTGGTCGATCCGCTGGACGGCACGGTCGAATTTATCAAAGGCAACAACGAATTTACGGTCAACATCGCCCTGATGGAGAATAACGTCTGCATGGGGGCGGTTATTTATGTTCCCTATTTCGAAAAGATGTACATTGCGGGCCGCGATTCGGGTTCGTACCTCAAGGAGCATATCGCGCCGGACGCCGCCGCGGAGTATACCTACGACGAGATCGTCCGCAATTGGACGCCGCTGCCGCTGGCCGGGGAGGGGCGCCACGACCATCCGCGCGTGGCCCTTTCGCGTTCGCACCAGACGCCCGAGACCCGTGAGCATGTCGCCCGCCTTCGCGAGCGGCACCCCGATCTGGAGATCGTCGAGCAGGGCAGTTCCTACAAATTCTGCCTGCTGGCCGAAGGCCGCGTCGACTACTACGTCCGCACGACGCACACCTACGAGTGGGACACGGCGGCGGGGGAGCTGATTCTCGCCGAGGCCGGCGGCAGCACCCGCACGCTTCCCGACGGCCGGGAGCTGCTCTACAACGAGGAGGACCTGCGCAATCCGTGGTTCGTCTGCCGGTCGAAGTTCTCGAAGATATAGGTGGTTTTGCGAGCCGGTTTTCGTTCTGCGCCGGTTGCGTTCGATCGTCGCCTCTGCCGCCTGCGGCGGTATTTGCAGCAGCGGTTGGCCGGGATCGGACCGGCGAATGCCTGTCTGCTTTTCGGGTCTCTCCTATGAATTCTTGCTGATATGCTCGATGTCGCAGGCGCCGCAGTTGCCCGAGCAGCCCGCGACGCCCTGTCCGTCGGAGCAGTCGGCCCCGCCGTCCGCTTCGCGCGTCTCGTGCACGGCGCATTTGATGCCGAGTTTCTGCATGTTTTTATTGGTCGATATTTCCGAGTCGATGTTGTGCCCCTTGATCATCAGCGTGAGGGACATGCCCAGTACGAACAGCCCGACGGCGAGTATGGCGCAAAGCAGGAGGATTAACCACGTTGGCATAGGATTCCGTTTTTTTACTACCCGAAATTTGGGGTTTCGGGGACAAATGTATACATTTGTAAG
>ERZ826146.2569-NODE-2569-length-13382-cov-3.049899_pt1 | contig 13382 bp, 4 predicted proteins | sample MGYA00519857_ERZ826146 | MGnify/ENA primary metagenome ERZ826146 (study PRJEB31778, sample SAMEA3449222) | human gut metagenome | biome: human gut; feature: human-associated habitat; material: faeces | place: United Kingdom | collected 2010/2012 ...
AATAGGGTCAGAAGGGTCCAGTCCGGCCACCCGTCCATTTTCTACAAACACACAAGGCACACGATCTACCGTAGCCGGAATAATGAACTCGTAGTCAAAGCCGATGCTTTGAGTGTTAGGTTTAATCAGTCCGTTAAAGTTGGTTCCTCCTGCAGGTCCCAGCCCCAAATGCCATTTTCCCACGGCGCCTGTATGATACCCCGCTTCGTGAAATACGTCGGCCAGTGTCACACACGTAGTGTCGATTATCAGTTCTGAATTTCCAGGAGCAATACCCGTATTCTCTTTTCTCCACGGATAGCAACCTGTCAGCATACCATAGCGCGACGGTGTACTGGTGGCCGAAGTAGCATACGCATTGGTAAACTGGACTCCCTGTGCAGCCAGTTTGTCAATGTTCGGAGTAGAAATCTTCGTGGCTCCGTAACAGCTCAAATCACCGATGCCCAAATCGTCCGAATAAATAAAAATCACATTCGGCCGCTTCAAATCGGGCGCTTCCTGCTTCTGAGCCTGAGCGCATCCAGTCAATCCTGCCAAACCGGAAAAGGCAGAAAAATAAACAATAAGATTCTGATTCATGTTTCTATATTTAGGTTAGTAAGTGCAAACTACTGTTCCTCGCCCTGACGGTAAGCCATCGGCGTCAGCTGATAGGCTTTTTTGAAAAGCTTGCTGAAATAACGCGGCGAACTGAACCCTGTCTGGTCGGATATCTGCGTGACATTCAGTTCCGGATTGTTGCGCAACAAGAAGGCCGCTTTCTTCAAACGCAACGTAATGAAGAACTCGTTCGGAGTCTGCCCGGTAATGGCCTTGATTTTCGCATACATCCTGGTACGTGAAACCAACATTTTCTGAGCCAGCATATCAATCGTAAAGTCCGAATCATCCAAATGCTGTTCGAAAACCGCAATCACTTCGTCCAAAAATTCCTTGTCCAGCGGATTCGTAGCCAGTACAGGAGTTTCCACAGTAGGCTGTTTGGTGAAATATTCCTGCAGCTTGCGACGGTTATTGACCAGGTTGTTGCAACGGAACACAAGCAGACGTGAGTCAAACGGCTTCGTAATATAATCGTCGGCACCGATTTTCAGGCCTTCCAGATTCTGTTCTATCTCGGTGCGGGCAGTAAGCAACACCACCGGAATATGGCATGTATCCAAATTTCCTTTCAACTGTTTCACCAGTTCAATACCCGACATACGCGGCATCAGCACATCGCTCAATACGATGTGCGGAGAAACCTCAGCCACCTTTTCCAAGGCATCTTGCCCGTCTACCGCCGTAGTCACCTCATACAATCCTTCAAAAAGTTCAGCCAACATCCGGCGAATAGAAGCATTGTCTTCCACAATCAGGATACGAGGACGGAATCCATCCTTTCCTCCTACCAGCCCTTCGACAGAGGCATCCTTCTCATCCGACAATTCGGTAGCCAGTTCTTTCTTCTGTTCATCAAGCGTCAACTGACTGATAATGGCCCCGTCTGCAGCTTCAAGAATCTCATCCGGATCATAGAGTTCTTTTCCCAAAGGAATGCGTACGGTAAATTTCGCACCTTCGCCTTTGACACTTTCCACGGAAATCTTTCCGTGATGCAATTCCACAATACCCTTCGTCAAGGCCAGTCCGATACCTGTACCTACATTAAATTCCGTATCGGCCGAACTTTGATAAAAACGGTCGAAAATCTTGTCTATGTCTGCCGGAAGAATTCCACTGCCATTGTCTTCTACCGAGAACCAGGCTTCCGTATCTGTCACTCCTACCTCCATCACAATCTTTCCTTGTGAAGGTACGTGCTTCATGGCATTCGACAGCAAATTGTTAATCACCTTCCGCATCTGCTTCCAGTCGAACCACAATTCAATGTCATCCTGCGACTTATGAAACTCAAAATGTATTTGTTTACTCTCTGCATACGGCTGGAAAAGCAAATACGTTTCATTCAGGAAATTTACCAAATTCATCCGGCTGACTTTCAGCTTCATCTTTCCTTGTTCCTGTTTCCGGAAATCCAACAGCTCCCCTATCAGTTCCTTCAGCTGCATACCACTTTTATAAGCCAGCAACACGGTGGAATACATGGAAGGAGAAAGCTGAGGCATCTGCATCAACTTTTCCAGTTGCCCTAAAATCAAGGTAAGCGGTGTGCGGAATTCATGTGAGATACTGGTGAAGAAGCGCAATTTATTCTGGTTCAGTCGTTCGATATCCTGCAAATGACGTTGTTCATAAGTCAACGAGGCCTGCAGCTTCACCCTGCTCTGATACATCCGCATCAGATAGAAAACAATTCCTCCCACCAGCAACACATACAACAAGAAAGCCCATTCCGATGCATAAAAAGGCGGCTTTACCACAATCTGCATGCAAATAGGTTTGCTCAAGCTGTCGGGATTGGCAGAACGTACCCACAAAGTATATGTTCCGGAATTCAGGTTCGTATATGTAATGACCGGCTGCTCCCTTACTTTGGTCCACTCCTTGGAGAAGCCCTCCAGCAGATATTCCATCTGCTCCCGGTTTTCAGGGATATAATTGGAAGTAGAGAAGTAAATACTGAACATATTCTGATCGGCCTTCAGCGTAATGCAAGAAGTATGGTTCAATTCATGCGACAAGATTCCGCTGGCATCGTTCACCCCGATTTCCTTTCCGTTTACCACCAGACGCGTCCACATGATATGATACGGTTTCAGACGGTAATTCAAGCTATTCAAGGAGAACATGACCATACCTGATGTGCCTCCCAAAAAGACTTCCTTCTTTTTAGAAAGATACAAGGCATTTTCATTGACGGAATTCAACGGGAAGCCGTTTCCCGACCAATAATTCCGAATTGTGCCTTTCCGATAATCGAAACAGGAAAATCCCTGATTGGTTATCATCAGCAGTTCTTTATGATCTCCCTCACAGACCTTGTAGATACAGTCATTTGAAAAGCCGCTGTTAGACACGTCGTAATTACGGAAAGTTCTCGTCCGTTGGTCCAGACAATCAAGCCCGCTGCCGGATGTACAGAACCATATTTTATTTTCGCTGTCGCAAAAGATGCTGTTCACATTGTTATTGCTGATTCCCGGTTCTCCTTTCCGATACACATAATGTGTCAAGGCATCGGTCTTAAAATCGTACGAGAAGACCCCTTCTCCTGTCACAGCCATCCATAAGACACCGTTTTTATCAAATTCCAGATCGGCCACCATACGAATGAGTTTCCCCTCCTTGTGCGACTGAAACAACTGTCGGCATTTGCCGGTAGCACGCGAAAACAGACAGACTCCCGATTGCGTGGCAACGACCAGACTATCTTTATAAGGAACGATGTCACGCACAATATCGGAAGGTATACTTTCCTTGTCGCCTTCCACTTTCCGATAGACAGAAAAACGTCCGGTCTTAATGTCCAGCTTGTTAATTCCACCAAGATGCAATCCCAGCCACATACAATCTGCCGCTTCATCATACCAGATGGCCTTTACATTATTATGCGAAATACTGTTGACCGACGAACGATGCGTATACCACTGAAAAGTATTCTTCACGGGGTCAAAGACATTCAGTCCACCCCCTTCCGTACAAATCCAGATATTTCCCCGCTTGTCCTCAATCATATTTCCCACAACCGGACTGCTGAGACCTCTTGCTGGAGTATCTGCCTGACGGAAGAAACGATATATGGCATATTCAGGATTAAAATAGTTCACTCCACCAAAGTAGGTACCGGCCCAAATGGTTCCCTGGGCATCTTTCCGTATGCACCATACAGAAGAATGCGTAAGTCCGTATGGCTGCTCTCCTTCCGTATAATGCGTAATCACCCCCGTTTGCAGATTCATGCAATCCAGTCCGGCTTCCGTACCTATCCACATACAGCCCTCGTTGTCTTCCTCAAAACAACGCACAAAATTTGAAGAAAGTGTCTGCGTAGAATGAGCCTCGGCCTTAATGTTCCGGATATTACCTTTCCGGTCCAGAAGGAATATGCCGTTGTTCCAGGTCCCTACCCAAATACGATGCGATGCATCTTCATACACAGACGAAATACACTGGGAACGGATGACATGCGACAAGTTTCTATCCTCCGACAAACAATACAATCCCTCATGTTCCGTCCCAATCCAAAAACGTCCGGCTGAGTCCTGAAACAAAGAAGAAATGTCTCCTTCGGACGAAGGCAGACGGTAATAACTGTCAAAACTGGAAGTCTGCTCATTATAGTGAAAAATCTCATTGCCACAAGCTACATAAAGACCGTTATGGTAAGTAATGGCATCCACTTTCCCGCTAAGCAAGGTGGTAAATCGACGGGTATCCATGTCAAAACTGGCCACTCCATCCATGCAAAGCAAATAAAGATGTCCTTTCTGGTCGCCGGTAATACGAAGCAAATGATTTGAAAAGAGGCTGTACGGATTGTTTTTCTCCAAACGATAGATAGTGATGTCATTACCATCGTAACAGTTCAACCCCTCTCTTGTGCCAATCCATATCAGATTATTCTCATCCACATAAATATCATTCACCGAAATCTGTGACAATCCGTTATCGGTAGACAAATGTTTAAAAGTAATATTTTGAGCCGCCAGCCGAGGAAGATGCATGACCAGCAGTCCGAATAATAAAAAGCAATAAAATATTAATTTCTTCATGTTTTTAGTAAGGTTCATCGAAGCAATATCTTGCAATATTCGATAAAAATCTTGAAATATACAAGGGCAAAAAAACAAAAAAGACAATATCAATACACCATTTGTACAATTTAAGAACATTAATCGACTCTAAAATTATTTTATTTGTTTCTAGATAAAAAATTAATACAAAAACTTAAATCACAATGGTATGAAATGTCTTTTCTTCCTTTTTTTTCTCCTTTCCACTTTATACGTACAAGCTGAAAAATACGACTTCGAAGATGCGATTCCTTCCTCTATACAAACAACGGAAGGAAATCGTATCAGTCTCAGCACCACCTATTATAAAGAAGGAAGGAAAAGCCTGGAATGGGATTACCAGCCCCAGTCCTACCTGATTTTTCATGTTCCCGTACAGCTCAATTCTTCCACAGTGCAGAACTATGGCATTACGCTATGGATCTACAATGAAATTCCTCAAAAGGACTCCCTGCGCTTTGAATTCCTGGATGAAAAAGGAACCGTACAGTTCCAATTCAGTTTCCATCTGGCCGCCACCGGATGGAGAGCTTGCTGGATAGGCTTCAAACACATGCAAGGAAAGAAAGAGAACCTGTCTCTTGCCCAATGCCGGATAACCTCACCTGCTACAAAAGGCAAAATTTACCTGGACCGGATGACTTATCCTGTCAAAAAAATCAACGACCGTACCACACCCGACAAACAAATGCCGGATAACAATTCACTGAGTTCACGCAATCTATGGCACTGGTGTAGGCTTTGGGAATGGGAGCAATACGAAGATCTGCCCAACAGCCCCAAGAAACTCACCACACAGGAAAAGGAAACCCTGCAAAGAATAATGGAAAAAGTTTCAGATTATTGCCGTGAAAACCTCTCCCGAAAATACATTTCCCAGGCAACAAGCCTCTTCGAAAGCTGTCACATCCAAAAGTCTGGCAACGGATACATCGGCAAACCTCTTGTAGCCCCCGATGAGAAATCAGCAGAGGATATTACCTGGCAGGATGTAGAAAATATGTTAAGTGGATTCGCCGCCGACTATCTCTTCAACGGAAACCTGCACGCTCGGGAGCTTTATTTCGAGACATTCCGCTATGCCATCAACCAGGGATTTGCCTACGGAAGCGGCATGGGTACCAACCATCATTATGGCTACCAGACCCGACAAATCTATCTTTCTGCCTGGCTGATGCGAAAAGAAATCTGTCAGCAACCCGACAAAAAGGACATAATGGATATGCTTACTTATTGGTCTGGAATTCAAGAAACAAGAAAACCTTGCAAAGAAGGAAGAGATGAACTGCTCGACACATGGCATACCTTACTAATACCCAAAGTAATTGCAGCCCTGCTTCCAGAAAAAGATACAGAAAAAGCCCATCGGATGACTCAGTTATCTCAATGGTTATCCAGCTCACTACGTTTCACTCCGGGCACTTTAGGAGGTATCAAGGTGGATGGAACGGCCTTTCACCACGGAGGATTTTATCCAGGATACACCACCGGAGCGCTAGGAGCCGTCGGAAGCTACATCGGCTTTACACTTGACACACCCTATCAAATCACTCCACAAGGACGAACGGTATTCCGTCTGGCTTTGGAAAGCATGCGCAATTATTGTAACTGGCAAGAATGGGCTCTTTCACTAGGCGGACGACATCCCTTCAGTGGAAAAATGGAGAAATCGGATATTGAAGCTTTTGCCATGCTGGCACTGGCCGAGAAAAAAGAAGGACAGGCGTTCGACCGTCAGTTGGCAGCAGATTACCTTCGCCTGCAACCGAACCCGACTGTCATGCACAACTATTTCGTCGCAGAAGGTTGCCAAGCTGCCTCCAATCCGGAAGGTTTCTTTGTTTTTAATTACGGATCAGCCGGAATTTACCGGTACGGGAAATACATGGTCACCCTAAAAGGCTATAACACGGATGTATGGGGAGCTGAAATCTATCAGAAAGACAACCGCTACGGACGTTACCAAAGTTACGGAGCAGTCCTGTTGATGGGCAACGGGAAACCTGTATCCCGTAAGGGTAGCGGCTTTAAAGAAGAAGGTTGGGACTGGAATCGGTTGCCAGGCACCACCACTATTCACCTTCCTTTTCATCTGCTCGACAGTCCACGCAAGGGTACCACTATGGTCCGTTCCAAAGAAAACTTCTCGGGATGCAGTTCTCTGAAAGGAAAATACGGACTTTTTGCCATGAAACTTACGGAAGGCGAGTTGCCTAACTTTACACCTGATTTCGTGGCCCGCAAATCCGTAGCATGTTTCGGCAACCGGATTATCTGTCTGGGAAGCGGCATTCACAACAGCAATTCGGACTACCCTACCGAAACCACTCTGTTTCAATGTGCCCTTCCTAAAAATTACAAGAGATACATTCAAACGGACCCCCAAATACTTCGAGATCCTTTCGGAAACTATTTTTATGTGAAAGACGGAGAAGTACAACAAGCCGAAGGACTGCAACATTCCTTCCACAATAAAAATAAAAAAGCGACAGAGGGTAACTTCCTTACCGCATGGATTAACCACGGAAAAGCTCCCCAGAATGCACAATATGAATACCTGATTTTGCTCCAGCCCACTGCCGAAGAAAGAAAAGGTGCACTCGAAAGTTATACGATACAGCAGCACGACAACCAGGCACACATCCTGTTCGACAAACTGACACAGGTCACTGCCTGCGCTTTCTTCGAAACCTACAATTGCACGCAAGCCCCCTTCCTCCAGAAGGCCGATGCCGAAACACTGGTCATGTACAAACCGGAAGGTCAGTCGGTCTGGCTCAGCATTTGCTCACCCAACCTGAACATCTCCGAAAAAACTTATACAACCGCACAACCTAGCCGTCCACTGATAAAGCAAATTACCGTGAAAGGGAAATGGACCGTCGCCGACAATCCACAAATCCGTTTTCTGTATGATTCGGACGGTAATACGGTAATTCAGGCAACCTGTCAGGACGGACAACCGCAAGAGTTCAGGCTAACTTCTGTACAACAAACAGAATAAGACGCTTTTTGAACAATTTTATCCTATCAAAATCCTAAAAGAAGACTAACTTTGAAAACAAATTCAAAAAACAATCTCTTTTTAAAAACAATCGTATGAAGATCAAACAGCACTTAGGATTCATCAGTATGCTGGCACTTGCCTTTACTGCCTGCCAGCAAAAGCCAGCGGAGACGGACAACTTCCTGGAAAATGAAATCAAAAACATCGAAGCTCAGCACACTTTGCAGACCGACCTGATTGAAAAAAGTGGCAAGATTCTGAACCCTCGTACCATCGATGAAAAAGGCAACATCGTATATGTTCCCATTGATGACTGGACCAGCGGCTTCTTCCCTGGCACCATGTGGCTGGATTATGACCTGACTAAAAATGAAAAATGGAAAAAACTCGCAGAAAAATATACAGAAGACCTTGACTCTGTGAAGTACCTGAAATGGCATCATGATGTAGGTTTCATGATTGGTTGCAGTTATCTGAACGGCTATCGCATGGCAGATAAGAAAGAGTACAAAGACGTCATTATAGAAGCTGCCAAATCATTGTCCACTCGTTTTCGTCCGAATGCAGGCGTTATCCAGTCATGGGATGCCGATAAAGGTTGGCAGGGAACACGGGGATGGAAATGTCCGGTGATTATTGATAATATGATGAATCTCGAACTCTTATTTGAAGCAACAGCTCTTTCCGGAGATTCTACTTTCTACAATATTGCAGTGAAACATGCTGATACAACAATGGCTCACCACTTCCGTCCGGACAACAGCTGCTACCATGTGGTAGATTACGATCCGGAGACAGGAGAAGTGCGTAAGAGACAAACAGCACAAGGATATGCGGACGAATCATCATGGGCTCGCGGACAGGCTTGGGCATTATACGGTTATACCACTTGCTATCGCTATACAAAAGACAAGAAGTATCTCGATCAGGCACAGAAGGTGTATAACTTCATCTTTACCAATAAGAACCTGCCGGAAGACCTCGTTCCTTACTGGGATTACGATGCTCCGAACATTCCGAACGAACCTCGTGACGCTTCTGCAGCCGCATGTACGGCTTCTGCTCTGTACGAACTCGACGGTTATCTGCCGGGCAATCACTATAAGGAAACTGCTGATAAGATTATGGAAAGCCTCGGCTCACCGGCTTATCGTGCCAAAGTGGGTACGAATGGAAACTTTATATTGATGCACTCTGTGGGCAGTATCCCTCACGGCCAGGAAATAGATGTGCCTTTGAACTACGCTGACTATTACTTCCTGGAAGGATTGATGCGCAAAAGAGACCTGGAAAAGAAGTAAGAACTGCCTTGCTTGTACTTTAGCCGGATATGTGCATATATTAGTCTCTTCCGGTACATTAACTGTTATTCTTTATATCATGATAAACAAATCAGTAAACTTATTGATGGGAGGCTTGACCCTCTTTGCAGCGCAAGTCTGTAAAGCTCCCAAACAGGTGGCAGAGCAGGCGGAACATCCAAACATCATCTATGTATTTCCTGATCAGTATCGCAATCAGGCAATGGGCTTCTGGAATCAGGAAGGTTTCAGAGATAAGGTAAACTTTCGGGGAGACCCCGTGCATACTCCTAACATAGATACTTTCGCACGTGAATCTATGGTGCTGACTTCTGCTCAGAGCAACTGTCCGCTGAGCAGCCCCCATCGTGGAATGTTGCTGACCGGTATGTATCCGAATCGCAGTGGTGTACCTTTGAACTGTAACTCTACACGTCCTATCAGCTCTTTGCGTGACGATGCGGAGTGCATAGGCGACGTATTCAGCAAGGCTGGTTATGATTGTGCTTATTTCGGTAAACTTCACGCTGACTTCCCGACCCCGAATGATCCGGAGAATCCGGGACAATATGTAGAAACACAGCGTCCGGTGTGGGACGCTTATACGCCGAAAGAGCAGCGCCATGGTTTCAACTATTGGTATTCGTACGGCACGTTTGACGAACATAAGAACCCGCATTATTGGGATACGGATGGTAAGAGACACGATCCGAAGGAATGGTCACCTTTACACGAATCAGGCAAAGTCATTTCTTATCTGAAAAATGACGGTAACGTACGTGATACCAAGAAACCTTTCTTCATAATGGTGGGCATGAATCCTCCTCACAGCCCGTATCGCTCCTTGAATGACTGTGAAGAGCAGGATTTTAATCTTTATAAAGATCAGCCTCTGGATAGTCTGTTGATTCGTCCGAATGTCGATTTGAAGATGAAGAAAGCGGAGTCTGCACGTTATTATTTCGCTTCCGTTACCGGAGTAGACCGTGCTTTCGGACAGATTTTGACGACATTGAAAGAATTGGGATTGGATAAGAATACAGTCGTAATCTTTGCTTCCGATCATGGTGAGACGATGTGTAGCCAGCGCACTGATGATCCGAAGAATTCCCCTTATTCTGAATCCATGAATATTCCGTTCCTGGTTCGTTTTCCCGGTAAGATTCAGCCGAGGGTAGATGATTTATTGCTCTCCGCTCCTGATATTATGCCTACGGTGCTTGGCTTGTGCGGTCTGGGTGATTCTATTCCGGCGGAAGTGCAGGGACGTAATTTCGCTCCTCTTTTCTTCGATGAAAAGGCTGAAATTGTTCGTCCTACAGGTGCACTGTATATTCAGAATGTAGATGGTGATAAAGATGAAAATGGATTGGTGCAGACTTACTTCCCTTCTTCAAGAGGTATCAAGACGGCTCAATATACATTGGCGTTATATATCGACCGTGATACGAAGCAATTGAAGAAAAGCCTCTTATTCGATGATGTAAAAGATCCATATCAACTGCATAACCTGCCTTTGGAAGAAAATAAGGAGATTGTGGCACAACTTTGCGGTGAAATGGGAGCTATGTTGAAGGAAATTAATGATCCTTGGTATACGGAAAAGATTCTGTCGGATCGGATTCCTTATTAGCGATTAGTAATTTATAAAACGCTGATTAACTCAAATAAGTGCCAATTTTAGGAGTAAATCTCTGCGACAATAATAGGTGTTAATCCGCATCCGCGTTTAAATTGAAAATAGTAATGAAAAACAGTTGTTTTATAGTATTATTCCTTTTGGGAATCATTCCTTCAGCTTTCGCTCAACTCATCGGATTTGAAGAAGAAGTGCCCGAAGCATTTACAGTTTCCGGAAAGGGAGAAGTGAAAATCTCTTCTCTTTTTTACAAGGAGGGTGAAAGTAGTCTGGAATGGGACTTTCAGCCCGGTTCTACGCTGGATGTTCAAATTGCTCCTTTATCGTTGAATACGAGAAACGAGAAGCAGTTCGGCATTACCTTGTGGATTTATAATGAGAAACCGCAGCAGGATTCTATTCGTTTTGAGTTTCTGAATAAGGAGGGAGAAGTCTCTTACTGGTTCTCTTATCGTTTGCAGGCAGCAGGCTGGCGGGCTTGCTGGATCTCTTTTGAGTATATGCAGGGCGACAAGAAAGATAAGAAGATCGTAGCCTATCGGCTGGTTGCCCCGCAACGGAAGGGACGTATCTTTCTTGACCGTCTGATTTTTCCGGAAAAGAAAATGAATCTTCGTACCACTCCCGACCAACAGTTGCCTACCAATAATGGGCTGTCTAATCGTGACCTGTGGCATTGGTGTCTCGTGTGGAAATGGGAACAACAGTCGTATGATATCCCTCTGCCTTCTAAATTGTCAAGCGAACAAAAGAAAGAATTGAAGACTATCGAACAACGTTTGACTGACTTTCTGGAAGTGAAAAAGGCTCCGCAAGGACCGATTAATGCTGCCTATAAAACATTTGAGAAAGCGGCTATCAGTCCATCCATCGCTGGGACGGGATTTATAGGAACTCCTATTGTTGCTCCTGATGAACAGGACAAGAAGAAAGGAGAAATGTCATGGAACGATATTGAAACGATGCTTTCCGGCTTTGCCTATGATGCTTATTATAACCAGAACGAAACATCAAAGAAAAACTACTTTACTGTATTCGACTATGCTATCGATCAGGGATTTGCATACGGTAGCGGTATGGGTACCAATCATCATTATGGTTATCAGGTACGTAAGATATATACAACTGCCTGGCTGATGCGTGATGCTATCTATAAACATCCTCATCGGAATGCTTATCTCTCCACATTGCGTTTTTGGGCGGCTCTGCAAGAAACTCGTCAGCCATGCTCTCCAACACGTGATGAATTGTTGGATTCCTGGCACACGTTATTGATGGCGAAATTTATTTCCGCTATGATGTTTCCTGATGCAAGAGAACAGGCGCAAGCGTTGAGTGGTTTGTCACGTTGGCTATCTTCTTCTTTGCGTTATACTCCGGGAACGATCGGTGGTATAAAGGTAGACGGTACGACTTTCCATCATGGCGGTTTCTATCCGGGATATACCACTGGAGTACTTGCGACTGTAGGAGAATATATTGCATTTACCAATGGTACAAGCTTTGAACTGACAGAAGATGCGCGCAAACACATGAAATCAGCCTTTATTGCTATGCGCAATTATTGCAATTTCTATGAATGGGGCATCGGAATCAGTGGCCGTCATCCTTTTGGAGGGAAGATGGGAAGCGATGATATCGAAGCATTTGCCAATATCGCTTTATCCGGCGATTTGTCCGGTCAGGGAAATACGTTTGATCGTGGTCTGGCTGCCGACTATTTACGTCTGATACGCAATAGTGATACTCCGAATGCGCGTTTCTTCAAGAAGGAAGGTATTCAACCGGCACAGGCTCCACAGGGATTCTTCGTTTACAACTATGGTTCGGCAGGCATTTTCCGTCGTGCGGACTGGATGGTGACATTGAAAGGGTATACCACAGACGTATGGGGCTCTGAAATTTATACGAAAGATAACCGTTACGGACGTTATCAGAGTTATGGCTCCGTGCAGATTATGGGGAAAGGAAATCCCGTGTCACGTGCCGGAAGCGGCTTTGTGCAGGAGGGATGGGACTGGAATCGTTTGCCGGGTACAACTACCATTCATTTGCCTTTCAACTTGCTTGATAGCCCATTGAAAGGAACGACTATGGCACGCTCCAAAGAGAATTTCTCCGGAAGCAGTTCTTTAGATGGTAAAAATGGAATGTTCGCTATGAAATTGGCAGAACGGGATTATGAGAACTTCACACCAGACTTTGTGGCCCGTAAATCCGTATTCTGTTTTGATAACCGGATGGTTTGCCTGGGAACAGGTATTTCGAACTCCAATGTAGATTATCCTACGGAAACAACTCTTTTCCAGACAAAATATAATGGTAAGGAGCCCAAGGTAGGAGAGGATAACTATTGGCTTCATGATGGTTATGACAATTATTATCATGTAGTGGACGGAACCGTTCGCTCACAGGTGGCAGAACAGGAATCACGGCACGAAAAGACGCGTGAAGTTACTAAGGGAAAATTCTCTTCTGCCTGGATAGAATATGGCAAGGCACCGAAAGAGGGGACTTATGAATATATGGTATTGATACAGCCTTCTGCTTCTGATCTCGACGAGCTGCGTAAAACTCCTGCATACGAGGTGTTGCAACGCGATCAGACTGCTCACGTTGTTTATGATAAAAAGACAGGTATCACGGCGTATGCTGCTTTTGAAGCTTATCAGCCTGCCGCTGATAAAGTGGTCGTCGCTATTCCTGCGGAAACAATGGTGATGTATGCAAAGGAATCTGATAAGGGTATCCGTGTA
>ERZ826146.2573-NODE-2573-length-13358-cov-3.853492_pt1 | contig 13358 bp, 8 predicted proteins | sample MGYA00519857_ERZ826146 | MGnify/ENA primary metagenome ERZ826146 (study PRJEB31778, sample SAMEA3449222) | human gut metagenome | biome: human gut; feature: human-associated habitat; material: faeces | place: United Kingdom | collected 2010/2012 ...
TTGTTGAAGAAGTCCACATTGACGCCGATGGCGGCAAGTCCCTTGACGATCGGCGAGATTTGGCCGTTGTACAGGTAGACCCAGATAATCGAGGCCACGACGCCGGGGATGGCGTAGGGCAGGAAGTAGCCCAGACGGAAACCGGTGACATGCTTGACCACGAACGAGTCGATGACGATGGCCAACGCCAGTGCGGCGATGATCATGATCGGCACCTGAATCAGGGTGTAGATCAGCACCCTGCCGACGCCGGACCAGAAGTTGCCGGAAGTAATAGCATACTGGAAGTTCTGGAATCCTACGAATTTATTGACCAGCTCGCCACCGCCGTATGCGCCACCGCCCTCGGTGACCTGACGGAAGAAGCTGGAATAGATGGCCCAGATGATGGGCAAGATGAACACGAAAGTGAACAGGACGGCGAACGGTGCCATGAACGCCCAGCCGGTGCGGTTCTCGCGCTTCTGAGCGCCGGACCGCTTCGGCTTGGCGGCGGCACGCCTAGGTGCTTTGCCCTTCGCCTGAGTAGTGGATGCAGTCATAATACAAAACCTGTCTTCGCAAAGAACAGTAAAACAAATGACAAGGGCCACAGCGCCCCTGCAGCAATACCCCCAAACAATACGGAAGGCCGGAGTATGTGCCCCGGCCTTTCGCTATGGTGATGCGAGGCATCGGAGGTCTTGGACGGCCGGCTATTTCAAGCCGGCCCGTTGACAAGACCTAGTGAGGTCACTCCTTGACGGACAGACCGAGGTTCTTCAGCGTATCCACCGAGGTCTTCTGAGCGGTGTCGAACACATCCGAAACCTTGGCAGAACCATCGGCAGCCTTGGCGGCGGTCTGTTTCATTGCAGCGCCGACTGCGGAGAAGCCAGGCATGTAGGTGAAGTCACCCATGTTGTCGTTCGCGGTCTTGAACTCAGCCATGACATCCTGTCCGCTGAAGTAGTCGGACCACTTCTGCGGGGTCTTGGCATCCGCGGTGGTGGCGGCCACGACAAGGCCCTGGGAGACAAGGTCATCAATCTGGGTGTTGAACCAGTCAAGGAACTCCATGGCTTCGGCCGGGTGCTTGGAACCCTTGAGCACGGCCACACCGGAACCACCATCGGCGCCGGTCTTGGTGCCATTGCCGAACCAGTCACCGAGCTGGGTGACCTTCCACTCACCAGCACCAGTGCCACCGGCGGAATCGATGAACAGTGGGGCTTCCCAAGCGGCGGCCACGGTGCCGATCAGCTGACCGGACTGGAGGGAGTTATCAAACGATGCATCCCAACGCGGGTTGGTGAGGGCGGCCTTGTTGTCGATCAGCTGCTGGTAGACATCGGCCACGGCCTTGGAGCCCTTAGTCTGGGTGTTGACAACCCAGGAGTTGCCGTCGACCTTGTACCACGGACCGGAAGCGCCGGCCTGGCCGGACATCATCATCATGGCCTCATCAGGTTGGAAGGTCATGATGTACTTGCCTTGGGCAGCGGTCTTCTTGGCGGTCTCAATGAGCTCGTCAGCGGTCTTCGGCACGGTGATGCCGAGCTTCTCAAATTCAGCGGCGTTGTAGAAGTAAGTCAGCGGGCCGGTGTCCTGCGGCAGACCGTAGGTCTTGCCGTCCACCTGCATCAGTGCGAACGGGCCGGAAGCGAAATCGTCCTTGTACTTGGCGGCCTCATCGGTGACATCCTGCAGAAGGCCCTTGGTGAAGACCTCAGGAACCTCGGCGTAACCGACCTGAGCCAAATCCGGCGCATTGCCAGCCTTGACGTCGGTCTCGAGCTTCTTGATCATGTCGGCGGCATTGCCATCGAACTTGGTGGCCTTGACCTGAATGTTCGGGTGCTCCTTGTTCCACTTGGCCACAATGTCGTTGACCAAGGTCATGCCTTCGGAATCGGGCAGACGATGCATATAGGTGATGTTGACCACACCGCCATCGCTGCCGGGCTTCGTGTCGCCGGCAGTGTCGCTGCCGCCGCAACCGGCCAAACCAATACCCATTGCTGCTACCGCAGCAAGAGCAGCCACGATGCGCTTGTTGTGCGATACCATATCTCTACTCCTTCCTAGTGAAATCATCACCTCAGCGTGATGACTGATTGCTAATTTAGGCCTTTGCTCTTTTATTGTCAACTTAGCTAACAATTACCGCGCGTCCCGTTGAGGTGAGTGGCATTAAACCGATTCGATGCTCGATTGTGCGGGTTTGTTCATTTCATTAACTCCCCTTACAAAGCAACGTACTTTTGGTACACCGGTAGACCTAATGAGATATTGGATAGCGGCAACAATCCAAGACGTTAGCTTGCAATCGTCCACCACAAATTGCAAGCACTTGCCAACATTATCGGTTTTCAGGTTGCCGGCGCGATACCCGACGGGGGGCACCGCGCCTTAATGAGACGCTACACGAGCAGTCTCAGCAACTGGTAGAGCTGCCACAGGCTACGCACGTTGAAGTGCGTGCCGTCAACCGTGGCGTTCGCCTCGCCATCGCCCACATGGACGATCACGGTGCGCCCGTTCACGGTCAGACTACCGTGCATCGTGATATGATTCATCTTGCAACCTTGTTGATTAAAGGCGCAAGCCGGTAATCAACGCAAAGGCCCGATGCTGCAAACGTCGGGCCTTTTCTTATCGGATCACGCCGATTGGCCCGTCATATCAACGGGGACACCGCATGTTACGGCATCACAAACCAATATATCAGCACCCCGGTGGCGATCAAGAAGACAGGTTCCAGAAAAAGAAAAAGGGCCTGGGCATGTTGCCCAGGCCTCGGTTCGCGGACAGGGCGAGATTCGAACTCGCGGAGGGTTGCCCCTCAACGGTTTTCAAGACCGTCTCTTTAGACCGCTCAGACACCTACCCATGTGCATCACGCACGAAACGCTAATATAGCACAACCCAAAGAACGAGGGGAAGAAAGCGAGCAAGGACAAAGGAAAGAACGCGGCGAAAACAAAAAAGAAGGGACCCGCTCACCGCGAGTCCCTTCCTATAAGCCAGAAAAGCCAGAAATCGGCAAATGCCAAATGCCAGGCATCCTCAGACTTCCATATTTCGTATTGCAGAAGTCCGTTTCAGCAGTTTAGTAGCTCAGCAACTCAGTGGAACCGATAAACAAACCCGAATTACCAAACTCCACGAGCAACCCAAGCTATCAGACTCTGCCAAGCAAACCCAAATTCTATCAGGCTTCCCACTTGGTCGGCTCGATGACTTCCTTGCCGCCCATGTAGGCGCGCATGGCCTGCGGAATCTCGATGGAGCCGTCCTTCTGCTGGTGGTTCTCCATGATGGCGACCAGCCAACGGGTGGTGGCCAGCGTGCCGTTGAGCGTGGAGACCGGACGGGTGCCGCCATCTTCCATACGCTCGCGGATGTTCAGACGGCGAGCCTGGTACTCGGTGCAGTTCGAGGTGGAGGTGAGCTCGCGGTAGCGGCCCTGGGTCGGGACCCAGGCCTCGCAGTCGAACTTGCGGGCGGCGGAGGAGCCGAGGTCGCCGGCTGCAGTGTCGATGATGCGGTAGGGCACTTCGACCTTGGCGAGCATCTCCTGCTCCATGGCCAGCAGGTGCTCGTGCTCCTTGTAGGAGTCCTCCTGCTTGGCGTAGACGAACATCTCCACCTTGTCGAACTGGTGGACGCGGATGATGCCGGAAGTGTCCTTGCCTGCGGCGCCGGCCTCGCGGCGGTAGCAGGAGGACCAACCGCAGTAGCGCAGCGGGCCGTTGCCGAGGTCGAGGATCTCGTTCTCGTGCATGCCGGCGAGCGCCACTTCGGAAGTGCCGACCAGGTACTGGTCGTCGGGCTCGCGCAGACGGTAGATCTCGTCGGCGTGGGAGTTCAGGAAGCCGGTGCCGCGCATGACCTCGGGGCGCACCAGCGTCGGGGTGATGGCCAGCGTGAAGCCGTGCTCCTCGGCCTGGTCCACGGCCATGGTGAGCATGGCGATCTGCATACGGGCCACCTGGCCACGCAGGAAGTAGAAGCGGGAGCCGCCGACCTTGACGCCGCGGCGCATGTCGATGCCGGCCACGCCGGTGCCGAGGGTCAGGTGGTCCTTGGGCTCGAAGCCTTCGGCCGCGAAGTCGCGAATCTGGCCAACCTTCTTGACGACCACGTAGTCGTCCTCGCCGCCTTCGGGAGCTTCGGGCTCCACGATGTTGGAGAGCTTCCACATGGCGGTGGTGTATTCCTCGGCGGCGGAATCGGCCTTGGACTTGTATTCGGAGACCTTCTGGGACAGTTCCTTGGTCTCGGCGATGAGCTTGGCCTTCTCGTCCGCCGGGGCGGAGGCGACCTTCTTGCCGATTTCCTTCTGCTGGGCGCGAGCCTCTTCGAAGGCCTTCAGCGCCTCACGACGTGCGGTGTCGGAGGAGAGCACTTCGTCGACGAGTTCCACGGACTCGCCGCGCTTGCGCTGGGATTCCTTGACGATATCGGTGTGTTCACGGATGAATTGAATATCAAGCATGGGCACCAGACTAGCCGCGTAAGCAGACACCGACAATGGCCGAATGCGCGGGAGTCACGCGGAAATCACAGGGAAGCCCGGGAAAGTCCGCGGACGGGTCCACCCGGCCAATTTCGTCAGATGAGACGCGATTGAACCATAATCGCGCCCCACGGGGCTGTTGTGTGCAGGAAATGTTCACGTACGGCGCACCATGGCCGCAAACGACCTCCCCACCGATAACAATAGGAGCCATGCCTCAGCCTGTCCTCACCGTGTTTCTGATCATCGCCGCAATCGCCATTGTGGTGGTGCTCATCGCCGTCATCGTCATCGCCCTGCGCGCGCAGCGCCGCCGCAAGCTGGCTCAGACGCTGGAGAAGCGCCGGGACGACGAGGTGCAGTACGCCTTCATCGTGAATCCGTCCAAACCGCAGGCCGAAGCCCGCCGGCTGCATATCCAGAGGTTCTGCGAGGCCAAGGGGCTCAATCGCATCCGCTTCTACGACACCCAGCTTGACAAGGACGGCAGGGTCTGCGCGCTTGAGGCGCTGGAGGACGGCGCCGACGTGGTGATCGCGGTCGGCGGCGACGGCACGGTGCGCACGGTGGCGAGCGCCGTCTCCGGCACCGGCCATGCGCTGGGCATCATCCCCATCGGCACCGGCAACCTGTTTGCCCGCAATATGGGCGTTCCCGTGGACGATATCGACGCCGCGCTGACCGTGGCCACCTCCCACGGCTCCCGCCTGGTGGACATGGGCCGTCTCACCCTGCTCGACCACCCGAAGGACGACCACGGCCACGCCTTCCTCATCATCGCCGGCATCGGCTTCGATGCGGCCATGATTGACGACACCAACCCCGAGCTCAAGGCGAACATCAGCTGGCTCGCCTACTTCGTGGGCGGCGTGAAGAACCTGTTCGCGCCGAAGTTCCGCGGCACGCTGACAGTCACCAGCGCCGACGGCTCGACCCACACCATCAAGAATCTCGATTTCCGCACGGTGATGGCCGGCAACTGCGGCCAGATTCCCATGTTCTCGCTGATGCCGGCGGCATCCTATGACGATGGTCTGCTGGACTTCGAAATCATCGACACCACCGGCGGCATCCTCGGCTGGGCCAACCTGTTCGGCGACGTGGTGCACCAGACGATCATCGGCAAGCCCGAACAGAACCCGCTGTCCACGAACTCGACCATCGAACAGGTCCAGGGTGTCAGTGCCGAAATCACATTGGAAAAGCCGGCCAAAGCGCAGGTGGACGGTGACATGCTGCCGGAAACCCGCCACATCCGTTTCTCGGTGGATCACCGCGCGCTGATCGTGCGCGTGCCCGACGCCTCCGCGCTGGAAAAGACCGCGCAGGCCGCTGCTTCAAATGCCACCTCGAATTTCGCCGAAATGACCGGTACACTCGAGCCGATTCGCTGATTCGCCAATCCGCTAATCCGTTACTACGATGCGTGGCCGGTGACTCGGGCGACATGCATCGCCAAATAAGCGATTTCGTCGTCGCTGATATCCGTGTCGAGGCGCAGTTCGAGCAGGGAGGCGATGGTTCGCGCGCATCGCAGCGCGGCGGGATAGGACTCACGAATCACCTTCATCACCGGTGCCGGCTCATCCGTCAGTTGCTGGTGCTGGTGGATGCGTACGAACAGGTAACGCAGATGGGTGATGAACCTGCCCACATTCACGGAACTGCGGTCCAACGTGATGCCGTAGCTGTGGTCGATAATGTCAAGCAGTTGCTGGATCACGCCCGTCATCGTATACGTATAGGACAGGTCGCCGGTGGCGAAGCCGGCGTTGACCAGATGCATGGCAAGCGCGGTGGCCTCGCCGTCCGGCAGCGTGACGTCGAGCCGCGCATTGAGCGATGCGAGCATCGCACGCCCCTGCGCGTATTCCTGCGGGTACAGGTTGCTCACCTCGCCGAGCAGCGGGTAGGTAATGTCGATGCCGCGCCGCACCCGCTCCACCGCATTCGCCACGTGATCCGACAAGGCCATGACCAGCGTGGTGCTGCCGGTCTCACGCTCCCCCAGTCCGGCTTCCTGCATGGATTCGACGACCACGCGGATGATTTCGGGCGGAATGTCCGCCAGCATCTGCGCCAGATGGTCCGGGTCACGCCCGTCCGACGGCACGAAGGTGCGCACGACTTTCGACTCGTCGACCGTCTGCCCCGGCTTGGCCTGGAACCCCAGTCCACGGCCGGTGAGAATCACCTCACCGCCGTCGCCGCCTTTGGCGAGCACGACGTTGTTGTTGAACACTCGCAGTATTTCCATGGCATCCTTTCGCAACGTCATTGTTCCACATCGATGATCGGGCTGCCGGCTGATACGGTTTTGCAGTCACCGCCGTTGTTGTCGCCGCTACCGTCGCCGATCAACGGCGTGACCACGGTCAGTTCAGCGGCGTTGACCACCGTCACCACCACCACAACGCTGTGCCCGGCCGCCGCGACTTTGCCGAAATCCACGGTGGCCAGTGGCTCTCCCGCCGCGATCCGCTCGCCTTTAGCCACGACCACAGCGAATCCCTCGCCATCCATATCGACGGTGTCAATGCCGATATGAACCAGCACCTCGATGCCGCCATCGGTTTTAATGCCGAAGGCATGGCCGGTTCGGGCCACGGTTTTCAGCATGCCACTGACCGGTGCGAGCACGGCTGTCTCACCGGTCGTCTCCGGCACGACGCCTACGCCCTCCCCCAGCGCGCGGGAGGCGAACACCGGATCGCCAGTCGCTTCCAGATTCACCAGCCGGCCGGCGACCGGCGACAAGATGGCGTTGGAGTCAAGAGCCCGATCAGGGGCAGCCCGCGATGGAGAATCTTCCGCAGACTCCACATCCGACACGGTCGTGTCAATCCCCCTCGCCATATCCTGCGGGCGTGCGTTCTCGTCTGCCGAGACCATCTGCGTCTTGGTGGCGCGCGACGGCGTGCGGTACCCGAACAACACCGTCAACACCATCGCCATTACAAACGCAACGGCGATGGACAGCGCGTACACCCACATCCGATCGAACACCGGAATCGTCAGCAACGAGGAGAAGGCGAACGCCGTAGTCGTAACGCCCCGGACCATCTGGCCGGATGGCAGCACGGACGGGAACAGCCAGCCGAACACCGCGCTGGTCACTCCGCCGGCCGCGCAGCCGGCGAGCAGCCAGCGGTAGACGCGGCGGTGATGCAGATGGATGCCGTACAGGCTCAGTTCCGAAACGCCACCCAGCAATCCCGCGAGCAACGCCCCCACCGCGGTCTGCCGCATGGCCGAATCCTTGCCGCGTACGGCCAGCACGAGCACGCCGGCGGTGGCACCGAAGCAGGCGAAGTTCCATACACCCATCGGACCTTGGACGAAGTCGTAGCCGAGCGTCTGAATGTTCATCAGTATCAGGGCGTTCAACGGCCAGTGCAGACCGAGCGGCACGAGAAACGGGTAGAGCATCGGGATGATGAGCGCGAACAGGAATGGCACGTGCGCGTTAAGCCATGCTGTGGCCGCTCCCAGCCCGCTGCCGAGCCATATTCCCAGAGGCCCGATAACCAGTATGGTGAGCGCAAAAACGACGACCAGTGAGAGGAATGGCACGAACACCAGCTGTACGCTGTCGGGAATGACGCGCTTCAGCCCGCGGTAGACCACGGCGAGCACGGCGGCCATGAGCAATGGTACGAAGATGTTGCCACTGTAGTCGTTGAGTTGAATCGGTATGCCGAACGCCGACACGGTGCAGGTTTCGGCGCCGAATACGGCGGTGGCCGAGCATTGAATCTCCCCGGAGAGAGCGCTGGATACGGACGTCCCGGACATTCCGGACATCACGCCAGTAAGCTGCGGGGTCATAAGCGCGGCCATAATCGCACCGCCGAGCCAAGGGTCGACGTCCAGTTTCTTGGCCGCATTGTAAGCGATCATAATCGGCAGAACGGTGAACACACCCTCCCAAATCGCCTTGAGTAGTATCCAACCGGTGGACGTCTCGCCATCAGGCACAATGCCGAGTGCAACGATCACGTTGACGATGGCGATGACCAGCGAGGCACCGAGTAGCACGCCCAGAATCGGGCGGAACGAGTCGGACAGGTAGTCGAAAAACGCGGCAGCCCGGGCACGGGCGGCACTGCCCCACTCGCGGATGGTACGAGGCATGAAGTGACGGGATGTATTGGCTGGGCCGTGACTCTGCTCGGTGTCGGTATCGCGCAATGGTGCGACGTCGTCGGAAAGGTTCGGCGCGGACTGCGTAGGCTGCGTAGGCTGAGTGGATTGCGTTGACTGAGTGGATTGCGTTGACTGAGTGGATTGCGCGGACTGCGTTGGCCGCGACGCCGCCGACGGTAATTGCGTTGCCGGAGTCAATCGCGCTGCCTGCATCCGAACGATCTGCTCGTACACCGAGGCGACCGCTCCGCCGATGATGACCTGATAACGATTGCCGGCTCGCGGGAATGCACCGAGGACTCCGGGGATGGATTCAAGACCGTGCTGGTTGACATGGCCGGCATCGGCCAGTTCGAAGTGCAGTCGCGTGGCGCAATGGGTCAGGCTGGTAATGTTCGCGGGGCCGCCGACGGCATCGACGATGCGCGCCGCAATCACTGCAGGCGTTGCGTTCGATGCGTTCGCCACGGTTCCTCCTTGCTGCCGTATGCCACTGTGTTCCATTATCGGCGCTGGGTGCCCCAAAAGCACGGCAATGCCGGCAAAGCATCGCGAAACGGCAACTATGCGCTACGGTGCTCCGCGATGGTGTCCCGCCATAATGTTCCGCGATGATGCTTCGCCACACCCGTTCTCCGTATTTGCCGCAGCGCCCATTCCGACATCATTCCACCATGCAGAATCCTGCAATCGTTGTCAAAAATCATCGTTTTTTGCTGCCTATTCGGAGTGTCGCGACTGCGGAAGTCGTATTCTATCTTTCACACACGTTGCGTAGCAGGGTTGTTACTCAAAACGAGGCAAGACCTGGAGCGACGTGGAATTTGCGTATCGTAATATGCGAATTCCACGTTGTTCCAGGTCTTTTTTTGTTTTCGGGCGACTTCAGACAATCGAAGCCTGACCTTGCACGCGGCAGAGGGGCCACGCAACAGGCGCGGTCCGTCAACGGCGAAAGGACAAGGCAATGACGACGACAACGGCATCACCCGTATCGAAACAGACGGCATCCGCGGCGCAGGAAACCAGCGCAACCGGGGCGGCGGCCACCGCAATCGAAACCATCGAAACCGGCGTGGCCGGAGTGGCGGGCGCGGCCACAAACGCGGCAGCCAACGCAATCGAGGACCTCGAAGCCGCCGAATCGCACGGCTTCTCCACGCGCTTCCCGCTCAACAGCGCATTCATCTTCACCTTCGGCGCGCTCGGCGGCATGCTGTTCGGTTTCGACACCGGCATCATCTCCGGCGCCTCCCCGCTTATCGAATCGGACTTCGGCCTGAGCGTCTCTCAGACCGGTTTCATCACCTCCTCGGTGCTGATCGGCTCGTGCGCAGGCGCGCTGTCGATCGGCGCACTGTCTGACCGGTTCGGCCGCAAGAAGCTGCTCATCGTCTCCGCGCTGCTGTTCCTGCTCGGCTCAGGCCTGTGCGCCTCCTCCACCGGATTCGCGATGATGGTGTGCGCCCGCATCATCCTGGGTCTCGCCGTCGGCGCGGCCTCCGCCCTGACCCCGGCGTACTTGGCCGAACTGGCGCCGAAGGAGCGTCGCGGCTCACTGTCCACGCTGTTCCAGCTCATGGTCACCTTCGGCATTCTGCTGGCCTACGCCTCCAACCTCGGATTCCTGAACCACAACCTCTTCGGCATCCGCGACTGGCGCTGGATGCTCGGTTCGGCGCTGGTGCCGGCCGCCTTGTTGCTGCTCGGCGGCCTGTTGCTGCCCGAATCCCCGCGTTATCTGGTGAACAAGGGCGACACCCGCAACGCCTTCAAAGTGCTTACGCTGATTCGCAAGGACGTGGATCAGACCCAGGTGCAGATTGAGCTGGACGAGATCAAGGCCGTGGCCGCACAGGACACCAAGGGTGGTGTGCGCGAACTGTTCCGTATCGCTCGTCCGGCGCTGGTGGCCGCCATCGGTATCATGCTGTTCCAGCAGCTCGTGGGCATCAACTCGGTGATCTACTTCCTGCCGCAGGTGTTCATCAAGGGCTTCGGCTTCCCTGAAGGCGACGCGATCTGGGTGTCGGTGGGCATCGGCGTGGTGAACTTCGTGAGCACCATCGTGGCCACGCTTATCATGGATCGTTTCCCGCGCAAGGGCGTGCTGATCTTCGGTTCCATCGTGATGACCGTTTCGCTCGCAGTGCTCGCCGTGATGAACTTCGTGGGCGACGTGGCCGTGCTGGCCGTGCCGACGATGATTCTCATCGCTTTCTATATCCTCGGCTTTGCGGTCTCGTGGGGCCCGATCGCCTGGGTGCTTATCGGCGAGATCTTCCCGCTGAGCGTGCGCGGCATCGGCTCCTCCTTCGGCTCGGCGGCGAACTGGCTGGGCAACTTCATCGTCTCCCAGTTCTTCCTCGTGCTGCTCGATGCGTTCGGCAACAATGTGGGCGGCCCGTTCGCGATTTTCGGCGTGTTTTCGGCCCTGTCCATCCCGTTCGTGATGCGCTTGGTGCCCGAGACCAACGGCAAGTCGCTGGAGGAAATCGAGGAGGAAATGACCAAGCGCTAGACAACCGGCACACGATTCGCACAAAAGTTGACAACTCTTAACATAATCGTACCCAACGTGGCGAAAAAACGTGGCAGAATAGGGAGCATGGTAGCAAACAATGCGGGTCAGCCCGCCACCCCAGCAGATCTGATCAATGTCGATGAGGTTATCGGCAAATACTATGACCTCGTCCCCGATCCCGAAGTCCCCGAGCAGCGTGTCATCTTCGGCACCTCCGGCCACCGCGGATCGTCCCTGAAGACCTCGTTCAACGAGGCCCACATCATCGCCATCTCCCAGGCCATCGCCGAATACCGCAAGAAGGCCGGCGTCACCGGCCCGCTGTACCTCGGCTCCGACACCCACGCGCTGTCCGGCCCGGCCAAGAAGACCGCCATCGAGGTGCTCGTCGCCAACGGCGTGCACGTACGCGTCGATTCCCGTGACGACTTCGTGCCCACCCCGGTGGTCTCCCAGGCCATCCTGACCCACAACCGTGCGGCCGACGGCACCCAGCGCTTCGAGGGCGAGGGCCTCGCCGACGGCATCGTCGTCACGCCGTCCCACAACCCGCCCACCGACGGTGGCTTCAAGTACGACCCCGTCACCGGCGGCCCGGCTCCGGCCGAGACCACCAATGCCATCGCCGCTCGCGCCAACGAGCTGCTCGGCGACTTCAAGTCCATCAAGCGTGTGCCCTACGAGGAGGCCATCAAGTCCGAGTACGTCGAGGGCTTCGACTTCCGCGAGCACTACGTGGACGACCTGGAGAACGTCATCGACTTCGACGTGATCCGCAACTCCGGCGTGCGTCTGGGCATCGATCCGCTCGGCGGCGCTTCCGTGAACTACTGGCCGCTCATCAACGAGAAGTACGGCCTGAACATCGGCGTGGTGCGTCCTGAGGTCGACCCGACCTGGCGCTTCATGACCATCGACCACGACGGCAAGATCCGCATGGACCCGTCTTCCCCGTACGCCATGAAGGGCCTGGTCGACGAGCTCAACGCCGGCGCTTGGGACAAGTACGATCTGGTCGGCGGCACCGACCCGGACGCCGACCGTCACGGCATCGTCTGCCCGAACTGGGGCGTGATGAACCCGAACCACTACATCGCCGTGTGCGTGGAGTACCTGTTCGGCGGCAACCGTCCGGGCTGGCCTGAGGGCGCAGCCGTGGGCAAGACGCTGGTCTCCTCTTCCCTGATCGACCGCGTGGCCGCATCGATCAACGCGAAGGTCATCGAAGTGCCGGTGGGCTTCAAGTGGTTCGTGGACCCGCTGTTCAGCGGCGAAGTCGCCTTCGGCGGCGAGGAGAGCTCCGGCATGAGCTTCCTGCGCAAGGACGGCCGCGTGTGGACCACCGATAAGGATGGTCTGATCCCCGACCTGCTGGCCGCCGAGATCACCGCCAAGACCGGCAAGAACCCGGCCCAGCTTCACCAGGAGCAGGTCGAGCGCTTCGGCGAGTCTTGGTACAAGCGCGTCGACACCCCGACCACGCTGGAGCAGAAGGCCAAGTTCGCCAAGCTGACCGGTGATGATGTGGCCGCCACGCAGCTGGCTGGCGAAGACATCACCGCCAAGCTGACCGAGGCACCGGGCAACCACGCCAAGATCGGCGGCCTGAAGGTCACCACCGAGAACAACTGGTTCGCGGCCCGTCCTTCCGGCACCGAGAACATCTACAAGGTGTACGCCGAGTCCTTCGTCTCCCCCGAGGCTCTGGACAAGGTGCTCGACGAGGCCACCGTCGTGGTAGACAAGGCCCTGAGCGAGTGAAATCGCTGCGTTAGCCGCGTTCACAGCAACCAATAAGGCTCTGCATTGGATTCATGCAATCCACTGCAGAGCTTTTTTAGCGCATATGCAGTTCGCGACCACTGAAACACGCAGGTCAACGGTTCTCCTCATGCACCGTGACCGCATTTTCTCAACATCACTGCAGGGCAGGACGGCCATATGGCCGCGAAACGTTCGCCTGCCTACATTATGACCGAGTTTCCCATCATCATTGTGGGGTCACAGCGGCCAGATGACCACCGAAGCGTTCGGTCGGCTTGCATCATGGTCGAGTTTTAACATCGTTGTGGGACGCCACGACGAATTTGCCCATTCCAGAGTTGCCATCCCACAAAAGCGTGGGACAACAGCTAAGTCAATCGTTTTACATTTTCCCCATCCCACACACTCAAACTGGAAACCCCG
>ERZ826146.2575-NODE-2575-length-13343-cov-4.437387_pt1 | contig 13343 bp, 15 predicted proteins | sample MGYA00519857_ERZ826146 | MGnify/ENA primary metagenome ERZ826146 (study PRJEB31778, sample SAMEA3449222) | human gut metagenome | biome: human gut; feature: human-associated habitat; material: faeces | place: United Kingdom | collected 2010/2012 ...
TCCTTGTTTGTTGACAGCAAGGAGTGACGGTTTAAGCGGATTGCAAATCCTTATATTAATGACTGTTGGATTGCAAATTCAACAGAACGGAAAAAGACTCTATCCTTCATTGTTTGCTTCCTTTCTGCCAAAGACATATAAATAGGAATATTGCCAATGCAAAGTTCAGCCACATTCCAAATGACAATGAGCCAATACGCATATACATACACTCTTCTAAAAAGTCATTTTCATTGGGTTCTACTATGTATTTCATATCCACATAGGCATTTATCCATATCAATAACTCATATATAACAATCAGGGCAAATGCAATAATACCGACTATTTTCTGCCACTTTTTCATAATTTTCGCCATCACCGATCGCAATGCTCTGTGTCTGGCGTACCAAATGTGTGCCATCCTCCAGATCTTTTTCCAGAACACTGGTATACATCAGAATATGTTTTCCTTCATGTTCCACAGCTGTTCCGGAAAAACATCCCTGACCATCGTATTCCATATCCGGTGCCAGCGCACATGGAAGTTCTTCCCATTTGATAAAATCTTTTGTCCTGCAATGTCCCCAGTGCATCGGACCCCATTTATTTTCATATGGATAATACTGATAAAACAGATGATATTCCTCACCAAATCGGGAAAATCCGTTCGGATCGTTGCACCAGCCGGTTGTCGGCGTTACATGAAATGCCGGACGTTTATCCTCATCTCTCTCCTTCTTTTTCTTTGCCTCATATGCAATTGCTTTTGCTAATTTTTCAGATTGTTTATTCATTAATTAAACCTCTCTTTGTTGTCATTTTTTGATTCTTTGATTCATCATACAATTATCTTTATTTTATCTTGTCAGATGCGTTTCGTCCAGCTGTTTTCGTACCTGCTCAGTATCATCACAGTTACTGTTTTTCTATTGTATGTTTCAGATGACAGATCGTTTCTGTGTGAACTGTCTGTGCAAACTGATCGACACATACGCACCGCTCCACGCGATAGCCACGCCGTAAAAAGATTTCCAGATCCCTTGCAAGGCTGGTCGGTTTACAGGAAATATAAACCAGATTATCCACCTGGTATTCGATGATCTTCGGAAGAGCTTTCGGATGGATACCGTCCCGCGGCGGGTCAAGTACGATAAAATCCGGTTTTTCTTCAATCTCATCAAGCACTTTCAGCACATCACCGGCGATAAATTCGCAGTTTTTGATGCCGTTTCTCTCAGCATTTTCCCTGGCTGCCACAACGGCTTCTTCTACGATCTCCACACCAATCACTTTTTTTGCCACTGCTGCCAGGATCTGTGAAATCGTACCGGTTCCGCTGTAGAGATCAAAGACCGTCATGTCTCTGGTATCCCCAATATAGCTTCGTGCAGTTTCATACAACACTTCCGCGCCGAGAGAATTCGGCTGGAAGAAGGAGAACGGCGTGATCTTAAACTTCAGTCCCAGAAGATTTTCATAGAAATAATCTTGTCCATACAGCACTCTGGTCTCATCACTCTGTACAAGATCTGCCAGTGAATCGTTCAGAATATGCAGGATTCCCACGATCTTCCCTTCCAGAGAAAGCGCCATAAGACGTTCCACCAGTTCAGAAAGATCAGGATTCAGCTGCGTAGTCGTTACCAGATTGATCAGGATCTCCCCGGTTGTATTTCCCCGACGCAGCAGCAGATGCCTCAGATATCCCTCATGGCGCATCTTATGATAATAGGTAAATTCCTGTTCCTTACAGTAATCCAGCACACAGGTCAGAATCTTCGTCAGATCTTCATGTACCAACTTACAGTCGGATGCGGTCAGCACATCATAGGTACTTCCCTTTTTATGGAGTCCCAGTGTCAACGGGCCGTCTTTTTCGGCATCTCCGAACGAGAATTCCATCTTATTGCGGTAACAGAATTCTGTAGGACTTCCCTTGATTCCCTCAAAAACATAATCCGGGTTTCCGTTTTCATCCACCTGCCCACCGTTTTTGATCGCTGTGTCCAGGAGTCTGCGGATCTGCTCCTGCTTCATCTCCAACTGATGGCTGTAATCCATGGTCTGATACATGCATCCTCCACACTGCGGAAAGATGGAACAGACCGGTTTTCTCGTTTCAAGCGGTGATGGTTCTAACACTTCCAGAAGCCTTGCTTCTACTCTGCCGCCCCTTTTTTTATTGATCATAAAACGAACTTTTTGCCCAGGCATTCCATTTTTTACGATCACCGTCTGTCCGTCCACCACTACCTTTCCTTTATTCGGAAACTCTATCTGTTCAATGATTCCCTCGTATACTTCGCCTTTTTTCATCTGCTGTCCTTTCTTCTTGTTTTTTCTGTCTGCAGCTTTTAACCGAAGAAAAGCTCCGGGGTCTCCTCCGAAGCTTTCCTGCCGTTTTGTGTATTCACATTTTAATTTTCTTCGTTATCTTCATCTTCAAAGTAATCGTCAAAATCATCATCGAAATCTTCTTCAAAATCTTCCAGATAATCCGGTGTGAAAAAACGGTACACTGCGTATGCAATACCTGCCACTGCCGCAACGGCACCTATAATTGCCAGTACCCACATTACTGTGTTTTTGCATTTTTCTTCTTCTTTTTCCTGCTTTTGCAGCAAGGCCATTAACTCGTCAAGTTTATTCATGTTAAACACCGTCCTTTCTCTAAAAGCATAGCTTCCAAAAACTAGTATTATTATACCACTATCACTATGATTTTACCACAAAAATTTATTCTGTTATTTTCTTTAATTTTGCAAAGGATGCAAACATTTTCTTTGTTCCGGCTTTATCAAAATCTACTGTAACCTCATAGTCCTTGCCCCCATCAACGATTGCCTGCACCGTTCCGGTTCCGAATTTGATATGGCGCACTGTGTCTCCCACACCATAAGCAAGTCCCTGTGATTTTTTAACTTCAAACTGTTTTGGGGAAAAGCTGGTCTTCTGGTAGGTCTGACGCATCTTTGCATAACTGCTGGATGGCTCCGGCATCTTTGTAATCCTTCGCGCTTTCGGCTCTCTTCCAAGTTCTACCAGTTCCCGTGGTATCTCCCGGATAAAACGGGATACCTTGTTATACTGTGTTTCTCCACGGATCATACGTTGCTGTGCCGCACTCAACGTCAGTTCCTTCATTGCTCTTGTAATTCCCACGTAGCAGAGACGTCTTTCTTCTTCCATATCCTGCGGATCATCTCCTACAATTGTCATATACCCCGGGAAAATACCATCTTCCATACCCGCCAGATAGACATTCGGAAATTCAAGACCTTTCGCGCTGTGCAGAGTCATCAAAAGTACGCGGTTATCACTCTCTTCCACCGAATCGATATCTGCTATCAGTGCCACTTCCTCCAGAAATCCGGACAGACTTGGATCTTCTGCCTCATCCTCGTAAGACGCTGCTTTGGATATCAACTCATCGATATTTTCGATACGTGCTTTTGCTTCATCCGTATCTTCTGCTTCAAGTTCTTTCACATAACCTGTCTCTTCAATCAGCTTTTCCAGCAACTCTTTTACCGACAGATACTCTATCTGGCTACGGAATTTCTGAATGAATTCCACGAACGGACGTACTTTTGCACTTCCACGACCAAGTGTCGGGATCTCTTCCGCCTGTCGAAGTGCCTGATAAAAACTGATACCATAAGCATCCGCATAATCCTGCACCTTTCCGAGAGTTGCCGCACCGATACCACGTTTTGGTACATTGATGATCCTTTTGACTGCTACATCGTCTTTCGCATTATCAATGGTCTTCATATAAGCGAGCAGATCCTTAATTTCTTTTCTCGCATAGAAGTTTACACCGCCTACGATCTTATACGGAATATTTGCAATCAGGAATTTTTCCTCAAACAGACGGGACTGGGCGTTGGTACGATACAAAATCGCACAGTCCTTGTAATCATAGATTCCTTCCCGGACTTTCTGGCTGATCGCACCTGCAATATATTCTGCTTCTTCATACCCATTCTGAAACTGACGGAAATGAATGGGAGCTCCTTCCTCATTTGCCGTCCATAAGGTCTTGTCTTTTCTCCCCTCATTATTTTTAATCACTTCGTTCGCCGCATTCAGAATATTCTGGGTAGAACGGTAATTCTGTTCCAGTTTGATGACTTTTGCCTGTGGAAATACTTTTTCGTATCCCAGAATGTTTCCGATATTGGCACCACGAAACTTGTAAATGGACTGATCATCGTCACCGACTACACAGAGATTTTTATATTTCCCTGCCAACAGACTTACAAATTTGAACTGGGCAGTATTGGTGTCCTGATACTCGTCTACCATGATATAACGGAACCGTTCCTGATAATAGTCAAGCACATCCGGGCATGACTGAAACAGTTCCACTGTTTTTACAATCAGATCATCAAAGTCCAGCGCGTTGTTCTGACGAAGCTGCTTCTGATACGCTTCATACACACGGGCAATCGTCTGCGCACCATAGCCGGAAGCAGTCGAAGCCTGCAGTTTATATTCTGCCGGAGATACCAGTTCGTCTTTGGCGGAAGAAATTGCTGCCATCAATGTTCGCTCTTTAAACTGCTTGGTATCGATGTTTAACCGCTTGCAGATCTCTTTGATTACTGTTTTCTGATCATCTGTATCGTAGATTGTAAAATTATTATCGTACCCCAGTCGATCGATATATCTGCGAAGCATCCGCACACAGCTGGAATGAAAGGTACTGACCCAGATACTTTCGGAACCAAATCCCACAATCTGATCCACTCTTTCCCGCATCTCCTGTGCTGCCTTATTAGTAAAAGTGATTGCCATAATATTCCACGGATTAATCCCTTTTTCTTCTATCAAATATGCGATTCGGTGTGTCAGGACACGGGTTTTTCCAGATCCGGCACCGGCAAGAATCAAAACCGGACCTTCGGTATGGAATACCGCTTCCTGCTGCATCGCATTCAAACTATCATATTTACTCATATTTTCCTCTCCATCTCTTACATGTATCTCGAAATATTTCCGGAAATACATTTTTTCGTACAGGTGTTCTTATCATATCATGCACCCGTTCGCAAGTCAATTGTTACCGGCCACTCCCGAAACAGTATCTCAGCTCTCTTGTACCGATCCAATCACCGATAAGCTAGTTGCTTCTTGTGATCAGGAACGTTAAAAAAAAGATTTACAAATAGTATTAAAAACTATATAATGGGGTGGAAGAGGTGATATGATGACGATTGATACAAGTGATCTTTTAAACAGCATTCTTGGAAGCCTTTCCCGTATTGATTATATCAAACCGGAGGAGGTACCAAATATTCCTTTATATATGGATCAGGTAACCACCTTTATGGATGCTCAGCTGGCTTCCTCCAAGCGCTATCCGGAGGATAAAATTCTTACGAAAACCATGATCAATAATTATGCAAAAAATGATCTGCTTCCTCCGCCACTGAAAAAGAAATACTCCAAAGAGCATCTTCTTGTGCTGGTGTTTATCTATTATTTTAAAAGTATTTTATCTATTACGGATATACAGGCACTCTTAAAGCCTATTACCGATACGTATTTTTCTTCCTCTGAGAACCTCTCTCTGGAAGATATTTATAATGAAGTTTTTCGCCTTGAAAAATCTCAGGTAGACATCCTGAAGGAAGATATTACCAATCGCTATCGGTTATCCCGCGAAACGTTTCAGGATGCCCCGGAAAAAGATCAGGAATTTCTGAAAACTTTTTCTTTTATCTGCCTTCTCAGTTTTGATGTATATGTGAAAAAGCAGTTAATTGAATCTCTGATCGACGATCTGCACCCGGATACTAAAGAAAAAAAGAAAAAATAACATTAAAAATGCAGGATTCGATATTTCTTCGAATTCTGCATTTTTTGCTCGTACCCGGGAAGATACCGAACAATTACATTTTTTCTTTATTCTTTCACTCCGAGACGAACCAGTGCTCTTTGCAGTTTTGCCTTGACGATCCGATATTCCTTATCGCTGAGACCGCCTTCTGCCAGTCTGGCTTCCGCACGTTTTCTGGCATCTTCCGCTCTCTCTGTATCTATATCTTCTTCCCACTCCCAGGTTGTTGCCAGCACATGGCAGGTTCCATTCATCACAGAAAGCATCCCGCCGATACAGGCTGCATTCTTCCTGCTGCCGTCTTCCAGTATAATATGGGCTTCTCCCATGCCAAGTGCCGTACAGTAATTGCAGTGTCTTGGCAAAATCGCAAGATCACCATTGATTGTCCGGCAGACAAGTCTTGCGACTTCTCCTTCATACAGAAGTCCGTCCGGTGTACCGATACGCAAAGGAAATGTGCTCATTCGTTACCCTCCTTTACTGGTTCTGTACTTTTGCTTTTTCAAACACCTCATCGATGTTTCCGGCAAACAGGAAGCAGCTCTCCGGAATCTCATCACACGCTCCGTCAAGGATCATGCGGAATCCACGCAATGTCTCTTTTAACGGTACATAAGTTCCCGCCATTCCGGTAAACTGTTCTGCAACCGAGAAGCTCTGCGACAGATAACGCTGTACTTTTCGTGCACGGTTAACCGTCTTTTTATCTTCTTCCGACAGTTCATCCATACCCATGATAGCTATAATATCCTGCAGTTCTTTGTAGCGCTGCAGTACTTGCTGTACTGCACGTGCAATTTCATAATGCTCTTTTCCCACAATCTCCGGTGCCAGGATACGGCTGGTAGAATCCAGTGGATCCACCGCCGGATAGATACCCTGACTGGCAATCTCTCTGGAAAGAACTGTAGTCGCATCCAGATGGGTAAATGTCGTTGCCGGCGCCGGGTCTGTCAGGTCATCCGCCGGCACATACACAGCCTGTACAGATGTGATGGATCCTTTTCTCGTCGAAGTGATTCGCTCCTGAAGTGCACCCATCTCTGTAGCAAGAGTTGGCTGGTAACCTACTGCAGACGGCATACGTCCGAGCAGGGCCGACACTTCCGAACCCGCCTGTGTAAACCGGAAGATGTTATCAATAAACAACAGTACATCCTGATTTTTCACATCACGAAAATACTCTGCCATCGTAAGACCGGACAGACCCACACGCATACGTGCTCCCGGTGGTTCATTCATCTGTCCGTACACCAGTGCTGTTTTATCAATAACACCGCTTTCTTTCATCTCATTATAAAGATCATTTCCTTCTCTTGTCCGCTCTCCTACACCGGTAAATACGGAAAGTCCTCCGTGAGCAGTTGCTACGTTGTGAATCAGTTCCATGATCAGAACCGTCTTTCCTACCCCGGCACCACCGAACAAACCGATCTTTCCACCTTTCGCATACGGACAGATCAGATCCACAACTTTAATTCCGGTTTCCAGAATCTCTGTTGCCGGAACCTGCTCTTCATATTCCGGTGCTTTTCTGTGAATCGGCCATTGTTCCTCTGTGATTACCGGACCCTGATCATCTACCGTCTCTCCCAGCAGATTAAACACCCTGCCAAGACAGGCTTCTCCGACAGGAACCGTAATCGGTTTTCCCGTATCCACCGCGGCAGTTCCACGAACCAGACCATCTGTCGATTTCATGGCAATGCAACGAACCGTATGATCTCCGGTCTGCTGCGCCACTTCCACGATCAGTTTTTCTCCATGATTGTCTATTTCTATGGCATTCAGGAGTGCAGGTAACTCCCCCTCCGGAAAGCGAATATCCAGAACCGGTCCGGTCACCTGTATTACTTTTCCAATGTGCTTTTCGCTCATCTACCAATCTCCTTACCTTATATTTTTCTTTCAGCTTCCTGCACCGTATGTCCGGCTACAGACATTCTGCACCTCCGACAATCTCCGTGATTTCCTGAGTAATGCCTGCCTGGCGTTCCCGGTTATAATACAAATTCAACTCATCGATCATATCCTGGGCATTACCGGTTGCTTTCTCCATAGCATTTCTTCGTGCTGCCAGTTCGCTTGCCACACTCTCACAGACACCACCGTAGATCAGACCTCCGAGATATTCCGGAACAATGGAGTTAAACACTTCCACTCCATTTGGTTCATACAAAATCAGATTACGAATTCTTTCTTTCTCATTATATCCCTGTTCTTCTTTTGCAATGTCTATCAGAGGAAGTACCGGAACTGATTCCGGGTTCTGCGTCAGAATAGAAACAAATCGGGTATAACAAAGTTCCACATGACCAAATGTTCCCTGTCGAAATTCTTTGCACAGGATAGAAGCGATTTCAAAACAGTCAGCTACAGAAATATCCGCAATTTCTGCAAAAGCGTCTGTGACGTATTCCAGATTGTTGGATCTGACATATTCTACCGCCTTTTTTCCAATAGGAAGAACACTGACCATTTTCCCTTTTGCATCCTCCTCAAAACAGCGCAGTAAATTGGCATTATACCCACCTGCCAGTCCCCGGTCTCCTGCGATCAGGACATAACAGCATTTTTCCTGAACCGCTTCTTTCGCATAAACAGAATAGAATTCTGTATTTCCTTTAGCTATTTCCTGTAATGTACGGTACAACTCCTGAAAATAAGGACGGCAGGTATCCGCCCGCTCCTTGGCCTTTCGCAGCTTGGAGGACGCCACAAGTTCCATAGCCTTGGTAATCTGCATGGTGCTTTCCACACTTTTTATCCGCAGTTTTACCGCTTTCATATTTGCAGCCATAGGTTCCTCCTTCTTTCTTTATTTATTTTTGAATTCTTGTATCCAAAAAGCTTTCTGTATAAGCTTCCAGAGCGCTTTTCAGTTTTTCTTCTGTTTCTTTTTCCAGTTTTCCGCTTTCCCGGATCACCTGCATCACTTCTGCTCCACGGGCATCCGTATCCAGCCATATATATAACCCTTCCTCATACAGTTCCACATCTTCTGTCACTACTTTGGACAGAATTCCTTTTGTGACCGCATAAAGAATCGCTACCTGCTTTTCTACCGGCACCGGTGCATTCTGTTTCTGTTTTAAAACTTCTACAATCCGTGCTCCCTGTTCCAGACGCATTTTGGTATCTGCATCCAGATCAGAGCCAAACTGTGCAAAACTTGCCAGTTCTCTGTACTGGGAATAAATCAGTTTTAATGTACCGGCAACTTTCTTCATTGCCTTAATCTGCGCATTTCCTCCTACCCTGGAAACTGAAATACCCGGATTAACTGCCGGCATAACACCGGAATGGAACAGTTCTGATTCCAGGAATATCTGTCCATCCGTGATAGATATGACATTAGTCGGAATATAAGCTGAAATATCTCCTGCCTGAGTCTCAATGATCGGAAGTGCCGTCAGCGATCCTCCTCCATGTGCATCATCCAGTTTTGCCGCACGTTCCAGAAGCCTTGAATGAAGATAAAATACATCGCCCGGATAGGCTTCACGTCCCGGTGGGCGTCGAATCAGCAATGACAGTGCCCTGTATGCCACTGCATGCTTACTCAGATCATCGTAAATAATCAGGACATCTTTCCCCTGATACATAAAATATTCACCCATCGCACAGCCGGTATACGGTACGATATACTGCAGCGGACTTGCCTCCGATGCAGTAGCTGCAACCACTATAGTGTAATCCATAGCACCATTTTTCTCCAGATTTTCCACCAGAGAGGCTACGGTAGAACGCTTCTGTCCGATTGCCACATAAATACAGATCACATCTTGTCCTTTCTGATTCAGAATGGTATCGGTGGCTATGGTTGTCTTTCCTGTCTGGCGGTCACCGATGATCAGCTCACGCTGACCTCTTCCGATTGGAACCATTGAGTCAATTGCCTTGATACCGGTCTGCAACGGCTGACATACCCCCTGCCGTTCACAGATACCCGGCGCCTGACTTTCAATTGGCCGATACTCCGATGCACTGATCGGTCCCCCCGCATCGATTGGCTGTCCCAGCGCATTGACAACTCTGCCTATCAGAGTCTCACCTACCGGAACGGATACTACTTTTCCGGTTCGTTTTACCATCTGCTCCTCACTGATGGTTTCCCCCGAACCAAATAAAACAACAGATACACTGTTTTCTTCCAGGTTCTGTGCCATACCAAAGCTTCCGTCTTCAAACTCCAGCAGTTCCCCTGCCATACAGTTTGCAAGACCACTGACTCTGGCAATTCCATCACCTACCATCAGAACGGTACCTGTTTCATCCTGCCGGATCGCATTCTCATAATACTTGATCTGACTTCGGATGACTTTGGATATTTCTTCTGGTTTCAGTTGCATGTTTTCCTCCTACACTGTTGCATGATGAATCTTGTCGGAAATCTCCGAAATCCGGTTCTTCACCGTTCCGTCCAGCAATTTTCCATCCAGTTCTACCCGAACCCCTGCCAGTAACGCCGGATCGGTTTTCTGAATCAGGATAATCTCTTTTCCACTGATTTTTTTCAGTTTTTCTTTCAGGCGTTTCTGTTGCTCCTCCGACAGAGGACAGACACTGGTCACAACCGCCTCAGCGATATTATGATCTTCATAATATCTGCTTTTGAAAGCCTCGAAACAGCCGGAATATTCCCCGAGAAGATTTTTCTCACACATCAGTTTCATAAAATTCACCAAATATCGTTGCGCCTGACCTCCAAATGCCGCCTCGATCATCCCGTTTCTTTCCATCTGAGGAATCGAAGGTTCTGACAACAGTCGTTCATACTCCGGATTCTCCCATAAAAGTGTGCGGATCTGTTCCATCTGCCCGAGAATCTCACCGGTCAGATTTTCCTCAGCTGCAAGGTCGTACAGACTGCCCCCATAGATTCTGGCGGTTTCTGTCATGATACTTCACCTACATTCGATATAAATTCGTCTATTAGCTTTTCATGGTCTTTTTCATTAATTTCACGTTCAATGACTTTTCCGGCAATCTCCACGGCCATATCGCCAATCTCGCCTTTCACTTCATTGACTGCTTTTTTCTTCTCCTGGGCAATCTCTTTTTCTGCTTTATTCTTCATTGCAAAGGTCTGATCCTGAGCCTCTTTTAAGATTTTTTCACTCTGGATCGCAGCAGTATTTCTTGCGCTGTCCAGAATCTCATTGGCCTTTTGTCTTGCGTCCTGCATATTTCGTTCATATTCTGCACGAATTGCCTCCGCTTTCGCTTTTGTCTCCTCTGCCTGTATGATTTCCGCATCTGCAGCCGCGCGTCGTTTTTCCAGTATCTCGTGTACCGGTTTGGACAAGAATCGTTTGATCAGATACATCTGAATAAAAAGATTGCAAATCTGTGCAACAAATGTCCAGGGGATAATTCCTACCAGTTCCTGAACCTGCATAATGTTATTCCTCCTAGTTTTCTTTTCGTTCTTATCCCAGGAATTTCATAAACATGCCAGGTGCCACAAAGATCAGAAGCAGACCGGTTACAAAACCATAGATACCCGTGGTCTCTGCAATTGCGCATCCAAGCAGCATGGTACTTGTAACATCGCCTTTACATTCCGGCTGTCGTCCGATTGCTTCCAGTGCTTTTGCCACTGCATTTCCTTCACCGATACCAGGACCAATACCCGCGATCAGCGAACATCCTGCGCCGATTGCACATCCTGCCAGTGCGATACCTTTTGCCAAAATCTGAAAATCCATACTATTTCCTCCTATAAGATTTACCTGAAAATTTCGCTACACATGTTTTCTTCTGTTTTTCCCTGTATCGTCCATCTATTCCTCTGCTGCATTCGCGATGTACATCACCGTCAACATACAGAAAATAAATGCCTGCATCACTCCGGAAAACCAGTCAAAATATACAGATAATACTGCGGGGATTCCCACATCCAGAACCGGGATCTGCGAAAGTACATTTCCCACTGCTCCCGGAATCAGTCCCAGCAATTTTCTACTTGCCAGAGCAAGTGCTCCATAAATCAGTGCATTGATTACAACCCCTGATAAAATATTACCGAAATGACGGCACGCCATACTGATCGGCGTTGCCAGTTCAGAAAGAATATTGAATGGAGTCATAACCGGAATCGGTGTGGTAAATCCTTTCAGATACCCTCCCACACCGTTTGTTTTTATCTTCTGCGCTGTGATCATCGTAAAAACCACAACTGCCCATGCAGCCTCTGTAGAAAGATCCGCTGTCGGACTGCGAAGTCCGATCAGACTGATCAGATTGGATACCACACTGGTTGCAAACAATGCTGAGACGAACGGAATCAGGTACCGGAACTTTTCTCCCATATTTCCCAGTACAAACTTATCCGCAGTCTCCACGATCCATTCGGCTGCCGCCTGTTTTTTGGAAATATTCCGTACCTTCAGTCCTCTGGTCAGCCAGAAGCATATTCCCGTGATCAGCGCCATGACGATCCAGCTGACAATCAGTGTCTCGCTGATCTGTAATTCTCCCAGAAGCGGTGCATCGATCGGGGTCGTAAAAAAGACCTTTGCACCGGAGATATCAACCTCCATCCCTGTCTCTCACCTCCTTATTTTCCTTTCACTGCTCCCACCAGTTTGATTGCTGTTCCAGGAATCAGAAGTGGAAGGATTCCAGCTACAAACTGAAAACAGGGAAGAACAATTGTAAGAATCACCCACAGCATCTGCATCATATTCCGCTGAGAATAACTGGCCTGAATCCATCGCTTTGCCGCTGCTTCCTCTGTCTCAGCTGCGGCTTTCTGCACTGCCATCCCCATCAGAAAAAAATTCAATACCGCAACCGCACCGCCGAAAAGCCCGCCAAGAATCACAGTATAATCAAACGGTACTTTCTCCGGCATCACAAGATGCAATGCCAGAAATACACACCACATCACTGCCAAACCTGCTGCCGTATACACCATAACATGTTCTGTTTCTTTTCTTACGGCAGGCTGGATTCTTTCTTTTCTATTGTCCATATTGTCCTGTTCCCTTTCCTAAAGATGTCTGTTGAAAGATACTTTTGATTTTCTTTTTTCTTTTTCTGTCCGTTTCTGACGCATAACCACCGACCGGTAAAACTTCCACGCTGTCATGGCAGATCCTCCAAGGCCAAAGAAAAAGCCGATCAGATAGATCCAGCCACCCAATGACCAGCGGTTACTGCTCCACCAGCACAGCCCCAGACAAAGTAAAAGAGGTGTCACAAGAGACAGACTGAGCTGTGTCAGCATCGTAAGTTTTTCAATGATGTCTGTCCACTTTTTCATTTTCCCTTCCTTTCTGTGCATTTTTTACAATAGTTATCTTTCCTTTTTGAAAATTTCTTGTTCACATTGTAACATATTTTTCGTATCTCAGCAAACATTTTTGTGTATTGTTATTTTTTTCTCACTTTTTTCATTTTCTGTTCGTAAAATTTTTCTTATTTTATAAAATATTGGCAACTGTTTATAAAATTGTAACTATTCAGTAGCCACTGTCCCGCGAGGTGTTTTGACATGAATATGTCA
>ERZ826146.2581-NODE-2581-length-13317-cov-11.613558_pt1 | contig 13317 bp, 12 predicted proteins | sample MGYA00519857_ERZ826146 | MGnify/ENA primary metagenome ERZ826146 (study PRJEB31778, sample SAMEA3449222) | human gut metagenome | biome: human gut; feature: human-associated habitat; material: faeces | place: United Kingdom | collected 2010/2012 ...
GTAAGAAATCTGTTCTCATTTGAGTACGATGGTTCGAATCCATCCCTGCCCACCAATAAAGTACAAGCTAAACTTGTATTTTATTTTTAAAACCAAAAGCAAACAAAAGTTCGAAGGAGCGCAATGAAATTTTCTTCTAATAAGGAAAAAGGAAATTCAGGATTGGGAATGGCAATAGCATATTTTTCAAGTAACGGATATGTTGTATCTATTCCTTTAAATGATACACAAGATTATGATTTAGTTATAGAAAAAGATGGAAAGTTAGCTAAAGTACAAGTAAAGGCTACAGGGTGTAAAACTAAAAATAACATATATCAACTTTCGTTAAAAAGTTGTGGAGGAACAAAAGGAAAAGAATATAAAACGTTAATAAATACTAATATAGATTATCTATTTATACTAAATGCAGATTTAAAGATGTATGTAATTCCAAAAAATGAAATTAAAAATAAAAGTACAATAAATTTAGGTGAAAAGATGAATAAATTTATTGTAGAGTTCTAATGTATGCTAATGTTGTGACTTCATCAAAATTGATTTATGTAAATAAAAGTAGTATAATATATACAAGTGATGTTTTTAGTGTAAAAGGTATTTTGATTACACGTCATCATTAAAATAACATTGAAAGGGGTATACACATTATGAGAAAGGAACGGAAAGAGGTAACGAAGTTAATCTACGTAGGCAATGCATCAGATGGAGGATTTGTATTCCAGGCTCGGACGTTTGAGAATATCCAATATGACACTGATGTTAAGCTCATATCTTATGAAAAAGGTGTGGCGTGTCTGGCATTTGATTCTTTGGTGCTACTCCACAGAGTGGCAGAGATTGTTGCAGGCTGCTTTTCAAAGCAGAGTAATTTCAAAGTTGACAAAATCAAAATTACTTACAGAAATATCTCGGTAACAGTAACAAAAGCAGAAGGCAGGAAAAATATAATCTGCATGTTACTTAAAGCATTAAAGAATTCGAAAGAAGTAAACGATGTTGTATTAGATACGCAGATTTGTCAAAAACTTGTCCCTCTTAAAGAGGAACCAATTGAAGCATTTGAATTTTTTGATTCATTTACTGCTGGTTTTGAATTCGAAGAAGTTGCCAGTTGGAGTAAGGATCTGTGGTTCAGAAATTACCGGAATGAATGCCTGGTGATTTCATCACTTAAAGAAGGAATTATAAAGGTAGAAGCCATTGCCGGAGATCATATTAAGGAATTTGTAAAAACTATATCAAGATGTTTTAGTCCATATAACAATATGTATGGAATAAAAGGTGTCAAGATAAGTTTCAACGAGTTTTCCATGATGGTTTACGAATGGAATGTGAACCACATCTATGAGATGTATGAAAGGTGTTGTGGTATGACTCATGAACTCTGGGAAAAAGAGTGGGAAGAATACATTCATTCTCCAGAGTACATTAGGAAACGCGCAAAGAGCTTGAAAAAAGAATGTCGCCATAAAGTAGTACTGGAAAAGATAAGAAAATTCCAGAAGAGTGGTGAGTTTCCTGTAAAGGAAACAGCAATGACTGACTGGGAAAATTGTAAGCGCCTAAATAGTGGAGAAAGTTATAGCAGGGCAATAATACGCTATACCATTTTATGGGTTCAGTACATGGAGTATTTGACCAAGAAATATGGCATGGAAATGTCAGAAATCTGGGACAGATGTTCCGATTTGGCTAATGTAGACGGTGTCACAGGCTTCATGTATGGAGCTGCAGCAAGTATAATTTCAAGAGTGTGGCAGTCTGGGGAAGAATTCCGGAAATGCTATAACTCGAAATGGAATTATTCTGGAGCAGGAACTGTTAACCCAGCAATGTTAGCTGTTTCCGCGACAGCATAAAGATGTTAATGAATGGAGGGGCAAAGATATTTTATATCTAGTCTCTTCATTTCTTTGTTAATTTAAGGTATAATAATAAATAGACATAAAAAGAAAGGTAGAAAAATGTTAGAAGAATTAAAAGAATGTAAACTATGTCCACATATGTGTAAAATAAATAGATTAGAAGGAAAAGTTGGAAGATGCAAAGCCACAGACAAAATAAAAATTTCGTTAGTATCATTACATCAGTTTGAAGAACCATGTATAAGTGGTACAAATGGTTCTGGAACAATATTCTTTTCAAACTGTAATTTTAATTGTGTATTTTGCCAAAACTATAAGATAAGTCAAGAAGGAATGGGGCAAGAAGTAGATATAGATTTTTTAGCAAAAAGTATGATAGAACAGCAAGAAAAGGGCGCACATAATATAAATTTAGTAACACCAGTAATGTATGTTTACCACATTATAGAAGCAATAAAAATAGCTATAAAAAAAGGATTAAAAATACCTATAATATATAATTCAAATGGTTATGAAAATATAGAAACATTAAAAATGTTAGAAGGATATATTGATGTATATCTACCAGATTTTAAATATGCTAATAATGAATTAGGTAGAAAATATTCAAATATAAATAATTATTTTGAAGTAACATCAAAAGCAATAACAGAAATGTATAAACAAGTTGGACCACCACAATTAGACGAAAATGGAATAATAAAAAGAGGTTTAATAATAAGGCATTTAATCTTACCAAACGAAATCGAGAATAGTAAAAAGATTTTAAAGTGGATTATAGATAATATCGGAAAAGAAGTTTATGTAAGTATTATGGCGCAATATTTTCCAACATATAAAGCAAAAAATATACAGGAGCTTAATAGAAAAATAGGTACTGAAGAATACAAACAAATAGAAGACTATATATATAAAATTGGGATAGAGAATGGATATATGCAAGATTTGGGTGAGCACGAAGAAGAATATGTGCCAGATTTTAAGAATAGTTTGACTTAAATAGCAATATAATATAAAATATTATGCAGTAAAAACGAAAGGAAGAATGCTATGAAAATAACATATAAAGATAAAACTATAGATATACAAGAGCCACAAAAAGTAATTGATGTGTTTAAGAATGAATGTAATGAACATGTTATTGCATGTATTTGCAATAATCAAATACAATCATTAAATCATATGTTAAAAGAAGATACTGATATAAAGTTTATCGATATATCAGATAAAGATGGGCTTAGAATTTATATAAGAGGACTAAGTTATATAATGGCAAAAGCTTTTTCAGAAGTATACCCAAAAGCTTTATTAACTGTAGATTATCAATTATCAAATTCTATGTTTTTTGAAATAGACAACATGAAAGTTACAGATGAAATGCTAGAAGCAGTAAGTAACAGAATGAATGAAATAGTTCAAGAAGATTTACCAATTACAAAAGTTATAATGACTAAAGAAGAGGCAGATGAATTTTACGAAAAAAATAAAACGTTAAAAGGTATTTTGCAAAAAGATATAAAAGAAAGAGACCATGTTACTTTATATTATTGTGAAGACTATTATAACTATTTTTATGGTGTTATGCCAATATCTACAAAATATATGAAAATATTTAAATTAGAAAAATATAAACATGGTTTTATTGTAAGGTATCCAAATAGAAGAGATATAACAAAATTACAACCATTTGTAGATAATCCTAAATTATTATCAGCACTTCAAGATTACGAAAATATACATAGATTATTAGATATAAATACATTATATAAGTTAAATACAAAGGTTCAAAATGGAGAAGCAAAACATATTGTTTTATTAGATGAAGCTTTGCACGAGAAAAAGATTTCTCAAATAGCAGATAAAATAGCACAAAATAGAAATGCAAAAGTTATTTTAATTGCTGGTCCATCATCTTCTGGTAAAACTACTTTTGCACAAAGGTTAGGCTTGCAACTAGAGTTAAATGGATTAAGACCAGTTACAATATCAGTTGATAACTACTTTGTAGAAAGAGAAGATACTCCAAAAGATGAAAACGGAAATTATGATTTTGAAGATATAAATGCTATAGATATGAACTTATTTAATAATCAAATTTTAAGTTTATTAAATGGTGAAGAAGTAGAAACACCATCATTTAATTTCCATACAGGACATAAAGAGTATAGAGGAGATAAATTAAAACTAAATAAAAATGATGTACTAGTAATAGAGGGAATTCATTGTTTAAATGATAAGTTAACAGAGAGTATTCCAAAAGAAAATAAGTTTAAAATATATATTAGTGCATTAACTGTATTAAATATTGATTATTTTAATAGGATATCAACAACAGATTCAAGATTAATAAGAAGAATAGTAAGAGATTATCAATTTAGAGGATATTCTGCACTTCATACTTTAAGAATGTGGCCATCAGTAAATAGAGGGGAACAAAAAAATATATTCCCTTATCAAGAGCAAGCAGATGTGATGTTTAATACTTCTTTAGTATATGAAATGTCAGTATTAAAAACGATGGCATTACCATTATTAAAGGAAATTGATAGTTCTGAACCAGAATATTCAGAAGCAAAAAGATTATGTGAAATTTTACAATATTTTGAAGAGATACCAAAAGACTTAATACCAACAAATTCTTTATTAAGAGAATTTTTAGGAAATGGAGATTTTAAATATTAGGAGTTAAAGATGTTAAAAGATAGCAAATTTACAGAAATAGATGAAGAATTTATCTGTGAACATTGTGGAAAATTAGTACCAAAACTAGAATATTCTTGCAGGAATCATTGTCCATATTGCTTGTATTCTAAACATGTAGATATAAACCCGGGAGATAGGGCAGAAACATGTCATGGAACTTTAAAACCAATAGGGATAGAATTGAACTCTAAAAAAGGATATGTAATAGTTTTTAAATGTGAAAAATGTGGAGCTATTAGAAAAAATAAAGCTGCAAAAGATGATAATATGGATTTAATTATTAAATTAAGCAGTAATCCTATATAAATTTTATTTGACTATTTTTGAAAATAACGTATAATAACAAATGTAGAAACAGTAAATTGCAACAAAGTCCATACGGTTAGATGTACAACCGATTGGCAGAAAGGACAACATGGAGAGTGTAGAATTTAGAGTAGGCGATGTGAGTTATACTTTAAGTGAAGAGAAATCGCTTGGAGAAGGTATTTATTACCTTAAATCGAATGATGGCCATCCAATAACAATTACAATAATGAAAGTTACAGTAAAGTGTCCCGATGGCAGTAAAACGGTGCTTTTTACTTATGACCCAGAAGGTGTGAGTGGTGCTACAAATATCGCTGTTGCAAATGTTGCCACAAAGTATTTAGAAAGGAATAATTATTAATTATTTCCAAAACTACTAAAACGAAAGACCATCTATTGCGAGAGATGGTCTTTCGTTGTTTATATAGGGAAAAAAGGAACGTCCCCAAATCCCTAAATTTCTCTATTTAAATTACCGTTTGTATACATATTTCCTTCTAATCTATTTCCTTTTGAAACAGTATTTATAACTTTATTAATTTCATCAATGCTTTCGTCTAAGATGTTGATTCTACATGATTTAACATTAAAATCTTTTGTTTCAATTGATGTAATTCTACTATTAAAAACAGTTGTAACAGTTTGAATATTGTCAGGAATAAATCTAAATTCAAAACCTAATCTATCAACCAAAGCATATTTTTTAGAAGTATCAAAACATTTTTTATCACAATTTGGATAGCATTTATTTGATTTACCTAAAAAGCAGTAATTTGTATTCATTACCGGAAGTTTTCCATATGCAAATACTTCTATATTATCGCCATAAGAATTACAAAGTGATGAGATATTAGTTTTATTTAGTTCTGGAGAAATTTCTATTAAATCAATGTCATAATCAAGTAACTCTTTTATAGTATTATCATTAAAAACATTTAAAGTATAATTTGATATTAATTTTAATTTGTTGCCATATTGCTCTTTAATAAATTTTAAATATTCAACATTTCCTATATTAGAAAAAACAATACCTTTAACATCAAAGTTTTCTATAGCAGCTCTTAAATAATTTGCTAATAAATTCTTATAGTTACCACGAATAATAATTGGCATATATACATAGATATCAGCTTTTTTAGCAATTGTATTAATAATCTCAAAATATTTATTATTATAAAAATATTTTAAAGGGATATATGCGTTACTAAAATTATTAAGCTTTGTATAATCTAATGTGTCATCCAGAATATTAAAACAAACTGATATACCCTTTTGTGTAATTTGTGGTGCAACACTGTTAGCTGGAGAATATTTTATATCTATATTTCTTTTAAATTTTTCTATAGCGGTAGTTTCTATATTAGCTAAAGCTTGTCTTCTAAGCTCATTTATAATACTTATATTAGGTATAAATAAATTCGGGTCTAGCTGAACATTAATATCGTTAAATTCGAATTGTGTATTAGAAGTCTTTTTTAATTGTGTAATAATTCTTTCTATATCTAAAGGTTTATTAATTGCTTGAACAGGCATGCTTTCAGATTTTTCTGTAACTGTAATATTATTATATATACTATCATTATTATTAATAGTAGAAACTTTTAATACAATTGGTTCGCCTTCTTTTATTGTAATATTTGCATTTAAGTAAGTCTTGATATTTTCAGTATTTGTAAAAGAAGAATTTGCAGTAGTAAATAAACTTTTACTTGTTAATTTATATATTTTTGCCCCAATAGATATTTTTCCTTTCATTCTACCAATAGTAACTTTGTCACCTGCATCTGCTGAAGCCAGATTTAGTCCATTTTTCATTAACTCAGAAACAGTATATTTTTTATGATCATTATCAAATGAAATAATATCTCCAATGGAAAGACTATTTTTTAATGTAAAAGACACATATCCTTTATGTGCATAATAATTAGAAATATTACCTATATATATCCCAGCATTATTAGGTTTTTCTGGATAAACAAAATCAGTATTAGGAGAGTTCTTAAGATGACCAGATGAAAAACCTCCTCTATTAAACACTTGAAGTAAATCATCTACATCTTTTTGATCTATTTCGTAATCTTCTTTATTTATGTATTTATCTATATATTTACGGTAAATTCTTGTAACTGTAGCAACATATTCTGGCTTTTTCATTCTACCTTCTATTTTAAAGCAAGTAACCCCAGCATCAATTAGATTTGGAATAAATTCTAACCCACATAAATCTTTAGGACTCATTAAATATTTAAATGAAGAATCTATACCTTTTACTTTATAAGGCAACCTACATGGTTGGGCACATTTTCCTCTGTTACCAGAACGACCGCCTATCATGCTAGACATTAAACATTGTCCAGAATAAGAAAGACACAAAGCACCATGAATAAATACTTCTGTTTCTATATTAGTTTTATGACAAATATCATATATTTCAGAAATAGGCAATTCTCTAGAAAGAACAGCTCTTTTAAAGCCAAATTTTTCTAAAGTTTGCACACATTCTAAATTGTGAATAGTCATTTGAGTACTACCATGAACATCAAGGTCAGGAAAATTTTTAATTAGATAACGTGCAAGTCCAAAATCTTGCACGATAATTGCATCTATACCACAATTATAAGCATGTGTTGCAAGTTTTATTGCATCTTCAAATTCATTATCTGTAATTAGTGTATTTAATGTTAAATGTGTTTTTACATTTCTTAGTTTTGCATAATTAATTGCCATTTCTAAGGCTTCATTATCAAAGTTGTTAGCAAAAGCACGGGCGCTAAAAGAGCTTGCACCAAAATATACACTATCTGCACCATTCTGAACAGCAGCTTTTAAACATTCAAAATCTCCTGCAGGAGCAAGTAGTTCCAAAAAAATCACCTCTTTATTTTTTATATCCATACCTATTGTAACATAAAAAATGAAATTCGCATAATATATCATATAAAAAAGTGGCTTCGCCAAATAAAGGAGGGAAGAGGATGCCAGAAGATAGAGGATCAAACTGCGGATGCAATAATGGAGGATTATTTGGAAATATGTGCTGTGGATGTGGAGATAGCGAAATATTATTCTTTATAATCATATTCTTATTGCTATTTACAGGCTTTGGAAATTCAAGATGTTGCTAAATTTTTAAATACTTAAGTTAAAAAAGTTCTAATATAACATATCTGGTTACTTCCCCTATTTAAATGTTTAAATAGGGGAAAAATACTTGTAAAAAAAAGATAGTTAGTGTAAAATATGAAAATGAAAATAGATGTACATTGGAGGAATTAAATTGAGATTTTTAGATATGAATAGTAAAGAAGATAGACAAAAATACACTGAATTTTTGGAACATCATGAAAGATGTAATTTTCAACAATCTTTAGAATGGGGAAAAGTTAAAAATTTTTGGAAAAATGAAGTTATTTTAGCTGAAGATGAGAATAATAATATAATAGGTTCATTAAGTGTCTTACTTAGAAAAATACCAATTTTCGGATATTTAATGTATTCATCAAGAGGACCAATTTGCGATATTCATGATGAAAAAGTTTTAAAACAATTAACAGATGGTGCAAAAGAATTAGCTAAGAAATATCATGCGATGGTATTAAAGATAGAGCCAGATATTAAAAGTGATGATAAAGAATTTAGAGAAATAGTAACAAAACTAGGATTTAAAATAAAAGATGACGCAAAAGATTTTAGAGATGAGATTCAACCTAGATATGTATTTAGATTAGATATAAAAGGAAAAACAGAAGACGAGATATTTAAAGCTTTTCATTCTAAAACAAGATATAATGTAAGATTGGCTGGAAGAAAAGGAGTTACTGTAAAAGAGGGAAATAGAGAAGATTTAAAAGATTTCCATAGAATAATGATAGAAACAGGCAAAAGAGATGGGTTTATGATAAGACCATTGGAATACTTCGAGCAAATGTATGATGCATTAGCACCAGAACATATGAAAGTATTAATGGCATATTATGATGGTAAACCAATTTCTGGAGTTATACCTATTATGTATGGTAATAAAACTTGGTATTTATATGGTGCAAGTAGTAATGAACACAGAAATTTAATGCCAAATTATTTATTACAATGGGAAATGATAAAACTTGCAATTTCTAGAGGTGACGATATATATGACCTAAGAGGAGTTTCAGGAGTTGTAGACGAGAATCACCCTCAATATGGATTATATAGATTTAAACAAGGTTTTGGTGCAGAATTTACCGAATTTATAGGAGAACTTCACATGGATTACTCACCAGTAAGATATAAATTATATAAAATATCAGAAACTGTGTTTAAAAGAGTTAGAAGCCTTTTAATGAATAGACATAAAAAATAAACTTTAGGGACGGAGCTTAAAGTTCATAAGAGGAGAAAAGATGGGCATTTTAGTAATAGAAAAGCAAGATTTAAAGCATAATATAAAACAGATAAAAGAGTATGCAAAAAAAATAAATGATAAATTAAAAATAATAGCAATCGTAAAATCCAACGGTTATGGGTTAGGTTTAGAAGAGTATGCCAATTTTTTAATAGATAATGGAATAGATTATTTAGCTGTTGCAAGTACGGAAGAGGCTATAAAATTACGTGAAGCCGGAATAAAAGCAGATATTTTAATGATGTCGAGCACAGCGATAGAGCAAGAATTAGAGAATATGCTAAAAAATAATATTACCATAACAATTGGAAGCACAGAAGCAAAAGAGGCATTAATTAAAATTATAAAAAGAGTAAATAAAAAGACTAAAATCCATATAAAAATAGATACTGGCTTTGGAAGATATGGATATTTATATACTGATACAGAAAGAATAATTAAAGATATAAAAGAGTTACAAAAATTTGCAATAATTGAAGGGATTTTCTCTCATTTTTCTACATCCTTTTACAAAGAAAAATGGACAAACCTTCAATATGAAAGATTTTTAGAAGTCCTAAAAACAATAGAAGAACATAAAATAAATATTCCTATAAAGCATATATCAAATTCTTCAGCATTTATAAGATTTCCTCAAATGAGTCTAAGTGCAGTAAGAATAGGCTCTGCTTTTTTAGGAAGAGTTGCAGTAGCAAATAAATTAGGACTTAAAAAGATTGGTTATTTAGAAAGCGAAATTTCTGAAATAAAAACTTTACCAAAAGGTTGGAACATTGGATATTCCAATACGTATAAAACTAAAAAAGAAACTAAGATTGCTATTGTACCAACAGGATATGCTGAAGGGTATCATATGAAACTTTCAAGTGATATGTTATCATTTGGAAACAAAGTAAGAGATATAATACAAGCAATAAAGAGATTGTTTAAGGATACAACATTATATGTAGAAATAGCTAACAAAAGATATCCAATACTAGGAAGAATCGGAATGTATCATGTTACTGTAGATATAACAGGAGAAGATTTTGAAATAGGCGAAAAAGTAAAAATGAATGCAAATCCTTTATATGTAGATTCTTCAGTTAGGAGGTTATATAGATAATGGAAAAAACTAAAAAACAAGGTTTTTTTATGAGTATAAAAAATAGTATATTTAATTTCGATTCATATCAAGATTTTGCGTTAGAAGATATGAAAAGAGGAATATTCTATTTTCTAAAATTAGCTATACTATTTTCGGTAATTATTGCAATAGTATTTTCTGTTTTACAAGTTGTTGTTACAATTCCAAATGCAAAGAATTTTATAGCAAGTGATATTCCAGATTTTTCTTATTCAAATGGAATATTAGATGTTAAAAGTGATGAAACAGTCACAATAGATAATATTGCTGACCAAGTACTAATTATTGCAGATACAAAAGATTTAGATGAAACTAAAATTAACGAATATAAAGATAAAATAAATTTGTATGATATAGGAGTACTTGTACTAAAAGACAAAGTTTATTTGAAAAATAGTTATGCAGGAACAGGTTTACAAGAGATACCAATGAGTGATATTGGTAGTATATATGGAAAAAATGAATTTACTAAACAGGATATTGTAAATGATATTAATAGTATCAACATGATTTCATTATGTATTAGTTTAGCATTTACAGTATTTTTAGGATTCTTTATAACATATTTAATTATGAGTATATTAGATATAATTATTCTTGCATTGTTAAGTAATATTGTTGCAATGCTACTAAGAGTAAGGATGAAAGTTTCAGCACTAGTAAATATTTCTGTACATGCTATGACATTACCAATTATACTTTTATTAATATATGCTATAGTGCTAATGACAACTGGATTTGAAATAAAATATTTTAATATTATGTATAGAGGAATTGCTTATATATATGTAATTACAGCTGTTTTCTTAATACGTCAAAATCTAATTAAACAACAGATGGAATTAACTACTATAGTACAAAAACAAAAAGAATTAAAACAACAATTAGAGGAAAAAGAAAAGGAACAACAAGAACCAAAAGAAAAGGATGAACAAAAAGATAAAAAAGAAGATGAATCAAATGATAAAAAAGAGGAAAAAGATAATAATGTAGGAAAAGAAGCTAATGGAGAAGTATAGATAAGGAGGATATCATTTTGATGGAAAATTCAAATAAGAACAAAGATAACAACAATGATTCAAAAAAGTTTTGGATTTCTTCTATAATACTATTAGTAATTATTATTGCTTTGTCTATAGCAGCATATCTAATTTATAGTAGTAATGGTGAAGAAAAGGACAAATTAGTATTACCATATACAGAATTAATTCAAAATATAAATAATAATACAGTAGAAAAAATAGAGCTAACAACTGGAAGTACTACAGTAAAGGTAAAATTGAAAGATGAAGAAGAAGAAAAAACTACGATAGTACCAAGTTTACAAGCTTTTACAGAATACGTTCAAACAAAAGTAGAGCAAGGAAATGAGATGGAGGTTATACAGAATAAGCCTAATGTATTACTTTCAATAGGAGATACTATTTTTACAGTTTTACCAACTTTATTAATGATTGCATTAATAATAATGTTGTTTAAGATGCAAGGGCTTGGTGACAAAGGTAAAGTATATGATAGCGAAGAAAAAGATACTAATGTAAGATTTGAAGATGTAGCAGGACTTGACGAAGAAAAAGAAGAAATGGTTGAAATAGTTAATTTCTTAAAGAAACCAGAAGAATTTTATAAAATGGGAGCTAAAGTGCCAAGAGGAGTTTTACTTTGTGGTAAACCTGGTACAGGAAAAACATTAATTGCTAAAGCTATTGCAGGAGAAGCAAATGTACCATTTATATCTATGAGTGGTTCAGAATTTATAGAAATGTTTGCAGGACTTGGTGCTTCAAGAGTTAGAAAGTTATTTGAAAAAGCAAGAAAGATGGCTCCATGTATTGTATTTATCGATGAGATAGATGCAATCGGGGCAAGAAGAACAAATGCAAGTGGAGCAGAATCAGAAAATAACCAAACATTAAATCAATTACTTGTAGAAATGGATGGTTTTGATTCAGATGAAACAATTATTGTATTAGCAGCTACTAATAGACCAGAAATGTTAGATAAAGCATTATTAAGACCTGGTAGATTTGATAGACAAATAATAATAAATTCACCTGATCAAAAAGGAAGAGAAGAAATACTAAAAATTCATAGCAAAGATAAAAAGATTGATGAAAATGTTGACTTTAAAGATATTGCAGAAGATACAGCAGGATTTACTGGTGCAGAGCTTGCTAATATTTTAAATGAAGCAGCAATTATAGCAACAATAAATAAACATGATTCTATTACTAGAGCTGACATAGAAGAGGCAATTAAGAAAGTTACAGTAGGTCTTGAAAAACATAGTAGAGTCGTATCAGAAAAAGATAAGAAACTAACAGCATATCATGAAGCTGGACATGCAGTAGTAAGTAGATATCTAGAAACACAAAATGATATAAAAGAAGTTTCTATTATACCTAGAGGTGTTGCTGGTGGATATACAATGTATAAGAGCAATGAAGATAAATACTATATTTCAAAAACAGAAATGGAAGAAAAATTAATTGCATTATTAGGTGGTAGAGCAGCAGAAAAATTAGTTTTAGATGATATATCAACAGGAGCAAGTAATGATTTAGAGGTTGCTACAAATATTGCAAGAGACATGATTACTGTTTATGGAATGAGTGATACAATTGGACCAATATCATTAAAGGATTCAGAGAATCCAAATCAAATGATTTTATATGGTGAAAAGATGCAAGATGCAATAGGTGCAGAAATAAAAATATTAATAGATACAGCATACAGAAATGCTCAAAAGCTATTAATAGAGCACAGAGACAAACTAGATGCAGTTGCAAATGTATTGCTAGAAAAAGAAAAAATAACAGAAAAAGAATTTTATGAAATATTTAATGATTAAAATAAATATATTGTTTTAGGAATAGGGATTTGGGGACGTTCTGGAGTGCGGAACTTTTTTACCACAGGTGTCCCTATTT
>ERZ826146.2587-NODE-2587-length-13271-cov-3.400575_pt1 | contig 13271 bp, 8 predicted proteins | sample MGYA00519857_ERZ826146 | MGnify/ENA primary metagenome ERZ826146 (study PRJEB31778, sample SAMEA3449222) | human gut metagenome | biome: human gut; feature: human-associated habitat; material: faeces | place: United Kingdom | collected 2010/2012 ...
TCAACATATTTGAAGTTCTCCAGCACATCCTGATAATCGCGCGGCTCTCTGTTGTACGTCGCGTTGTCGCTGTGCGCATGATCCGGATCTTTGGATTCATAGGCGCAGTATCCGTCCGGAACTTTCGTTTCCACGAGCACATAGTGCTTGAGGCCGTGCAGATCGGGGATCGTCGCAGTCGGGTTCGTCATATTGAACGACTCAACCTGTTCAAGCGTGCCGTCGTCCTTCACTTCGTAGAGCGTCATCGTCGCGCCCGTCAGCGGATACTCCGGCGCGTTGCCGCGCTCCAGCTCATATTCCTTCTGGTAGTTCAGGCTGACGTTGAGAGTGGCCTTCGGCTCATTTTCAAACGTCAGCGTCTGGCTGGCATTTTCGTCCAGCTTGAACTGCTGCCCGTCTTCCGCCTTGAAATACCTCTGCGCCGCCTGTTCCTGCTTCACCGTGTACGTCAGCGCCGTGGTTTTGTTGTTCGGATCGCCGTAAATCGGCAGGCTGGACAGCTCAAACGCCTGGCTTGCGCCCTTTTCGCCCATGTAAACCAGCGTGTTCGTCGTTTCGTCGAGCACAAAGCCGGTTTTCAGCAGCGCCCGATAGGCATAGCTGTCCTCCGCGAGGTTCGACGCGTCCACCGAGACCGTGAACTTCGCCAGATCCGCCGCGTTCACATAATCGATGGCCGCGGGCTGCGTGCCCAGCTTTTCCTTCTTCTCGTCGCACAGCTCAACCGTCAGGCTGCCGACGTTCGCCTTGTTGGGAACAGTCGGATTCTCCGCCTGATTCGTCTCGCTATACGTCAGCGGCCCAAAGTCTTCGTCGTTGAGCATCATGTCGCCGGAAACCGCCGTTTCCCTGACATAGTACGTGCCGTAAGCCGGGATGGTGAACACGCCGACCGCCTGATCCGGCTTGCGCACCATGACCGGCTCACCGACCTGCCGCATGCTCTCGTCGTACAGGGTAAACGTCGCAAAGCTGCCGTTCGCCACCTCGGCCGGGAAATCTTTGGTCACCTCAAGCTGATACTTCCGCCGGTCAACCTGTTCGGCCTTCCGGCTGTCGTCGCCCGCCGCAACCGTCAGCCAAACGAGTTCCGTATTCAAATAGTAGTTCTCCGGTGCGGCCAGCTCCTGCAAATAATAGGAAGTTCCTTTCTCCACCGGGAGCACCAGTTCGATTCTGCCGTCCTTGTCCGTCGTGAAGCGATACGCTTCCGCCACCTTTTCGGGCTGGGTCAAGCGCCCCGCTTCATCCACAATGGCCGCCGTCTTTTCCGTCAGCACGCCGTCCGTCAGCGTCCGCCCGACCAGATAGGTCGTGCCATCCGCTTTCCGGGTCAGCACGGCATAAACCGCGCCGGGCAGTGTCGCGTTGTCGCTGCCTTCTTTGGTGAAGGTCGTCTTGCCGACCTGACGCGTGTTGGTGACGGTGATTGTCTTGTCCGTACCGTCGTCCAGCGTCACGCTCTTCTCGCTGTACGTCACCGCATAGCCTTCTGCCTCCGCTTCGCCGACGGTATAGGTCACCACATGGCCGTTTTCGTCCCAGCCGCGCAGCGAAAGGGTCTGGCTTGCCTCGTTCTGTTCGCCGCCGGTCGTCAGTTTAACCGTCCGGCTCGGCAGCGCGCCCTCTTCGCAGGTAGCCTGAACCGTGATCGTCCACGTTTGTTTTTTGTTCAGGCCGCTCACATCGATAAGCCGCTTCGTGATGGTTAGCTCCTGCTGCTTGATGAAGAAATAGTCGGCGTTCTGGATTCTCGCGTCGTCCGTAAAGGTGATCTCAATCTCCGCTTCGGGCTTCTCTTCCTCGCCGTTCTTGCTACTCGCGTAAAACAGACCGTCCGTCTGTTCGTTGCTCTTCACCTTCACGCGGTAGGTGATGCGGCGCCCGTCCCCGTCGAATCTCGGCAGATAGACGGATTCCGCCTCATCCAGCGTCGTCTGCTTCACCGGCTCCGTCTCGCCGTCGCGCGTGATGGTCACCGTGTAATGGCTTTGATCCGCTTCCAGATTGTCGCCCCGCTCATACTTGCGCAGATAGGCTTTCAGGTTCAGCAGACCATCCGTCGAATAGTTCTTCACGGCGTTTTCGCCCGTCATCCGCGTCTGCCTGCCCGCCTCGATGACGACAGTCCTTTCGTCCGCCTTGACAAAACCGTCGGATACGCCCGTTTCTTTCATCGTATAGGTATCCGCGGGCAGATAAACCGTGGTCGGGTTTCCGTTTTCGACCTTCACCGTGTAGGTGCGGCCTTTCTGCCCGGTCAGCGTAAACTCCGCGGAAAGGCTGGAGTTTGTATCTTGCGTGCCGTCCGGCGCATAGAACATCTTTTCGAGGATAAACTGGCCGTTCTGCGCGTTGTAATCCTCGAACTCGGCTTTCACCGCGTCTTCTTTCGTTCCGGCCGTCACCGCCACAAGCTGATACGGATAGAACGCCTCGCCGATTTTGATCGTCTTCTTGTCGCCCGGCTTGACGTTGGTATAGCCCGCTTCCATCCCCGTGCGCACCACATAGTAGTCGCCTTCGGGCAGTTCCCGGCTCGTCTCAAACGCGCCGATCCGGTCGGAACGCTTCGCGTCCTCGCCAAGCACCAGCTCGCCCTTTTCGTTGGGCGTCACTTTGCTGGCCTTATAAATCGCAAAGACCGCGTCGCTGCCCGAATAGGCCGTTCTGTCCGTTACATCTGCCGCCAGCTTCACATACTGTTCCGGCAGGATGTAGCCGCCCTGACGCACGAAATGATAATACAGCGTTTCGCTGCTCTCGGCCGTCTTTTCATCGCTGTCGCCGTAAACCTTGTAGTTCAGCGTCGAATCCAGCGTGACGCCCAAGCCCTTAAAGGCGGCGTCATCCAGCCGTTCGTCGTCGCAGTCCAGCTCAAAGTCCGCCCTGTCATAGATCAGGTTGACCGTGTAATTGTTGTATGCATAGACCGACGGATGAACGGTATTATCGCCGTCCAGCGCCGCCGTGTTGTGGATCGTGTTTCCTTCCTTTGCGGGCATTACGAGGCTGCGCGTGCCATCCCCGTTTTTCACAATATCGCAGGTGTAGGCGCTGTCTCCAAGTGTCACTGTGGCCTGCTTCGGATAGACCTTCGCGCCATTCTTTCCCGCAACCGGCTGAATCGTTTCCTGGAGCGTATAGCCGGAAAGGTCGAGCACGCCATGATCCACGTAGTCGCTGTTCTGGCGCAGAATCTCGCCCTGCGTTCCCAGCGCGCCCGTGCGCACCTGATAGGTGAAGGTTACCTCGTCGCCGTTTACCGTGTACTTCACGGCCTCGTTCTGCACAGCCCACGTCTTTGCTTCCGCCGCATTCCGGAAGGCGTTCGTGTGGATCGTTGCCCGATAGTCAATCGGCGTACCGGCGTAAACTTTCTCTTCGCCGTTTTCGTCATAGTAGTGCATCTTCGGCGTGATCGACGCGGAGAGTGAAACCGTCGGCGTGATGAGATCGCCGTTGGCATGTTCACCGTTATCGATCATGCGGCCAAAGAACGTATAATTCAGCGTCACGGCGTTGCTGCCGTCCGCGGGAACGACGCTTTGGATGCTGTCAACGTTCAGAGTATTCGTCCAACCTCCGTTATCGGTCGCGGAAATCCGCAGATTGCCGGGCGCGCTGATTTGCAGCCTGATATCGTCGTAGGAATCGAACGGGCGATATCGAATGTACTCGTCGAACGTCATCGAATTCAGGTCAAACGCCCTGTATTCGGTCAGGTTCGAGGCGAGCTGGAAGGTCATGCTCAATGTAAAGGGGACGACCTCGCCCGTCTTCCACTGCGCCGCGTTCTGCGCCGGACGCAGGTTCGCGTAAATCAAGGTATCTTTTCCATTCTTTTCGACATCCCGAACGCGGTCGGCGAAAGACATGTGCGTTTCGTCCGTCGTCGTTTCAAACTCGGCTTTATAGGCTTCCTTCAAAGAGCCATACGTTTCGCCGCTTCTGAGGGTCTGCGCAACCGGCTTCTGCACCTGGCTGACCACTTCTTCGGCAATCGCCGTCGTCGGGCAAGAGCTGACGAGCATCGCGGCCGTCATCACCCAAGCCATAACCCTTTTCAGATGGTTCATCCTTTCCATCCTGTCCTCCAAAAACATGTCGCTCAGTCTTCAACCGATACCACAAAGCGCCAGTAATATTGCGCGTTGATTTTGTCGAGCTTTACCGCATAGCGCATCTCGTTTGCGCCTTCAACGTCTTCAAAGTGTTCGCCGTCCTGGCTGTACTGCCAGCGGATCGACCACTTCGCATCCGTCGGCTGGACGTTGACCACGGCAGTCATTTCCAGCGTGTCGCCATAAGCCAGTCCGTCGCTTCCGTTGCTGATCAGTTCCGTCTCAATCTGCACCGGCTGCCGGACGACCTTCGCATCCCAATGCGCCTGCAATTTGATTCTGCCGTCGCCGCTGTTGCGCAGATCCAGCTCGTTGCCGTCGCCGTCCAGCGCCGCAAGGGTGAGCATCGTTTCCGCATCGCCGTTTCGGCTCAGCGTCAGCGTCAGCCGACGGCCGCCGCAAAGCACCTCGCCGCCCTGCGCCACGCCGTCGTAGACCCACAGAACGATTTCGCCGTTTTCCCAACTGAGGGAGGCGCCGTCCATCCAGAAATCATCCGCCTGCCACGCGTCCGTGTCGCCGCCGATGGCTACCGCAAACGGCTCCAGCCGCACGCCGTCCGCGTTGTTCACGCCGATCGCCAGCCGCGCCGAATCGCCGTTTCCGTCCAGTCTGAGCTGCGCCCAGTCGATTGTTTCGATTTGCTCCTCCGGCTCAGGCGTGGACGTGGGTTCGGGCGTCACTGTCGGCTCAACCGTCGCCGTAGGTTCAGGCGTTGCCGTCGGCTCAACCGTTGCCGTAGGTTCGGGCGTCGCCGTATCTTCCGGCTCCTCCGTCGCTTCCGGTTCTTCCGTCGCTTCCGGTTCTTCCGTCGCTTCCGGTTCTTCCACAACTTCCGGTTCTTCCGTGACTTCCGGCTCTTCTTCAGCCTCTTCCGTCTCAATCGGCGTTTCAGTCTCGCTGTAAACTTCAGATTCCGCTTCAGCTTCGGTGTATTCGGGCTTTCCGCCTTCTTCATACAAAACGATTCCTTCGCTCTGCTGCTCATCCTCCGCGTTCACGCGCATCGGAGACGCTGCGCCCAGCAACACCAAGCACAGCATCCATGCAAAAATTCTTCTTTTATTTTTCATATCGACATGCCCCTTTCGCCGATCTTTTTTTCATCTTTCCATTGAAAGCCGCATATACTTCCCATAGGGGAAGATATATACCGATTTCTTCTCTATTTTATTCTACCACTCTTCCTTGTTTTTTTCAACTTACCAATGCACAAAGGAAACGTTTTAGATCTAGTAAAAATGATAATTTTTCCTTTTATCCCATCTCATATATAACGCTACAAATTCTATACAATTCCCAGAGGAATACTTTCAATTTTTCTCTTGACAAGCCGCTCAATATCCTGTATAATGACCTTGTTGTTAGAGATAACTAACACCTCCCTGAACAAAATGGCGGATGAGGTTTGACGCGCCTCTCCGCAGCCTTGCAGGCTTGACGCACCTGCCAGGTATGCGCCCCGCTTGAGCGCAACCCAATCGAGCGAGGATCACTCCTCCCCCCTATTTTCTCCCTGTTTCTTAACAGAAAGACCCTGTCGGGCATTGGACGCCGCCCGGCAGGGTCTTTCGCATGTTTACGGCTGAACCGTGATCTTCTGTCCGTCCGAATAGAGCGTCATCACGCCGTTTTCCCTCGCGGCGTAAACCGTCGCCCCGGCCTTTTGCAGCCGAATGCGCACGCTGTTGGCGGGGTTTTTGCCTGTGATCAGCGCGACTTTCGGCTTTGCAGCCTCCACCCATTCGGCGCATGTCGCAGCCTCCGTTCCTCCGCGGGAGACGATCAGCGCATCGCACGCTGCCGCCGCGCCGGAGGCGACGATCTCCTTTTCGCCGCTCGCGGTGATGCAGCCCGTCACCACGGCGCTCGTCTCCCCGTAGTCGATGCGCAGCGTCAGCCCGTCGTCGCGGCTGTCCGTATGCTGCGTCCGCGCCGGGCCGATGAATGTCACGCGCGCCCGCCCGAGGGTAAGGGCCATGTTCTGCGTCGCGGAGACGATCTGCGTCCCCCGCTTTTCCGCCGCGTCGATCATCTGCGCGTAGGCCTTGCCCTTCGTCTGCGTCGGCGGCACAAAGAGATAATCCGGCCGCGTCAGCCCCAGCGCCATTTTCATCGCGCCGAGCTGTTCGTCCTCCGAGCCCATCGCGACCGCCGCGCTCAGGTGGTTCACGCCGCAAAGCAGAAGCTGACCGCAGAGCGCCGCGCCCGTTCCGCTGCCCGCGCCGACGAGCATGGTGTATCCGTCCGCGCAGACAAAAACCGCCTCGCCGTCGCCCGCGCGCAGCGTCTTGATCGTCAGCCCGTTGGGGTTCACGCCGTATGCCCACTTGGGCAGCTTCTCCGTCAGCTTCGAAACGTCCGGCAGCTCGATTTTGCTCAGATCAAAGTCGCCGAGCTTGATTTCCGGCAGATTGTCAAAGCGGAGCGTCGGCGCGCCCGTCTGCGGGTCGCTCTTCACAAAGCCCAGCACATGCGCGCCGACAAACAGCAGCGCCGCCACGCCGAGCACGAGCAGCAGATTCGTCAGGCAGCCAACCAGACAGCCCTTTTTTCTCTTGCGCACATGAGACCGCCCCTCGCGCGCCATCAGGCCATCGCCTCCAGCGCGGAGACGAGTTTCCGGCAATCCTCCGCCGTCGTCGCCCAGCTTGTCACAAAGCGGACGGCCACGCGCCCGTCATCCAGCGTTGCCCAGCGCTCATAAGCGAAATCCAGCGCCAGCGCGGCGTTCTGCTCCTCCGTCAGCACGGCGAAAATCTGGTTGGTCGTCGTCCGCTGGAAGAAGGGAATCCCCGCACGCTCCATGCCCGCGCGGATGATATCGGCCATCTCGTTGGCGTGTCTGGCCCATGCGAAATAATCGTCGTGCTCCAGCGCCGCCAAAAACATCACGCCGCCGAGCCGCCCCTTGGCGATCATACCGCCGTTGTGCTTGATCATAAAGCGGAAATCCTTTTGCAGCGCCGGGTTGACGATCACCATCGCCTCGCCGAAGAGCAGGCCGTTCTTCGTGCCGCCGATGTAGAAGCAATCCGCCAGCGCCGCCAGATCTTTGAGCGTCATGTCGCACTCCGGGCTGGTCAGCCCGCTCCCCAGCCGCGCGCCGTCCACAAAGAGGATCAGCCCGTGCGCGTCGCAGACCCTGCGCAGCGCCTTCAGCTCGTCCAGATGGTAGACGGTGCCGATTTCCGTCGGCTGGCTGATGTAGAGCAGTCTCGGCGCGACCATGTGCTCATCCGTGTGCAGCGCGCAGACAGCCTCCACGCCCTCCGGCGTCACCTTGCCGTCCTTCGCCGCGCAGGGGAGCACCTTGTGCCCCGTCGCCTCCACCGCGCCGGTTTCGTGCACGTTGATGTGCCCCGTCGGCGCGCAGATTGCCGCCTCGTAGGGGCGCAGGAACGCCGCAATCGCGATGCTGTTGGCCGATGTGCCGCCGACCATGATGTGCACCGCCGCCCCCGGTTGGCCGCATTTCTCGCGAATCACGTCCGCCGCGCGCAGGCTGTAATCATCCAGCCCGTAGCCGCAGGTGTGCTCCATGTTGGTTTCAAGAAGCCGCTGCATCACAATCGGATGTGCGCCCTCGCCGTAGTCATTCATAAAAAACGTCTTCACAATTCTTCCTCCCGTTTGATGGTGCCGACGATCATCGTCTCGTCAACGGTGATCTCCGTCACGCCGCTCAGGTCAAGGCTGTCCGCATCGATGTTGGCGAGCATCGGGGTCATTTTCGCCAGATGCAGCGCCAGCGCCCCGCTGACCGGCATCGTATAGGTGATCGTCCTCTGTTCCAGCACGTTCAGATGCGCGTGCGCGTAATCCGAAACGGGCGCGCCATCGTAGGCCGCCAGCCGTCCGCCCGCCGCCTCGCGGAGCTGGCGCAGATAGCCCGGCCTCGGCGCGAGCTTGATGAGCACGCCGTCTTTTTTGAGGATACGCCCGAACTGCGCGTAGTTCGCCGGCGTAAACACGTCGAGCACCGCGTCGCAGCAGCCGTCCGCCAACGGTATGTTGGCCAAATCGCCGACGAAATACGTCGAGCGCCTGTCGCCCTTCGCCGCCAGCAGAACAGCCTCCTTCGACAGATCAAACCCGATTCGGATCATGTCCCGCTCCGGGCAGACACTCCGCAGATAGTATCCCTCGCCGCATCCCGCGTCCGCCACGACAGGGCGCTCTGCGCGCACATATTTTTCCAGCGCCTCGCCGACGGCGGCGGCAACCGGCGCAAAAATGCCCGTCTCAAACGCCTTCGCGCGGCTCTCAAACAGCTCCTTTTTGTAGAAGGACGGCTTGGCGTTCGGCGCGAAATTGACGTGCCCCTGCTTGGCGATGTCGTAGCAATGGCGCTTGCCGCAGAGCAGGCTTTTGCCCTCCTGATGAAAACTGCCCGAACAGATCGGGCAGCGAAGAAGCGCGACCGCTTCGTTTTGCATGGTTGTAACGCCTCACTCTTAGAAATAATCCGAGAAATACGGCTGCTCGATGGGGATGATATCCTCCAGAATGCGCACGGCGGTGTCGTTGGCCTGCAGCCGCTCGACGCGCTTGAGGTAGGTCGGCCGCTTGTAGCCGTAGAACATGGCCGTCAGCGTCTGAATGTCGCAGCGGACGGTTTCGCCGCGCGTGCCGCCGCGCTCCAGAATGGTGTTGCCCGCCGCGTCCCAGCGCAGGGAGAAATCGCCGCAGTTGCATTCCATGATCGGGTCATCGATGATGAAATGCAGGTCGTCGTGGATGGAGATGATATCAAACGGATACTGTCGGATAAACTCCTCGAAATCGACGATGCGCGCCATGATATACGGCTCGATTTCCTCCTGAATTTCGCTGTCCTCCAGCAGAAACGCCATCGGCTCGTTGGTGTAGTTGTTGCCGACCACCTTTTCGATCATCGAAAAGTGCGCGGAGATATAGTTCCAAAGGCCGTGGCGCGCCTCCTGATTGACGTACACCAGCTCCTTGATGCGGAACACATCGTTGGCGATATAGTAGACGAGGTAGCCGGTCGGCTTCTCGTTCGCGTCGTAATACACGGCGACAAGCACATCGTCGGCCTCCCACCGCCAGTATTCCTCCCACTCCAGCTCGTTACGCTTGAGCGCGCCGTGGCGCATCGCGGAGAATGCGTCGTGCACCCGGTGCACATCCTCGCTGTCGATGTCCACGCGCTCGACCATACCGCCGACCTTGCGGTGCTTGGGCAGCTGCGTATCCTTGATGGTGTAGGTCATCTTATCCGAAACGATTTCCCAGCCCTTTTTGCGGTAATACGGAATCAGGTACGGGAAGAGCATCGACACGCACTGGTGGTTTTCGCGCATGTTATCAAGCGCTTTTTTCATCAGGTGCGCCATCAGCCCGTGCCCCATGTATTCCGGATAGGTCGCCACGCCGGTCACGCCGCCCATGTTGTACATCGTGCCGAACAGATTGACCTGCATCGGGTAGACGCTGATCTGCGAAGCCAGCTTTTCCCCGTCAAACCAGCCGAACGACTCCGTCTTTTTGAGCACGGGTTTTTTGCTGCGCTCCATTTCCTTCTGGTTCCAGCCCAGCGAGGCCAGCTCGCTGTCCGTCACCTGAAACGCATAACGGAGCAGCGCGTTATACTGTGCGGTATCGTCCACCGTCAGCCTGCGCATCTGCAATCGGTCTTCCAGCTTTTCCTGCTTCATGGTATCCTTCCTGTTCGTCGCGTTGTTTCAAAGTCTGTCAAAATCGTATATAGTATAGCATAAAACCCGCCTTGATTTCAAGGCGGGCAACTTGTTGACATAAGCAAACTTGGCTTGAATAGCAAAATCAAGAAATTCAGCTATTCTTTTATTTGCGGAAAGGGCTATTCTCCCCCCGAGGGGGGAGAATAGCTTTTTGTCTACAGTCTACCTGCCTTGATTTCAAGGCGGGTTCTTTTCGCTTATTCCTCGTCGTCGAGGTTCGGCAGATCGTCCATGCCGTCGTCCGTCGGCCTCTCGTCGTCATCCGCCGCGCTCTGCACGACGGGCGCATCCTTGCCCATCAGCTCGGCGCGAACGAGCTTGTCGATTTCCGCGGCGATTTCCGCGTTCTCCTTGAGGAACTTGCGGGTGTTCTCGCGGCCCTGACCGATGCGCTGGTCGCCGTAGGAGAACCACGCGCCGGATTTGTGGATGATATCCAGCGCAACCGCGCTGTCCAGCAGGCTGCCCTCCTTGCTGATGCCCTCGCCGTAGAGAATATCGAACTCCGCGGTTCTGAACGGCGGCGCGACCTTGTTCTTGACGATCTTCGCCTTCGTGCGGTTGCCGACGACGGTTGTGCCGTCCTTGAGCTGCTCGCCGCGGCGGATGTCGATGCGCACGGACGCATAGAACTTGAGCGCGCGGCCGCCCGGCGTCGTCTCCGGATTGCCGTACATCACACCGACCTTCTCGCGAAGCTGGTTGATGAAGATGCAGGTCGAGTTCGTCTTGTTGATGATGCCGGTCAGCTTGCGCAGCGCCTGACTCATCAGGCGCGCCTGCAGGCCGACGAACGAATCGCCCATCTCGCCGTCGATTTCGGCCTTCGGCACGAGCGCCGCCACCGAGTCGATGACCACGACGTCAATCGCGCCGGAGCGAACCAGCGCCTCGCAGATTTCCAGCGCCTGCTCGCCGGTGTCCGGCTGAGAGACGTACAGCTGATCGACGTCCACGCCCAGCTTGCGCGCATAGACGGGGTCGAGCGCGTGCTCCGCGTCGATGAACGCGGCCACGCCGCCCATCTTCTGCGCCTCCGCGACGATGTGCAGCGCGACGGTCGTCTTGCCGGAGGATTCCGGGCCGTAGATCTCCACCACGCGGCCGCGCGGCACGCCGCCCACGCCCAGCGCCATATCCAAATCCAGACAGCCCGTCGGAATCACCTGAATATCGCGCACGGCGCGCTCGCCCATGCGGATGACCGCGCCCTTGCCGAATTGCTTTTCAATGCCGGCCAGCGCGATATCCAGCGCGCGCTTTTTTTCGGTGCCGTCGTCGTTCGCCGGAATCGCCGTAACCGTCTTTGCGGATTTTTTGCCCTTATCGCTTGCCATATTGCCCTCCTGTTTTTACCCTCTTATCGCCGCGCGGCGCACCATGTCCAGCGCCTTGAGCGTCGCCAGCCTGCGCACCCGCGCGCGGCCGCCGCCGAGCTGCAGCCGCTCGACTGTCACGCCGTGCCTGTCCGCGCAGGCGACATATACCAGCCCGACGGGCTTTTCCTTCGTCCCGCCGCCCGGCCCTGCGATGCCGGTCGTCGCCACGGCGATGTCTGCGCCGCTTCTTTCGCGCAGGCCGCTCGCCATTTCAAACGCCGTCTGCTCGCTGACCGCGCCGAACGCCGCCAGCGTCTCCGGCTTCACGCCGCAGTATTTCACCTTCGCCTCGTTGGCGTAGGTCACATGCGCTTCATACAGACATTCGGAAATGCCGGGATAATCCACCAGGCTCGCCGCGACCATGCCGCCCGTGCAGCTCTCCGCCGTCGAAACGGTCAGCCGCCGCGCCACCAGCGCGCGCCCCGCCGCCTCCTGCATGGAGCCCTCGCTCGTCTCGGTCACGTCGTAAACACAGTCGCCCAGCACGCCGCAGATCGCGTCCACCACGGGCTCGACCTGCCGCAGCGCCTCGTCCTCGTCCCTGCCGCGCGCCGTCACGCGGAGCTGACACTCGCCCAGCGCGCAATACGGCGCGACGGTCACGCCCTCGGCGTTTTCAATCCACCTCGCGCACGTCTGCGCCACCTGCGATTCGCCCATGCCGTAAATGCGGATGAACCGCGAGGCGATGCAGCCGCCGGTCTTTTTCGCCAGCCTGCCGTAAACCTGCCGGCCGAACATATCCGCCATCTCGTGCGGCGGGCCGGGGAGCTGGACGACGATTTTTCCGTCCTTTTCGATCATGCAGCCGGGCGCGGTTCCGCATGCGTTGGGCAGAATCGTGCAGCCCTTGGCGAACATGGCCTGCTTGCGGTTGTTCATCGGGCAGACGCGCCCGATTTTTTCGAAATACCGGCCGATTGCGTCCCAGCTTTCGGGGTCAAATTCCATCGGAAGCCCCAGCAGCTCGGCGGCGATTTCCTTGCTCAGGTCGTCCTGCGTCGGCCCGAGGCCGCCCGTCGTGATGACCAAATCGCTTCTGGAAAGCGCCAGCGCCAGCGCCTCGCGCATCCGCTGCGGGTTGTCGCCCACCACCTGATGGTGATACACCGCGATGCCGAGGCTCTGCAATTCGCGCGAGAGCATCTGCGCGTCGCTGTCCGCAATCTGCCCCATCAGCAGCTCCGTGCCGATGGCCACAATCTCCGCAATCACTTCGCGCCTCCCAGAACCGCGCGGTTCTGCCAAACGTATTCACACATCGAGTACAGCGTCATCACCGACGCGGCAATCGTCAGCAACGCGGGCAGAAGCCCCTCGCCCGTGATCGTCAGCACGACCACCAGCATCATTTGCAGCACGGTCTTGATCTTGCCGCTCATGCCCGCCGCAATGACGTGTCCCTGCTCCACGGCGCACAGCCGCAGGCCGGAGACGACAAATTCCCGCGCGATGAAGATGATGCAGGCCGTCACGTTCAGCCGTCCGATGGCCGTCAGCATGATAAACGCCGTGTGCGTCAGCAGCTTGTCGGCAATCGGGTCCATGAATTTGCCAAAGTTGGTAATCAGGTTGCGCGAGCGCGCGATGCGCCCGTCGAGCATATCCGTCAGCGAAGCGGCGACAAACACCAGCAGCGGCCAAATCTGCATCGACTTGTCGTTGTCAAAGAACCACAGCAGCACCAAATACAGCGGCACCAGCGCCACGCGCAGCAGCGTCAGCTTGTTGGGCAGGTTCATCGCGCGAATCGCCCGCCCCGTCTGTTTCAGCGTCTCCACAAACTTTTTCATACGCGCTCACCCATCAGGTCATACGCCTTCGCGGCCGTGATCTTCACGTTCACAAACGAGCCGATCTCGCACGGCTCCTCCGAGCCGAAGAAGATGCTGCCGTCCGTCTCCGGCGCTTCGTATTCGCTGCGGCCGACATAGCGGCTGCCGCGCTTTTTTTCCACCAGAACGCGGCAGGTCGTGCCCACGCGCGCCTTGTTCTGCGCCAGCGAAACGCCGTGCTGGAGCGTCATCAGCCGGTCA
>ERZ826146.2590-NODE-2590-length-13254-cov-6.136677_pt1 | contig 13254 bp, 9 predicted proteins | sample MGYA00519857_ERZ826146 | MGnify/ENA primary metagenome ERZ826146 (study PRJEB31778, sample SAMEA3449222) | human gut metagenome | biome: human gut; feature: human-associated habitat; material: faeces | place: United Kingdom | collected 2010/2012 ...
ACATGAGCTTGTACATTTCTCTGATTTCTTTACAATCCATTCGATCACCATCCTTGAATTTCAACTTTCGCATATTTGCGATGTAAATATAGGATACTGCGCTTTTATGCGAATGTCAATAGTTTTCGCAAAATTGTTACTTTTTTCTTGCGCTTTTATGTTATGGTGTGGTACAATAAGGAAAATCCTGCAAAGAGAGTGAACTGAAATGAACATCGGAGAGAAAATCAAGCGCATCCGCCAGCACCGCCGCATGACCCAGAAAGAGTTGGGCGAGTTGGTCGACCTCAGTGCAAACCGCATTGCACAATACGAAATGGGTTACCGCGTACCAAAAAAGCCCCTGCTAAATCAAATAGCAGAGGCTTTGCGTGTTTCCCCGTTGGCACTTTCCGATGGCGGAAACGGTCCGGCAAATGATATTCTGGAGCAGCTTTTCTGGCTGGACGAGGAGCAACCCGGCGTTATCAAGCTGGTTCCCACCGAGCGCGGCACAGCGCGGTATAATGCCAACCCAAACCTTGCGCTGCACTATGATGACAACGATAACTGGCCGCCGCGTTCCCCGGTGGCCATGTGGTTTGATGATACGATTCTGGATGATTTTCTGAAGGATTGGGCTGCGGTTCAGAAGAAGTTGTATGCAGGAGAGATCACGCAGGCTGAGTATTTTGAGTGGAAGATTATGTGGCCGGAAACTTAATCTGCGGTCTAGAAATGGAGTAAACGTCAATTTAATATTATCGTTTATTTTTGCTCCATAAAACAGTAGAATAATAAAATATATGTATGAAAGGATGCGTTCTTATGCCATATTTGTCTTTTTCTCAAAGAATGGGGATTAAGCCGATAGAAGTGCCGATTCAGACAGATTGTCTGAATGAAGATACACGGATGGACATTTGGAATAGTTTTTATCAATGGTTTAGTAGCTATGTTGTATCAGACTCTGACCTTATAGACTATATAAACGGAAGTGAAAGAGAACTTTGCATTCGGGTTTGGAGTCGGTATTTAAGGAGAGATCTATCACATCTTTCCTATGGCCAAAATCTGACAGGCGAAGTCAAGCGTTTAATTTTGTCATCCACAACCGCATGGTACGATATTTTAGATTTTTGCGAACAAATTATAAATGACCCCTATGCGCAGGTAAAATACTTTTCCAAAATGCTCAATGATGTATTTGAAAAAGATAACGTCGGCTATCGCATCATCGGCAAGCAGATTTCTCCCATCACAAACGAAACGGAAATTCAATCCATCGAATCTGCGCTTGCATTAGGCAGGCCGTTTTCCGGGGCCAGAATCCATATTCAGACCGCCCTTGAGAAATACTCCGACAAAACCGATCCCGACTACCGCAACTGTGTGAAGGAATCCATTTCCGCAGTAGAATCCATGTGCCAGATCCTTGCCGACAATCCGAAAGCTACCCTAGGCGCAGCATTAAAGGTACTTAATAATAGCGGCATTGACATCCATTCCGCCCTCGCAGCGGGGTTTGAAAAAATCTACGGTTATACCAGCGACCAGGACGGCATCCGTCATGCCATCCTGAACGAGAGCAAAACCGTAGAGCCGGAGGATGCGCTGTTTATGCTTGTGTCTTGCAGCGCCTTCTGTAACTATCTGCAGCAAAAAGCTGTAAAAGCCGGTATCATTTAACAACCCCACCCCGGCAGGGCACAGGCGGAGGCATAGATGGGTGAAGCCCTTTGCTACTAGCGCACGCGTCACATCGCGTTGGTATGGTCTGACACTCGCGTAAGGACTGGTTACTTGCTGCCTGTAAACAGGTTCTTTAGAAGTTCGGCATAGTGCTTTCCACATTCCCAGCCGCTTTCGTTGAGAAAGTCGGACGTCACAAATTCCAGTAACCATACTTTGGAAATCATATAAAATTGGACATCCCATAAATATAAGACTTACGCTGATGAAGGGTGATAAGGTGGTCGAGCTTTGCGAAGTATAAGCCAATTTGTTTTTGTTCTGCCATTGATGTTGGTAAAACTAATTGAGTGGCTTTCAAAATTTCCGTGTTTATGCTAGGCATAGTTTGACCAACAGCCCGTGCGCAAATGTCGTTTTTTATACTCTCAGTTTCTAACCGCGTATGCAGAAATTGAGGTAAAACATCTATTTCGGGTCGTACTCTCAGAACACGCCCGGAGAACAGCCAATTCCTTTGAAATGGCGTAACTAGGGCATTTATATCAACTGAACCAACACGAGAAAATACAATATCACCGTTATTCAGTGTATATGCAGATAGCCGTTTGTAGTCAACTTCAGAAACTTGTGGCAGACCGCTTGCGTTCTGTGGCAGGGAACCTGTTTTGAAATGCTCCGTTGTAATAATCGGGACACCTTCGCTCACATAATCATCAGCGTGAAGTATACTGCCAAAAGGCCCTGTCTTAATTTCCGAAATCTCCCCCAACTTTCGCTGTTCCCAAGCAAAAGTAAAAGGGCCTCGGATTTTCCTTGGCCCTTTTGTTCGACTTATCGCTTATAAATATGCAGCCTTACACCTCGAAGCCGCCGGTTACAATAAATTCCCGCAGCAAACTGTCCACTTTCTGGTTTACCTTGGGCGGTATCAGCTTTACGCCCTCTTTTTTCTCAAAATAGGCTTTTGCCTTTGCTTTGTCTACGCTTTTCTTCAGTTCGTCAAGGCGGCCAAACTCGTTGATATTGGTTTTCGTAAGCCCCAGACCCATCATATTGCGGAGCTTTTCTTCATCCAAGCCAAACACAACGGCAAAACGGTGGATTTGGTCATTCTTCGCACGGCACTGGTACTCGGTAATGTAATCCCGCAGCGTCTTGCCGGGTTCGGGTGTGGCATCGCCGCGTTCAATATCGTGCAGGAAGATATTGGCAAACTTCTGTTCTTCCTGTGTCAAGCTGGCAAAGGACTTATGCAGTTCGGCTTTTGCCTGTTCTATGGATTCTCCCGATGCACCCGCCTGATTCAGCAGCTTCAGGTACTTATCAAAGCGGCTGTTCATATAGTTGGAATCAATCACACCGGTGTCGATTTCCGTCAAATAGCCCACCAAATCATATGGCGCATCGCCGTCATCGGAAGGGTCCGACGGCTCGGCGGACAGTTCCTTATAGCGCTGTGCCAAAATCAGATAGGCAGACTCATCAAACAGCATTTCGACATCAATGGTTTCATCGGCAGCGTCGTCCGGGCAATGATATACGCTTTGATTCCATGTAAAGCCCTGCACACGTGCTGCCTCCATGTAGTCGTTAAGCTCGCGGAACAGCTTGGCAAACTTGGCGCAGACGCTTCTGTCCTGCGGCAGCTTTTCAAAATCAGGCACACCCGCGCTCGTAAACAACTCCGCAATGTCGCCGTACACCTCGTTCATTTTTTCAAGGTTGTGGGCAAGGCGGTCAACAAACAATCCAATCGGGCGGTCACCGGAGTACAGCTTCACCGCTTTCAGCACATTTTGTTCCATTGTGTGCGGCTTGCGGTAATAGCGAATCACGCCGAACGGTTTATCCGGTCCAAACAGTCGGTTTGTGCGGGAAAACGCCTGTATAATGTTCTCGTATTCCAGCATCTTATCCATATAGAGGGTATTAACCCACTTGGAGTCAAAGCCGGTCAGCATCTGGTCAACAACGATCAGCAAATCAAGCTGTTGGTCGGGTGTGCGTTCAATGCGCTTATACTGCTCCTTGTGCGCCAGACGCAGCGACAGATCCTTCTTAAACCGTGCGTGGGTGGGTATTGTAAAATCCTGCCCATAGCGCTTATTGTAATCCTCGATAATTTCAACAAGCCCATCCTCTTTGTAAATGGCGCCGCCGTTATTATCAATGTTCGGGTCAAAAAGGCAGCTTGTTTTCAATTCCGGCATGGTGATCTTCATCATGCGGTAATATTCGATTGCCTCCGGGATGCTGCTTGTGGCAAAAATGGCGTGGAACTTACCGTTGTGGCTCAAAGTCAGCCAGTTTTCCTTAATATCCTCGATAACGGTCTGCTTATGCTCTGCCGTCAGATATTGTGTATTGGGCAGATAATCCTCAATCCCCTTGATCCACTTTCCGTCCGGACCCGGCTCGCCGTACATTTTCACCTGCGTGTTGTCCATGTACTTATAGTACACAGCGGCTTTTGCGGGGTCATTCAGGGCGTCTGCAACCGTAGTTGCCTTCGCCCTTTCCAGTGCAACAGCCTGCCGCACATCTTTGTCGCGGAAGGTAAGTACCTTGTACGGGTCAAAGCCCAGCACATTTTTATCGCGGATGCCGTCCGCTATGCTGTAACGGTGCAGTTCATTGCCAAACACATCGGTTTGCGCGTTGTTCTTTTTGGCGTTTTCCTCAAACACGGGCGTGCCGGTAAAGCCGAAGAAAATCGCATGGGGAAAGGTTTCTTTTATAATTGCCAGCATATCGCCAAAGGTGGAGCGATGCGCCTCGTCCACGATAAACACCAGCCGCTTTTTGCCGATCAGCTCAATATCGCGGGCATTTTTGCCGCCCTCCTCGTCACGGATATTGCTCATCTTCTGAATAGAAGTCACAATCAGCGTGTCTGCGGTGGCAATGCTTTTCAGCTTGGAAATCAATACATAGGTGTTTTCCGTTGCCTGCACGGTCTCGTTTTCATCGGCAAAGGCGCGGTATTCTTTCAGCGACTGCGTTCCCAGTTCGATGCGATCCGTGAGGAAAACCACCTTGTCCGCATCGTTGGAATTGGCAATCAGCTGCGCGGACTTGAAGGAAGTCATCGTCTTGCCGCTGCCGGTGGTGTGCCAGATATACCCGCCGCGCTGCTTGCCGCTGTCCCATTTCGTTTTGGAAACCACATCCGAAATCGCACTGGCAGCATAATACTGATAGCTGCGCATAACTTTCAACACGCCGTCCGCATCGTCGGCCACGGTGTAAAAGCCGATCAGCTGATGCGCCATGGGGATGGACAGCAGCTTGGAGGCAATCTCTTTCCAATCGTTGATTGGCTCGTTGTTGAAGTCCGCCCAGTGGAAGTAGTAATCGGTGTTGAATTTTCCGTCGGGACCGGGGTTTGCGAAGTAGACGGTTTCTTCCGGGTTCATTGCCACAAAAATCTGCACAAGCGAGAACAGTCCGGTAAACACACCCTCGTGGGCGTATTTTTCGATTTGGTTATATGCCTGACTCACCGGCACACCGCTGCGCTTTAATTCCAGATGGAACACCGGCATACCGTTGATCAGCAGCATCAAATCGCCGCGGCGGTCGTTCAGCATTTTGGATTTACCGGGAAAAATCGGCTGCTGCACGATCTGGTAGCGGCTTTGCCCGGCGGCAATCTCCATGCGGTCGTAGATTTTCAGGCTGACTTCCTTGCCGAAATGTGCCTTGTCATCGGGGTTATCGCGCTTGACAGAAACCGTTTTGCCGTTGATAAAGCCGTTCAGCTTCAGCGGCGTGCGCAGTTCCCGAATCTGCTCCACAATTTGCTGCATCTCGCCATCGGTCAAGGGGTAATCGCCAAGGCGATCTATGCCGCGGTTATTGTCAAAGAGAATGTTTGCCCAGTTGCGAATCAGATCCTGCTCGGTGGGATATTTCAGAATTGTGCTCTCCCAGCCTTTGGTCGTCAGGATTTTTATAAGCGCTTCTTCAAAGTCCGATTCCTTTTGAAAGGTCATTTGTTTTGCCCCTTTCCGGGTATTTGTGTGCGCTTTTACAGCCGTTCGCGCACCATCATCAGGGCATAGCCCAGCAGGTTTTGCCCCTTCCACTTGCCAATATCCAGCCTGTCCGGGTCCTTCATCGACAGGCCGATGCCCCAAATGGTATCCCTGACCGCACATTCAGCCAAAACGGAACCTTTGGTGGCGGCAAGCTGCGCTTTCAGGTCGTCATTTTGGGTGAATTTGGCAAGCAGCCCTGTAAAAACAACGATTTGCCGAATACCATTCCAATAACGCTCGCTATAATGGGCAACCAGCCTGCCAAGCGCCTTGATTTCGGCAACATCATCGGTTGCAAGAATTTGGGCCGCTACAGCCTTGTCACCAAAGTACACAGCCTTTTTGTACATCATATATTGTTCCATGGAGGAAAAGTCCACCCCCTCCACCGTAAAGCGGCAGGGGTACCAGTTGCTCAAATATCCGTTTTCCTCACTGGGGTTATGAAAGCAAACAACCGTCATTATACTTCACCGACTTTTTGTACCGCTAAATCCAGGTCCAGATCATGCAGCCCGCCGTATGCTTTTTCCAGAAAAGCAACCGGCACTTTTTTTACGACCTCGCTGCTGGGCAGATTATAATACCATTGATAATACGCATAAAATTCGCCGATCCAGTCCGGCATAAAACCCTCGATGGCTTTGCCGTCCTTCAGTGTAAAGTCCTCGGTTTTGCAAAAGTAATCCCACAATTCGGGGGCGCTCATCGTGTTTACATAGGCTTTGGCTTCGTCGATGCTTTTTCTGGTTTTGCTTGCCATATAGGAATTGATAAAAGCCGCAGTATCCTTGTCAGGGTATTTTTGTGCCACAAGGTCAAAGAGCTTGCCCTGATTTTCGACCACATCGCTTACATATTCCTTTGCATACGCGCGCATAGTCCCTCACCTCTCAAACAGTGTGCTGAACACCTTTGTGACCGTGTTCGCGTCGGAATCCACCAGTTCGCGCATCCGTTTTCTTGCCGTTATGTCGCGCTGATTGTACCTGTCGTTAAATTCAGTGTAGTCCACGGCAAGCAGCTCGTCGGTTATTTCTTTCAGATTTGCATACGCGGCCTCGGACTTGATGCAATACTGGATGCCCAAACCGCCCAGCGACAGCAGATCTTCCAGAATATCCACATCAATATTATCGCGCACAAACTCTTTGGCAATGTAAAAGTAGGAGGCGTTTGCGCGCCAGCCGCAAATCACATCATAATCGCGGGTATCCATGCCGTATTTTTCGATAAATTTCTTTGCCAGTATACGGTATCGCTTAGAGTCGGCGGCGTCCCGGTGCTTCATCAGCTCTGCCAGCCACGCAAGAACACTGTGCTGCTGAAAATCCAGAATTTTCAGCCCGGCGGTTTCCAGCTCGTACTTGTGAACCCAGCCGTTTGTGTCGTTCGGGCGGCAGACCGCCCATTCTTTGGCAAGTTCGATGTTCTCGGTAAGGTAAAAGCCCCTGCCATAGTCGTGTTTATCATCCCCGCCGCCAAATTTTGGCACAACGATTTTGTCGGGAGTGCCGTGATATAAAATAATTTTTCCCATTTTTTCACGATTCTCCTTAGACAAACATCTTTTCGAGCATGGATTTTTTGATATTTTGCAGCTTTTCTAACTCACGCTGATGAAGGGTGATAAGGTGGTCGAGTTTTTCAAAATATTCGCCTATTTTCTTTTGTTCGTCCAAATACGGCACTTTGAATTCCATTTTGGAAAACATATACCCCGTGATTTGGTTGATTGTTGCTCCCATATTCATTGCGATTTCTTCTTCAAATCTTGAAGTATTAAGTAAAGCATTTGTAAACTCTGGACATTCCGAACGAATACCAGTCATAAACGCTCCGATTACCGTGTTGGGCATAAAAGCCTTAATTTGTGCGTGTTTTCCGATGAGTGAACGAGAGCCATTACGAACAACAACAACTATATCGCCGACTTTAACATTCTCAGAATTAACAACTTGCGGATTTACATAGACATTATCTGCATCGACAACCTCACCGTTGCTTACATTTGATGAACGAAGCACAAGAGTTCCATTTTCCTGAACATCATTAGGCGTATAAGTTAATCCTGAAAAGAACTCGACAAACTCAGTCAACTTCCGCTGTTCCCAAGCGTCAGTAAATCCCTTGAATCGAATTTCGGGGACGCTGCTGCCATTTTTCGGAAACATTTTTTCAAGCATGGCTTTCTTCAAAACTTGCAGCTTGTCATACTTACGCTGATGAAGGGTGATAAGGTGGTCGAGATTCGCGAAATAAGCTGCTATTTTTGCTTGTTCCTGTTCGTAAGGGGATACATAAATCTCGATTTCGCTTAATGCGGGAAATTTCAAATTCCAGTTATCGGATGTTATACCCTGTGAATTGATTTTGAAAGTGTGGATAGTCGCAGGTAATTTGAACTGGTAAGCCATACACTTGGAGTTTATACCTGAATTTGGCGTAAGTACGGTATAAGCGGGGCTGACAATTCCCTCATACGGTGAACATCCACTTGCTCCTTGCCACATACGCATTGAGTTGTACGCAATATCGCCAGCGCAGACTTTCTTATATTTTGACTTATCATCATTGGAATTGTCGTGCCGTCCGAGTTCCGAAAACTTCTTGATACCGTCATTTATAGTAACTGAAATCAACTCACCATCGGGCATACTTTCACAGCGTTCGGTAAAGCAGTCCCCCAACTTCCGCTGTTCCCAAGCGTCAGTAAATCCCTTGAATCGGATGGCAGGTTTGTTCTGTTTTGCCATATCAGTCACCCAACAAGAGCGTCTTGAACTCGCTCAGGCCTTTCAGGTCGTACTCACTGCCGGTAAGGTCGTCCATCATCGCGGCCAGCTGCTTTTCGGTGGCGCGGATTTCGCTTTCCACATCAAAGAAGGTTGTGCTATATTTATTTTGCAGGGTCTGAATCTTGCTGACAAGGCTGTCCACCATGGCATCGGGCAGTTTGGCAAGCTCGTTCGTAAAGGGCGCAATCCATTTTTGCTCCAGCAGCTCCAACACCTGCGCATCGGTCAGCCCCTCAATGGTCTTTTTAGTCATGGCTTCCAGCGATGCTGCGTCAGATTTGATTTTGGCTTTCAGTGCCTTTTCCTGCCTGGTCAGTTCCTCTACACGGCTGAAAATGCGGCAGGCATTTTGTGCCTCGGGGGTGCGGTCGCGCCGCAGTTCTTTGACCTTTTTGGCAATCTCCTTCGGCACAAAAGCATCGCCTTCTTCGGTAAAGCACTCTTTATAAGCGTCCTTGTCGTCCTCGGTAAATTCATCCAGCAGGGCTTCATATTCGGTTGGCAGCTCGGCAAGCTGATTTTCCAGCGCGTGGAGCGCGCCAGCCTTATCTTTCAACAGTGTTTTTTGCAGCAGATCAAAGGGCAGAATGTGCCCGACCCAGCCGTCCTGCACTTCCTGCTCCTCGTTGCCCTTCTTTTTGGTGACAAGATGGGGGTCTACCTTTTTGGCTGCACCGAACCCCTCGGTCTGGATCATTTCAAGGTCAACGGCAATCGTGTTCCAGTGGTCGTCCAGCAGCTGATAGGCCTCGTACTTGTCAATCAGCGGAATGTCGGCAAGGCGCGCAAAAATATCCTCGCTGAGGGTGGTTTCCGTCTTGGCAATCTCAATTTTGTCCATGCCGTTCAACAGGACATCCTTCATATAGGCGGGCAGCGCAGCAAAGGCGGAACGATAGGCGTCCTCAAAGGCGGTTACATCGCGGCTGTTTTTGATAGCCGACTTGATGTCCTCAACGGTCAGCGCCGCATAGGGCGTTCCGTTTTCAGCAAACAATTCACCGCGCAGCGCAGGGAACGCCGCCCAGTACGCGGAAAGCTCGTCCAGCTCTGCTGCGGGGATGCCGCCAAACATAGAGGCGTATACATCCCAATGCTCCGCCGCCTCAGAGGAGTCCACATAGCGGGGAATGTTTAAGTTGTAGTCGTTGGCGCGGATTTCCTCACGGCTGACCGTGCGGGAAAATTTGGGGATGCTCTCACGCTTTACAAAGGTATCAGCAATGCGCTTGATGTCGGAGGCGCGGAGCTTGTTGTTTTTGCCCTCCTTGGTGTACCCCTTGGAGGCGTCAATGATAAGTACATCCTCGCGCTCGCGCTTTTGGCGCAACACCATAATGATGGTGGGAATGCCCGTACCAAAGAAAATGTTGGCGGGCAGACCGATGATGGCGTCAATGTGGTTGTTCTCAATCAGATTTTTGCGGATCGTGCCTTCCTCACCGCCGCGGAACAGAACACCGTGGGGCAAAACGATGGTCATAATGCCGTCGGGCTTGATATGGTAAAGGTCGTGCAGCAAAAAGGCATAGTCCGCCTTACCCTTGGGTGCCAGACCAAAGCGGGCATAGCGGGCATCGCCTTCCTTGTTGGTGGGATCCCATGCCTGCGAATACGGCGGGTTCGATACTACGGCATCAACATACAGCGGGTCATAGGAGTTGATGGGGTCGGCATCATCAAAGTAGGGCCAGTCCTCCTCCAGCGTATCGCCGTTGCGGGTAACGATGTTGTCCGGCTTGATGCCGCGCATTACCAGATTCATACGGGTCAGGTTGTAGGTGTTCTCTTTCAGCTCCTGCGCGTAGTATTTTACATTGTTTGCGTCAGCCATATACTTGGAAACGCTTTTGCCGATGTTGATCAGCAGCGAGCCGGAACCGCTGGTCGGGTCATAGATTTTGATTTCGTTCTTGCCCTGCAGGTGGCTTGCCACGATTTCAGACATCAGCAGCGAAACCTCGTGGGGCGTATAGAACTCGCCCGCCTTTTTGCCGGCATTGGCGGCAAACATACTGATCAGATATTCATAGATGAAGCCCAGCACATCATAGCCCTGCTTGCCGTCCATCGGAATATCCTTAATCAGGTTCAGCAAGCCGCTGATGGCTTTGGTCTGGGTGCCGGAGCTGTCGCCCAGTTTGGAAAGACCGGTTTCCAGTGTGTTGAAGATTTTCTCAAACACACGCTTGTGCGTGGGGGAAATCAGCCGGCTGAACGCCGACAGCGCGTCACGCACATTGGAAACATCAAAATCCTTGCCCATGCCGAGCCAGGTGGAGAAGAAATCTTTGTAGGAGATAAAATAGCCGATGTTTTCCTGCACCCATTTGACGGTTTCGGGGTCGTCCTCGGTTACGGTTTTCAGCAGCTCATCGTCATAATCGTTGTCTTTCAGAAATTCGATTTCTTTATCGGACAGATATTTATAAAAAATGAAACCAAGGATAAAGTCTTTGTACTCACTGGCCTCGATTTTGGAGCGCATCTGGTTAGCAGAAGCCCAAATCTTCTGCGCAAGCTGTTGTTTGTTCATCGGTCAAGCTCCTTTTGCTTTAGAAAATACCCTTTCTCGGGAAAAGCGTAAGTAGTTATTTCTATTATAACACAGATAACTAAGGTTTCCACAAAAAATTGTGGCTTATGCCATAAAATACATACGCTTGGGAACAGCGGAAGTTCTCGGATATTACTTTTCCAGCGGGTGAAAAGAACAAAGAGAATTTGCCATTAGAGAGTTATTCCATTACAAATGAAAGTGGATTCGTACCGCAAGATGAAAAGTTTGAAAACGGTGGTACAATGCGAGAAGCCGACAAAAGAATGTACTATATTGTTTCTCCAAATTCATTTGCGTACAACCCTGCAAGAATAAATGTGGGTTCCATTGGATATCAAGACACGGGAAAAAGTGTGATAGTAAGTTCACTTTATGAGGTCTTTAAGACTTCTGACGATGTGGATGATAGACTCCTCTGGCATTGGTTCAAATCGCCTGATTTTCAAAAGCTGATTATGCAGTTGCAAGAGGGTGGTGTTCGTCTCTACTTCTATTACGACAAACTCTGTATGGGACAAGTACCCCTCCCTTCACTTGAGGAACAGCGCAAAATTGGAAAGTTATTTGATACCCTCGACCACCTTATCGCCCTTCATCAGCGTAAGCCATATTCACACATACAACGGAGGTGCAATATGCTTAACGAAGCACAACGCACAGATAAGTTCTGTGAATATTATGCAAAGTGGATTACTGTATACAAGAAAGGGGCGATAAGACAGGTTACAATGGACAAGTACCTGATGACGCAAAAATGGCTTGAAAAACTTATCCCGGATTTGAAAATTTGCGATTTGAATCGCATTGCGTATCAGCAGTTGCTGAATGATTATGCCGAATACCATGAGCGGCAGACGACAATGGACTTTCACCACCAACTCAAAGGAGCTGTTTTAGACGCAGTGGACGAGGGGCTGATTGATCGTGACCCCACGCGGAAAGCGATTATTAAAGGCAAGGCACCATCTACAAAGAAAATAAAGTACCTCAACCAATTTGAACTGCACACGCTCCTTGCCTCGCTTGAATTAAAAGACGAAGTGAACTGGGATTATTTCATTCTTTTGGTGGCCAAGACCGGAATGCGCTTTTCGGAGGCACTGGCACTGACCCCCAAGGACTTTGATTTCTATCATCAGACCCTTTCCATCAGTAAGACATGGGATTACAAGGGCGCCGGTGGGTTTCAGCCGACAAAGAACAAATCATCGGTTCGTAAAATTCAAATTGATTGGCAGTCTGTTATTCGTTTTTCCGAGCTTGTAAAAGGTCTGCCGGACGATCAACCTATTTTTGTGGATGGCAAGGTCTACAACTCCACCGTCAATGATGTTTTGAGCCGCCATTGTGAGAGGTGCAATATTCCGGTCATTTCTATCCACGGTCTGCGCCACACCCACGCATCCCTGCTACTTTTTACCGGCGTATCTATTGCGAGTGTTGCCCGGCGACTGGGACACTCCAGTATGACAACCACCCAAAAGACCTATCTCCATATCATTCAGGAGTTGGAAAACAAGGATATTGACCTTGTTATGCGATCATTGTCCGGGCTGAACTAAAATATTGATTTATGGCTTATGTTGATTTGCTTAATGCAAAAGTGACTGTGGCGCAGAGATCCACTTTGCACCACAGTCACTTTTGCATTGGATCTTGAATGCTAATCCGAAAAATATTGTACCCGCTATATTGGGATTCCTAAATTTACCAGACGCTGTCTGGCAAATTGAGTTGACCGCACTACTATAGGTTGTCACCTATCCTCTGCACGGATAAAGGACGATGCAGCGATTTTTCCAACTATATTCTTTAATGGAAAAATGTCTTGTATATCTCAACCACCCGATTTTCCAGTCAGCGACTGGAAAATTGAACGGAACACATTATGATGAATGAGTATATCACCTGCTTTTGCTTGAATTACCGATTTCCTTGATGGCGGCATAGTGTTTTCCACATTTTCGGCTGATCTCGTTGAAAAAGTCGGATGTCACAAATTCCAGCAGCCATACTTTCGGAATCATATACTTGGGTGTCTGTAAGATGGTTTTCAGCAAGCCCTTGCTACACCATTTCAGAATTGTGTGGCGTTGGTAGCCTGTCACCTCGCAGACTTGCGCAACAGTCAGTACATCCGGGTAATTTGCCAGTTGCTGCTCGTACCATTCCTTGGCCAGCA
>ERZ826146.2592-NODE-2592-length-13233-cov-4.374108_pt1 | contig 13233 bp, 9 predicted proteins | sample MGYA00519857_ERZ826146 | MGnify/ENA primary metagenome ERZ826146 (study PRJEB31778, sample SAMEA3449222) | human gut metagenome | biome: human gut; feature: human-associated habitat; material: faeces | place: United Kingdom | collected 2010/2012 ...
TCGAGATCCGCCATATCGTCGTGGGGAGCGAGACCGACGCCCTGCTGCTGGAAAACTCGCTGATCAAGAGCCTTCAGCCGCGTTACAACATCCTGCTCAAGGACGACAAGACCTATCCGTGGATCGTCGTGCGGCGCGAGCACTTTCCCCGCGTGCAGTCGACGCGCATCCTGACGCGCGACGGGTCGCAGTATTTCGGCCCCTACGGATCGGTGATGATGCAGCGCAGCGTGCTCGACTTCATCCGCGAGGTGATCCCCCTGCGGACCTGCAAACTCAACCTCGCCCCGGAGTTGATCGCCAAAGATAAATATACGGTCTGCCTGCAATACCACCTGGGCAACTGCAAGGCCCCGTGCGTCGGGCGGCAGTCCGAGGAGGAGTATGCGCAGCTGGTCGGCATGGTCGTTTCGGTGCTGAAAGGCGACCTGCGTCCCGTGCGCCAATACCTCGAAGGGGAGATGGCGCGTGCGGCCGGGGAGCTGAAATTCGAGCTGGCGCAGCGGTACAAACAGCGGCTCGACGCCCTGGACAACTATGCCGGACGGTCGGTGATCGTCAGCGCGAAGATCGTCGACGTCGACGTTTTCTCGCTGCTGCCCGACGACGACGTGGCCTGGTGCAACTTCGTGCGCATCCGCCACGGTTCGGTCGTGGGCGTGCAGACCGTGAAACTCTCGACGGGCGTCGGCGGCGACGAACGCGACATGCTGACGCTGGCCATCCAGCATATCGTGGAGCATATCGCGGGAACGCTCGCCAAAGAGGTCGTCGTTCCGTTCCTGCCTTCGACGACGCTGTTGTTCGACGGCGTGACCTTCACGGTGCCGAAACGCGGCGAAAAACTCGAACTGCTGGAATTCTCGCGGAAGAGCGCCCGCATCTACCGCGCCGAGCAGTTGAAAAACCTCGAAATCAAGAATCCCGAACGCTATACCGAACGGCTGTTGAACGCCCTGCAAAAGGAGCTGCGTCTCGACAGACAGCCGCGGCACATCGAATGTTTCGACAACTCCAATCTGCAGGGGGCCCATCCGGTAGCCTCGTGCGTGGTCTTCCGCGATGGAAAACCCGCACGCAAGGAGTATCGTCACTTCAACATCAAGACCGTGGAAGGGCCTGACGATTACACTTCGATGCGCGAAGTCGTCTTCCGGCGTTACAGCCGTCTTCAGGAAGAGGGGGCCGAGCTGCCCGATCTCATCATTGCCGACGGCGGAAAGGGGCAGATGGGCATCATTCACGAGGTGCTGGAGTATCTTGGGCTGGACATACCTGTGGCCGGACTGGCCAAGAACGACCGCCACCGGACCTCCGAACTGCTCTGCGGCTATCCGCCCGTGCTGGTCGGCATCCGTCCCACTTCGCCCCTGTTCCACTTTTTGGCGCACATTCAGGAGGAGGTGCACCGTTTCGCCGTCTCGTTCCACCGTCAGAAGCGCAGCAAGGCGTTTATCCATAGCGAACTGGAGCAGATCGAAGGCATCGGCGACAAGACGATCCGCACGCTTCTCCAGCACTTTCGCTCCGTGGCCAAGGTCAAGGCCGCTCCGGCCGAGGAGCTTTCGGCGCTGGTCGGTCCGGCCAAGGCGAAAAAAATCAGGGCTTTTTTTGAAAAATAGCCGGATTCTTTGAAAATTGCAAAGATTCGACTATCTTTGCCATCCCGATTCTACGGATGAGGTTTGCCCGGATGGCGGAATCGGTAGACGCGTTGGTCTCAAACACCAATGACAGCAATGTCGTGCCGGTTCGACCCCGGCTCCGGGTACAAGTAAAATCGCTTAATTTGTTGATTATGGCAAGTTAGGCGATTTTTTATTTTCGGATTTTCCCCGCATTTTCCCCACAGAGAAGAAATGGTTGTAATGTGAAAACCAAATGTTGGATATCCCTTTTGTTATTGTGTAACCTGTTGGTTGAATTAAAATAAAGCATATTTGATAATACAAATTTTGTCGATGATTGTAGAAGCTGAGGTATTGCAGCATGACCAAGCTCGATTTTAACGGCTGTACGGGTAAACAGCCCGTATGTCATACTAATCAAGAACTGGTTAAGTTGAGAAATCTTTTGATATGCTTTCTGGAACGATTGTAAGCTCATGAGAGTTGTTTCCGGTTCTTTTGGTTCAGTTGATACGGGACTTCAAGTTTGATATGAGCCATTTTGAAAAGGTCTTGTTGCATATCAATATTCAAGTACCATACGTGCCGAAATAATTTCTGAATATCAATCTTTTATACGATTGATACCCAATTTTACACCCGAAAAATGTAAAATTAGGTGTTGTATTTTCTCTATATCGAATCACACAGGCTAATGAATAAGGAAAGATCATTGAGCTTTCGGGTACTTTTTGGAAATGTCAAATGATTGGTATTTAATAATATGAGATTTGTATTTCGTATTTTGCATCCGCAATTTGTCTGCATTTCTTATGATGACAATGCATTTTTCATCTTTTTTCGTTATCTTTGGAGCCAATCATATAAAGAATAGTGCGAAAATACAAACGGAACATAGGTGCGGTATTGCTACTGGTACTCTTCGCATGGTACTGGAGTTCTGTTACGCTGTTTCCCCATGCTCACAATATCGACGGGCATATCTATGTTCACTCGCATCCTTTCTCCGGTACCTCGAATAATCCCGGCCACAGCCATACCCCGCAGCAGTTTCAACTGATCGCACACCTGTCGCTGCTGGTAATGATGGTGGCGACGCTCGTCGCATTCGCCTTACGGCTGCTGGGAGTTTCCTTCATTTTCAAAACGCAAAAACCGGCCGTCCGGCAGGACGCTCCGATCCGGATTTACGGGCTGCGTGCACCTCCCGTCTGCTGATACACATTCCATTCTGAACGGGACGGGCTTGTTGCCCGCACCCGTTGCCATGTATATGTATCAGTAATTATCAAAAACCGGATTTTTCCATGAAAGAAAAAATATTGGGGGCATTTCTCATGCTCCTGCTCCCCGCGGTATGCTCCGCCGGGGAGGAGCCTGCCATGAAGCCCCAAAAGCAGAGCGACGCAAATATCACCGGCCATGTGGTCGATGCCAAAACCTACGAACATCTGGCCTTTGCCACCATCGCCGTGAAAGGCACGACCATCGGCATCGCTACCGATGCCACGGGGCACTATTTCCTGAAGAACCTGCCGCAGGGCCGTTTTACGCTCGTTGCCTCGTCTGTGGGTTACAGGAGTGCCGAGCAGACGGTCGAGATCTCGCCCGACAAGACCATCGAGGTCAATTTTTCCCTGACCGAAGAGGCGCTTTCTGTCGAAGAGGTCGTCGTGTCGGCCAGCCGGACGGAGACCAACAAGAAAACATCACCGACTATCGTATCGGTGGCCTCGGCCAAACTCTTCGAATCGACCGCCTCGTGCAATCTGGCCGAGACGATGAATTTCCAGTCGGGATTGCGCGTCGAAACCAACTGCGGCAACTGCGGTACGACCCAGCTGCGCATAAACGGACTCGAAGGGCAGTATTCGCAGGTACTGCTCGACAGCCGCCCGATCTTCAGTTCGCTGGCATCGGTCTACGGCCTTGAACAGCTGCCCGTCGCCATGATCGAGCGGGTCGAGGTGATCCGCGGAGGCGGCTCGGCGTTGTTCGGGGCGAATGCCATCGGCGGTGTGGTCAACATCATCACCAAGGAGCCGCTGCGCAACTCCGTCACACTCTCCAATACGACCAATATCTTTGAGGGCGGTACGGCCGACTTCAACACCTCGCTCAACGGCTCGTTCGTCTCCGACGACTACAAAATGGGCGTCTACCTGTTCGGCATGATTAAGGACCGCGATTCGTATGACCGCAACGGGGACGGATTCTCGGACATCCCAAAACTCAACTCCGAGACGGCCGGATTTCGGGCCTATTACAAAACTTCGCCCTATACGCGTCTGACGGCGGAATACCACCATATTCACGAGTTTCGCCGTGGGGGCAACGAGTTCGACCAGCCGCCCCACATGGCCGATATCGCCGAACAGCTCAATCACAAGATCGACGGCGGCGGATTGAAATTCGACTGGTTCAGTCCGAACAACCGCCACCGGATGGGCATCTATACTTCGGCGCAGAATATCGACCGTGACAGTTATTTCGGCACGGACAAGAAGCCCGACGCCTATGGCGCTACGGACGACAAGACGTTCGTGGCGGGAGCCCAATATACCTACTCTTTCCATAAACTGCTGTTCCTGCCCTCGGAACTGACGGCGGGCGTCGAGTACAACTACAATACGCTGCACGACAAATACCTCGGCTTCGGGCGCGACTTCGAGCAGACCACCCATAGCACGGGTTTCTTTTTCCAGAACGAGTGGCGGAGCGAAAAGCTCAACTTCCTGATCGGCGGCCGCGTGGACAAGCACAACATGATGAAGAACGTCGTCTTTTCGCCGCGCGTGAACGTGCGTTACAGTCCGACGGAAAAGATCGGCCTGCGGGCCAGCTATTCGAGCGGTTACCACGCGCCGCAGGCTTACAACGAGGACCTGCACATCGACGCTTTGGACAACAAGGTGGCGATCATTCGACTCGCTCCGGATCTCAAACCCGAATACTCGCACAGCCTGAGTGCATCGGTGGATCTGTATCATAATTTCGGGCGAGTGCAGGCCAACCTGCTCGTCGAAGGATTCTACACGATGCTTGAGGACGTGTTTACGCTCGAAAAAATCGGCGAGGATGCCCAGGGCAACATCATTAAGGAGCGCCGCAACGCTTCGGGAGCCACCGTGGCCGGCGTGGGAGCCGAAGCCAAGGCGGGTATTCCGGGACGGTTCGAGCTGCAGCTGGGCTACACCTTCCAGCGCAGCCGTTACGACGAACCCGAAAAATGGTCGGACGACGTGACGCCCCAGCGGCGGATGTTCCGTTCGCCGGACCATTACGGCTACTTGACGGCGAACGTCAACCTCACGCGTGATTTCACGGCGTCGGTGTTCGGCAACTACACGGGCCGGATGCTCGTGCAGCACAATGCTGGGTATATCGAGAGGGATACCGAGCGTCTGACGCCCGATTTCTGGGATATGGGCCTGCGGCTGTCGTACAATTTCCGGCTCACGAAACAACTGCGGCTGGAACTGAATGCCGGGGTGAAAAACCTTTTCGACAGCTTCCAGAAGGACCTCGATTTCGGCCAGAACAAAGATGCCGCTTATATCTACGGTCCGGCAGTTCCGCGCACTTACTTTATCGGAGCAAAATTCGCGCTGTGACCAAGATGTACCGTGTTATTCGGATGCAGGGCCGGTTCCTGCATCCGAATTTGTATTTAGAGCTTGAAGGTCGGCAAACCAATAGGAATAAGTTTTCACCGTTCCGTCGTCTAGGCGGATGTTGTAGCTTTGTGAAAAAGATCGGCCCAGCCGGAACGGCACGGGCTGTCGGAAGATCGGACCGTCGTAACAGAATGTATGATATTCGCCGTTTTCTCCATTGGGATCGACTCCGGCAGGCAGAGAGGCTATGAAGCCGCGGTCGATCTCCCGGCCTATGGCGTCGGCGCCGAGTCCGTCGGCCATCGTGGTTACGACGACCGTCCGAAATCCCGATACGAGGAAATCGTTCATCACCTCTTCCGAAGATTTTCCCCAAAGCGGTTCCACGATTTCGATTCCGTGCGGCGAGAGTTGCTGCTCCCGGTATTTGCGCACATCGTGCAGGAAAATATCCCCGAAGATGAAACGGGTCACGCCCTGCGTCTTGAAATGCTCCACGGCCCGGGACATGGCGACGTCGTAATCCTCCATATTGCCTTTGGGCGTCAGGTCTACGATATAAAGAGGAACGCCGATGCTTTCGGCCTGCATTTGCAGTAATGCCGTCGGGATGCCGTGCATCGTCGAACGGTGCGTATCCCGGTTTACGGTAGTCAGCAGCGCGACGATCTCGTATTCGCCCGATTGCTGTGCCCGCAACAGCGCATGGGCGGAATCCTTGCCGCCACTCCAGTTGAATACGGCTTTTATCCGTTCCATATTATATTTTCTGCATTATGGAAGAACCCGCAGACAAGGGTCAAATACTCGGGCAATGATCCGTCTGTACCCCATTTCAGTTCGATGCCGAAGAGTTCGGAGGTCGTGCGTGCGATGTCGAATCCGCAGGCTTCGAGCGATGGGCGTACCAGTTCGGGGTGGCGGCAGGGTTTCGCTTCGGGGCGGGTGCAGGTTCCTTCGGGGCAGTAGAGGCAGGTGCCGACATAGGCGAACGACCGTCCGCCGTACCTGCGTTCCATTTCGAGCAGCCGCCGTTCGAGCCGCTGCCGTTCGGGGCGGATCAGCCGGCCGGCTTCCGACATCGGAACGTGCTGTTCGGCAGGAGTGATCTTCGTCGCGATAATCAATGCTGACGTATATTGCGAGAGATATGCTCCGACATCGTATCCGAACGGCGGACATCCCCAGCTGCAGCCGTAATTGCGGCAGGCGCGGCAACACTCCAAAAACCGCTTGGCATCACGGAACCGGGCGATATAGTCAGCCACGGGCAATGCAGCGCAATGGTCTTCTGCGGTATATCGAAATGAAAAATCCATGAAACAAAAATAGTCGTTTCGGGCGTTTGTAATGCTGTTTCACGAAAATAATTTGTTGTCGAGCGCTGTTTTTCGGGATTAACCGTTATATTTGCCCCAGATTTGGTTTTCCGTTCCCCGTGCCGGGGAGGAAATGAAAAGGGAATCGGGTGCAAATCCCGGACAGTCCCGCTGCTGTGAAACTCCGTGAAGGTTTCGAACATCTCAGCCACTGATCCGCAAGGATCGGGAAGGCTTCGGAACAGGAGTCAGTCAGAAGACCTGCCAAGTCGATTCGATGTCAAAGGACCCCGAGGGATGGGCGTTTGATTTCGGTTGTATACTGCATGATAATTTTAATTCCGATGCTGTTGCAAGGATTGCTGTGCCGTTTTCGGCACACGGGTTTCGCTTTGCGGGAACAGCTCGGCCTAAAACGGGATTCGGTATGGAATTACTCGAACGATTGCTATTTGGTTCCGAGTCGCTTTGGGGCGGCGGTGTCGCCCACTCGGTGATGATCCTGGCGCTGGTCATCGCACTCGGCATCATGTTGGGCAAGGTGAAGGTGGCCGGGGTGTCGCTGGGGGTGACGGGTATTTTGTTCGTCGGCATCGCGTTCAGCTATTTCGGCATGAACATCGACGAGCACCTGATGCACTTCCTCAAAGAGTTCGGACTGATTCTCTTCGTCTATTCGATCGGTTTGCAGGTCGGTCCCGGATTTTTCTCCTCGTTCCGCAAGGGCGGCATCACACTGAACAAACTGGCCGTACTGGTCGTGGCGCTCGGCGTCGTTACAACGGTTGCCCTTTATTATGTCACCGGGCTTCCGATGACGACGATGGTCGGCGTGATGTCGGGTGCCGTGACCAATACCCCGGGGCTGGGTGCCGCGCAGCAGGCTTTCAGCGACCTGCACGCCGGAGCCGATGCCCCGGATATCGCGACAGGCTATGCATTGGCCTATCCGCTCGGAGTGATCGGAGCCATCCTGACCCTGCTGGCGTTGCGCTATCTGCTGCGTATCGACGTGCGGCAGGAGGAAGAGGCGGCAGGTTTGGGTACGGACGTGCTGAAAGACCTGACGACCCGGCGGATTTCCGTCGAAATCTGCAATCCTGCCGTCGAGGGTAAAAGCATCTCCGGAATACGCCGTTTGGCCCTGCGCGATTTCGTCGTGTCGCGGATTTGCCGTCCGGGCGAAGCTCCTGAACTGGCCGATGCTGCGACGACGCTCCGCTGCGGCGACCGGATTTTGCTCGTGGCGGCGCCCAAAGATGCCGAGGCACTGGTCGCGTTGCTCGGCCGGGAGGTGGATGCCGGTCCGATGATGCCGGATAGGAAGATGATTTCACGCCGAATACTTATCACCAAACCCGAGCTGAACGGCAAGACACTCGCCGAACTGCGCATCCGCTCCACGAGCGGCGTCACCATTACACGCATCAACCGTTCGGGTATCGACCTGGTGGCTGCAGGGAATCTGCAGTTGCAGCTGGGCGACCGGGTGACGGTCGTGGGTCCCGAACTTTCGGTAGCCCATGCCGAGCAGCTCTTCGGCAATTCGCTCAAGCGTCTCAACCATCCCAACCTGATTCCTATTTTCATCGGCATCGCGCTGGGTGTCGTGCTGGGCAGTATTTCGTTCTGGATTCCCGGCGTTCCGCAGCCCGTGAAACTGGGCCTTGCCGGCGGTCCGCTGATCGTCGCCATCCTGATCGGCCGCTACGGTCCGCATTACCGGCTCATCACCTATACGACGATGTCGGCCAACCTGATGCTGCGCGAAGTGGGCATTTCGCTTTTCCTTGCGGGCGTGGGGCTGGGTGCCGGCGAGGATTTCGTGCCTACGCTCGTCGCGGGCGGATATGTCTGGATCGCTTACGGAGCTGTAATCACGATCGTTCCGCTGCTGCTGGCGGGGCTTTTCGGACGTTTTTACTACAAACTCAACTATTATACGCTGATCGGCGTGCTTTCGGGCGCGTCGACCAATCCGCCGGCACTGGCCTATTCGACCGAGCAGACCACGTCCGACGCACCTTCGGTGGGATATGCTACGGTCTATCCGCTGTCGATGTTCCTGCGGGTGCTGGCGGCCCAGCTTTTGATTTTGATTTTCGGATAACTCAAAAAGGCGCGGCCAAACAAAGACCCGTTACTGCCATAACAAGTCATTGCATAGAGATTAGTAGCCGGCCGCGCCTTTTTTTAATTGAATAGTTATGAATATCGTATTATACGGAGTTCCGGCGGAAACGGCCGGAAGGATTGCAGACCGATACGGTCTGAAAGTGATAAATTCGCCCGACAAATTCGACGCATCGGGAACGATGGTACTTGTTCCGTCGATAAACGCCCCGCGGTACCTGTTGGCATTTTACAACGCCATGCTGCGGCATGAGGACGATGTCGATGCGGTCATTATCTGCGGTGCCGATTCCTGCGAGGCCGTCAGCACGGTGCAGTACTGCACTCCGCTGGGGAAATTCTTCACCCTGAACGGTGATCTGGACGGAGAGGAACTGGTATCGGAACTTTGTCTGCTTCTCGATTCGCTGTTCGCCGAGGGGAATCAAATCAATTTTTAGGAATGGAGACTAAAGGCTATGTACACGTTTACACCGGTAACGGCAAAGGCAAGACCACGGCGGCATTCGGACTGGCCCTGCGGGCGTTGTGCGCCGGGAAGGGCGTCTATGTCGGGCAGTTCGTCAAATCGATGAAATACAATGAAACGAAGATCGAACGGCTGTTCAACGGCTCGGACCCGGCATTCGGTCGTATCCGTATCGAACAACTGGGGCGCGGATGCTTTATCGGAAAAGACCCCGAGTTGGCCGATGCGGAAGCGGCACGCAAAGGATGGGCCCGTTGTGCGGACCTGCTCCGAAGCGGGGAATACGATGTGGTGATCCTCGACGAACTGACCATCGCTCTGCATTTCGGACTACTCTCGACCGCTGTCGTGCTGGATGTGCTGCGCAGCCGTCATCCGGCTGTCGAGGTGGTTATCACGGGGCGTTATGCACCGCAGGCACTGATCGATGCGGCCGACCTTGTTACTGAAATGTGCGATGTGAAGCACTACTACACGCAGGGCGTCCTTTCGCGCGACGGTATCGACCGTTGATTATTCGAGGCGTTGGTAGTAGTGTAATTCCCGGTCGTTTTCGTCCAGTGCCTCCGGGTGCATGATTGCGATCAGGTCGTGTAGCACGACATCGGGCCGGACGACGCCCGATTCCCAGTAATCGTTGCCTCCGGCGGCGTTCAGCCGTTTGTTGCAGTTGTAAACGGCACCGTTTCTTACGCATCGGGTGTTTGTGAATTTCGGGAACTGCGATTTCAACTCCCCGAGTGACGCGGCACTGCCCGCATTGAGCCACATATCGGCCTGTGCCGTGAGCATATACGCCTCTTCGAGGTCGATGGGGAGCGAACGGTTCGATGTGTTCTTCTTGTAAATATAATCCCCTCCGGCGTCGGCGATCAGCCGGGCGACGTAGCTTTCGGTCGACGCCATAAACCACGACCCGGCATAGGGCGTGTTAATCATCACTTTCGGATGTTTCGAAGTCGCCGCCGCGACTTTTGCCCGGAGCGCATCGTAACGTTCGGGAACCGGCTCGAAGACTGCTTCGCCTTTTTCGCGGCTGTCGGTGATCTCGGCGATAGCCACCAGCCATTCGGCCTTGCCGAGCGGCGACTCTTCGAGGTACTCGCCGATGTAACAGAACGGAATGCCCATTTCGAGCAGTTTCAACTCCATGCCGCTTGCGCCGCTCACGCCGAACAACAGCACCAGATCGGGCCGTTGTGCGAGCAGCAGTTCGTAGTCGATATTTCCGTCGAAGCCGATGTCCGCCACGGCTTCGGGGTGTGTCGTTACATATTTATTCGAAATATAGTTTCTTCCCGAAACTCCTACCACCCGGTCGGCCTGTCCCAACGCATCGAGCATCGCCACATGAGTAGAGGAGAGGCAAACGATGCGCCTCGCTCCCGCTTTCACGACCTGTCCGGTGAAACCTGCCGGAATCTTTTCTCCGTTGCGGACGATGAAGAGCGTTGTTTCGGTGTTCTCGGCGCCTTGCCACGGATTGAATACTTTGAGAAGCGTACTTTGCCGGCCTTCAGCACCGACGATCTCGAAGCCCGAGGCATAGGACGGTTTGTAGAGGGTTTCCGTATAGGCGTCTATTCCTGTCGTGTTCGATGCGCAGGAGATAAGGAAGGTAGCCGCGCTAAGCAGGATGAAATAGACTGTTTTTTTCATAAGAATCCGTTAAAAAGTCTGTTTGCAGAAACCGGATGTATGGTTGTATGGCAGACAACGCATACTACTAACCTCTGTGATTCTCCAGTTTCTGCAAACAGACTATCAAAAAAATGGCGGCAGGATTAATTACAGGAAGGTTTGCAATGGTTCACCGCGATTAAAAGGCCCCGCCGCCGTGTCAAATATTATTGCGCAATTGTTTCGATCTCTTTTCCCGCCAAGTGCAGGTCGATAGCGCAGTTGAACAACACGCAGGCCGGACCATAGCCGTAGCCCAGATCCTGCAAGGTGGCGTTCTGGATCTTCACGAAATCGATGCCCGGCAAATTAACTTTGTTCCCTTCTTTGTCGCGAGCCCAGCCGATGTCGAACGACGATCCAGTCTCATCCGTGGGGTCGCTGTTGCAGACATAGCCGTAGTCGTACCAGCGGGAAGCTTGAGTTGGCCAGCCGTTCGTCAGATCTTCCGGGGCCTTGGCCAGAGGCGGCAGCATCGTGCAACCCGTATATGTCAGTGCGGTGCCCTCGGCCGATTCCATCAACCATGCGGGCCAGACCGAGAATGTCCCCCATGGAGCCTTGGCATAACAATAGGTTCCGGTTTCCGATTCGTTGATTGCATAGGAGACCCATTCTACCATTCCATCGGACGGGGTGACATTGTCGGGACGGGTATAAACCATTTTCAGGTTGCGTCGTTCGCCGGTCTTGCCGTATTCGCTGCCAGCCAGTTCGTACCATTCATCGTCGGCCTTGCCGTTGCCGTTCGCGTCAGACGAAACATAGACAACCCCTTGTGCAGGATAAGCGCCTTTGGTGGCATATGAACCGATGCGGAAGTCGCGCAGACCATTGACATTCATCACTGTATGGTCGAATCTGAATACGATGCTGCCGCCGAACGAACCGAGATTCACTCCCAGATCGTTTTTGTCAAACGGCTTGTCGACGAGTTTTGTGTTGACGCTTGCCAATACCGTGGACGGCGTGTCGATGGTCGAGAATGCCAATCCCTTGCCGTTGGTAATCGCAGGATTATACTCCAAGACTTCCGAGATATAATACGAATAGGCCGTAGCCTCGGTCGTTACGGTGACGGTGGCGCTCTTGGTCTCGGTGATGCCGCTGTCGTCGGAGATTGTCAGCGAAATCGTGTAGTCGCCCGTTTCCAGTTGGATGAACGAAAGCGTCTTGTCGGTTCCGGCTTCGGCAGCTTCCGCGTCGTTAGGGCCCTTCACCGTCCATTTGTAGACGGGGTTTTGGTCGAAGCCTGTGATCGTCGGTTCGATCACGAGCACCTTGCAGCGGTCGGTCGAATAAGTCGCGTCGAGCGACATCGAATTGGAGAATCCTGCCTGATTGATCGTGATTTCGAGCGTTTTGTCGCTTTCGTCCTGTTTGAGAACCACTTTGCCCGGTTCGCGGGCCTCGGTCGAACTGTTCTTGGCGACCGTGATGACCAGCGCAGTCTGTTCGAGTTCGGCCGGAGCCCATTCGGGAGATGAGACCACTTCGTAGGCTACTGCGCTCGTTCCGGCCTGAGCCGTTTTGGTTGAGGTGACCAGGATGGTGTAGGTCTTGCCGTCGGCCGGGGCGCTGATGGGGTTGTCTTCGGCCTTCACCGAGAATTCATAGGTCGTCTTCGACGTGTTGCCGTCGTCGTTCTCGTCTTTACATGCGGTAAAGAGTACGCCTGCGGCCGCAATGGCCAGCAAACTCCGGAAAGTAAATTTCTTCATCGTTTTATAAATTAAAGGTGTGTTGAGTTATTCGTCTTTAGCACAGCGGACGGAATATCCGTCGCTGCGATAGCCCCTGTCTCTTTTTATGCTGGGACGTTGGTCGTAGGGAATGATGTAAATGGAGAGCTGGTAGGTATCCTGAGTCCAGATACCTGTATTGAATCCCGAATTCTTCAGGCATCCGCCACCGACGCGGTAACGGAATCCGGCATAGGGAAAGACCCCTAGTGGCGAATAGTCGGTCGTGGCCTTGTCGAGTCCGTTCCATGCGAACAGTCCGTTCTTGTCCGCCGGGACACACCACCCTTCGGGACAGGGATCGAACGGCGTTTTGCCCCGAGCACCGCACCACAACGTGTCGCACGCTTCGACTTTCAGGGGCTCCTTGCTGGGGAACCAGTCGTCGGCTAACAGGAAATGCATCGGCGAAAATATTGATTTGGCAAAGTTCGTCCGGGTCAGGTCTTCGCTGGTTCTGATCGTGCGGATACCCGTGCCTCCCGATTGCGCCCCCTCGGTCAGCAGCGTTCCTGCAGCGTCGTAGATGGGTTTGCTATCGAAACGGTTGTAGTCGGTCTGATTCGTTCCGCGGAGTATGCGGTCGCCGGGGAAGGGATCCTTGCGCCCCCATTGGTACATCAGTCCGCAAGCGGCCAATGAGTC